>Ga0207658_10000615_pt1 | contig 31561 bp, 31 predicted proteins | sample KBSS33metaG_FD_184322 | JGI IMG/M metagenome (GOLD analysis project Ga0207658, IMG submission 184322) | Switchgrass rhizosphere microbial communities from Kellogg Biological Station, Michigan, USA - KBS S3-3 metaG (SPAdes) (version 2) | ecosystem: Host-associated > Plants > Roots > Rhizosphere...
AGCCCCATCCCAAGCTCGAGGGCACGGTCTACACCGCGGCCAAGGAGATCGAAGAGGTCGGTGGCCAGGCGCTGCCGATCGTCGGCGACGTGCGCGACCCCGACTCGGTCACCGCCGCGGTGGCCCAGGCCGTCGAGCAGTTCGGCGCCATCGACGTCTGCGTGAACAACGCCTCGGCCATCAACCTCGGCTCCATCGAGGAAGTGCCGATGAAGCGCTTCGACCTGATGAACGGTATCCAGATCCGCGGCACGTACGCCGTCTCGCAGGCCTGCATCCCCCACATGAAGGGCCGCGAGAACCCGCACATCCTGACCCTGTCGCCGCCGCTGCGGCTGGAATCCGAGTGGCTCAAGCCGACCGCCTACATGATGGCGAAGTACGGAATGACGTTGTGCGCGTTGGGCATCGCCGAAGAAATGCGCGAGGCCGGCATCGCCTCGAACACCCTGTGGCCGCGCACCCTGGTGGCCACCGCCGCGGTGCAGAACCTGCTCGGCGGTGACGAGGCGATGGCCAAGGCCCGCAAGCCCGAGGTGTACTCCGACGCCGCATACGCCGTCTTCAACAAGCCGGCCCGCGAATACACCGGGCAGAGCCTGCTGTGCGAGGACGTGCTGCTGGATTCCGGTGTCACGGACCTGTCGGTGTACAACTGCGTGCAGGGCGGCGAACTCGGCGTCGACCTGTGGGTGGACACCCCGAACCCGCCCGGATACACCGGCCCCTAGGCCTATTGATCCGACGCCGGGCAGATCTCGACACCCGTGACCATCGGCGGCCATGCCACCGTCACCTCGATGAGCGCGGCCAGCGGCGCGACGGCGGGAAACGCCCGGTCCCACTGCTTCTGCACCTGCTCCACCGCGTACGGGTGCAGGAACGTCCACGCCATCCCCACCAGCAGGTAGGGCAGCGCCAGCCACAGCAGGAACTCGGCCATCGCGCCGACGCTGACCCGCCGGCTGAGCAATCGGCGCATCAGATCAACTCCCCGTCGCGGCGAATCTGCCTGCGTACGTAGGCCAGCAGCACGTAACTGCCGGCCTGCCGGACGAACAGAGGCAGGAACCGGTTGACGAACGCGACCAGCCGGAACAGTGTCTCGAACAGATACTGACGGCCGCCGCCCCACGACATGCGCATCGCGTCCCGGAACACCGGCGCCAGGAAGCCGCCGGTCAGGAATCCCAGCAGGGGCCGAAACGGCAGGGCCAGAACGGGATTGATCATCTTGAGGCGCACCAGATCCGTCAGGTAGGCGCGGACGGTGTCGTCCATGGCCACCTTGGCGCAGCCCGCGGTCCAGTAGTCGTCGAACTCAGCCCGGGTGGGCGGCCACTGATCGTCGGTGACCTGCAACGTGGTGCCGAGCGGGGCGGCGGACCGGTAGAACTGCTCGGACAGTTCAGGGGTCAGCTCGCCGCGCAGCAACTGATAGACGTCCTCCATGCCGACAAACAGGCAGGCGGCTACCCACATCTGCAGATCGCGGTCAAAAGCGTTGTAGCGCACCGGGCTCTCCGGCCCGGACCGCACCTGACGGTGCGCCGTGTCGACCGCCTCGCGCATCGCGGCCCGGTCCGCGTCGGTGCCGAGGATGGCCACCGCGAGGTACTGGAAGGTCGTGCGCGCCCGCTTCCAGGGATGCTTGAGCAGATTCCCCGAATCGACCTTGCTCTCGACGACGCCGTGCCCGACACCCGGCCATGACAGTTGCATGATGACGTTGGCGGCACTGGCCGCGGCACCCCAGAAATCGGCGGCATCGGCGATGGTCACCGGGTACTCGTCCCACCGCGCGGTGCGGCGCCGAATCTGGATACGGCAGTCCGCGAGGGTCAGTGCCGGCTTCTCACCGGTCATGGCAGACACATGCTCGTCAGCAGCAACATCGGCCAGAACACCACGGTCCGCACGAAGACCAGCACGCGCTCGGGGCCGTGCGCCGTCTCGAATGCGCCGGTGTGGGTCACGGCCCACAGCACGCCGAGCAAGAGATACGGCGCGACGAGCATGGCTGCGGTGCCCAGCCACTCGGCGATCGTCATCTCGAAACTGAGTAAGCCGCCCGCGGGTTCTTCGTCCTCGGTCATGGTGTTCTCACCGTAGGCATACTGTGGCGGCATGTCGACGTGGTCAGTGGGACGGTATGAGGCCGTCGCCGAATTCATCTCGCCCATCGCCACGGAGGTCGTCGCCGCGGTGTCCGCGGAACCCGGCACCGCCCTCGTCGATCTGGCCTCTGGGACAGGCAATGCCGCGCTGCACGCCGCGGACCTCGGCGCGCACGTCACCGGTGTCGACATCACGCCCGAGTTGCTGGCCATCGCCGCCGCCAAGCCCGGCGGCGACACGGTCGAGTGGGTAACCGCCGACGCGTCTGCGACCGGACTGCCCGACGCCTCCTTCGACGCCGCGGTGTCCAACATGGGCGTCATCTTCGTCGAGCCGGCCGCCATGGTCGCCGAGATCGCCCGCCTGCTCAAACCCGGTGGTGCTCTCGGATTTTCGGCGTGGGTCAAAGCCGCGGACAATCCGTTCTTCACCCCCGTCGTCGAGGTACTGGGCCAACCGCAACCTGGCCCGTACTCGCCGGAGCAGTGGGGCGTGCCCGAGCTGGTTCACGAGCGGCTGGCCACCGGTTTCACCGACGTGGCCATCGAGAATCGAACGCTCGTCTGGCGCTTCGGGTCACTGAACGACGCGGTGCGGTTCGTCACCGAGGAATCGCCCGTGCACGTGACCACCTTCACGTACCTCGACGACGCCACCCGCGCCCGTCTGGTCGCCGCGTTCACCGCAGCGTTCACCGTTCACGAATCATCCGACGGCACCGTCGCCTTCGACGCGCCGTACGCGGTGATCACAGCGCGTTGCCGCTGAGGTCCGGCACTGAAATCAGTTGGCCTGGTAGAGAATCCCGCGGCCGATCGCTTCCCGAATCTCCGGCAGCGCCGCCTCGGCCAGCGCGTCGGTATCGACGCCGTGGTGCGCGGCCAGCAGCCCGATGAGCGTGCCGAGCGGCACCTCACCGCGGCACCCGGCCAGCAGCGCGGTGAACACCTCGTCGACCCCGAGCACCGCACCCGGGCCGCCGGGACGACGGACCGCACACCCGATCTCCTGCCAGCCGTCCGGTCCGGGCAGCGAATGCTGCTCCAGCAGGACCGGCGCGGTGGACAGGCGGGCGGCCAGCAGGGCGTCGTCCGAGGTGTCGCGCAGGTAGGCCCGGCGCGCGAAGAATGCCTCCACCTCGATGCCCGTGATGGGTTCGTCGGTGATCTCCTCGAGGATCTGCTCGGGCGCTTCACCGGGGCGCGGCACCCGCAGTGAGATCAGGCCCATGCCGATCCCGGTGATGCCCTCGGCGTCGAACCAGTCCAGCCAAGCCGCACCGCGCTCGGCGATCTGTTCGGCGGACTCCCCCGCGTCAGCCAGCCACAATGACACGTAGCTGACCGGATCGGCGAGTTCCCGCTGCACCACCCAGGCGTGCAGCCCGGTGCCGGCCAGCCAATCCTGCACCCGACTTCGCCAATCATCACCCCGGACAATCCAATTGGCCATGATCTGGGCGGCACCACCCGGCGTCAGGTAGTTGCCGACATTCTCGATGATGTTGCGGCACAACCCGTCTCCGGCCACGCCGGAATCGCGGTAGATGTAGTCCTGGGCTCCCGCACCCACCACGAACGGCGGGTTGGACACGATGAGGTCGAACCGTTCTCCGGCCACGGGGTCGAACAGGCTGCCGGGCCGCAAATCCCACGACATCCCGTTGAGGCCCGCGGTGGCCTGCGCCAGCATCAGTGCCCGCGGGTTGGTGTCGGTGGCGACGATGTCGGCGCAGTGCCCGTTGAGGTGCAGTGCCTGGATGCCGCAGCCGGTGCCCAGATCGAGCGCCCGCTGCACCGGGGTGCGGATGACGGCGCGCGCCAACGACATCGACGCGCCGCCGATGCCCAGCACGTGCTCGTGTTCCACCGGCCCCCCGCGCAGGGCGGCGTCCTGATCGGAGACGACGTAGAAGTCGCGTTCCCCGTCGCTGTGCGGGCGGATGTCGAGGACTGCCCTGACGGTGTCGCCCACCTCCAGCACGCCGGCCGCCGCCAACTCGGCCAGGCCCGTCGACGGGAACGCTTCCTGCACCCGGTCCGCCGGTTCGTCGGTACCGAGCAGGAACAACCGGACCAACGTGGCCAGCCGGCCGCCGTCGGCAGTCGCCCGTAGCGCGGGCCACCACACGCCCCGGCCCAGCGCCGCGTTCGCGTCGTCGCCGAGCAGTTCGGCGACCCCGTCGGTGGTGTATCCGGCCGAGCGCAGATCGGCTCCGAGGGCTTCCACCAGCAGCGGGTCCAGGTCTGTCAAAACAGCGTCCCTTCGGGTTCGTTCTCGGCGGGCTCGATGAGTTCGGGGCCATTGTTGCGAATGCTGTTGACCAACTTCGACACCTCGCGGGTGACGATGCGGTCCAGGTCGCCGTGCCCGCGCAGCAGGCCTTCGTCGATGGGCGCGTCGGGGTCCAGCCAGCGGTCCCAATCGGGGGCGCTGATGGTCAGCGGCATGCGGTCGTGGATGCCGGCCAGCGGCCCGACCGACTCCGTCGTGATGATGGTGCAGCTGACGAGTGGGGCGTCCTCCCGGCTCGCCCCTTTCGGTCGCCAGGTCGTCCACAGCCCCGCCATGAACAACAGGTCGTCATCGGCGGCGTGCATATAGAACGGCGTCTTGGTGGCCTTCTTGCCCTCGGCCGCCGGGTTGGGCCGCCACTCGTACCAGCCGTCCATCGGGATGAGGCAGCGCTTCGACTTGGCCGATCCCCGGAACGCGGGTGACGTCGTCAGCGTCTCGGCGCGCGCGTTGATCAGCAGCGGCCCCTTGGTGTCGGGCGCACCGTCGGCCGTGGTCTTGACCCACGGCGGGATCAAGCCCCACCGCATCGACCGGACGCGGCGGGTGGGCTCGTCGTCCGGCTCGGAATGCCTCCGCACCACGGTGCTGATGGTCGTCGTGGGCGCCACGTTGTAATTGGCAGACGGCATGGTGCTGCCCTGCTCACCGCTGTCTTTCGCGGTTTCGGACGCCTTGGCGGCACTCTCGTCCAAGGCCTGGATTTTTTCGGCCAGCAGCGCCGGGTCGGTGGTGACTGCAAATCGCCCGCACATACCAGGCAGGATAGGGGCATGGAACTCTGGCCCGCACCGTCGGTGACCGGTCCGGTGCAGGCCACTGTCACCGTGCCGGGATCGAAGTCGCAGACCAATCGGGCGCTGATCCTGGCAGCCCTGGCGACGCCGCAGGGTGCCTCGACCGTCAGCGGCGCCCTGCGCAGCCGCGACACCAACCTGATGATCGGGGCGCTGCAGGCGCTGGGTGTGACGATCAGCGGTGACGACACCGAGCTGACTGTCGGTGGCGCCATCTCCCCCGTCGGCGACGTGCGCATCGACTGTGGGCTGGCCGGCACCGTGCTGCGGTTCGTCCCGCCGGTGGCCGCCCAGGGCGCCGGACACGTCGTGTTTGACGGTGACGAGCAGGCCAAGACCCGCCCCATCACGCCACTGCTCGACGCCATGCGTGGTCTCGGCGTCGACATCGACGGCGACGGCATGCCGTTCACGGTGTCCGGCACCGGCTCCGTCGCGGGCGGCGAGGTGCGCATCGACGCGTCGTCGTCGTCGCAGTTCGTGTCGGGACTGTTGTTGTCGGGAGCAACTTTCCGCGACGGTCTGACGGTCATCCACACCGGTGCGACGGTGCCGTCGCAGCCACACGTAGAAATGACCATCACGATGTTGCGGGACGCGGGCGTCGAGGTCGACGACAGCGAGCCGAACAGCTGGCACGTGTCGGCGGGCCCGATCGCGGCGCGGCACTGGGCCATCGAACCCGATCTGTCGAACTCGGTGCCGTTCCTGGCCGCCGCTGTGGTGACCGGTGGCACGGTGCGGCTGGCCCATTGGCCGGAGCAGAGCGTGCAGCCGTCCGGTGACATCCTCGAGTTGCTGGGCAAGCTGAATACCGTTGTCCAGGTGGTCGATTCGCACTTGGAGGTGCGGGGCGCAGACAGCTACCCGGGCTTCGACGCCAACCTGAAGGCCGTCGGTGAGCTGGCGCCGTCGATGGCCGCGCTGGCCGCACTCGCCAGCCCGGGTTCGGTGTCGACGCTCTCGGGCATCGCGCATCTGCGGGGGCACGAAACCGACCGCCTCGCCGCGCTCACCAACGAGATCAACGGGCTGGGTGGCCAGTGCCGCGAGACCGACGACGGCCTGGTGATCACGGCAGTGCCTCTGCACGAAGGGGTTTGGCAGTCGTACGCCGACCATCGGATGGCCACCGCCGGCGCGATCATCGGGCTGCGGGTGCCCGGCGTCCAGGTGGAAGACATCGGCACCACAGCCAAGACACTGCCCGACTTCCCGGGCATGTGGGCAGACCTGCTGGCCGGGAAATAGCTTGCGGGAGTACGACGAATCCGATGTCCGGGTGCGCTCGGGCAAGGGTTCGCGGCCCCGCACCAAGAACCGGCCTACGCACGCCGACGCCGAAGCGGCCATGGTGGTCACCGTCGACCGCGGCCGTTGGGGCTGTGCGCTCGACGGCAATCCCGACCACATCGTCACCGCGATGCGGGCCCGCGAGTTGGGCCGCACGCCGATCGTCGTCGGCGACTCGGTGGGCATCGTCGGCGACCTGTCGGGCAAGCCCGACACCTTGGCCCGCATCGTCCGCCGCGACGAACGCCGAACCGTGTTGCGCCGCACCGCCGATGACACCGATCCGACCGAACGGGTGGTGGTCGCCAATGCCGACCAGTTGTTGATGGTGGTCGCGCTGGCCGATCCGCCGCCGCGGGCCGGGCTGGTGCAGCGCGCCCTGATCGCCGCCTACACCGGCGGACTGCGGCCGATCCTGTGCCTGACCAAGAACGATCTGGCGCCGGCCGCGCCATTCGCCGCCGAGTTCGCCGGCCTCGACCTGACGATCATCGCGGCCGGGCGCGACGACCCACTCGATGTGGTGGCACCCCTGTTGGAAGGTCAGGTCACCGTCCTGCTCGGCCACTCTGGCGTGGGCAAGTCCACGTTGGTGAATCGCCTTGTGCCGCATGCGGACCGGGCCATCGGTGCGGTCTCGGGCGTCGGTAAGGGCAAGCACACCTCGACACAGTCGGTGGCGCTGCCGCTCGATGACGGCTGGGTCGTCGACACCCCGGGTATCCGGTCGTTCGGGCTCGCGCACATCAAGCCCGACGACGTGCTGCTGGCGTTCTCCGACCTCGCCGAGGCCATCGAGGACTGCCCGCGCGGCTGCGGGCACATGGGCCCGCCCGCCGACCCGGAATGCGCACTGGACGCGCTCAGCGGCCCGGCTGTCGATCGCGTCGCCGCCGCCCGGAGCCTGCTCGCGGTACTCAACGAACCGACGTACTAGCTCCGCGGACCACCAGCATGGTGGCCCGGTAATCCGGCAGCGGAATGGCTCCCGGGATCTCGGGATACGGGTCCAGTGAACGCAATTCGACGGTGTACCCGCCGACCGTCTCGGTCATGTGAGTCTGGCCCGGCGCCGGGTTGGTATTGAACTCCAGTGTGGTCGGCTGTTGGCCGTCGGGCGTGACGATCATCGCGATGTGGGCGGCGCCCGTCCACACACACGACACCCGTTTCGGGCAGCGCGAATCATCAAGCACCCGATCGAATTTCAGCCGCAGTCCGGCGCCGTCGAACACCGCCTCCTGCTCACCGCCGAGGACGAACTCATGGCCGAGTTGCGCGGAGGCCGTGTCGGGCCGCGCCTGCCCCGGCGAGCAGCCGACGGCGACTACCGCCCCCATCATCACGAGAAAACGCGAAAACCCCCAAAACCGCTTGGCTTTGGGGGTTTTCACTGGCGTCGTCAGGCAGCAGCCACGCGCTTGGCCCGACGGCGGCCGCGCACGGTGGCGATGGCCGTCTTCAGACCGCGCTTGTTGCCGGTCGTCGGGTCGGTGACGCCGAAGCTCTCATCGAGTTCGGCGAACATCCGCTCGCTGCGGGTCTCCGGAGCGTCATCGACGGTGTCCTGCAGGAACTTGTCCGGCACCGACAGCTTGGCGATGGTGCGCCACGTCTTGCCGTACTGCACCAGGAAGTTCCCGGTCGTGTAGGGCAGGTCGTACTTCTCGCACAGCGCCCGCACGCGGACCGCGATCTTGGCGTACCGATTGCTCGGCAGATCCGGGAACAGGTGATGCTCGATCTGGTAACTCAGATTGCCGCTCATGAAGGCCAGCGCCGGACCCGAGTTGAAGTTGGCGCTGCCCAGCATCTGGCGCAGGTACCACTCACCCTGGGATTCGCCGACCATGTCGGTCTTGGTGAACTTCTCGGCGCCATCGGGGAAATGGCCACAGAAGATCACCGCGTTCGCCCACACGTTGCGAATGATGTTGGCCACGAAGTTGGCCTTCATCGTCGACTTGAACGTGGCACCCGGAGACAGCGCCGTGATCGCGGGGTACGCGACGTAGTCCTTGGTCAGCTGGTGCACAGCCTTGGTGCTGAACTCGCGCACCCGGATCATGGTGGCCTTGCGGTCGTCGCGGCCCTTGAAGATCTTGCCGAGCTCCAGGTGCTGCAGACCGACGCCCCACTCGAACAACAGCGACAACACGGTGTTGAACCCGAGGTTGAACAGATGATGGGGCTTCCACCTGATGTCACGCGTGACGCGCAGCAAGCCGTAGCCCACGTCGTCGTCCATCCCGAGGATGTTCGTGTACTTGTGGTGCATGAAGTTGTGGGTGAACCGCCAGTGCTTGGAGACCCCGTTCATGTCCCACTCCCACGTCGAGGAGTGAATCTCGGGATCGTTCATCCAGTCCCACTGGCCGTGCATGACGTTGTGGCCGATCTCCATGTTCTCGATGATCTTGGCCACGCCCAGGGTGCTCGTCCCGGCCCACCAGTACGCGCGCTTTGAGCTGCGCAACAGCAGCAGACGGCCGGCCACCTCGAGTGCACGTTGTGCCGCGATGGTGCGGCGGATGTACCGCGCGTCGCGGACGCCGCGGGACTCTTCGACGTCCCGCCGGATCGCGTCCAGCTCGACGCCCAGAGCCTCGATATCGGCTTCGGTCAGGTGCGTGAATTCCGGTACGTCAGTGACTGCCATATCGACCTCCTTCCAATTACCTACGCTAGCGTAACCTACTCAACCGTAGGTTACTAGGCAGCAAATTCTGAATTTCGCATTTCTACCGTGCTGTTAAATATCCAGCACACAGTCGCCGGCCGCAGCCGAAACACAGGTCTGCACCCGACTTCCCGGTTCCCGTTCCTCCCCGGTTCGCAGATCCCGCGCGTGACCCTCCAGCAAACCCACAACGCAGGACTGGCAGATACCCATCCGGCAACCGAACGGCATCTGCACACCGGCCTGTTCGCCGGCTTCCATCAGCGACGTCGCCGCATCCGCGACGACCGTCTTTCCGCTGCGCTCGAACGTCACCGAACCACCGGTGCCCGCGACCGCAGCCCGTGATGCCGCGAAGCGCTCCAGGTGCAGGCGCACCCCGAGTCCTGCGGCCCCGTACTCGCGCTCCGCGTCGTGGAGCATGGCCTCCGGGCCACACGCCCACGCTTCCCGCAACCGCCAATCGGCGGCCTCGTCGTCCAGCTTGGACAGGTCCAGGCGCCCCTCGGTCCGGGTGGCCCGCACCCGCAACCGGTAGCCGGGGTGATCCTTGGCCAGCTGCGCCAACTCGTCGGCGAAGATGACGTCGGCCTCGGTCGGGGCCGAGTGCAGGTGGACGATGTCGGTGATCTGGTTGCGACGCGCGAGGGTGCGCAGCATCGACATCACCGGGGTGATGCCCGAGCCGGCGGTCAGGAACAGCACCTTGCCCGGCGCCGGGTCCGGCATGACGAACTCGCCCTGCGGCGCGGCGAGCCGCACGATGGTGCCCGGCGCCACGCCCCCGACGAGGTGGGTGGACAGGAAGCCCTCGGGCATCGCCTTCACCGTGATGGTGATGGTGTGGTCGCCGCGCGACTCCACCGGGCTCGAGGTCAGCGAGTACGACCGCCACCGCCAGCGGCCGTCCACGAGCAGTCCGATGCCGACGTACTGACCGGGGTGGTAATCGAACGAGAAGCCCCAGCCCGGCTTGATCACGAGGGTGGCCGAATCCTCGGTTTCCCGGCGGACCTCGACGACCTTGCCGCGCAGTTCGCGCGCCGACCACAGCGGATTGACCAGCTTGAGATAGTCGTCCGGCAGCAGCGGTGTGGTGATGCGCCCGACCAGGGTGCGCAGCGCGTGCCAGCCCGGCCGCTCCTTGGCGCCGGCAACCTTGGGCCGCACCGTGTCGACCACATTGGCCGAGACCTTGATGGTGTTCTTGGCCACGTTCACTCCCGCTCAGGTGGTCACTACTGATCGCGTCCCGACCAGCTCGTCCTAACCTACGGTACCGTAACCTACGCGTAGCTACCCTTGCCAGCCAGGACGCAAGGGCTACAGCAGCTCCAACAAGAACGGTAACTCTTGAGCGGCGTACCACGCCAGATCATGGTCCTGAGCATCCCCGACGGTGAGCTCCGCGTCCTCGTCACCGAGGTCGGCGGCGTCCACCACGGCCACCGCAGCAAGCACCGCAGGCTCGGCCGCCGAGTTGTCGACGTATGCCGCGATCACGTCGGCCAGCGCCACCGGCCCCGCGAGCCGCACCACCGCGTCGTCCAGATCAGGGCGGAGGGTGACGCCGTCGTCCCCCTCCACTTCGGCCACCAGTACCGCCCGCCGCGGCGGCAACCCGGCGTCCGCACCAACCCCTTCGCCGGCGAGCAGCCGCAGTGACGCCAGTGCCGCTTCCTGCAGCGCGATCTCGCCCAGCTCGTCCTCGTCGCCGTGCGCATAGGCCTCACGCAGGGTCGGCGTCACCGCGAACGCGGTACCGCTGCGGGCCGGCATCGCCCCATCGGCCACGAGTTGCGACAGCATGGCCAGGGTCGCCGGAATATAGACACGCACCAGGGCACTCTAAAGGGATCTCTCGGGATCGCCCATCAGCTCGGCCACGTGATCTGGCACATACGTGGTGAGCTCACGCGACGGCCGGACATACGTCCCCGAGACCACGGGTCGCTCCGGCAGCTCCACCTTCGCATGGTCGACCGCGGTGTACGGGATCGTCGACAGCAGGTGCGCGATCATGTTCAGCCGCGCGTGCTTCTTCACATCGGATTCGACGACGAACCACGGGCTCTGAGGCGTGTCGCAATGGACCATCATCTGGTCCTTGGCCCGCGAGTAGTCCTCCCAGCGATACACCGACTCCAAGTCCATCGGCGAGAGCTTCCATTGCCGGACCGGGTCGTTCAAACGGGACCGGAACCGCTTCAGCTGCTCACTGTCCGACACCGAGAACCAGTACTTGCGCAGCATGATGCCGTCGTCGATGAGCATCTGCTCGAATATCGGGGTCTGCCGCAGGAACAGCGCATGTTCCTGCGGGGTGCAGAACCCCATCACCGTCTCCACGCCGGCCCGGTTGTACCAGGACCGGTCGAACAGCACGATCTCGCCCTTGGCCGGCAGGTGCGCGATGTAGCGCTGGTAGTACCACTCGCCCCGCTCCCGGTCACTCGGCGCCGGTAGCGCCGCGACCCGTGCGATGCGCGGACTCAGGTATTCGGTGATGCGCTTGATGGTGCCGCCCTTACCCGCGGCATCGCGCCCCTCGAAGACGATGACGACGCGGGCGCCGGTGGCGCGGACCCACTCGTGCATTTTCACCAGCTCGGTCTGCAGCCGGAAGATCTCGGCCGCGTAGACGTCGTTCGGGATCTTGCGGGCCTTCTTTGACACCATCAGCGTGCCGCCTCTCGCAGTTCGTCGAGCGCTTCGCGCAGCAGACTGGGAAACACGTCGACGTCGCTCATGGCCTCGCGGTCGGCGTTGATGCCGTAGTAGAGGCTGCCGTTGTACGACGTGATCCCGAGCGCCAGCACCTGGTTGTTCAGCAGTGGCGGCACCGCGTAGGTGTCCAGCAGCTTGGTGCCCGCCACGTACATCTGCTTCTGCGCGCCCGGCACGTTGGTGATCAACAGGTTGAACTGGCGCGCCGGGAAGCTCGTCGCGACCCGGGTGCCCATGGCGTGCAGCGTCGGCGGCGCGAACCCCGACAGCGTGACGATGGTGCGAGCGTCGACCGGGGTGGTCGTGGTCGCCTGGGTCTCGGTGGCATGCGCGATCTGGGACAACCGGACCAGCGCGTTGTTCTCACCGACCGGCAGATCCACCAGGAACGGCGTCACCTCGCTGATCGCCTGCCCTGGGCCGGCGGTCTCCAGATGGTCCGTTTCGGGGTACACCGACATGGGCGCCATGGCCCGCACCGTCAGACCCGTCGACACCGATTGACCGCGGGACATCAACCAGTTCCGCAGCGCGCCGGTGACCACCGCCAGCACCACGTCGTTGACGTCGCACTCGAAGCGGGTCCGCAGCTGGCGGTACTCCTCCAGCTCGTGCTTGGCGACGGTGAACCGCCGGTTGCGCGAGACGGTGGCGTTCAACGGGCTGCTCGGGGCCGTCCCCCGCACCAGCGTGCGGGCCACGTCGATGACCCGGCGGCCGGCCTCGACGAACTGCTCGGTGCTGGAGATCATGTCCGCCGCCGCGGACTGCACCGCGGCCAACTGCGCCGTCGGCCGGGTGATCCACTCCCCGATGGCGCCCAACAGCAGCGAGACGTCGCTGGGCTCGCGTCCCGGGATCCAGATGTCCTCGCCGAACTCGGGCGGCTTCTGGGTCCGGTCGGCGATGACGTGTCCGACCTCCAGCGCCGTCATGCCGTTGACGAGGGCCTGGTGGGTCTTGGTGTAGATCGCGAGGCGGTTGTCGGAGAGCCCTTCGACCAGGCACATCTCCCACAGCGGCCGCGTCTTGTCCAGGGGCCGTGAACCCAGCCGGGCCACCAGATCGTGCAGCTGCGCATCGCTGCCCGGAGACGGCAGCGCCGAGCGCCGGATGTGATAGGTGATGTCGAAGTCGCGGTCGTCGACCCAGACCGGCCGGGCCAGACCGAGCGTCACCTCGCGGACCTTCTGCCGGTAGCGCGGGATCTGCGGGAGTCGGGCCTCGACGGTGGCCAGCAGCGTCTCGTAGCTCAGGCCGGCTCGTGGCCGCCGCAGAATGGACAGCGTCCCGACGTACATGGGTGTCGATGAGTCTTCCAGCCCGAAGAACGACGCGTCCGACGCCGACAACCGGGTCACCATGCAGCCCGCTCCTCCTTGTCACCGGCCAGGGACAAACTCCTGAACGACCCCGTCACGGTATCCCCGGGACCTGTCCCCCGCAGCACCGAATCGACGAATTGGCGTCGAGCGCCTGGTGAAACCGGTGCGATGATTTAGCGGTCTGCGACTCTCCAGCAGATGCGCCTCACGTACGTGACCGACCGCTGGAGAGAGTTCATGACCGCATCGACCCGTATCGACATCGATCTGACGGCGCCCATCGTCGACTACGAGCCGCCGCCCACCGAGACGGACGCGCCGGTGCGTGCCCTCAACCGTCTGCACGTGGTGGCCGATCCGGTCCCCGGATCGACGGTCGATCACCAACTCGAGGTCGCCCCGCCCACGGCCGCACTGGTATTCGCCGATACCGCGCTGCGCCGGGTCCTCGAGGTCAGCGATGGCCGGCGGCCTGCGGCGCAGTTACGTCCGCTGGTCACCGCCACGTTGTTCGACGCGATGTCGTCATGGCCACGCCGCACCCGGACCGACGGTGCGGGCGTGCTGCGGCGGGTACGGGTGCGCACGGCCCGCGAACTGGACGGGCTGGCCACGGCGATCGAGGTGTTCGCCACCTTCAGCCGCGGGCCACGACTGCACGCTGCCGCCGGACGCATCGAAATCATCGGCGGGCGTTGGCAATTCGTGGCCCTGCAGCTGGGCTAGCGCTTCTTCTTGCGCGCCGCCTCGCGACGTTCCCGCCGGGTCCCCGCGCCGGCCGCGTGCCGGCCGCCATCGCGGCGAACCTCCGCGGACCCGTCCTCAGCCGGGCCGCTGTAGGTCATGGCCGGCGCCTTGTTGTCAATTCCCTTGGCGCGCAGAGCTGCCGGTGCGGCCTGCTCTTCAGCGGCATTCTGCTCGGCCTCGGCGGCGAACTGCGCCAGCCCCTGGGGCGCGGCGACCGGAGCCACCTGCGGCGACTGCTGCGCCTCGACCTGCACGTTGAACAGGAAGCCGACCGACTCCTCCTTCAGCCCTTCGAGCATGCCCGTGAACATGTCGAAGCCCTCGCGCTGGTACTCGACCAGCGGGTCGCGCTGTGCCATGGCGCGCAGGCCGATGCCCTCCTTGAGGTAGTCCATCTCGTAGAGGTGCTCGCGCCACTTGCGGTCGATGACGTTCAGCAGGACGCTGCGCTCCAGCTGCCGCATGGCGCCGGGACCGGCGATGGCCTCCAGGTCGGCTTCCCGCTTGGCGTAAGCCTTTTCGGCGTCGGCGATCAGCGCGTCGCGCAGCTCGTCCTGGGTCAGCTCGCCCGGCTCACCGACAGCGTCGGAGTCGACCAGGTCGTGGTAGTCCAGGCCCACCGGGTACAGCGTCTTGAGCGCGTCCCACAGCTTGGCCAGGTCCCAGTCCTCCGCGTAGCCCTCGGCGGTGGCGCCGTCGACGTACGCGGTGACGACATCCACCAGCATCTTGTGCGCAGTGTCCTGAACGTCCTCACCCTCCAGGATCATCTTGCGCTCGCGGTAGATGACCTTGCGCTGCTGGTTCATCACCTCGTCGTACTTGAGGACGTTCTTGCGGACCTCGAAGTTCTGCCCTTCGACCTGGGTCTGGGCGCTCTTGATCGCGCGGGTCACCATCTTGGCCTCGATCGGCACGTCGTCCGGCAGGTTCAGCCGGGTCAGCAGCGCCTCGAGGGTGGCGCCGTTGAAGCGGCGCATCAGCTCGTCGGACAGTGACAGGAAGAACCGCGACTCACCCGGGTCGCCCTGACGGCCGGACCGGCCACGGAGCTGGTTGTCGATACGACGGGACTCGTGGCGCTCGGTGCCCAGCACGTACAGGCCACCGACCTCACGGACCTTCTTGGCCTCTTCCTCGACCAGCTTCTTGACCTTCGGCAGCTCCTCGTGCCAGGCCGCTTCGTACTCCTCCGGGGTCTCGACCGGGTCCAGACCGCGCTTGCGCAGGCGGGCGTCGGCGATGAAGTCGACGTTGCCGCCCAACACGATGTCGGTACCGCGGCCGGCCATGTTGGTGGCGACCGTGACGGCCTTCAGCCGGCCCGCCTCGGCGATGATGCTCGCCTCCTGCTCGTGGTACTTGGCGTTGAGCACGTTGTGCGGGATGCGACGCTTGGTGAACTGCTTGGACAGGTACTCGGAGCGCTCCACGCTGGTGGTACCGATCAGGACCGGCTGGCCCTTCTCGTAGCGCTCCTGCACGTCGTCGACGACGGCGATGTACTTGGCCTCTTCGGTCTTGTAGATGAGATCGGACTGGTCCTGGCGGATCATGGACCGGTTGGTGGGGATCTGCACCACGCCGAGCTTGTAGATCTCGTGCAGCTCAGCGGCCTCGGTCTCGGCGGTGCCGGTCATGCCGGACAACTTGTCGTAGAGGCGGAAGTAGTTCTGCAGCGTGATGGTGGCCAGGGTCTGGTTCTCGGCCTTGATCTCGACGTGCTCCTTGGCCTCGATGGCCTGGTGCATGCCCTCGTTGTAGCGGCGGCCGACCAGCACGCGACCGGTGAACTCGTCGACGATCACGACCTCGCCGTCGCGGACGATGTAGTCCTTGTCGCGCTGGAACAGTTCCTTGGCCTTGATCGCGTTGTTCAGGTAGCTGACCAGCGGCGAGTTGGCGGCCTCGTAGAGGTTGTCGATGCCCAGCTGGTTCTCCACGAACTCCACGCCGGCTTCGTGCACACCGATGGTGCGCTTCCGGATGTCGACCTCGTAGTGGACGTCCTTCTCCATGAGCGGCGCAATGCGCGCGAACTCGGTGTACCAGTTCGACGCGCCGTCGGCGGGGCCGGAGATGATCAGCGGGGTACGGGCCTCGTCGATGAGGATCGAGTCGACCTCGTCGACGATGGCGAAGTTGTGGCCCCGCTGGACCATGTCGTCGGTCGAGTGCGCCATGTTGTCGCGCAGGTAGTCGAAGCCGAACTCGTTGTTGGTGCCGTAGGTGATGTCGGCGTTGTACGCGGCGCGACGCTCCTCCGGCGTCAGCTGCGACAGGATCACCCCGACCTCCAGGCCGAGGAAGCGGTGCACGCGGCCCATCCACTCGCTGTCGCGCTTGGCCAGGTAGTCGTTGACGGTGACGACGTGCACGCCCTTGCCGGAGAGTGCGTTGAGGTAGGCCGGGAGCACACAGGTCAGGGTCTTGCCCTCACCGGTCTTCATCTCGGCGACGTTTCCGTAGTGCAGCGCCGCGCCGCCCATCACCTGGACATCGAAGTGGCGCTGGTCCAGCACGCGCCAGGCCGCCTCGCGGGCGACGGCGAAAGCCTCGGGCAGCAGGTCGTCGAGCGACTCGCCACCGGCGATGCGCTTCTTGAACTCTTCGGTCTTGCCGCGCAGCTCGTCGTCCGACAGCTTCTCGACGTCATCGGACAAGGTGTTGACATAGTCGGCGACCTTTTGCAGGCGCTTGACCATGCGGCCTTCACCGATGCGGAGCAACTTCGACAGCACGCTTTTCCCCTGTGGGTCTGGAACGGTTATACGTCAGCGGGTTAGACGTGACCATCGTAGGTGACCGGGGGAATCAGCAGATAAGAGTGCGCCCCCGGCGGTTCGGCCGGGGGCGCATCGCAGTATCTGCTGGACGTCAGGACAGGCGGATCAATCCGTAGTCATAGGCGTGTCTGCGGTAGACCACCGTCGGCCGGTCACTCTCCTTGTCATGGAACAGGAAGAAGTCGTGTCCGACGAGTTCCATCTCGTAGAGCGCGTCGTCGACCGTCATCGGGTTGGCCGGGTGTTCCTTGACACGGACCACCTGACCGGGGACGTGGTCATCGAGGTCAGCGGACGCCGCCTGGCCCGGCTCTGCGGGCAGGTCCTCAGGCGGGACGATGGACGTCGCCTCGGCGAGTCCCACCGGCGTCTTGTCGCCGTAGTGAATCTTGCGGCGGTCCTTGCTGCGCCGCAGCCGGTTCTCGAGTTTGCCGACAGCCGATTCCAGGGCGGCATAGAAGCTGTCCGCGCAGCCTTCGCCACGCACGACCGGTCCGCGGCCACGGGCCGTGATCTCGACGTGCTGGCAGTTCTTGCGCTGGCGCCGGTTCTTCTCGTGATCGAGTTCGACGTCGAACAGGTAGATGGTGCGATCGAAGCGCTCCAACCTGGAGAGCTTCTCGGAAACGTAGATGCGGAAATGTTCGGGGACTTCGACGTTACGGCCCTTGACGACGACGTCGGCGTGCGGTTCCGGCGCAGCCTCGGTGTCGTCGGCAAACATGGTCGAGCGGGCAGAATCCACGGATTGGGTTGACATGCTTAGCAACTCGCTTCTCTCTCGCAGTGCACGTGTGGCTCTTCTTGCACACGGTCTGAACTACGCGCCGAGCGGGTCTGCAAGTCGCCGCAGCCCGGCGCAAGGTGTTGAGTACTCACCTCCTACCGCTGTCAGCGATTTGGCACCGAGTGAATATGTCGGTACCGCCGTGAGGCTTCACGGGTGGTTGCAGCCGACGGTAGTCCGAGTTCACCTAGTCGTGCCACCGATTTCGCATACCGGTTTTGAGATCTTCATATCGAGTTGATGTAGGTAGTTGGCGAGCCGTGTCCTCCCGCCGCGAAGGTCAAGCGTGTGCTATTGCGAGTACAGCCGAAACCTGTGCTCCGGATGTTTGCAGGACCCGAACCGCCTCGGCTGCCGTCGCGCCCGTCGTCACCACATCGTCGAACACGACGGCCTCCCCCGCCACCGGTGTGCGCTGCCGGACTCGGCCGCGAATATTGCGCTGTCTCTGCGCGCTGGAAAGGCCGACGGAGTCTCTGGTGAAGGCCCGCATGGCCAGCGCGGGCTGGACCGTCACTCCCGGAAGGGCTGCGGCAGCGGCCCGGGCGATCTTCGCGACGGGGTCGCCGCCGCGCCGCCGGGCGGCCAGGCTGCGGGTCGGCGCGGGCACCACCGTCAGCGGCGGCACGATCAGGCCCCAGGTGATCAAGGTGTGCAGGGCCGCAGCCACCGCGTCGGCCAGCGGCGCGACGAGATCGGTGCGGCCGTGTTCTTTGAGAGCGACGACGGCCCGCCTTCTGGCCCCGGCGTAACGCCCGAGCGCGAAGACCGGCACGCCCGGGTCCTCCCGCGGCGTGACCACGAGCGGCTCGTCGGGGCGGACGGTCAGTTCCACCGCGCAGGCGGGACACCAGCGGGTCGACGGTGCGCCACAGCCACCGCATTCGACGGGCAGGACCAGGTCGAGCATGACGTCAGCATGCCGGTGGGGTGTGACAGCTGCGGCTCAGCCCGGCAACACCGGCAGCGCGCCGACGATCATCAGCGGCCGGACGTCGGTCCACATCAGGTTGTTGTCGGCTGCCGAGCCAGACAGCTGCAATACCCCGCGCTGGTCGGCGAGGTACACCGTCGAGGTATTGGCCGCCACGGTCGACACCGGGACGACCAGGTTCCGGGTGGGTCCGTCCGAGTTCACGCCGTCGAGGTTGACGTATGACACGGGGTGCGCGCCGTCGGTACGGGTCACCACGATGTCGTCGCCGGTGCGCCAGGACAGCGACAGGGCCGTGTTGCCCAGACCGAAGCCGAGCCGCCGCGGATAGGTGAGCGCGAGCTGGCCGCCCTCACGCTGCTCGACGCTGGCCAGGATCACCTGGCCGTTGATCACCATGGCGGCACGGGTGGCGTCCCTGGACAGCTGCAGTGCGCTGATCGGGCCGGGAAACTTCGTGGCCACGGCGGAAGAGTCGACGGGGATGCGGGCGGGCTGGCCCGACGCCGCCTCCTGGATCGCGCGCACGACGTTGGTGCCGTCGACCACGATCCAGATCGCGTCGTCGAGTGACCAGCTGGGACGCGTCAGGGTGTGCGCGTCGAGCGCCTGTGCAGCGTCACCGTTGATTGGACCCACCCACAGCGACTGCGCCATGTCCGGCGCACCGGGCCGCAACGTCACCACCGAGGCGACCTCCTGCCCGCTGCGCGACAGCGCGGCCGAGGTCTGGCCCGGCAGCTGCCCGAACGCGCCGGCGACCCGCGGCGCGTTGTCCCCTTCCAGGGACACCAGCGAGCCCCCGGCCAGGGCGTGCAGCCCGGCCGCGGCGCCGGGATCGGCGCCCGGATCGGTGGCCGCAACGTCGGAGGTGTTCCAGCCTTCCGCGAACCGGTCGTCGAGGGCGGCGCCGTCGGCGTTGATCACGTACGGGCCGTTGACCCCGGCCCGGAACAATGTCCAGATGATCTGTGCCGCAAGCAATTGCCGACTGTGCGGGTCGGTGGTCGACAAACTCTCGAGGTCGATGCGGGCGCCACCGTACCCGCGTCCGACACCGGTCTTGCCGCCGTCGGCGCGGGTCACCGGACCACGCAGCCGCAGCGGTGCGGCCATCAGATTCCGCACGCTGCTGGCCATCTCGGGCCGCGGCCCCGACAGCAGCTTCGTGACGAGTTCGGTGGCCAGCTGGTCGGGATCGGAGACCGCGACGTAGCGCGGGTCGGGTACGACGGTCTTGCCGGTCGGGTCGACGAAATACAGCGTGTCCCGTTTGTAGGTGGACTGGAACTGCTGCCAGTCCAGGAAAACCCCGTTGGGCAGCTTGTCGATCCGCCAACCGCGCGGCGTCTTCACCAGGTCGATGGGACCCGGATCGGGCAACGCTCCCTCTCCCGTCTCGAACACCCCGACATCCGACAGCGAGCCCAGGATATCGGCGTGCATGGTCACCGAAACCTTGTCGGTGCCACGGGTTTCCACGAACACGACGCGGTCGATCAGCAGGGCACTGCCGGCGTCGTCCCATGATCGGGATGCCGATTCGGTGAGGAACTGTCGTGCCGCCAAGTGCCGGTTCGCGGGATCGGCGGTGGCCTTGAGGAATTCACGCAGCAGCAGGTCGGGGTCCATACCCGGCGACGGCGTCGGCAGGTTGCGCGGCGCCGGCCGGTCGACGGTGCCCACGGCCTGCGGCGCGGACGAACTCGGCACGCCGGCACATCCGGTCAGGACCAGCAGCAGCACCGCGCAGACTGCCAATGTCCCTTTCATGACGTCTCCGCCGCGGGCAGTTCCCCGGAGGAGAGTGCCGTAACCGATTTGGGCCCAGTGGGTTTGAGCGGCAGTGGGCTGGTGGTCACCTTGTGGCCGCGCACCAACGGCAAGGTGAGCCGGAAGCACGCGCCGTGGCCGGGTTCGCCCCAGGCCTCCAGCCGGCCCTGGTGCAGGCGGGCGTCCTCGATGCTGATGGCCAGGCCCAGACCGGTGCCCCCGGAGCGGCGCACCCGCGAGGGGTCCGACCGCCAGAACCGGCTGAACACCATCTTCTCCTCGCCAGGTCGCAGCCCCACACCGAAATCGCGGACCGTCACTGCCACGGTATCCACGTCGGCGGCCATCTTGATCTGAACCGGTTTCTTCTCAGCATGGTCGATCGCGTTGGCGATGAGGTTGCGCAGAATGCGCTCCACCCGGCGCGGATCGACCTCGGCGATGACGGCCTCGTCCGGAAGATGCACGGCGAGTTTGATATTGGCGTCGTCGGCCAGGTGCCCGACGTTGTCGAGCGCGCTCTGCACGGTGTCCCGCAGGTCGACCGACTCCACCGACAGCTCGGCCACACCGGCGTCGTGCCGGGAGATTTCCAGCAGGTCCGCCAGCAGCGTCTCGAAGCGGTCGAGTTCGTTGACCATCAGCTCCGTCGAGCGCCGCAGCGCCGGCTCCAGGTCTTCACTGTGGTCGTAGATCAGGTCGGCCGCCATGCGGACCGTGGTGAGTGGCGTCCGCAGCTCGTGGCTGACGTCAGAGGTGAAGCGGCGCTGCAGGTTTCCGAACTCTTCGAGCTGGGTGATCTGCTTGTGCAGGCTCTCGGCCATGTCGTTGAACGACACCGCCAGGCGCGCCATGTCGTCCTCACCACGCACGGGCATGCGCTCGGTGAGGTGGCCCTCGGCGAACCGCTCGGCGATGCGCGACGCCGACCGCACCGGCAGCACGATCTGGCGGGCCACGAGCAGCGCGATGGCCGCGAGCAGGCCCAGCAGCACGATGCCACCGGTGGCCATGGTGCCGCGCACCAGCGCGATGGTGCTCTCTTCGTTGCTCAGCGGAAAGATCAGGTACAGCTCGAGATTGGTGACTTGCGACGACGTCGGGCTGCCGACGATCAGCGCGGGACCCGAGAAGCCATCGGTGTGCACCGTGGCGTACTGGTAACTGACCTGACCGGCTTTGACGAAGTCGCGTAAGGAGTTCGGGATTTCCCCCACCGGACCGGCCGAGGTGGCCGCACGCGGACCGTCACCGGGAACCACGAGCACGGCGTCAAACGCGCCGGCCAGTCGCGAGCCCGAGTCGACCTTGCGGTCGATGAGGGTGTTGCGCGCCAATTGCAGGCTGCTGTTGAGCGAGCGCGCCTCCTCGCCACCGACGATGCCGCTCACCGTGGTGCGGGCGTGCTCCATCTCCTCGGTACCGGCGCGAACCTTGGCTTCGAGGATGCGGTCGGTGATCTGACTGGTCAGCACGAAGCCCAGCACGAGGATGACGGCAAGGGACAACCCCAGCGTCAGAGACACCACACGCAGTTGTAGCGAGCGACGCCAGGCGTAGCCGACCACCCGGCCGACAGCGCCCAACCCGCGCACGAAAGCGCCCGAGCCGAAACCGCCACGGATACGCCGTCGGGATCCCCAGATCACCGTCGGATCACGGCGGTCCGGCCTTGTATCCCACTCCTCGAACGGTCAGCACCACCTGCGGGTTCTCCGGGTCCTTCTCGACCTTGGCCCGCAGTCGCTGCACGTGGACGTTCACCAGGCGGGTGTCTGCCGGATGGCGGTAGCCCCATACCTGTTCGAGCAGCACATCGCGGGTGAACACCTGGCGCGGCTTCCTGGCTAGGGCGACGAGCAGGTCGAACTCCAGCGGCGTCAGCGAAATCTGCTCACCCTGGCGAGTCACCTTGTGCGCCGGCACGTCGATGTCGACGTCGGCGATGGACAGCATCTCTGCCGGCTCGTCGTCGTTGCGGCGCAAGCGCGCACGCACCCGCGCGACCAGCTCTTTCGGCTTGAAGGGCTTCATGACGTAGTCGTCGGCGCCGGACTCCAGCCCCAGCACCACGTCGACCGTGTCGGTCTTGGCGGTCAGCATGACGATCGGCACACCCGAGTCGGCGCGCAGCACGCGGCACACGTCGATGCCGTTCATTCCGGGCAGCATCAAGTCCAACAGCACCAGATCCGGGCGCAGCTCGCGGACCGCAGTCAGCGCCTGGCTGCCGTCACCGATGACGGCGGTGTCGAAGCCTTCACCCCGCAGCACGATAGTGAGCATCTCGGCCAGAGATGGGTCGTCGTCGACGACCAGAATGCGTTGCCTCATGGCGTCCATGGTGTCACCAGATCGCGATAAAGCTGTGATCTCCGATGGGTGTTTTGCCTCTTACCTGACAACTCGCTGGTAGACGTCCCGACCCGCTCAGCCCAGTAGTCGGTCCGCCAACTCCCCCGGATCAACGTCCGGAGCGACCAAAGCCCAACGGCCGACCCAGTTTTCAGCGGCCAGGGCGGTGTAGACCGCACCCGTGCGGCCCTGTAGGCCCCCGTCGCGCTCGTAGGCGTCGCGAGTCCGGGCCGCGTCCTGAGCTTCCCGGCGCGCCGCCCGCTCAGCGGCCAGCTCCGTCGGCACGTTCAGATAGAGCTGCCAGTCCGGCACCGGCAGCGCCAACCGCTCGAACTCCAGCCGCCGCACCCAGGCGACCACCTCCCCGCCCGCACCCTGGTGCAGCCGGGCCGCGCTGTAGGCGGCATTGGAGGCGACGTACCGATCGAGGATGACGACGTCGTGTGTGTTCCGCAGTTCAGCGATCTCCGCCTTGGCACCCGCGCGGTCGAGCGCGAACAGCATCGCCATGGCGTACACCGACTCGGCGAGGTCGCCGTGTTCGCCATGGAGCGCTTCCGCCGCGATGTCCGCCTCGACCGAGCGGCCGTACCGCGGGAACGCCACGGTGGTCACCGACTTGCCACGGGTTTCGAACTGCGCCCGCAGCCCCTGGGTCAGGGTGTTCTTCCCCGCACCATCGACGCCTTCGATTGCGATCAGCACGTGGCGAGACTAATTGCTGGATTCGATATATCTGCTGCGCGACGTCACAGAAACATCGCAGAAATCGCGCGGTGATGCCCGATCAGTACTTTCGCGCGATGGCGACCAAGATCGAACCACCGAAAAGCGAGATGATCCGGCTCGCCAACAAGCCACCGTGGTACACGTCGCTCTTCGTACAACTGCTCGTCGCGATCGTCGCCGGAATCCTGGTCGGCTGGCTGCAGCCGAAGGTCGGCGCCGACCTCAAGCCGTTCGCCGACGGCTTCATCAAGCTGATCAAGATGCTGATCGCGCCGATCATCTTCTGCACCGTCGTGCTTGGCATCGCACACGTCGGCGACCTCAAATCAGTCGGCCGGATCGGCGTGAAAGCGTTGATCTACTTCGAGGTGGTGACCACCTTCGCGCTGCTCTTCGGGCTGATGGTCGGAAACATCGTCAAACCCGGGGCAGGTTTCCACGTCAACGCCGCCACGCTGGCGACGGGAGCCGACGCGATCGCGAAGAAAACCCAGAACAAGGAACTGCCGCACACGGTCGATTTTCTGCTGAACATCATCCCGGACTCGGTGTTGAAGGCGTTCACCGATAACAACCTGCTCCAGGTGCTGTTCTTCGCCGTCTTGTTCGGGCTGGCGTTGGCCAAGTTCGGCGAGAAGGGCCCGCCCGTCATCCTCGAAATCATCGACCATCTCAGCCATCTGTTCTTCACCGTCATCGGCTGGGTGATGCGACTCGCGCCGATCGGCGCGTTCGGGGCGATGGCCTACATCGTCGGCCAGTACGGCATCGGCTCCCTGGGCAGTTTCGCGAAGCTGATCGGCTGTTGCTATCTCGCGGCCGCACTCTTCATATTGGTGCTCGGGGTCGTCGCGAAGGTCCTTGCGGGGGTCAACCTGTGGAAGTTCGTCGTGTACATCAAGGACGAGCTGTTCCTCGCGCTCGGCACCGCATCGACAGAGGTGGTGTTGCCGCGCATCATGACCAAGCTGACCAATGCCGGTTGTTCACGCACCACAACGGGTCTGGTGGTGCCGACCGGCTACTCGTTCAATCTCGACGGAGCGACGCTCTACCTCTCGATCTGTGTGCTGTTCCTGGCCCAGGCCTTGGGCGTGAACTTGAGCCTGGGCGAACAGATCACCGCGGTGCTGGTGCTTATGCTGACTTCGAAGGGCATGGCCGGAGTCCCCGGCTCGTCATTCCTCGCGCTGTCAGCGACCGTCGCCGCCATCGGCCACGGGGCCATCCCGGTCGCCGCGGTGGCCCTGCTCCTGGGCGCCGACCGCATCATGGACTCGATGCGTGTCTCGGTGAACCTGCTGGGCAACTGCGTCGCGACGTTCGTGGTGGCCGCTCGGGAAGGGCAACTCGACAAGGACCGCATGCGCAAAGTGCTTGACGGGGAAGACGTTCCCCCGCTCGACGACACTGACCCTATGGCGGATCGGGCCGCACGCGGTCATGGTCCTGCGTAAACACCTAGGCGCGTAGTTGCCGCCCTGGCGTACACCGAGGTGGCAATAGACTGAGCAGTCGGCAAGCACCGACTCGCGCCGTAGGGGGGGACCTATGGGACGGCCACTCGAACTCGTCCAATCTGAATTTTCCGCTGCCTCGAACAGCCTGAGCCACTCCGCACAGGAATTGCAGGATGGACGCAGCATCAAACCCCAGTCGAGTCACAGACGCACTGTCACCAGGTGCGGCGAGTACACACCCGGAGGTGCAGGCTGTGGTTCCGAACAGTTACGACCCACTAGGCGGGCTTCCGCGGGACGACTGGAATCGCGAATTCTGGCCTACCGGCAATCGGGATGCCCATGGGAATCCCGAGTTAGTGTGGCCCGACCCGCAAGCGCATCCGCAAGGCTTCAGTACGCCAGAAGACCGGACGCCGACCGTGCTGGAACCAGGCGCCGTTTTCGACAGATTCGGTCCTGGATTCGGGCAATTTGGCTCGCCGCTGGGCACTACATTCCCTGAGCGTGCGCTACCACCGCACAGCCTCGATGCTGGCTACCATCGCTACGAAGTTATTCGACCTCTACCGATTTGGGAGGGCCCGATTGCCCCCGCGATGGGGCAACTCGGTGGAGGCATTCAGTACTACTTCCCGAATGCAATTGTTGACCTGCTTAATGCCGGCTACCTGAAAGAGGTTCCGCTATGAATCTTACTGAACTTGCAAAAGCACTAGCTTCGATCGGAATTCCGCCGGCTGTGCTGGCACTCGGCGGCCATGCAGATTACTCATGGTGCGTCGAGCAATCCCCCGATGGAATGTGGGAAGTGTATTGGTACGAGCGCGGAGCCAAGAATGGCTTGGTCAAATTGAATACCGAAGCGGATGCCTGTTTCCAGCTCTTGGGCCGCCTGACCTACAGCCAGTTGTTGGCTGGCGTCGTCGGGCGAAACAAATAGGTCAAATCGCAAGTCGACACGAAACGCTCCAGCTATAGAATCCAGCCGAGAGATTGTGAGTTCCTGAACATCTTGCCTGACCACGTTGAAGCGTGGGCCAGTCGTGAAGCTCCGCCCGGTATTAGTCGCACCGAGTTCAGGGAATTCAGCTACTCACTCTATGAGGCCATGTCGCGGGAGGGCTTCGGCCCCAAGGACTTGGATGTGCGGCTCCAAGGATCGTCTGCGCGCTTCTTTTCTGGGGAACACAAGTCACTACCGACCACTGCCGAAATCGCCACCGATAATCAAGCTCTGGACCGAATGCGAACGTGGTTCGGGGACGACCCGAACCATCCACTACGCCGCCCATTCGACTCCATGCACCTCCTTGGCCTCGAAGACGAGCCCAGTGACTACGACATCCAGCTCTCATCCGATTCGATGGCGAATGCTTGCAGGGAAAGATGGGAAGCCAACGGCCCCCAAGGAGACTTGACGCATCCGAAGTATGGATCATCAACAAGCGCGTATTTGAGGATCTATTTCCGGCGTTGCGGGAGTGGGCTGGTGAATGGACCGAGCGAATGCAGCTGGCGATTTTGGAAGGGCGGCAACTCATGGCAACGACGTGACGCTCTTAAAGACGCCAGCCGCGAGAGCTGGATTCTGTTCTACGCCAGTCAGATTCGACGAGGCATCATGTCGGACGGCTACAACCCCAACGGCCGCAGCATCAACTGATCGAGCTCCGGGCCGAGTTCTGAAACGCTGAAGTCCCCTTCGAAATTCACCGCCACCTGGCCGACCTCCAGTTCCGGTGAGGTGCACCAGGCGGTGTCACCGCCGTGGGGCCAGCCACAGCATCTGCGTCGACGCGATGCGGTCCTCGGTGTTCCAGTCCGGGATGCCGTCGGGAATATCGGGAAAGCCCGCCCACGCGGCGAACGTGGACATGTACGACGGCTGCGCCAGCCCGTAGGACTCACCGTCGAGCATGGTGAAACCGGGGTGCACGTCAGTGAGGAACGTGCGCACGGGCGCCGGCAGAGTTTCCCAGTACGGCGGCGTCGGCCCGGTGTTGGACCGCGGATCCCAACCCACCCAGATGAGCGGATCACCGTCGGCGCCTTCGAAGTAGTACAGCAGCGCGACGCCATCCTCACGCCAGAAGCTGACGCGCACGTCGCGCAGCCGCGTTCGCAGTGCGTCCGCGAAACCCGGCACCATAGCCAGGAAATCGTCATTCCACCGAGCCAGTGCCAGCTGCACACGCTCGTCAGCATCGCCAGACAACGCGATCGCCCCGAACGGACCCGCCATGTCCGGGACCGGGGACTCGAACACCGCCACCTCGTCGGCAGCACACAGCTCCTCCAGCTTGCGCAGCCCGGTGACCGTCGACGGCACCCCGTAGTCGAGCTGATCGAGCGCGGTCGCGTCCCCGGCCGCCGCCGTGGCGACCACGTGGCGCAACTTGGCACGCACGCCTTCCTCCAGCGCCACCTGGTTGGCTTGAAGGTCGCGGTCGACGCCACGAAGCCACTGCGCGCTGCGACCGCTCTGCATCCAGTACACCGGACGCGATACCCACTGCATGTTGAACGGCGTCTAGGCCACTCGAGACATCTGCTCAGGGGTCAGCTCGGTAAAGCCGGGGAAGTACAGGATTTCGGCGAGCGTGATGATCCGCGCCGCAACCACCGCGGCCTCGAACTTGCCCTTACCGATTGTCGGGGGTACCAACGGCGCTTCGTCCACGCCATCTAACACAACGGCGAAACCGTAAGGCCCCTGACACGAATTTCGGCCCCAGCCGCAGCCGAACCGCGATTGTCGGTGGCGGGCGGTAGTGTCATGAACGTGGGCGGAGGCCGGGCGCCGAATGCTGCACCAACGGCCGAATCATGGTGCACCATAGGATAATTCATCCGATTTCTCGGTTGCACGCACGCCACGACGCGAGTAATGTCGAACATATGTGCGAGGTCGTGTTCGACATCGATCCCGACGCCACCGAGGCGGCGTTGGTCGATCAGCTCGCCGCGATGAGCCGCGCCACCGCCAGCATCGCGGCAGCCCAAGCTCAGGTGACCGCATTGCTGCAAGCCAAGCGCACAGCACGCGAAGCTGACGAGCACGTGCCTGTCTCGCGGCGTGGCAAGGGCCTCGCCACCGAAATCGGACTGGCCCGTCAAGCCTCGCCGTGGCACGGCGCCAGGTACCTGAAGATGTCCCGAATCCTGGTCGACGACATGCCTCACACGATGGCCGCACTGGCCGGCGGAATGCTCACCGAGCACCGGGCCATGATCATCGCCGGCCACGCGGAGTGCCTGTCACCCGAGAACCGGTGGGCACTCGACGCCGAACTATGCGCCGACCCGGCCAAGCTAGAAGGCAAAGGCGACAAGAAGATCCACGCCGACGCTGGGCGCATCGCCTTCCGACTCGACAGCGACGCCGTCCTGGCCGCCATGAGCCGCCACCAATGCGACCGCACCGTCACTGTGCGTCCCGCGCCGTACGGCATGGCATATGTCACTGCACTACTCACCGCCGCCGAGGCCTGCACCGTGCAGCAGGCACTGCAACAGGATGCGGCCGACGCGGCCGCCGAATCGATCGCCAGCGGTGGCGGACTCGGCAGCCGCGGACAGCTGTTGGCCGACGCGTTCTACCGCCGCACCACTGGCCGCGACGTCGGCGCCGCCGTCCCCATCACCATCAATCTGGTGCTCTCCGACGAAAGCCTGTTGGCCCAGGGCACCGAACCCGCGATCCTCGACGGCTACGGCCCCATCCCAGCCGCCGTAGCCCGGCAGATGGTCTGGGCCACGGTGGTCGACCCGGACACCGACGCCGCGGTGCGCAGGCTGTACGCCAACCCTGCCACCGGCAACCTCGTCGCCATGGAATCACGGGCGCGCGCATTCCCGAAGGGCCTCAAGTGGCTCATCAAACTGCGCGACCAAACCTGCCGCACCCCCTACTGCGACGCCCCCATCCGCCACATCGACCACGTCAACCCACACGCCGCCGATGGCGCCACCAGTGTCCACAATGGTCAAGGCCTCTGCGAAAGGTGCAACTACACCAAGGAACAGCCCGGTTGGCAGACCCGAACCGTCTATGACCAATACGGCCGGCACACGACCGAAGTGATCACACCTACCGGCCGGACCTACCGCAGCACCGCGCCACCGACCCCAACTGGCGCCCGGCTACTCACCAGCGACGTCCACATCGTCAGAATCCACGCTGCCTGAACCGAGGACACACTAGACGGTAGGTTGGCGCGCATGAGCGGGGTCGAGGAGTCGCGGGGTTCGCGGAAAAAAGCGCGTACCTATGCCGCGATCCTGGATGCGGCTGAGTTGCTCTTTCGTGAGCGTGGCGTTCGGGCCACCACGATTGACGACGTGGCCGAGCAGGCCGATGTCTCGGTCGGGTCTGTCTACGTGCACTTCAAGAACAAGTCAGGCCTGTATTTGGCACTGGTCGAACGGGCCTTGGACTTGAACGAGAAGGCGATGGCTCGTGTTGCCGAGCAGAACATCGCAAGCCCGCTCGAGCGGGTCCTTGCGGCAGGTGAGGCGTATCTGCGGTTCCACCTCGAGGAGCCGGGCGCGTTCCAGATGATTGCGTTGCGCGTCCTCGAACCCGGCTCGGGCCAGGACGACCCGGAGGTGGAAAGTCGCATTGCCGATCGCGTCGAAGCCCTTGTCGGTGCCGTGCAGGCCGACCTGGTGCTGGCAGCGCAGGCGGGCGAGATCCGGGACGATCTGGACCTCGCCCGCGTGATGCGCTTCGTCTGGGGCGCATGGAACGGCGTCATCGCATTGGCGTTGCGTCAGGATCGCCTACGCGTCGACGACGCCGAGCTCGAACAGACCCTCAACGTGGGTCTGCAACTCCTCAGTGACGCGCTGCGCGTCGACGGCGCACGGCCGTAACAGCCATCCCGACGAACCCGACGGTCGTCGACACGAACGAAACCCCTGCCGCGGCCTGATACTTCTTGTCCTGAAAGAGCTTTGGCTCGAACGCCAGTGGCAGGAACAGCATCGCATTGCTCCACGCGCCGGTCGCCAGCGAGCGCTGAACGATCTTCGGGGCGTCGGGCACCGCAAGCCCGAGAGCCACGGTGCAGGTCCCGAGCATGACCAGGTCAAGGTGCCATTGCCGCACGCGCTCGGCACTGACGATGCCCAGGCGCTCGGCCTTTTCTTTGTCTGTCATCGCGAGGGTGTAGACCCACCCGGACAGGGCTGCGGCGGCGAGCTCGACGACACCGGAGGTGACGAGTCCGGAGGGACGGGCGCTCACGCGTTGACCTCCTTGCGCCGCGCGGCCCGCGCGCGATCGTAGAAGCGGCGACCGACCAGGTTCTGGTAGCTCCACGCCGCGGCGGCGATGGCTCCGCGCTGCTGGAGCCAGAACCGGTCGCTGGCATACGTCTCGTTCGTGCGGCCCAACTCGACCTGGGCCATGGCGATGCCTTCACCTTGCTCACGGCTTCGACGGGCGAGGACGCGGCCGGTCTTGTCGACGATCTGGGCGCCGCCCTCGAAGTGGCCTCGGTACGTGAACGGGGTTCCGAGGAAGCGGCACTCGACGGTTCCGGCGTGGGCGGCGTGGATGACCGGTGCACCGACGTGGCAGGCGAAGATCGCGGGCGCCCGGGTCGCACGAACCTGGTTGCCGGGTTCGAGACGGGCAAGCAGCGGCCAGTTGGTCGGCAGGCTCCACCAGCCCGAACCGCCGACGACCAGGTCGACCTGCCCGCCGAGTCGGGCGACGGTCTGCGAGCGCATGAGTTCCCAACACATGGCCACGCCGACCGAATGTTCACCTGCCTCGAAGCGGCCGGGATCGGTGCCGCCAGTGTAGAGAGCGCTCTCCCACATCGTGGGGAGGTCCTTGTCATGGCGGCCGACGAGGTCGCCGCCGGGACCGTAGAGGAAGAACGCGTTGCGGGTCTCGCCGTCGCTGTCGCGAACAATGATGGAGCCGCCGACATGGATGCCGTGCGACTGTGCAAGGCGCGCAAGGAGTTTGGTCGGCTCGCCGTCGGCCGGTGGCGCGTTCTCGGTCAACTCAGGAAGAAAGCCGACGCCCGTGGCGAAGAACTCGGGCAGTACCACCCAGCTCGCGCCGTCACCGGCGGCCCGGTTCACGAGACGCTCGCAGTCCTCGAGGTTGTAGCCGATGTCACCGACCTTCGCCTCGGTCTGGACGGCAGCCGCCAGGACCATTTTTGTAGCCTCACTCATAACTGAACGATACTATAAAAATTGTTCGCCGGGCAGGCCCCCACACCGCATTGAACGATTTCCGCGCGCCTTACGTGTCATTGGGTATAGGACCGGAAGGACCCTGAGATGCGTACTGCACTAATAGCTCTCATTACACTCGCCGCCACTGCCTCCGTTCTGGCCCCGGCTGCGCCGGCGGCCGCCGAGTCAGCGATCGTCACGATCGGCCAGCTGGAGGCCGAGGGATTCCACGTGAACGTCGACCGGATCGGTTCCGCGCCGCTCGATCGGTGCGTGGTGACCAGCGTCCGTAACCCGCAAGAGGAGACCAGGTTCATTCGAGTGGACAACGGCCACGGCCGGGATGTGGTCGTCCCCATCGTGGTACGACGGACCATCACCGTGTCACTGGATTGCAGCAGGTAGCGCCCGCGAACTCAGTTCGCGATCACGGGCAACGTGATCGACGACGGATGCGCGGGGTCGTGCAGGATCGTCTGCGTCGCAACAACGGTCGCGGCATCGCGTCCGAACGGCGCACCGGTGTTGGGATTCGGCGCGAACTGCGGAGAGTC
>Ga0207658_10000621_pt1 | contig 31352 bp, 35 predicted proteins | sample KBSS33metaG_FD_184322 | JGI IMG/M metagenome (GOLD analysis project Ga0207658, IMG submission 184322) | Switchgrass rhizosphere microbial communities from Kellogg Biological Station, Michigan, USA - KBS S3-3 metaG (SPAdes) (version 2) | ecosystem: Host-associated > Plants > Roots > Rhizosphere...
CACGTTGCCGTTGCCGATGTAGTACTTCTCGCCCGACGCCCGGAAGACCGGTCCTTCCTGCGCTCCGCTGCCCTCCTCGGACGCGGGAGTCAGCAGCAGGTCGGTGTTGTAGATGTCGGCGCCGTGCTCGCGTTCGGACAACGCGAACGCCATGACGCCGCCCGCCTCAAGCTGCGCGGCGGCCCGCTCCTTGGATTTGATGTTGTCGCTCTGCCAGATGGGGCCGAGACCGAGGATGGTGACCTGCTCGGCATACCAGTACGCGAGCCCGTAGAACCCGAGGATCTCGCTCAGCACAGCATTACGCGAGGTGTCCCAGCGCTTGTTCGAATCACCGTCCGCGAACTCTGACGGCGTCAAGAACGTCGCGAAAATGCGCTCCCGCTTGATGAAATCGAGGAAGTCAGCCACCCAGGTCGCGGTCAGGTCGTCCTGCAACAACCGCACCTTGCCGCGATCCTCAAACCACTCGATCAGCGCACGCAGCTGACGCCGCGTCTCCGGGTCGAATTGTTGGGGGTCGAATGCGTTCGGGTTGAGCAGCAGGCCGCGAGAGTTCGGCATGGGCACCTTCTTCGGTCCGGATTTGGCACGAATCTAGCGCGCGCACGGCCACCGGACCGCCGATTCCACACAGCCACCGACTCCACGCCGTCCCGGCATCTGAAACTCGCTCGCCCCCGCACTCTGCGGCGTGCAAGCATGCCCACATGGCCAAGCAGTTCCCGGAGATCACCGATCGGTTCAGCACCTTCATCGCCGCGCAGAGCATGTACTTCGTGGCGACGGCGGCCCGCGACGGCCGGGTGAACCTGTCCCCGAAGGGCTTGGACTCCCTCCGCGTCCTTGGACCGAATCGCGTGGCTTGGCTGAACCTGACCGGCAGCGGCAACGAGACCTCGGCGCACCTCCTGGACAGCCCGCGGATGACGCTGATGTTCTGCTCGTTCGACCGTGAGCCGCTCATCTTGCGGCTGTATGGCACCGCACGAGAGGTCGCGCCCGGCGATGCGGACTGGGACGAGCTGTACAGCCAGTTCCCGCCGCATATCAGCGCGCGCCAGATCTTCGACCTGGCCGTGGATCTCGTCCAAACCTCATGCGGTTTCGGTGTGCCCCTCATGTCGGTCGAGTCCGAGCGTGTCCTGCTCGACACCTGGGGCGAGAAGAAGGGGCCGGAGGGCGTCGCGGAGTACTGGCAGCAGAAGAACCTGTCGAGCATCGACGGCGCGCCGACGAAGCTGGCGTCGGGCTGATCCAGCCGGCGCGGGCGTCGGGGGCATCGTTCCGCAGGGGTGCGTCCTCCGCCGCCTCCATGTACCCAGCCGAAGCCGGGCAATAGGGCGTCCAGTTTGCTGTGTCGTCTGTTCGGGTGAATCTGGCTCCGTTTGCCATATTTTCGTCCCCGTTCCATTGTCCGCACCCGCGTACGTCTGATATCTATTTGGAACCCAGCTGTCTTGGCGGTCCCTGAATGGAAGAAGGACGCGTGAATCGGCACACAGAAAAGTTTGCACCGATAGGTTCTGACTCCGAGGTTCACGACTTCGCTGAGTCTGGCCAATTGCAGCGCGCGGGCCTGCGGACATGCAGCACGATCGCGGCGATGGGCGCTGCGGGCGCCCTCCTAGCCATGGCGTTGGCGGCGCCGGCCTACGCGGATCCGACCGCCACCGTCAAGGTGAAAACCCAGCGCATGTCGGACGCCAACCTGAGCTCGCACCAGGACGGTTGGTACAACGCCGGTGACAAGGTGGCGCTGGTGTGCTCCCGACGCGGCCAGCCGGTGAAAGGCTTTTTCAGCTTCAACATTCCGGGCGGCTGGGACAACCTCTGGTACAAGACCTCCGACGGGCATTTCGTCGCCGATGTCGACATCGAAACCGGCACCCTCAACGACGTATCCAGCGACTGCGGCACCGACGGAGGAGCCGCCGCGCCGCCGCCGGCCCAGTCGTCGTCGAAGGCAGCCAACGCGGTCGCCTGGGCCAACAGCCAAATCGGCTCCGACGCTTACGACTTCGCCTGCGGCAAGTTCGTCGCCAACGCCTACGGTCAGCCCGCGCTCGGCGCCCCGTCAGCGTTGGCATTCCACGACCGGCTCGCCGGCCAAGGCAAGATTCATACCGACGGCAACCCGCCACCCGGGGCCCTGGTCTTCTCCGTCAGCGACATGGACGTGTGGAACGGAGTGCACCAAGGCCACGTCGACATCGCCCAGGCCGACGGCACCTTCGTTTCCGGCGGCGTCAGCCCGAGCTACCGCGGCCTGGCCGGCGCCGGTCACACCGTGCAGGTCCTCGCGAACTGGAACCCCACCCCCAGAGCGACATACCTCGGCTGGGCTGAAGCCCCCTGGTAACGCCTGACGCCCAGTTGCGTTGTGGCCCTAAGGGAACAGGAACGCATTCGTCGGCGTAGCCGAATCACCAGCCGATCGGGGCTTTCACTACGCGACCATGACGTCGACCGACAGCCGCTCCCCGAGGGCGTAGACGGTCGGCCAATCCTGACTTTGGGCAGCCGATTCCAGCGCATCGATAAGCGGGCTCTCCACACCCAGTTCGGCCAGCCATGACGACACCGTCGCCGCGATCTGTTCCCCGGGCACCTCTTCGGCACGCCGGCCGTGCAGACGGTCGACCACCACGAAGGTCGGCGCGACGGGGCGCCGGCGGCGGAAGTCGATGATGCTCATATCAATTGAACGAATCAGCCGTCAAAAAGGTTCAGCCGGCCGGACACGCTTAACGTGGCAACCATGGCTCGTTCGATGCGCGACCGCATGCTCGCTGGTGACCTGTACCTCGCCGATGACCCCGAACTGGTCCGGGACTCGAAGCGCGCGCAGCAGCTCACCCACCGGATCAACGCACTCGATCCCACCGACATCGAGGAACGAAACCGTCTACTCCGCGATCTCCTGGGAGCCTTTGGGGACGGGAGTGAGATCCGGCCGCCACTGCAGTGCGACTACGGCTACCAAACCACCATCGGTGCGCGCACTTTCGCGAATTGGGGGCTCGTCCTGCTCGACGTCGCGCGGATCAGCATCGGTGACGATGTGCAGATCGGACCCAATGTGCAGCTGTTGACGGGCACCCACCCGCTGGAGCCAGGTCCCCGCGAGGACAAGTGGGAGGCAGCCAAACCGATCACGATCGGCGACAACGTGTGGCTCGGCGGCGGTGTCATCGTCTGCCCCGGCATCGCGATCGGCGCGGACACCGTCGTCGGGGCCGGTTCGGTGGTCACTCGCGACCTGCCGCCGTGCGTGCTGGCCGTCGGCTCGCCGGCCCGGGTGATCCGCGAGCTGTAGGTCGGGGTCGATGTCAATCGGTTCGCGGCGGCGGCCACAAGGTTGCTACACCCGAACGGTCAATTCCATACCCTTGTCGAGTGGAATCGGGACACTGACGTAACCGCTCGCCGGCGCGTTGACGTAGTCGCGGTAGACGTGATCAGGGTCAAGCCTGACGTTGTCGCCGAGGATCAGCGCGCCGGGCGCCAACACCGGCTCCAAAATCTTCAACACCGGCAAGTCCAGGTCGGGCCAGCCGTCCAGAAGCACGAATTGCACTGGTTCCCTGAGGGTCTCGAGGGTCTCGCGGGCGTCTCCTTCCAAGATCGTGATCAGGTCAGCAACCCCCGCCTCCGCAAACGTCGCGCGGGCCGCTGAGATCTTCTGCGAACTCATCTCCGTGGTGATGATTCGCCCGACGCCGTTGTCCCGGACTGCAGCAGCCAGGTGCAGGGTGGAGATGCCATAGGACATCCCGTACTCCACGATGGTCGAGGGCTTCAGCGCGCGAACCAGGCTGTAAAGCAGCCGGCCCGAGTCAGGAGCCACCGAAAGGTAGAAGTCCTGGCAAATGTCGGCACGTTCTGCAATGGCGTAGTCGGTCGGCGAAAGCCCTTGCCGCCGTTGATCATCCAATTGCGCATCGGCGAACAGGCGATTGATGATCGAGGCGTATTCCGGTCGGTTCAAAGTTGAGGTCATACGAACTACAGTAGACGCAACGTTGCGTCTAGACTAGGGCTACGATGGTGTTCAATCGAGCCATGGCAGACGCGCAACCGCATCACGGGAACCGCCACGGTCGCAGTGAAGCTGCGCGGGAAGCCGTATTGCGCGCAGCCGACGATCTACTCGTCGAAAAGGGCTTCTCCGGGGTCACCATGGAAGGCATCGCCAAAGCGGCAGGGGTCGCCAAGCAGACCGTCTATCGCTGGTGGGGCTCCAAGACAGAAGTCCTCATGGACGCGTTCCTCGAAGACGCCGCCGCGGCTCTGGAGCCACCCGACACCGGCCGCCTGGACTCCGATCTGCGCGCACATCTGCGCGATACCGCGCACTTCCTGACCACCGATGACGCGGGCGTCGTCTACCGCGCACTCATCGGACAAGCCCAACACGATTCGGAATTGGCACAGACATTTCGCTCCCGCTACCTCGATGACCAGCGCACTCGTGACCAGAAGCCGTTCCTTCGTGCGATCGAACGCAACGAACTACCCTCCGACACCGACGTGGCCGCGTTGGCCGAGTGGCTCGTCGGCCCGATTCACCATCGCGTGATCGTGACGGGCGAACCGGTAGACGACACGTTCCTCGACGCGGTAGTCGACATCGTGCTGACGGTGTCGGCATCAAGCCACAAGAAGGTGTCACCCAACCCCGAGCGGACCAACTAAGGTCCGGACCGCCGACTCACCGGCCCGCGTGACCCGCCAGCGGCAGGCCACGATTCGAAGCCGATCTAACCAATTGGCAGCGCAACCAATTGACGGTCATGTAAATATGATCGGCGTGACTGAAGATGCCGATGTGGCACAGGCTCGAGCGTTACGCGCAGAGCTGCGCAGGCATGCCTGGAACCTCGCCTCCAGGCTGTCCCGGGTCGAGGCGCTGCCTGACGCGTCGGCATGGTCGGAACGGGCGCGGTCGATGCGGCGGCTGGCCCGCGAGCTCCGCCGCGACCTCGACGAGGCCAAGTTCCTGATCGACCGGCTACACGCCCGGTTCCCGAGCATTGACGCGGCAGGCACATCGGTAGACGCCCCAAGTTATTGAGAACCCTCATTGACAATTGCTGTCCAGATGGTTAACAGTGCTAAGCGTCTCCGATGAAAGGCGCACCATGAGCACGCAGGACCAGCTCAATGAGCTCGGCTATTACGCCGTGACCCGGCACCCCGCGGACGCCCGAGTAGTGCTACCCGAGGCCCGGGCCGCCGAGGCGCTCGGGTTGGGTTCATGCCACATCGGCGAGCGCTTCACCGTCAAAGACGCAGGCGTGCTCAGCGGCGCGGTGGCAGGCGCCAGCACCACGCTGGGCATCGCACCGTCGACCAATCACCACACCCGCCACCCCACCGTCACCGCGACCATCGGGTCGACGATGCATGCCCTCACCGACGGCCGGTTCGCCATGGCGTTCGGCCGCGGGATGGGGCCCTACTGGCAGGCGATCGGCCTGCCGGTCGTGACCGAGGCGCGACTGCGCGACTTCTTCGGCATCCTGCGCCGTCTCTGGGCGGGCGAGATGATTCTCGATCACGACGGCCCGGCCGGAAAGTGGCCGATGTTGCGCCACGTGAACGGCCTGGCGGACGGACCACCAATCGGCTTGGTGGCCGTCGGCCCGAAGACCATGGAGCTCGCCGGCGAGATCGCCGATTTCGTTGTGCTGCATACGTTCTTCTCCGACGAGGCGACGCAGAAGTCGGTCGCCGCGGTGCGTCGCGGCGCCGAGAAAGCGGGCCGGGACCCCGACAGCGTCCGGATCTGGGCATGTCTGGCGACGGTCCCCGACGCGTTGTCCGAGGACGACCAGATCCGACGCGGCGTCGGACGCCTCGCGACCTATCTGCAGGCGTACCCGGACGTCCTGGTCTCGGCCAACGGCTGGGATCGGACGACGTGGGAACGCATCCGCCAGTCCGACCTGTTCACCGATGCGGCGACCGCCGGGCCCATCGACGCGAGCGCGTCGGTCGAGACGCTGCAGCGGATCGCGGAGCTGATCCCGACGGAATGGCTGGACGCCGTCGCCAAGGGCTCACCGCAGGACTGCGCGAAAACCATTGCCCGCCAGTATGATCTGGGCGTGCACTCGGTGATCATGCATGGAGCCAGCCCGCACGAACTCGCGCCCGTGGTCGCGGCGTACCGGGCCAACCGGCCGACGCTGCACCGCGCGGTCGCGGCGAACCCCGGCCGATTTGCCTGAGCACGCGGCCGGCAACTCCCCGCAGGCGACCCGCGCCAAGGAGCAGTGGCAAGCCGCCGTCACGGAATCGGGAGCCGGCACCAAGCTGAACAAGCGCGGCCTGGAAACCAGGGCACGCCTACTCGACGTCGCCATCCACTGTCTGGCCGACAGCGGCGGTGAGCCGGTATCGGCCAACCGCATCGCGAAGGATGCGGGCGTCACCTGGGGCACGGTGCAGCACCAGTTCGCCGATCTCGACGGGCTCTGGGTCGCAGTCATCACCGAAATCCATTCCCGTAGTTGGGCTTCCACTCCGGATACGCCGCGCATCGGCACCCTGCGGGAGCGCGTGGAAGGGGCCATCGAATCCGTCTGGCGCTACCTGGACACCACCGAGGGCCGGGCCCTGACGGCGCTCCGCACGTCACTGCCGGCACGACGCGCCGATATCGCCGCCGAATATCCGCGCACCGCAGCGGCTTTCGCGGCCCGCGAGCTCGACTGGATTCAAGGTTTCGATTATCTGATGGACGGGCTCGATGTCGACCCGGACCAGCTGCACCGCGTGCGGTGTCTGCTTCCCGCCGCGATCCGCGGTCTCAGCAACGAACGACAGATCGGTTTCACCTCGGATCTCGACGTCGCCCGAGCCGCTCTGACCGACGCCGTCGTCGCGTTGTTGACCCAGCCGCGGCCGTAGGGTCAAACCATACGGAGATATTTTCCTAGGTCGATTTACCGGTGCGCTGATAAAGTCTGACCTGCAGGTTTTTTGCATCGTGTAGCTCATGGGAGGCTGCTATGGCTAGCGAGAAATTGAACCGGACCGTCACTTTGTCGTTGGTGGCGCTGGCTGCCACCACTGGCGTCACACTGGCCACCGCAACACCCGCGTCGGCCGCGCCAGCAACTTGCGAAACCGGGTGCGACGTCGGCGGCGTCGATACCGCCCCGCCCCCGTTCCTGAAGCTGAACGCGCCCTTCATCAAGTTCTGGAACATGCAGAAGCTGAACTTCCCGTTCATGAAGTTCGACAACCTGCAGAAGTTCGACAACTTGCACAAGTTCAACGTCTTCCAGAAGTTCAACGTCTTCCAGAAGGGCGACGTCGGGCTCACCCTGTCGACCAACAGTCCATTCCACAAGTGACTGCTGCCGGCGCACGGCTGATCGAGTGCGCCGCGGACCTCGGCAAGGTACTGGTTGCCGCGGGCTACTCATCCAGCGGGCTGAGCGGCGGACGGATCGCACCGAACCCCCTCGATGCCGTTGTACTGGCGCATCGGCTCGGCGATGGCCCGCCGGCCACCCTCGTGAAGCTGTTCCTGACCGGACTGGCGGTACCCGGCACGGATGCCGCGGATGCGCTGCGCCCCTTGAGTCTTGACGCTCTCGTCGGCGCCGGCCTGCTCACCCGCAGCGACGACAAGGTACGGGCGACCCTCTGCATCGGATGGTCCGACGACATGCTCGTCGCCCACGACTGGCAGGACGGCCGCCCGACCGGTCGGGACCACGTCGTCGCCGTCGCGCAGGCGTCCATGACGCTCGCCGACCTCACGGTGCGCCGCTCGGACGTCGATGCGCTCGACGTCGGCACCGGCGGCGGTGTGCAGGCTTTCCAGGCCGCCGGTCACGCGGCCTCCGTGACGGGCACCGACGTCAACACGCGCGCGTTGTGGCTGGCGGCCTTTGGCGCGAGACTCAACGGCCTTACCAACGTCAGCTGGCGCGAAGGCAGCCTGCTGGAACCCGTCGGCGAGCAGACCTTCGACCTCATCACCGTGAACCCGCCGTTCATCATCTCGCCCGACAACACCTACCTCTGGCGCGACGCCGGACAGGCCGCCCACCGCCCCGGCAGTCTGGGTCAACAACTGGTCCACGACATCGTGCCCCGACTACGCGCCAACGGCTGGGCCACGATGCTGGCCAGTTGGCCGCATCCGAAAGACGGTGACTGGGTGGCGCCGGTCCGCACGTGGTTCGCGGGATCAGGTTGCGACGCTTGGGTTCTGCGGTTCGCGACACACGATCCCATCGAACATGCCGAGACCTGGCTGGCGCAGAGCGTGCACGCGACCGCCGATTTCGCGGCCGCCCTCGATCGGTGGCTGGCTTTTTACCACGACCAGGGCATCGAGGCGCTGACGACCGGCGCAATCATCATGCAGCGCACCGCCGCCGGCAACGAGCACCTCTGGACCGACGATATGCCCGGCTCCCCCACCGGCTCGGCGAGCGATCAAATTCAGCGGGTGTTCGTGCACCGGCGACGGCTGGCCCAGCTGACCGACGACGACCTACTCGACGCGGTGCTGACGCCGCTTCTGGGTAACCGCTTGGATCAGACGTTGTCCCGTGGGGACGGCGGGTACGAACCGGCGCCGACGCAGCTGTGGGTCATGCCGGGGCTCAGCGTGTGCGCCGCCGTGTCACCAATGGCCCTCCCGGTGGTGCTGGAACTCGACGGGCGACGGCCGCTGCGCGACCTCATCGCAGCCGCCGCGGACGCGACCGGTTTCGATCGCGATCAGATCAGGACCGACGCCCTCGCCTCCGCCACCAGGCTGATCGAGCTGGGCCTCGTCGACTGGAACTGACTGTCACTTAACAAGATCGGCAGTTGCGGGTCCGAACAGGCACAGGTGATCGAGCACCGGCACCGGCGTCACCAGCATGCGCAGCAGTTGATCGGAAATACTTTGCACTCCAGCAGAATCCCGCAGACCCGGCCGGCCGAGTGCGTCCCTGGCCGCGTCGTCCCACGCCCGCAGGATGTCGTCCACGCCCCGCCCGTCGAACCGGGCCACTTGAGCTGCCGTCTGCGCGTCGGTGGGCGGTGCGGCCCGACGACCCGCGGCCCAGTCCTGTGCGACACCGGCCAGGTGCGCCAGTACATCCCGCACCGACCAGCCGGGGCAGGCCGCGACCGCCGCATCTGCCGAAGCACCTGGCGCACTGACCAATTCAGTAATGCGGTCCATGGTCTGTTGATAGAGGCCCGCAAGGTCCAGTTCATCGCTCACAGGAGGCGCACCCTTCTTCACGCGGCGGACGGGGATCATCAGGCTTGCTGGGGTCGGGGTCGCCAAACCATCGCGAGGGCTGGTGCTCGCCGTAGGTGTCGTGCCAGTCCCACCATTCGTACGCTGCATCCTGCGGGTACCCCGGTGGGGAGTCTTCCCAGGTCTCCTGCCGGCCCAGTGCCGTCATGTCGAGGTAGCTCCACGAGCTGCCCAGCGCTTCGTCGCCGCGGTTGTTGATGAAGTAGGTGCGGAAGACGGCGTCGCCGTCCCGGATGAAGGCGTTGGTGCCGTGCCATTCGTGCACGCCGAAGTCGACGTCGAAGTCGTCGGTAATCGTGTACCAGGGCATCTTCCAGCCCATCCGGGCCGTCATCCGCGCGATGTCGGGCTGCGGCGCACGTGACGCGAAGGCCAGCGTGGTGTCGCGGGCGTTGAGATGCGCGACGTGTCCCACGTTGTCGGCGATCATCGAACAGCCGCGGCACGCATGCTCGGGCCAGCCCTTGACGCCCTCTTCGAAAAACGCCCGGTAGATGACGAGTTGCCTTCGCCCATCGAACAATTCGGTCAGGCTCAGTTCGCCTTCGGGTCCGATGAACGTGTAGTCCTTGGTGACCGGCGTCCAGGGCATCCGGCGGCGCATTGCGGCCAGTCGGTCCCGCTGCCGGGTCCATTCTTTCTCCGCGACGAGCATTTTCTCGAGCGCGGCGTCCCACTCCGCCGCTGTCACGATGTCGGGTTTCTGCATGGTGTTCCTCCTCTGCCGAATTATTAAACAACTTTGTTGAACATCTCTGTTCCAGCAGAGCATGATCCATCGCTATAGTCAACAAGATGGTTGAAGATCAACTGCTGGATCGGACCTATGCCGCCTTGGCCGATCCGACGCGCCGATGGCTGCTCGAGACTCTGCGGCAAGGCGATGCGCGCATCACCGATCTGGCCGCACCGTTACCGATGACGTTCGCCGGTGTCTCCCGCCATATCGGCGTGCTGGAATCGGCGGGCCTGGTGCAACGCGACGTCCGCGGCCGGGAACGCTGGGTGTCCCTGCGCCCCGACGGGCTGACCACGGCACAGCAGTGGATCAACGAGCAATCCAACTTCTGGTCGGTGCGGGCGGACGCCCTCGCCGACCGCTTGCGCCGCAAAGGAAATGGTCAATGACAGAGCCCGTCACCGTACGCGTGCAGCGCATCATGCCGGCGGTCCCGGACGTGGTGTTCGGCGAATGGCTCGACGTCGAGTCACTGGCGGACTGGATGTGCCCGCGCCCCTCCCGGTGCGTCGCCATCACCGTTGAACCCCAGGTAGGCGGCAAGCTGCGGTTCGACGTCGACCATGACGGCACCGGCACCATCGTCCTGATCATCGGGCACTTTCTGGAGATCGACCGCCCGCGCCTGCTGCGTTTCACGTGGAGCAATTCGAACTGGCCCGACCCGACGATGGCCAGCGTCGTCAACGTCACCTTCAAACCCCACGGCGAGGGCGAGACGCTGATGGAGATCGAGCATTCCCTACTGCCGGCGTACGAGCAGGAGAACTTCCACAACGGCTGGGCACTCACCGCCGAACAGTTGGAGGCGGTGCTGCGCGCGCGCTGAGCGGTGCCTCGGAGGTGGCGGCGTCAGGTTCATATATTCCACGGCGTGCTGCGTCGAACGTGTTGCTTACCGTTGATATTTCGTCTGAATTGGCTCGACGAACGCCACGTTCGCCATAGGGCCCGGGTCAAGTACCTCCCCAGTCAGTCGCCCGCAAACATTGCCAACTTCCGACGCTGAGGTTCGCTCACCACCAAATCTTGATTGCGGGAGCGCGGGTATATCTCGGCCGCGTCCCATTGGACTGCGCGAACGCTCGACGCCACGCCGAGCTTGACACCTCGCTCAAGCAGTTCGGTATGGAGTCGTTCTGCGTCAAATAGGTACACGGACTCGATGCAGAACGGTCGAAGAGCACCACGCGATGACAGACCAGCCGATTTAGGACCGGTGAAGACCAGGTAATGATCCACTGGCGCAGTCGGGTTCACATCGAGTACGTTTTCGCGCTTTCCGTACATCTTCACGTTGACTGTGCGACCAGCCAGCAGGCCGGTCGTGAAGTGCCCGTCGTACCCCGCCGCATTCGCGGAGTGCTCCAACTCGATATCGAAGACCCGAGCGGCTATCCACTCGCCGATGTGCCCAACGAGTGCAGGCCGGTCCAGCAGCCGTCCCAGCCGGGCATCGAGCGCATTCCGCTCGCGAAGCAGCGCAGCAAGTTCGGCGAGTTCAACATCGTCACGCTCGTCCACATGGTGACAATGGCATAGGACTGCCGCTCCTCGCCGGACTCCACTGCTACCGTCGCCCCGTGGATCTGACGGACTCGTATACCCGCGTGCTGCCGGCGCACATCCGCGACCGGTACGAGTTCATCGAGACCCGCAACGCCGCCGCGATCCTCGCCGCCACCAACCCGCAGCGGTTCGACGAGCTTCTCACCGCCCTGCATGAATTCCAGCTCCGCACCGACGATCTCCTCCAGCCCGGTGGTCAGGAAACCGAACTCGCCGCGCGACTCAACACCGCCTTCCGCAACAAGGGCTGGCGCGAGGCTCGCGTCGACACCCGAATCCGCCTGGAACTGCGCAAGATGCCGCACAAGCCGGCCGGTGAATCGCAGCCCACCCTCGAGGACACCGAGGTGTTCAACGAGGGCTACAAGGTCGACAACTTCGTCGACCGCCTGGCGCTGGACGTGGAGTGGAATGCCAAGGACGGCAACCTCGATCGCGACCTCAGCGCCTACCGCGCGCTGTACGACGCAGCGCTGATCGACGTCGCCGTCATCATCACCCGTACGCAGACGGACCTGCGCACGCTCGGCTACCGGCTGGGCATCGAAGCCGGCATGGACGACGAGCGCGCCCGCCGCATCCTGGCCACCACGACCACCACCAACACCGAGAAGCTGCGGCCACGAATGCAGCGCGGCGACAGTGGCGGCTGCCCGCTGCTGGCCGTGGCGATCTGCGCCCGCACCTGGGCTGACCACGCGCAGGACCAGGAATCTCCGGAAACAACACCCGACATCGGCCTCTGGGAGGCCTGACCTGTCGGTGCCATCGCCTACGATTTCGTGAAGATCTTCTCCGTTCGAAAAGATCTAATTCGAAGGTAGGAGTGACACCGTGGCGAAACGCAGCGACCAGGCCGGCGACCAGGCAAAGGCCGCCCCCCTGCGCGATATCGCCGCACCGCCGCCGCTGCCCACCGTCGACGGCGGGTGGAAGACCGTATTGGCCGATCCCCCTTGGCGTTTCACCAACCGGACCGGCAAGGTCGCGCCCGAGCACCGGCGCCTGGACCGCTACTCGACCCTCGACCTCGATGCCATCTGCGACATCCCGGTGTCCACCGTCGCGGCGCGTGACTCACATCTGTACCTGTGGGTGCCCAACGCGCTGTTGCCCGAGGGACTACGCGTCATGGAGGCGTGGGGCTACCGCTACGTCTCCAACGTCATCTGGGCCAAGCGCCGCAAGGACGGCGGGCCCGACGGCCGCGGTGTCGGCTTCTACTTCCGGAACGTCACCGAGATCATCCTGTTCGGCGTACGCGGCAGCATGCGCACACTGCCGCACGCCCGCAGCCAGGTCAACATGATCGAGACCCGCAAGCGCGAGCACTCCCGCAAGCCGGACGAGCAGTACGGGTTCATCGAGGCCTGCTCCCCCGGTCCGTACCTGGAACTGTTCGCGCGGCACCCGCAGCCGGGCTGGACGGCCTGGGGCGACGAGTCCGCAGACGACGTCACGCCGCGCGGACAGGTGCACAAGGGGTACGCCGGCGGGGCGATAGAGGTGCCGCCGGTGACCAAGCACGTCCGGCTCGACCCGACGACGGCTGAACGCATCGGCAAGGAACTGCGCATCCGCTACGAGAACGGCGAGAGCATCCGCCAGCTCGCCGAGGAGACCGGCTACGGCATCACGCGGGTGCGCGGACTGCTGGAGCGGGCCGGCACCACGTTCCGCGGCCGCGGACCCCAATAGCTCACTCAAACAAGAGAATGGGCCCCGCCGGAGCGGGGCCCATTCGACAGCTGTTGGCGGTTTACCAAACCCGCACGTAGTCGACGAGCATCTCGGCCGGGTAGCTGCCGCCCTTGGGGTCGCCACCGCCGGAACCGGACACCGCCAGATTCAGAACCGGGAACACCGCGTAACCGGGCAGGTTGAACGGCCAGTCGTCGAGCGAGTTGGCCGGCACGTAGAAGTACGGCTGCATGCCCTCGGCGTAGTCCTGCCAGAACGACATACCGGCGTCGTTCCAGGTGACGCGCCAGGTGTGCCAGCCACCGTCGATCGGGTGCGGGTGGGTGTCGAACGACGTGCCGTCCGACCGGGCGTGCACCGTGGTGCCCGACGGCCATTCACCGTTGCCGTACCACTCGGCCAGGTCGATCTCCCCGCCGACGACGGGGTGGTCGTTGGACAGCCACCAGGCCGGCCAGCAGCCGTTGGTCAGGCAGTTGAACTTGATCCGGGCTTCCCAGGTGGTGTTGATGCCGCCCCAGAAGGTGCCGAAGACCTTGCCGCTGGTGTACCTCCCGTTGCCATCACGCGTGGCGCGGATGACCAGGTTGCCCTTGCCGTCCAGGAAGACATGCTCCCGGTCGTCGCGGTACTGACCCATGTTCTCCGGGCGATCCCAGAACACCGGGTTCTTGATGGTCTCGCGCTGCGGGGAGATGTTCCACTTGGCCGGGTCGGGCCGCGACCCGGCGGGGCCGTCGAACTCGTCGTGGAAGATGTAGGAGGGCGTTTGCGCGGCGGGCGGCGGCGCCAGCGGCGGGGTGGGCGAGCTGCCCGGTTGGGAATCCGCGAGAGCTGCGGGGGACGGCATCGCGGCGGCGGCCAGCAGGCCGAGCCCCGAAGCGCGAATCATGTTACGACGATCCATTTCCGGCACAGTGCAATATACAAGCCGCTCGGGCGGAGTTGACGCAACTTGCGACACGCTTGAAATCACCTGTCAGAGCGCCGTTCTCGTCGTCTCGGCGCAAATACGCGCACACCGCCAGCAAAACATGAAGGCAGCGAAATCACTGCACCAACCAGCGAATCCCGACGAAGATCCCCAGATCAGCAATACCGCGAGCCAACGCTTCCGGCCAGCCAGGTATTCGACACCGCCGGAAAACTGAAACTGCCCGGTAACAACCGGTTCAGGTTCAGCGTCCGGCGTTCTGGCCCTCCCAGACCTGGCCCGCATCAGCAGCCGTAGCAGCCGCAGACGCGGCCGAAGCCGACGCGGCAGCCGCAGAGGCGGAGGCCGCGGCAGAGGCGTACGCCGCCGAGCCCGCCGGGCTACCGAGCGAGTTGCCGGGGCTGCCCGGGGTGGCAAACGCGGCCTCACAGTTCAGCGACAGCAGAATCTGACTGGTGCTCGAACCGCCGCTGTTGGCGGGCGCCGAGACGGTGCGGGCAACCTGGTTGGTCACCACGCAGTTCGGCCACTGGAGCTGGTCGCCCACCGTCGTCGACACCAACGGCTTGAATCCAGCGCTGGACAGCGCCGAGCGCGCGTCACTGAACTTCTGGCCGACCACATTGGGTGGAGAACCCGCAGAAGCCACGCCACTGCACATCAAAGCCACAGCACTCAGCGAAGTTGCCGCAGCAACACCCCATGCAGTCTTCATAGGCGCCTATCCTGCCTTAACTGCGGGCGCCGCGCTCATCGTCGACGCAGTTGTCGCCGCGGGAGACCACGTCTGCGTGGCGCCGCTGTTGAAATCGGGCACCTGCGGGCTGTTGAAAACGGTGTTGGTCGGGGCATGGTCAGAGCCGGCGACGGCGCCGCCATCGGTCACTCCAGCGGAGATTGCGCCGAGCGCTCCCAGTGCGACCATGGCCGCGGCACCTGCCAGTCCGACGCGAGTTCTTGTCGAATTCATAGAACAAGGTTCCCGCATTCGTGGTATGCGGGCAAGTTAATTTCCTGTTCACACCAATATTCTGACGTAACCGTCAATAACAGATACCGGGTTTTAATCGGCCAAATTCGTTGCAGTTCGCCGCATCAATACGGGTATTGCTGCGGATATTGCTGCGGGTACTGCCCGTACGGGTACTGCTGCTGTCCCGGGTAGTACGGGTTGGCCGGCGGCTGCGATTCCACCGGTTGATCCGGCCCCTTGGGCACCTGGATCGGGATCGGGACGGGGACGAATGGCAGCCGGATATAGCTCGTCGTCATCGTCGGCGTCGCCGAGGTCGTCTCCGTCGTGGACGGTGGTGGCGGCGGTGGCGCCTCCGTCGTGGTGGCGGTGGTGGCGGTAGTCGTCACCGGCGGCGGAGTCGTCGTCTGGGCGTGCGTCGTCGTGGTGTGTGTGGGTGCCGGCGCGTGCGTGACCGGCGGTTGGTACGTCGGACTGGGCTTCGGAGGCGGCGGCGCGGGGACCTCGCTGGTCACGGTGACGGTGCTGGGCGGCGGCTCGGCCGGCGGCGGGGGTGGCGTCGGGGATTCGCTCATCGAGGGCGGCGCCGTGGTCGTCGGCGGCGCGACGGGCTTGCGGTCACCGGTCAACGCGATGGTCACGCCACCCACGGCCGCGATCGCGGCCAGGGTCGCAACGCCGAACACGATCAGCGGAAGCCGCTGCCAGGCCTTGGATGGCTCGGCGACCACCGGCGCGGCCGGCGCTACGTACTGCGCGATCGCGCGGGTGGTCGTGGTCTCGCCGAAGGCGTCGTCGCCGGAGTAGGGCAGCAGGTCACCGCCGCCGTCGGAATCCTCGGACCAGGCCAACGACGGACCGGTGGCCTTGACCACGCGGTCAGCCGCGGTGTTGGCGGGCAGGTCGAGATCGGTGACGAGCGCAGCGGGCGCGGTGGCCGAGCCACCGTCGACAGCGGCGGTCGGCGCCGTGCCCAGCAATGCGGCAGGCGCCATCCCGGTCTGCGCAGCGGAGTCAGCGCCGTATACCGCGAACAGAGCAGCCCCGACCGCGGCGTCGAGTGCGGGCTGCGGCGTGGTGACGACAGTGCCTGCGACGCCTCGGGCGGCGACGTGCGCAGTCAACCGGGCAGTGATCATCGGTATCCGGGCACCGCCACCGACCGCAACCACGGAGGTGACTGACTGCCACGCAATCTTATTGCGCTGCAACAGATCATCGAGCTCCGCGAGTACCCCGGTCAGCGGTTCGCCCAGCAGCTCGGCCAACTCGGCGCGGGTGACCTCGACGTCGCCCTGGTGACCCGGGATATCCACCGACACCGTTGCCGTCTCGGCCTCCGACAGGTGTTCTTTTGCCGCGCAGCAGGATTCACGGAGCTTTTCCAGCGAACTCACAGCCGCGGTGCCCGCGGTATCCACTCCCCCGGCACCACCGATCCGGTCCAGCACATGCGACAGCAGCGCCTGATCGACGGCCTCGCCGGAGAATTCGGTGTACCGCACGGTCTCGACGGGTTCGAACGACGAGTCCGCCGTGGCCAGCGTGATGCTGGTTCCGCCGCCACCGAAATCGAGCAGCGCGGCGGTGCCGGTGGCGGGCAGACCGGGATTGGCGTGCAGCGCGGTCAGTGCCGCCACCGCATCGGACACCAGCCGCGCCGGAACCCCGTTGGGCGCCAGACTCGGATTGGATCGCATCACGGCCCGCATCGCCCGCAGCGTCGCGGTATCCCAGTGTGCTGGAACGGAAATCGCCAACTGCCCCGTCGGCGGCTCACCGCCGGCCGCCTCGATCAGGGCGTCCAGCGCCTCGGCCACCAATTGGTCGGCGTGATACGCCGTGCCGTCGGACGCCACCATCGGCACCGGATCGCCGACGCGTTCGACGAAACCGCTGAGCGATACGCCGTCGTCGAAGTCCGCGGACAACCCGACCTGGGGCGCGCGGTCACGGAACAGGCGCAATACCGCGCGCCGCACCAAGGGCGGTTCACCGACGCGCGCTGCGACCAGGTTGGTCGTCCCGATCGACAACCCCAGCTGGTGGCTCATATCCCCACCACCCTAACCTGCGACCGCGTTACCTCAGCTCGGGACACGTGCGAACGACGTTCTCCCAGATTGCTTTTCGTCCGCTGTGTCCGCGCTGTGGACATGAGCGCCGCACGGGCGGCCGGTGCATCGGCGCAGCCGGCTACGACCGCACCCGCGACACGACGAGGTCGCTCGAAAGCTTGAATTTCAAGCTGAAACTGGTTGCCGCCCTTCATATCTGATCACTTGGCAACGGCGATCAGCGCTCCCGGTTGCAGCCATCGCATGATCTTCACCAGGGTGCCCTCGTCGATCGCCACGCACCCGGCCGTCGGGCCGTCGCCGATGTGGACGAAGAACGCGCCGCCGTTACCGGGCGTCCGTTGCGGGTTGACGCCCATGACGACGGCGTACTTGTAGGGCGTGATGTCGAGGTTCTCGGTGCCACTGGCGGGGTCCGTGTCGAAGCGGCACTGCGTCTTCTTGCACACCTGCATGGTGTTGTAGGTGGGGCTGTTCATGTCGCCGTCCCACCAGTGGTCCGGTGTGGTCTGGACGTACTGCAGACCCGTCCCGGGGTTGGCCGCGGTACCGAACGCGAACGGCAGCGTGAAGATGCCCATCGGGGTCTGCAAGTTGCCGTCGTGGCTCTGCGGGACCATGCCCTTGGACCCGACGTGCGCCGGGATGCCGACAGCGACGGCGTCCCAGCCTGCGGGCCCGCGCTGGTACACGTCCATCTTGGCCGACGAACCGCCCACGCCCACAACCGAAATCACTTGTGTGGCCGAACCCACCGAGTTGGCGAACCATGGTGTGACCACCGCATTGCCGACGGGTGCCAGTGCCACCGCAAGCGCGGCAGCACACAGCAAAGCGAACAGTCGGCGCACCCGTCCATGGTCGAGAACCGCCCGCTGGAAGGTCAAGCCAGGGCGGGTCAAGGTTTGGGCACGATAGGGCGTCAGCCGGGTACCGGCGAATCAGCTGCAGCTTTGAGGCGTCCGGAACTCAGGATCGGCAGGCACAGCAGGAACCACAGCCCACCAAGCAACCAACCCGCGAGGACGTCGGTCGGGTTGTGCACGTTGAGCACCACCCGGCTCACCCCGACCAGCACCACGATCACCGCACAGAGCGCCTCGATCAGCCGGACGCGCGCCACCTGAGCCATCCGGAACACCGCGCACAACCCCAGGGCACCGGCCATGGTGCCCAGCGCATGCCCCGACGGAAACGACCACGACGGTTCGTGCGCCAGCGCGGTCAGCGGCCGCGCCCGTTGTGCGATGTCCTTGGCGACCTCGGTGACCAACCCCGACAAGACGACCGCAACAAGTAGGAAGATCGCGGTGCGCCGCTGCCGCCGGGCCAGCGCGACGAACGCGACCACCACCGCGACGATGCGGAAGGTCCACGGGCCGAAGACGAACGACAGCCATTTCCAGCCCAGCACCCAGCCGGGGTGTGCCGCACCGTAGCGGTGCGCGGGTTCGAGCAGCGACGCGTCGAGCGTCGTCACCCAGGACCACTGTGCGACCCAGCCCACCCACAGCAGGGCATAGCCGACCACGGCCGCGGCTCCGATCAGCCAGCGATTGCGGTTCGTCACCGGTCTCCTTTCGCGGTGCGCACGAGCGCCGGAAATTCGCTACCGGCCGGAACATATTCGTCACGGCCATGAAACAAACTGACCATAGCTTCGCTAACCATGACCCAAGACCTCAGCCAGGAGCAGCTGCCGCCTGCCCCTGCACCCGAAGTCGATCAGGACAGGTTGACCGCGACGCGGGAGACCTTGGAGGACTACACCCTCCGCTTCGCACCGCGCAGCTACCGGAAATGGTCGACGCGCGTGGTCGGGATCTCGGCGCTGGGCGGTATCGCCTATCTGGCCGACTTCGCGATCGGTGCCAACATCGGCATCTCGTACGGCACCACCAACGCGCTGGCGGGCATTGCGATCTTCGCGGTCGTCATCCTGCTGACCGGTTTCCCGGTGGCCTATTACTCGGCCCGGTACAACATCGACCTGGACCTGGTGACCCGCGGCAGCGGCTTCGGCTACTACGGCTCGGTGGTCACGAACGTCATTTTCGCGACGTTCACGTTCATCTTCTTCGCGCTCGAAGGGTCGATCATGGCCCAGGGCCTCAAATTGGGGCTGGGGCTGCCGCTGTGGCTCGGCTACGCGGCGTCGACACTCATCATCTTCCCACTGGTCATCTACGGCATGAAGGTGCTCTCGACGCTGCAGGTCTGGACCACCCCGCTGTGGCTCGTCCTGATGGTCGCGCCGTTCGGCTACCTGCTGATCTCGCACCCGGAATCGATCCACGACTTCTTCGCCTACCAGGGCGCCAATGGCGTCAAGGGCTTCGACATGGGGTCGACGCTGTTGGCCGCGGGCGTCTGCCTGTCACTGATCGCCCAGATCGCCGAGCAGAACGACTACCTGCGGTTCATGCCGCCGAAGACCCCGGAGAACAAGCGGTCATGGTGGACCTGGATGCTCCTGGCCGGACCGGGCTGGGTGTTCTTCGGCGCCATCAAGCAGATCATCGGCCTGTTCCTGGCGGTCTACCTGATCGGGCATGTCGCCGACAGCGCCGGCGTGGCCAACCAGCCGGTGCACCAGTTCCTGGAGATTTACGACAACTTCCTGCCCAAGTGGCTGGCCCTGACCCTGGCCGTCATCCTCGTGGTGATCAGCCAGATCAAGATCAACGTCACCAACGCCTACTCGGGCTCGCTGGCCTGGACCAACTCCTACACCCGCATCACCAACCACTACCCCGGCCGGATCGTCTTCCTCGGCGTCAACCTGCTGATCGCGCTGGTGCTGATGGAAGCCAACATGTTCGACTTCCTCAACACCATCCTGGGCTTCTACGCCAACTGCGGCATGGCCTGGATCGTGGTGGTGGCCAGCGACATCGCGATCAACAAGTTCGTGCTGAAGCTCTCGCCGATGAAGCCGGAGTTCCGCCGCGGCATGCTGTACGCCTTCAACCCCGTCGGCTTCGGTTCCATGCTGATCGCGGCGGGCCTGTCGGTGATCGCGTTCTTCGGCGGGCTGGGTGAGGCCCTGCGGCCGTACTCGCCGCTGGTGGCGATCGTGCTGGGCCTGGTGCTGCCGCCGATCTTCGCCATCGCCACCAAGGGCAAGTACTACCTGCGCCGCACCGACGACGGCATCGACCTGCCGATGTACGACGAGTACGGCAACCCGTCCGACGCGCACCTGCTGTGCCAGAACTGCCACCACGAGTACGAACGACCGGACATGCTGGCCTCGGCCCAGGGCGGCTACATCTGCTCGCTGTGCCTGGCGACGGACAAGACCGGAGAGCACGTACTGCCCGCGCAGTGACCCTCTGGCGCCGAGTGTGACACCTCCGTCACGCTCGGCGCCGTTTGTCGTGGTGGATTCACACTCGGGGCCTACGCTGAAGGCATGGCTGTTCTGCTGCGCAAGCTGCTCGGCATCGGAAACCTGCCCGACGAGATCCGTGAGCAACTCCAGTCCGAAGGGCTGCTACACGTCGCCGAGTTCGTCCCGGTGACGTTCCGGTTCTCCGGTCATGTGCCCGGCAAGGTCGCCAAGAGCACCCTCCGCAGCCTGGTGGGGGCCCTGGTGATCACCGAGAAGCGGCTGCTCGGCACGCTGTCGTCGGTGCCGAAGAAGGGCGCCAAGACCGTCAACCATGTGTGGGACGATCCCGACGGCACCATGGTCCAGGCCGAACTGGACGACTCCGGTCTGCTGCTGGACGCCGCCGATCTCTCCGCCGTCGACCCGAGTTTCGAGGGCTCGATGTCCCTGCGCTACAAAACCCCGCTACCCGCCGACCTGCTGGCCGCGCTGCCCACCCGGGCATTCACCTTCGACGTCCCGAACAAGTACGTGTACGTCGCGTGTGGGATGCCGCCGAACGCCTGAATCGGCGGGGCGTAGCGTCGGGCCGATGACGATCCGCTACGACGAAGCACTGCGCGCGCAGATCGGGACGCACCTGTCCGGCCACCAACGCCGGGTGGTCGTCGACCCGAGCAAGCGCCACGCCGCGGTCGCCATCGTGCTGGTGGACTCGGAGCCCGGTGAGGACCGGATCGACCCGGCCCCGGTCGACGAATGGATCGGCGGCCGGCCGTTGCCCGACCAGAACCTGGACGGCCGCATGGTCGACGTCGCCGGCGGCGCGGCGTTCCTGCTGTGCCGCAGGACGTCCCGGCTGAACTCCCACTCCGCGCAGTGGGCGCTGCCGGGTGGGCGGCTGGATCCCGGCGAGACCGTCGTGGACGCCGCGCTGCGGGAGCTGCACGAGGAAGTCGGCATCAAGCTGCCGGAAGAGTCGGTGCTGGGCCTGCTCGACGACTACGCGACCCGCTCCGGATACGTCATCACGCCGGTGGTGATGTGGGGCGGTGGCCGGCTGGACCCGCAGCCGTCGCCGGACGAAGTGCTGGCGGTGTACCGCGTCGGGCTGCACCAGTTGCAGCGGCCGGATTCGCCGCGGTTCGTCGCGATTCCCGAGAGCGACCGTCCGGTGGTCCAGATTCCGCTGGGCAACGACCTGATCCACGCGCCCACCGGCGCCGTCCTGCTGCAGATGCGCTGGCTGGGCCTGGAGGGCCGCCCCGACCCGGTGGACGAGCTCGAGCAACCGGTGTTCGCCTGGCGGTGAGGTGCGCACGAATCACGACGCACGAAACCGTTGAACACTAAAGCAATTCGCGGTTTCATGGCTGGTTTCGTGACCATGATCGCCAGGAGGTAGCCGACACCATGCCCCACACGCCGGGCCAGAACGTGCTGTTCGTGCACTGGCACGACCTCGGGCGCTACCTCGGGGCGTACGGTCACCCCGACGTCAGCAGCCCCCGGCTGGACCAGCTGGCCGCCGAAGGCATCCTGTTCACCCGGGCACACGCGACCGCACCGTTGTGCTCGCCGTCGCGCGGCTCGCTGTTCACGGGGCGTTACCCGCAGAGCAACGGGCTGGTGGGGCTGGCACACCACGGCTGGGAGTACCACGCCGGCGTCCAGACACTACCGCAGCTGCTCTCCGAATCCGGTTGGCACACAGCGCTGTTCGGAATGCAACACGAGACGTCGTTCCCGTCGCGGCTGGGGTTCGACGAGTTCGACGTGTCCAACTCCTTCTGCGAATACGTCGTCGAGCAGGCTGTGCGATGGCTCAGCGAGCCACCGCAGCAGCCGTTCCTGCTCACCGCCGGGTTCTTCGAGACCCACCGGCCGTACCCGCGGGAACGCTACGAACCCGCCGCCAGCGGCAGCGTCAGCGTCCCCGACTACCTGCCCGACACCGACGCCATCCGGGACGACCTCGCGGAGTTCTACGGGTCCATCGCGGTTGCCGACGCGGCGGTGGGACAACTGCTGGACGCACTGGCAGCCGGCGGACTGGACCGCAACACGTGGGTGGTGTTCCTCACCGATCACGGCCCGGCGCTACCGCGGGCCAAGTCGACGCTGTACGACGCCGGGACGGGCATCGCCATGATCGTGCGTCCGCCGCGGGACGCCGGCATCGAGCCACGCGTCTACGACGAACTGTTCAGCGGGGTGGATCTGCTGCCGACGCTGTTGGAGTTGCTCGGGGTGCCCGTTCCGGTTGAGGTGGAAGGTCTTTCACATGCGGAGGCCCTGACCGCGGCCGAGGCCCGGGCCGCAGTGCGCGAGGAGGTCTACACCGCCAAGACCTACCACGACTCATTCGACCCCATTCGCGCAGTGCGAACAAAAGACTTCAGTTACATCGAGAACTATGCTGCGCGTCCGCTGCTGGACCTGCCATGGGACATCGCCGACAGCCCACCCGGCCGGGCCGTGCAGCCGGCCATCGGCGATCCGCGCCCTGCGCGCGAGCTTTACGACCTGCACACCGATCCCAGCGAGCGGCACAACCTGCTCCTCGACGTGCAGCCCGAATACCATGCGGTGGCAGCGCAATTGGCGCTCAAGCTCAACACCTGGCGACAGCAAACGGGCGATGTCATACCGTCTGATTTCACGGGGACACAGATCTCCGACCGTTACACGAGGACGTATCTGAGCATCCACGGCCGCCCTGCCGCGAGCCGGTCCGCCGCCGCATCCGAGCGCGGGATCAACCCGGAATCGACGTCGCAAGACTAATACTCATTATGCGAAAAATCCGCTTCTGCAAGGGATTTCAGCGCCAGCTAGGCTCATGCGCCATGACAGCACGGACGGCCTATCTGGTCCTCGCATCACAGCGCAGCGGGAGCACGCTTCTGGTCGAGTCGCTGCGCGCCACCGGTGTGGCCGGCGAGCCACAGGAGTTCTTCCAGTACCTGCCGCACACCAGCATGTCGCCACAGCCCCGGGAGTGGTTCGCCGACACCGAAGACGAATCGATCCTGCGGTTGCTCGACCCTCTGATCGACGGCAGGCCCGAACTGGCGCCCGCGACCATCTGGCGCGACTACATCCAGACCGCCGGCCGCACGCCGAACGGAATCTGGGGTGGCAAGCTCATGTGGAACCAGACCGCACAGCTGCAACGCCGGGCCGAGGGTCTGCCGGACCGCTCCGGTGACGGACTGCTGGCCGCCATCCGCGACGTCGTCGGCTCCGAGCCGGTGCTGATCCACATCCACCGGCCCGACGTGGTGTCCCAGGCGGTGTCGTTCTGGCGCGCGGTGCAGACCCGGGTCTGGCGCGGCCGTCCGGACCCGGTGCGCGACGCCCGCGCCGAGTACCACGCCGGTGCCATCGCGCACGTCGTGCGGATGCTGCGGGCCCAGGAAGAGGGCTGGCAGAAGTGGTTTCTCGACGAGAACGTCGACCGGATCGAAGTGCCGTATCCGGTGTTGTGGCGCAATCTGACCGAAGTCGTCGGCGACGTGCTCGAGGCGCTCGGTCAGGACCGCAGGCTGGCACCGAAACCGGTGCTGGAGCGCCAGGCCGATCAGCGTTCGGACGAATGGGTGGAGCGCTACCGCGCCGAAGCCGAACAGGAAGGGCTGCCGGTATGAGCATTCACGTCGACGAGCTCCGGCTACTCGAAGCCGAGTCCGTGCACATCATCCGCGAGGTGGTGGCCGAGCTGGAACGCCCGGTGCTGCTGTTCTCCGCGGGCAAGGACTCGATAGTCCTGCTTCGGTTGGCGGAGAAGGCTTTCCGGCGCGGGGGCAAGCGGAGCGACGGGACGGACTCGAGCCCGCTGCCGTTTCCGGTGCTGCACGTCGACACCGGCCACAACTTCCCGGAGGTCATCGACTTCCGGGATCGCCGTACGACCGGCGTCGGGCACAAGCTGCTCGTCGGATCGGTGCAGGAGAGCATCGACACCGGCCGGGTGGCCGACCCGGGTCCGGGGGCGTCGCGTAACCGGCAGCAGACCCGCACGTTGCTCGACGCTTTGGAGGCCGGTGGCTTCGACGCCGCGTTCGGCGGCGCCCGTCGCGACGAGGAACGCGCCCGCGCCAAGGAACGCATCTTGAGCTTCCGCGACGAGTTCGGCCAGTGGGACCCGCGCGCCCAGCGGCCCGAGCCCTGGTCGCTGTACAACGGCCGTATCCGCAAGGGTGAGCAGGTCCGGGTGTTCCCGCTGTCCAACTGGACCGAGCTGGACATCTGGCGCTACATCGAGCTGGAAAACCTCGAGCTGCCGTCGATTTACTTCGCGCACGAGCGTGAGGTGTTCGAACGCGACGGCATCCTGCTCGCCGTCTCCGAGTACACGCAACCGACCGGTGACGAGACGGCCGCCGTCGAATGGGTGCGCTACCGCACCGTCGGCGACCTGACCATCACCGGCGCGGTGCGCTCGAAAGCCGTTGACATCGCGAGCGTCATCGCCGAGATCTCCGCTGCCACGGTGTCGGAGCGCGGCGAGACCCGGGCTGACGACCGCACATCGGTGGCGGCGATGGAAGACCGCAAGCGAGAGGGTTACTTCTGATGAGCACCAGGCAACTGTTGCGGATCGCGACGGCGGGCTCCGTCGACGACGGCAAGAGCACCCTGATCGGCCGGCTGCTGCACGACACCGACAGCCTGCCGCTGGATCACTTGGACGCCGTCACCGACGACGACGGGGTGGCCGACCTGGCGGCCCTGTCCGACGGCCTGCGCGCCGAACGCGAACAGGGCATCACCATCGACGTGGCCTACCGCTTCTTCTCCACCGAGGCCCGCAGCTACATCCTGGCCGACACCCCGGGGCATGAGCGCTACACCCGCAACATGTTCACCGGCGCCTCCAACGCGCACGTGGCCATCCTGCTGGTCGACGCCCGCGCCGGCGTGCTGCGGCAGACGCTGCGGCACGCGCGGATCGCAAAGCTGTTGGGTATCAAGCACTTCGCGGCCGCAGTCAACAAGATCGATCTGGTCGACTTCGACCAGACGCGGTTCGACGCCGTGCACGACGAGCTGGGTCGGGTCGCGGCCCGGCTGGGCGCGGTGGACCTGACCGTGATCCCGCTGGCCGCCAAGCTCGGCGACAACGTCGTGCACCGTTCGGAGCACACCCCGTGGTACGAGGGACCGACGCTGCTGGAGTACCTGGAGACCATCGAACTCAGTGCGCCACAGGCTGAACCGGCCAAGCTGCGGCTGCCCATCCAGTGGGTGTCCCGGCCCACTGCAGAACAACGGCGCCGCTACACCGGCCGGCTGACCGCCGGCACCCTGCAGGTCGGCGACACCGTCCTGAGCCTGCCGGCAGGCACCAGCTCGACCGTCACCGCGGTGGACACCCTCGACGACGATCGCACCATCGCCGTTGCCCCACTGTCGGTTTCGATCGAACTCGCCGACGACATCGACGTCGGCCGCGGTGATGTCCTGGTCAGCGGCGCCGAGAACGCGACGGTTCCAGTGCTCGCCCGTGAACTCGACGCGACGGTGTGCTGGTTCGCCGAAACCCCGCTGCGAGCCGGTGACCGGCTGGCGCTCAAGCAGGGCACCCGCACCGTCCGGGCCACGGTGCAGGCACTGCACACGCGACTCGATCCCGAGACGCTGGACGACATCGATCAGCCGGTCGAGTTGGTACTCAACGACATCGGCGCCGTCACGCTCCGAACCAGTTCGACCGTCATCGCCGACCCGTACCGCGACAACCGCGAGAGCGGCGCCTTCATCCTGATCGACGAGACATCCAACGACACCGTCGGCGCCGGCACCATCACCGAGCCGCGCGAGGTCAAGCTCGGCACCCACTCGCGCAGCGATATCCGTTGGCACCACTCATCGTTGGATCGGTCCTACCGGTGGGCACGGACCGGGCAGCGTGGCGCCACCATCTGGTTCACCGGACTGCCGGCATCGGGCAAGTCGACGCTCGCCGTCGCGGTCGAGCGGGCGCTGGTCGAGACCGGGCAGGTGGCCTACCTGCTGGACGGCGACAACATCCGGCACGGGCTGTCCGACGACCTTGGATTCTCCGCCGGCGACCGGGCCGAGAACATCCGCCGGGTGGGGCACCTCGCCCGCCTGTTGGCCGACTCGGGTGTGGTGGCGCTGGCCTCGTTGGTGTCTCCGTTGAAGTCGGACCGAGACACCGCCCGCGAGCTCAGCACCGTCGCCAAGCTGCCGTTCATCGAGGTCTACGTATCCACCCCACGCAGCGAGTGCGAGAAGCGCGATCCCAAGGGCCTGTATGCCCGGGCCAAGGCCGGCGAACTGCGCGGTCTGACGGGCGTGGACGCCCCGTACGAACCCCCGGAGAACCCCGATCTGGTGGTCGACACCACCGGCGCCGACATCGACACCCTGGTGGCGCAGGTGCTGGGAGCGCTCAACACCCTGCGCTGACCAGGGAGTTGTGCACGCTTGGCGCCCCAAGCCGTGGGACAGCGCGCCGGACCGGAGATATCCCGGGCTTCAGTCGCCAGGCACTGGCGGCGTTCATGACTGAAGCCAGGTACTTTTTCGGGCCGTCCGAAGTCCCTGAGTGCAGTGACCATCGGCAGATCGCCGACCACATTGCATTCCGGTACTTCTGCGCCCTTTCCAGGCTTTTCCAGGCCTTTCCTGCGGTCAGCTCCGGCGCGGCGCCCGTCAGTAGAACGCGCAATCGCCCCGTGTCCCCCAATTGGGGGACACGGGATTCATCCTGCTGAGGGCCGGCTGGTGGACAGACACCGCGGGCCCGCCGCGGGACTCTTGAGTCAACACCGGATCACTCCGGAAACGACATCAAAAGCCCACAGCAGCAGGAGAATCCAGATGAGCATCGTCACCCGCTGGGTCAGTTACTTCATCATCGTCGTCGGCCTGACCGTCGCACCCGGACTGATCGCGATCGGCCTGGCCACGTCCGCCCACGCCGCGCCGAACACCGGCTCGATCTCGGTGCACCAGATCGTCGCGCACCAGAACAGCGCTCCCCAGCCCGGCACCCCGATTCAGCACCAGTACCAGCAGATCCACTGATTCACGTCTGGGCGACCACGAAAATCCGGCGGAACGGGAAGAACGTCGTGCCGTCCGGCTGGGGCGGATACGCCTGCGCCAGCAGCGGGATGATGGCCTGGCGGTACTGCTCCCAGGCCTCGTCGGTCAGCCGGGAGCGGACATCGGTCAGCGCGGTACCCGTGATCCAATCCAGCACCGGGGTTTCACCGGCCAATTGGTGTAGATATGTGGTCTCCCAGGCGTCGACGGCGCAGCCCGCGGCGGTCAGCAGCGCGGCGTAGCCCGCCGGATCGTCGACCACGTTTGTCTCCCGGAATCGGATATCGGCCAGCGCCTCGGCGAACTCCGGACGCCGGGCCACCTCCCGCACGGCCTGATGCGACGGCGAGTCGAAGTTACCGGGTACCTGGAACGCCAGCCAGGCGCCCTTCGGCAGTTGTGTCACCCACCGGCGCAGCAGTGCGCGGTGTTCCGGAACCCATTGCAGCACAGCGTTGCTCACCATGACGTCGGTGTCCGGTGCGGGCGCCCAGTCGGCGGCGGCGACCACCCGGGCGTCGACGCCGCGGGCCCGGGCCGCCGCGACCATCTCCGGCGAGTTGTCCACCGCTTCGATCATCGCGCCGGGCCAGCGCTCCGACAGCGTGGCAGTCAGATTCCCCGGGCCACAACCCACGTCCGCCACCCGCCGGGGCGCCTGGGCACCGACGCGCGCGAGCAGGTCGTAGAAGGGCCGGCCGCGGTGGTCAGCGAAGGCGAGGTAGGTGTCTGGGTTCCACACATGCCCATCCTGCCGCCTCCAGGGGCGAGCGCGGCGACGGGGAGTGCAAGCGCCCGATGCCCGCCTGCCATTCTGTTAGGTGATGGACGAGTCAGTACGCGACCTCTGGCAGTCGCTGGGCCTTCCCGGCCTGATCGATGTGCACACCCATTTCATGCCCAAGAACGTGATGGACAAGGTGTGGAAGTACTTCGACAGCGCCGGGCCGCTCACGGGCCGCACCTGGCCGATCACGTACCGCACCGAGGAGCAGCACCGGTTGGAGTTGCTGCGCGGTTTCGGGGTGCTGGCGTTCACGTCGCTGGTCTATCCGCACAAACCCGACATGGCGGCGTGGCTGAACCAGTGGGCCGCGCAGTTCGCCACACAGACCCCGGACTGCCTGTCCACCGCGACGTTCTTTCCCGAGCCCGGCGCGCCCACTTATGTCGCCGATGCCATCGCCGGCGGTGCCCAGGTCTTCAAGGCGCACGTTCAGGTGGGCGCCTACCACCCGGCTGACCCGCTGCTCGACGACGTCTGGGGCACCATCGACGACGCCGGGGTCCCGGTGATCATCCACTGCGGTTCCGGCCCGACGCCGGGCGTGCACACCGGCCCCAGCCAGGTCCGCACCGTGCTGGACCGGCACCCAGGCCTGAAGCTGATCATCGCGCACCTCGGTATGCCCGAATACAGCGAATTCCTCGACCTCTGCGAAGAATTCGACGGCGTGCACCTGGACACCACCATGGCGTTCACCCCGTTCATCGAGGAAACCATGCCGTTCCCACCCGCCGAATTGCCGCGCCTCGCCGAGTTGGGGGACCGGATCCTGTTCGGCAGCGATTTCCCCAACATCCCGTACCGGTACGCCGAGTCCCTCAACGTGCTCACCAAAGTCGCCGCCGACGACGACTGGCTGCGAAAAGTGCTGTACCACAACGCCGCCAGGGTGTTCGATCTCGAAGATCAGCTGACGGAGGCGACGAACCGGGGCTAGCATCCGAACGTGACCAGTCCGCAAGGCGATGCGTTCAACCCACCCGTCCCGGTTCCCGACGTGCCGGGCGCGGATGCCACCGCGCGCGGACTGCCGCGGCGGGCCGACCTGACGTGGCAGCAGAAGCTGATCGTCGACACCTCGGCCGTGGCTGACCTGGGGCTACGTACGGCGCTGGCCTCGGTGATCGGGGCCGGCATGATTCCGCTGATGGCCGCCTCGGCGGTACGCAACCGCGCCGGCGACGACCCTGACGCCCTGCGGTTCTACGCCGAACTCGCCACCACCAAGGACCCGCAACAGTGTTTCCCGGCGCCAAGTGGTCCTCCTCTGGTGGCCACCCGCCCCGCCGGCCCGGTCGCGCAGTGGGTCGCACGCGGCCAGGTGCAGAACATCTCGTTCCAGAGCAGTTACGACGCCGTTTACCCCGGCATCAGGGAACGGCGCCGCGGCTACACCCGAAACAACGTGGTGCATGCGCAGCACTGGCGGCACGACGACGGTCCGCGCCCCACCCTGTGCGTGATCCACGGGTTCATGGGCTCGCCCTACCTGTTCAACGGCCTGTTCTTCTCGCTGCCGTGGTTCTTCCGAACCGGGTATGACGTCCTGCTGTACACGCTGCCGTTCCACGGACCGCGGGCCGAAAAGGGCTCTCCATACAGCGGCTACGGCTTCTTCATGGACGGCCTGCCCGGCTTCGCCGAGGCCATGGCGCAGGCCGTGCACGACTTCCGTTCCGTGCTCGACCATCTGGAGCACACCGGGGTCGATCGCATCGCGCTGACCGGGATGTCGTTGGGCGGCTACACCTCGGCGCTGATCGCCTCGGTCGACGAGCGCATCCAGGCCGTCATCCCGAACGTTCCCGTGGTGACACCGGACCGCACGGTCGACGAGTGGTTCCCGGCCAATCTGCTCGTCAAGCTCGGCAACCGGTTGGCCCACACCGACGAGGATCTGGTCGCCGCAGCGGGGCAGTACCACTCACCGCTGAACTACGTGCCGCTGGTGCCGCAGGATCGCCGGCTGATCATCGCCGGCCTGGGTGATCGGCTGGCCCCGCCGCAGCAGGCCGAATTGCTGTGGGAACACTGGGATCGCTGCGCGTTCCACTGGTTCCCCGGCAACCACATCCTGCACGTCAGTCAGCCCGACTACCTGCGCCGGATGACCAAGTTCATGAGCCCATTCATGTTTGGCAGCGACCGTCCGGCCGACCAGGTACGTCCTGCCCTCTGATGCTGCGGGCCGGGCGTGCGCTGCTCGGTTTCTTACGCCCTGGCCGCAGACTCAACGGCGGTGTCAGCGCCCGCACCGAGCGCGGACAGGTCGGCGAGCAACCCAGCCGTCAGCACACCCGGGCGAGTGCCGAGCCCGCCGGCGGACGCCGGCGCCATCGCCGCGAGCAGCGGCCCCTGCCGGCCCGACTCACGCATCAGGCCCGCGACCGCGGCGGTGGCGGGCGCGTTGGCCGTACGTACCGCACAGGCCGCGGAAATGGTTGCACCAGGTGAGAACTCGAGGACCGTCCACAGTTCTGTCGTCGAGGCCAGCGTGGTGAGACATTCCGGCAGTCGCTGATCGGCGGGCAGTCCGTACGCCGTCAGGTACCCGTCGTCGTCGCGGAAGGCCCGCCACGTCTCGCGCGCATTCTCTGACGGGAGCGAGGGCGCCTCATCAGTGACCGAGACCGGTACACCGGCCTCACGCAGCTGGTCGGCCAGCCGTCGGGCCACTTTCTCCGCCGTCTCCGCGACCGGCAGGTCCGACGACCGTGCCTGCAGCGCGGCAAGATTCGACTCCGCCGCCACGGTCACGCTGACCCACGCCCAATGCGCACCGTCGAGCTGACGCTCCGTGACACGCACCGAGTCGCACCGAACGCCGTAGCGGTCCACGTAGGACACCACGAGAGGCAGTGCGACTCGGTG
>Ga0207658_10000626_pt1 | contig 31259 bp, 23 predicted proteins | sample KBSS33metaG_FD_184322 | JGI IMG/M metagenome (GOLD analysis project Ga0207658, IMG submission 184322) | Switchgrass rhizosphere microbial communities from Kellogg Biological Station, Michigan, USA - KBS S3-3 metaG (SPAdes) (version 2) | ecosystem: Host-associated > Plants > Roots > Rhizosphere...
GACGCGCGGTCGATGCTGATGACCGGGTTCGATGTTTCGATATCCACGCGACGGATGTTCGAACCCGTCACGGTGATGGTTTCCAGTTTCTGACCACCTTGGTCCTGCGCGTCCTGCGCGAAGGCAGTGGCGCCGGACAAGCCGACTGCTGCCGTCGTACCGGCGTACAACGCATAGCGCACGGCTTTGAAAAGCTCGTTGCTCATTGAATTCATTTCACTCTCCAACGTCAGAGTTGTGTCACAGCTCGGGACATGTGCTCTCCCATCCTGGGAACGACCAAAACGGTCCACCAAAACCCTCGGCAGTGGTCGATACTAACAAGATTCTTACGACTTGGGAATCCCTGAGCACAGCCTTAACATCCCAAGGACTCGCTTTAAATTCAACAAGTTAGTCGATCACGCGAGTGTTGCAGTGCAACCGTGATGGCGGGGTCTGCAAGGAAAATGTGCGTTGGACGCAACGCTCTCGAAACAATTGGCACGGCCGGGCGGCCGCCGTTTCAGAGATCCTGCCGGTACTGGATGTACGGCGTACGCGTCTGCTGGTTCTCCGCATCGCGCGGAGACGCATTGAGAGGAGCGGAGAGCAGATTCTGGGCACCGACGCTGAGTTCGCCGCTCCACGGCGTGCGCCAGGACACGCCCAGATCCAGCGTCGTCCAGCGTTTGCCGGCCAGCATCGGATCGTCGCTGCTCAGCACATGACCGACGATCGCACCGCGCAGAGAGCCCGCATCCATGCCGAGACTCAGCGACAGCTGATCGAGGTCGATGCCGGGGCCGAATGCGCTCGGCGCCACACCGATGGGCGACGCCTTGCCGTGTCCGTAGCTGGCGGCAACATCGAGAGCAGGACCGCTTTCGAACTGCCAGCGTCCCCGCGCATAGACCGAGGTTTCGCTGTCGAGCGTGAAGGATTGCGCATTCGGCAGCGTCAGCACGGGCACCAGCGCGGAACCGGCGGACGCCAGGCTGCCCAGCGTCGAAGGAGTACCTTGCGACTGCAGCCAGGAAAGGCCGTAGGACAGATCCAGACCGCCATCGGCGGCAGACCAGCCCATGCCGAGCGCGGCCGTCAGCGCGCCATGCGACCAACGCGAGGTTTTTGCCGAACCGCACGAATCCGCCGCACAAGGCAAGGTCGACGCGGACAGGTATTGCCCGAGCATCGCCTCTGCGCGCAACCCATCGCCGAACTGCCAGCGCAGACCGCTCGCGCTGGACACCGAACTGCCCGCGAGTTGCCAATCCGACGGACCGCCGTACGCGGGAACCGCGGAAAGCGGCGACGTCGCCCATTCGCGCGGCAGCGCAACCACCGCGAGCAGCTGGCCATTCGCGCCGGACCAGATCGGCAACACCGGCGCGCCTTGCGCCAGCATCGGCTGCCCCTTGGAATCGAGCGCCAGCAGCTGGTCGACCAGCGGCGTCCTGCCATCGTTCGATGTCGGCGCCAGAGACGGCAGCGTCTGCGCCACACCCGCAAGCGGGAATAGCGACAGCAGCAACATCTTGGCCAAACGCAGCATCATCGAATCGAACCGAAACCCGCAACGAACATTCTGTTCAGAGTGCGCCCGCGACCGAGAGTTCCAAGGTCGCCAGCGGCCTCCATCATAGCGCGATTTACAAAAACCTAACAGCGATTCCGGTCGCAAAAGAGCCGCCGGCTCCGCATTTTGCACTCCTCATCGGGTCATTTGCGTGTCGGCGTCTGCCGTGGCGGCCGTCGCCTCGCGGACATGCTGGAGACAGGGTTTAATCCGCCTCAAGACCTACAGACGAATACATCCACGGTCTCGTTGTCGGTCGAAATGACTCGCCGCATACTCGGGCGTCAACTCGTTTCTTGCTACTGGGGATCTACGATATGCCTGTCCTGCCTTCTCGTACCGCGCTCGCCGCGGCGCTCATCGTCGCTTTCGGCACCACCGGACACATCGCCTACGCAGCGCCCGTCGCTGCCGGGCAGCCCTCGATCGACAACATCGCGTCGGCTCGCGGAAATCCGAATCTTCTCATCCTGCGCGCGGGCGTATTCGACCCCGCGTCGCAGCAGCTCGACGTCAGCGCCGTCGGCGCCGCCGCCGACGCCCCGTCCAGCTACGCGATCGTGCAGTTCCAGCCGCAGAAGGCCGACGCGCGCAAGGCGCTCGTCGCGCGCGGCATCGACTTCCTCGGCTATGTGCCGAACAACGCCTACTACGTCCGCCTCAACGGCGCATCGCTCGACGAACTGCGCGGCAATCCCGCGGTGCGCTGGGCCGGCAGCGTGCAACCGTCGATGAAACTCGACCCGACGTTGTGGTCGGCCCATCGCACGACGTCCGCGGCGCTGCAGACCGACGGACGCTACGAAGTCATCGTCGAAGGATTCCGCGGCGCTGCGTCGACGAAGATCCAGGCCGCGCTGCTGAAGGCCGTGCCCGGCGCAGAGATCACCATGCGCAGCGAGCGCGCGGAAGCGGCCCCCTACGTGCGCGTCAAGGTGGCGGCGAACGACCTCGATGCCCTGTTGCTCGCGGCAACCGCGTTCGACGGCGTCGCATTCGTCTCGCCGTGGTTCCAGACGACGACGACCAACGCCGGCAGCATCGGCGCGATCCAGGGAAATCTGACCACCACGTGCGCAGGCAGCGGCCCGATCTGTGGCGCCGCGCCGATGTTCGACCAGGGCATCACCGGCGGCGGCCAGATCATCGCGATCGGCGATTCCGGCACCACGGTCAACGCGGCCTGGTTCGCGACGCTGGACAAGGGCAACGGCCCGCATGCGGAAGTCACGTTCTCCGACAACCCGCCGCCGGTCCTGCCGAACATCGGCACCCTGCATCCGGACAACAAGATCATCGCCTATTGGCTGCAGCCGAGCGGCCCGGTCGACTACGACTACACCTCCGGCCACGGCACGCACACGACCGGCACGCTGGTCGGCGACGCGGCCGGCACGTTCGGCGCGACGACCTACATGCCGTCCACGCCGCTGCTGCCGAACCACGATCTGGCCGACGGCATGGCGCCCAACGCGCAGCTCCTGATGCAGGACATCGGCGGTACCGATCCGCGCAACGTCTACGTGCAGGACTTCGAAGGCACGCTCGAGCAGGCGCATGGCGGCGGCGCGCGCATCCACAGTGACAGCTGGGGCGGCGGCACATCGGGCCAGTACAGCGCCGACGACGCCAACGTCGACCGCGCCACGCGCAAGTACGAGGACCTGCTCGTCGTCATCGCGGCCGGCAACGACCAGAGCGGCCCGATGGCAGTCGGATCGCCCGGCAACTCGAAGAACGCGGTCACGGTCGCCGCGCTCGGCCACGCCGGCAGCCTGTCGAAGGCCGGTTTCTCGAATGCCGGCCCGACGGCCGACGGCCGCATGAAGCCCGACGTCGCAGGTCCCGGCAGTTCCACGATCTCGGCCAAGAACAGCTCCACCCCGGTCAGCACGACGATCACCGCTCCGCAGACGACGCCCGATTCGGGCACGTCGATGTCGACGCCGGTCATCGCGGGCAACGCCGTGCTGCTGCGCGAGTACTTCGTCGACGGCTTCTATCCGCGCGGCTTCAAGAACACCGGCGGCTCGACCGACGTGATCTTCGTCGACGGTTTCGAACAGGCGCCGCCGCGCCCGGCCGGCACCGACTCGGCAGTCGACGCCTACAACCCGACCGGCGCCGTCATGAAGGCGGTGCTGCTCAACAGCACGGTGCAGACCACCAGTCCTGCGACGTTCCCCAACACCGGTACCGGCTGGGGCCGTCCGTGGCTCGACAACAACCTCTGGTTCAAGGACACCTTGCAGAACGGCGACGACAGCCGCCGTATGCGCGTGTTCGAGCGCACGAACAATGCGGGCCTGAAGACCGGCGAGATCAACGAGTACACGATCGCCAACATCGCCCCCGGCATCGAGTTCCGCGCCACGCTGACCTGGTTCGATCCGCCGGCCGTCGCTGGTGCGGCATCGACGCTGATCAACAACCTCGATCTCGAGGTCGTCGATCCGAACGGCCAGGTCTATCTCGGCAACCACTTCAGCGGCAACGTGTCGACCACCGGCGGCACGGCCGACGCGAAGGACACGGTCGAGCAGGTCCGCTTCACGGCGCCGATCGCCGGCAGCTACACGATCCGCGTGAAGGCCACCGACGTCCCGGGTACCGGCGAACTCGGTACTGATCAGCAGGGCTACGGCCTGGCCGTTTCCGGCTCGTTCGGCCTGCCGGACACGGCGGCGCTGGCCGCACCGACGGCGGTTTCGATCGCCGGCAACGGCACCGGCGGCATCAGCGTCGGCGCGACGGCCTCCGGCAGCGCGCAGAGCTACCAGCTGTATCGCGCCGACGGCACCTGTGCGGCCGCGGCGACGGGCGATTTCCATCTGGTCGCGAACGGCGCAACGTTGCCGTTGAACGACGACCACACCCAGGGCGGTTACAGCTATGCCTACAAGGTGCGCGGCGTGCAGAACGACGTGGAAGGCGAAGCCTCGGCATGCATCGACGTCGTGTCGCTGGACGACTGCACCTTGCAGCCGACCTTCGATCGCCAGTCGGTCGCCGCCGACGCGAGCAACGCGACCTGCAGCGTCGACCTGACCTGGAGCGCGGCGACGGCGAATTGCCCGGCAGCGTCGACGGTGACGTACAAGCTCGAACGCGATACCGATCCGTACTTCGGCAACCCGCAGACGCTCGCCGCCGCTCTGACGGCTGCGACCTACTCCGATGCCACGGTGACGAACGGCACGCCGTACTTCTACCGCGTCACGGCCACCGACGGCGCCGGCAATTCCACGCCGGCTTCCGTTGCCACCAACGCGACGCCGAGTGGCGTGGACGGTCCGGATCCGGGCAGCTACGTCGACGACGTCGATACGCACAGCTACCTGGTGATGGAATCGCCGTGGCAGGTGACCGACACGTCGGCCTCGGCCGGAACGTACAGCTATCACAACGCGATCGACGACCAGATCTACGCCGACAACGTCTGCGCCAGCATCACGACGCCGCCGCTGACGCTCACCACCGGCGCCGCGCTGAGCTTCCAGGCGAAGTACGACCTCGAGTTCGAGTGGGACGGCGTCGTGCAGGAAATCTCGACGGACGGCGGCGCGACCTGGACCGACCTGCCGCCGACCGGCGGCTATCCGAGCTCGTTCGCGCAGACGCTGAATCCGCCGGTGAACGCCTGCGGGTATGCAGCCAGCCACGGTGCCTTCAACGGCGTCTCGACGGCGGCCTCGAATGCCGACCCGGGCAACGGAACCGCCACGGCCGTATTCAAGCCGTTCGCGACCAGCCTGGCGAGCTACGTCGGTCAGACCGTGCAGCTGCGCTGGCGCTTCTCGTCCGACGGCAGCACCGCGTTCGATGGTTTCTTCCTCGATCAGGTGCAGATCAGCGGTGCGGCCGGAACGGGCGACTACATGTGCCATTGATGCGGCTATCGCGGTCCGCCCCGGCGGACTAAGCTTCGAAACACCGGCGCGGACTTCCGCGCCGGTGTCGTTTCAGGAGGTCGCATCGGTTGAAAGCGGCAGGCACTCGAAGCCTCGCGCGACGCGCGTTGCGCTGGTTGCTCATCGCGATTGCCCTCTGGCTGGCGCTCAGCGTGAGCGCCGTCGTGCTGCTGCGGTTCGTGCCGCCGCTGGCTTCGGCCGTCATGCTGGAGGACTGGCTCGGCGCGCGGCTGCAAGGCGACGACGCGTTCGTGCTGCACTATCGATGGACGCCGTGGGACCGCGTCTCCAAGGCCCTGCCGATCGCGCTGGTCGCCGCGGAAGACCAGAAATTCCCGTTCCACCACGGTTTCGATTTCGACGCGATCCAGAGCGCGCTGGCCGAAGCCGAAGACGGCGAACGCCTGCGCGGTGCCAGCACGATCAGCCAGCAAGTCGCCAAGAACCTGTTCCTGTGGAGCGGCCGCAGCTTCGTGCGCAAAGGCCTGGAGGCGTATTTCACGGTGCTGATCGAAGCGCTGTGGCCGAAACGGCGGATCCTCGAGGTCTACCTCAACATCGCCGAATTCGGCGATGGCACCTACGGCGCCGCCGCCGCGAGCGGACGCTATTTCCGGGTCAGTCCGGCCGAACTCGATGCGCGCCGGTCCGCCCTGCTCGCTGCGGTGCTGCCCAATCCGCAGCGTTTGCGCGTCGACCGTCCGTCCGCCTACGTGCAGCGAAGGGCCGCATGGATCCAGCGGCAGGCGACGCAGCTCGGCGGCCCGGACTACCTGCCGCGCTGAACGATCGGCTCGTTCACGCAGCGCGATTTCGCGCGTCAGCGAGGTCGGCTAGCATGCGCCCACTCCGCTGCTGGTGTCCTCCATGTCGAAACTCACCGTCGTCGTGCCCGCGTACAACGAAAGCGAAGGACTGCGCGATTTCCACGCGCGCCTGGCCGCCGTGCTCGACGGGCTCGACGTGCAGTCGGAGGTGCTCTACGTCGACGACGGCAGTCGCGACGACACGTATGCGGTGATGACTTCGCTGCGTGCCGCGGATGCGCGCGTGTCGACGTTGAAGCTGTCGCGCAACTTCGGCAAGGAGCTCGCGCTGACCGCGGGACTCGACTACGTCGAAGCCGACGCCGCCATCGTCATCGACGCCGACCTGCAGGACCCGCCGGAACTGATTCCGACCTTCGTGCAGCATTGGCGCGAAGGCTACGACGTCGTCTACGGCACGCGCGCCTCGCGGGCCGGCGAGACCGGCTTCAAGAAGCTGACGGCGTCGGGCTTCTATCGCGTGATGGAAAAGCTCTCGGCGACGCCGATTCCGCGCGACACCGGCGATTTCCGCCTGCTGTCGCGGCGCGCGCTCGACGCGCTGAAGCAGGTGCGCGAACGCCAGCGCTTCATGAAGGGCCTGTTCACCTGGGTCGGCTTCCGCCAACTGTCGGTCGTCTACCACCGCGACCCGCGCCACGCCGGCGAGACCAAATGGAACTACTGGCGGCTGTGGAATTTTGCGATCGACGGGATCACGTCGTTCTCGGGCGCGCCGCTCAAGGTCGCGACTTACTTCGGCCTGTTGTCCGCCCTGGCCGCCTTCCTGTTCGGGCTGTGGGTGCTCGGCAAGGCGCTTTGGCTGGGCGATCCGGTGCGCGGCTACCCGTCGCTGATGGTCGTCGTGCTGTTCCTGGGCGGCATCCAGCTGATGGCGCTCGGCGTGATCGGCGAATACCTCGGCCGTCTATACGTCGAATCGAAGCAGCGCCCACTCTATCTCATTGATGAGTATCATCCGCCGCAGGGCTGACCGACCGGTCCGCCCGAAACCTCGGGGTGTGCTCGATGAGAAAGCTGATCGGATGGCTCGGCGCGGCTGTCGTCGCGTCGGCGGCAGGTGGCGCCTACTGGCACGTCGCTGAATTGAACAAGCCGATGTTCCTGCACGGCGAAAGCGAAGAAGCGGAAAGCGGACGGCCGCCGGTCGACGGCGACTACTGGGCCGTGCGCATGGGCTACGGCGGCGATCCGCACCATCTGCGGTTCGAGCCGAGGTGGCTGCTCGATTCGGCCGTGCAGGAGCGGCGCATCGCGTCGGCCGTGCCCGCCGGCACGAAGACCTACACCCGCTCCGCGGACAAGGCGCTCCAGCTCGACCCCGACGCCTTCACGCTGCTCGGCCCGAAACCGCTGCAGGGCGAAGGCTTCGGCATCGGCAGCAATGCCGGCCGTACCAATGTGATCCTGAGCGACCCGGACGATCCCACCGTCGCCCTGCTCGGCTCCGACGGCGGCGGCGTCTGGAAGACCACGAACTGCTGCACGGCGGCGACCACCTGGGAGGTCAAGACCGATTTCCCCGAGCTTGCCGGCATGGCCGTCGGCGACCTCGCGATGGACCCGAACGATCACGACGTCATCTACGCCGGCACCGGCGACCTTCGCTACGGTTCGTATTCGTTCGGCGCTTCCGGCCTGCTCAAGAGCACCGATCGCGGCGAAACCTGGACCCTGCTCGGCACGGACGTCTTCAATCCGCTGTATGGACCCTCCGCAGGCGGCTTTCCGCAGTACCAGGCGATCGGCAAGGTCGTCGTCGATCCGAACGATTCGAACAACGTGATCGTCGGCACCAAGACCGGCCTGTATTTCTCCAACGACGCCGGCGTCGATTGGAGCGGCCCGTGCTTCACCAACGCGTTCGCGACCGCCAGTCCGCCGCAGCGGCAGGATACGACCGGCCTCATTGCGGTCGACCGCGGCGGCACGACCTATCTCTATGCGGGCATCGGCACGCGCGGACTGCCGACGCCGGTGCAGCCCGACCTTGCCAACAACGGCGCCAATGGCGTGTACCGCGCGACCATGCCGGCGAGCGGCTGTCCGGCCGTCGGCGACTGGACCCTGCTCGACAATGGTTTCCCGGCCGGTACCGGCAACGGGGCGCCGAGTACGTCGCGCGGTCGACTCGAACTCGCGATCGCGCCGAGCGATTCGCTGACGCTGTATGCCATGTTCTCCGACGCGACCACGCGTGGAATCCTCGGCATCTGGAAGACCGTCGACGGCGGCGATACCTGGACGCAGACCGGTACGCCGAGCGGACCGGGCACGCAGATGTGGTACGACGCCGGCCTCACGGTGTCGCCGACCGACACGAACGTGCTGTTCGTCAGCACGGTCGACCTGTTCCGTTCGAGCGACGGCGGCAGTACCTACGTCAACCTGACCGGTGCCTACAGCGGCGGACCTGTTCACCCGGACAACCACGCGCGCGCCGTCGTCGCGGGCGACGCCAGCAAGGTGCTCAACGGCAACGACGGCGGCGTGTACTACCTCGACAATGCGCTGACGGCGACCACGTTCTCCAACGCGCATTGGATCGCGCTCAACGACACGCTGCCGACGATCGAGATCTACCACGGCGACATCACCGCGAACTTCGCCACTTCCAGCAGCGCGGGCGTGACCGCTGGGTTCCAGGACAACGGCAGCGCGTCTGCGGTGTTTTCCGGCGCACCGGGTCCGGTCGCCTGGACCGCGACCAACGGCGGCGACGGCGTCGTTTCGCGCATCGAGCCCGTGCTCGGCCAGTGGTGGTACACGTCGATCGACGGCGGCGTCATCGAAGTCAGCACGAACGGACCGTTCGGCGGCCAGCAGGACATCACGCCCAACTACTCGGGCAGCGAGCGCATCAGCTTTCTCACCGCGTTCGATCTGTACCGCTACGGCACGCTCGACGCGACCGGCAGCGGCTGCACGACGGCGGCCGGCTGCAAGCGCATCATCCTCGGCACGCAGCGCCTGTGGGAATCCACGCAAGGCGGCAGGCCGTCGAGTTCGTGGTCGGCCAAGACCGGCGACCTGACCAAGAACAACCTCGTGCTCGGCACGGACAACCGTTCATACATCAACCAGCTTCACTATTCGATCAGCGATCCGAGCGTCGCGATCGTGGCGACCAACGACGGCAACGTGCAGTACGTATTCGGCCTCGGCGCAACGGGCGCGGCCACCGCCGTCGACGTGACCGGCGGCAACGCGGTGCTGCCGAACCGGCCGATGCAGGACGTCGCGACCGATCCGCTCAATCCGCTGGTCGGCTACGCGGCGGTCGGCGGCTTCAGCGCGAACACGCCGACGACGCCGGGCCACATCTACCAAGTCACGTGCACCGCGCAATGCGCCGGCTTCACCTGGGTCGACAAGAGCGGCAACCTGCCCGATATCCCGGCCAATGCCGTCATCGCCAACCCCAACATTCCCAAGCAGGTCTTCGCCGGCATGGACTGGGGTCTGTACTACACCGACGACATCACGGCGGACCCGCCCGTGTGGCAGCACATGGAAGGCCTGCCGCACGTGATGATCTGGAGCCTGGGCATCGATCGCGGCTTCACGACGCTGGCCGCCTTCACGCGTTCGCGCGGCGCCTGGGCGTGGCCGCTGCCGGTCGGCGAAGGCGGAACCGGTGCGGACCTGGCGGTGACGATCACGCCGCCCGCGAGCGTCGTGCCCGGCATGCAGCTCGGATATACGATCACCGTGACCAACAACGGACCCGAATCCGCCGACACCGTGGAGCTGGCAAGCGCGCTGCCGCCAGGCCTGACCTTCAAGGCCAACAGCGGCGATTGCACCAGCGGCTTTCCGTGCTCGCTCCACCGTCTTGCTGCGGGGGCCAGCAAGACGGTCACGACGAGCGCCTGTGTCGCACGCGACTACAGCGGGTCCGATCCCGTCGCATTCACGGCCTCTGCAACCTCCGCGACGACCGATCCCATCGTGGCCAACAACACGGCGAACGCAACCGCCCCGCTGATCTCCGAAGGCTTCGCCGACGGATTCGACTGCGCGCAATAGCGCATCGAACGGGCCTGCTCGCCTCTCGGGGCGAGCAGGTCGTCGGCCAGTTCGGATATCTGCTGCGCGGCGGCGAGCCTCGCACGGCCGTCGGCGCTAGACTCGGTGCCAGGCGGCAGCCGCCGCGATCCCTACCGGAGGTGCACATGCTCCAGGTCAAGCATCTACTCACGGAGAAAGGGCGGCAGATCTACACGGTAGGGCCGGACGAGCCGGTCCTGACCGCGATCCAGACGATGGCCGATCGCTACATCGGTGCGCTGCTGGTGATGCGCGGCGACGAGCTCGTCGGCATCGTTTCCGAGCGCGACTACGCGCGCAAGATCATTCTGAAGGGCCGCTCGTCGGGCGGCACGCCGGTGCGCGACATCATGACCACCTCCGTGATCACGGTCGCGCCGGAAGACACCGTCGAGACCTGCATGCGCGTATGCACCGAGAAGCGCGTGCGCCACCTTCCGGTGGTCGACGCCGCCAAGGTGGTCGGCGTCGTTTCGATCGGCGACCTGGTCAAGGCGATGCTGAGCGAACAGACCGAGCAGATCGAGCAATTGCAGCGGTACATCGCCGGATAGCCGTGCTTCGCCGCGCAACCCGATCGCACTCGGCTTTCCCAACGGGTTCCTAGCCGGCGTCCGGCTGGTTCTCCGGTCGCGCCGCCTCGAATGCGGGCAGCTTCAGGCACTGCTCGTTGATCCGCCGGATCGTCGGCATCGGCGTGAGGTCCACACCGAATCGATTCGCGTTGTAGACCTGCGGAACGAGGCAGGCATCGGCGAGGGTCGGCGAATCGCCGTGGCAGTAGAGTCCCGTGGCGGAATCGGCGGCGAGCATCGTTTCGAACGAGCGCAGCCCGGTGGCCATCCAGTGCCGCATCCAGTTCTCGCGTGCGTCCTGCTGCACGCCGAATTCGTTTTCCAGGTACTTCATCACGCGCAGGTTGTTGATCGGATGCACGTCGCATGCGATCAGCAGCGCGAGCGAACGCACGCGCGCGCGGTCGAGCGGTTTCGGCGGCAACAATCGCGGTGCAGCGCCGTCGAATTCTTCGAGGTACTCGATGATCGCGAGCGACTGCCGGATCACCTGCGAGCCATGCACGAGCACCGGAACGGCTTCCTGCGGATTGAGCTCGCGATGCTCGGCACTGTGCTGTTCGCCGCCGTTCTTGACCAGGTGAACGGGCTTGTGCGTGTAGCGCAGCTCCTTCAGGTTCAACGCGATGCGCACGCGATAGCACGCGCTGGAGCGCCAGTAGTCGCACAAGATGAAACCGGCATCCACCGCCATGCGTATTTCTCCGGGTCCCAGTATCCAGCCTCAGCGTTGCGGCGGCTGTTGCGTGACGATCTGCTCGATCGCGCCGAACACGCTCGCGCCCCCGGCATCGGTGATCTCGATGCGCACGCTGTCGCCGAACTTGAGGAACGGCGTCGACGGCTTGCCGTCGCGCAAGGTTTCGACGGTGCGTTGTTCGGCGAGGCAGGAAGCCCCTTTCGACGTGTCTTCGTTCGCGATCGTGCCGGAGCCGACCAGGGTGCCGGCGCCGAGCGGGCGCGTCTTCGCCGCATGCGCGACGAGTTCGGCGAATCCGAACTGCATGTCGACGCCGCACTCGGCGGCGCCGAACCAGCGGCCGTTGATCCAGGTGCGCATCGGCAGGTTCAACTTGGTTTCGCGCCAGGCATCGCCGAGTTCGTCCGGCGTCACGAAGACCGGCGACAGCGCCGAGCGCGGCTTGGACTGCAGGAAACCGAAGCCCTTGGCCAGTTCGCCGGGAATCAGGTTGCGCAGCGAGACGTCGTTGACGAGACCGATCAGCTGGATGTGACGGGCCGCATCCGCCGCGGATACGCCCATCGGGACGTCGTCGGTCACGACGACGACCTCGGCTTCGAGGTCGATGCCCCAGTCCTCGCTGAGCGCGAGGATCGGATCGCGCGGCCCGTAGAACCCGGCGCTGGTTGCTTGGTACATCAGCGGATCGATGTAGAAACTCTCGGGCACTTCGGCGCCGCGAGCGCGCCGCACGCGTTCGACATGCGGCAGGTACGCGCTGCCGTCGACGAACTCGTACGCCCGCGGCAGCGGCGCCGCGAGCGCGCCGACGTCGAGCGCAAATGCGCCAGGCGCGGTGTTGGCGTCGAGCGCTTCGGACAGTGCGTTCAATCGCGGCGCGGCATTCGACCAGTCCTCGAGCGCGCTTTGCAGGGTCTGCGCGATCGCGGTCGCGCGCACCGCGCGCGCGAGGTCGCGGCTGACCACGATCAGCGTGCCGTCGCGGCCGCCTTCCTTGAGAGAGCCCAGTTTCATCGGATGTCCTTCATGAGGGAATCAATTCGGCGACGTCGTCGTGCAATGCCGCGAGGCCGCGATCGAGCGTCGCCAGCCGGCCGCCATGCTTGCGCGCGAGCGCTGCGAGATACGCATCGGTGACCTGGCCATGGCCCAGCACGCCGGTCCAGTCCACATCGGCATAGGCCAGATCATCCGGCCAGAAGCGGTGGCGCGCATCGGCCGCCAGCTTGCGCAGCTCGCGCACCGCGAACGCGCTGCCGTCGCGGCCTTCGATGCGCACGATCCAGCGCGTCAACGCCCCTTCGACGATCGGGCAGGTCGCGAATTCGCCTTTCAATGCGACGAACCAGTCGCGCACCGCAGGGCGATGCACATGGTCTGCATCGAACAGCGCGATCAGCACGTTCGCGTCGAGCAGATGCGCCGTCATTCGTCGTCGAGCGCCTTGACGTCGTCGATGGTGATCGGGCGGCCGGAGCGGAAAATCGCCAGGCCGGTCTGCGGATCGACGCCATAGGCCGGAGCCGCTTCGGCGACGCCGGTCGGAACACTCAAACCGCGCCGCGCAAGATCGAGCAGCAGCTTGCTGAGGCTGACGTGCTGCGCCCGGGCCAGGCTGGTGAACAGCGCGTGGTCGCGCTCCGGGATATCGATCGTGGTACGCACGGCTTCTTCCGTCGTTCGGGCCCCGCATCATGATGCGACCGCATCATGATGTCAATCGGACGGCACGCTCGTTCAGGGTTTGACGAAACGTTTGCGCAGACCGCTCCAGCAATTCTGGTAGTCCGTCTGCCGCTGCGGCGCGTCGAGCGCTTGCCGGGTCGGATGGATCACCGCGCGCGTTTCGAACATGAAGGCCATCGTGTCGACGATGTGATCGGGCTGCGTCGTATTCGAAGCGCTCGCCTTGTCGAAACTCGCCGCGTCGGGACCGTGCCCGCTCATGCAGTTGTGCAGCGAGGCGCCGCCGGGAACGAAGCCGCCGGCCTTGGCATCGTAGGCGCCATGGATCAGGCCCATGAATTCGCTCGCGATGTTGCGATGGAACCAGGGCGGCCGGAACGTGTCTTCCGCGACCAGCCAGCGCGGCGGAAAGATGACGAAATCGAGATTGGCGACGCCGGGCGTATCCGACGGCGACGTCAGCACCGTGAAGATCGACGGATCGGGATGGTCGTAGCTGATCGAACCGATCGTGTTGAAGCGGCGCAGATCGTATTTCCACGGCGCGTAGTTGCCGTGCCAGCCGACCACGTCCAGCGGCGAATGATCGATCGGCGCCGACCAGAGCGCGCCCTGGAATTTCGCCACGAGTTCGAAATCGCCGTCGAGGTCTTCGTAGGCGGCGTGCGGACTCAGGAAATCGCGCGCGTTCGCGAGGCCATTCGACCCGATCGGACCGAGCTCCGGCAGGCGCAGTGCGGCGCCGAAATTCTCGGCGACGTAGCCGCGCGCGCTGCCGTCCGGCAGATCGACGCGGAAACGTACGCCGCGGGGAATCAGGGCGACTTCCTGCGGCTCGACGTCGAGGACGCCGAGTTCGGTCGCGATGCGCAGGCGGCCCTGCTGCGGAACGATCAGCAGTTCGCCGTCGGCGTCATAGAAGTAGCGGCCCTGCATCGACCGGTTCGCCGCATAGACATGGATGCCGATGCCGGCCTGGGCGGCCGCGCTGCCGTTGCCGGCCATCGTGTACAAGCCGTCGACGAAGTCGGTCGGCACGTGCGGCAACGGATGCGGATCCCAGCGCAGCTGATTCGGCGACGCAGGCACTTCACCGAAGCGGTTGTGGAAAGCCCCTGCGCCGAACGGCTCGAACGTACCGTGCATCGCGGCCGGTCGAATCCGATACAGCCAGCTGCGGCGGTTCACATGCCGCGGCGCGGTGAACGCGGTGCCGGACAACTGCTCGGCGTACAGGCCGTGCGCGACGCGCTGCGGCGAATTGCGTCCCTGCGGCAGCGTGCCGGCGACCGCTTCGGTCGCGAATTCGTTGCCGAAACCGGACTGGTATCCCATCACAGCCATCGTTCGCTCCCGCCGATCATCGAGGCTTGCCGAAAACCGGCGTCAGAGCACGCCGCGGCGCATCTGGTCGCGCTCGATCGATTCGAACAGCGCCTGGAAATTGCCCTCGCCGAAACCCTCGTTGCCCTTGCGCTGGATGATCTCGAAGAAGATCGGGCCGATGCTGTTCTGCGTGAAGATCTGCAGCAGCTTGCGCTGCTTGGTCTCGACGTCGGCGTCGATGAGGATCTTGTTCTTCGCCAGGCGCGCGACGTCCTCGCCGTGGTTGGGCACGCGCACGTCGACGACGTCGTAGTACGTGTCCGGCGTGTCGAGGAAGGCGACGCCGGCCGCGCGCATCGCCTCGACCGTCTCGTAGATCGTGTCGGTGAAGCAGGCGATGTGCTGGATGCCCTCGCCCTTGTACTCGTTGAGGTACTCGTTGATCTGCGACTTCGCGTCGGACGATTCGTTGAGCGGAATGCGCACGAGGCCGTCCGGCGCGGTCATCGCCTTCGAAACGAGGCCCGTCTTGCTGCCTTTGATGTCGAAGTAGCGGATCTCGCGGAAGTTGAACAGGCGCTCGTAGTAGCCGGCCCACTTCGTCATGTTGCCGAAGTAGAGGTTGTGCGTCAGGTGGTCGATGAAGGTCAGTCCGAAGCCTTTCGGATGGCGCTCGACGCCCGGCAGGTAGTCGAAGGCGTCTTCGTAGACTTCGCCCTTGTCGCCGTAGCGGTCGACCAGGTACAGCATGCAGTCGCCGATGCCCTTGATGACCGGCGCATCGACCGCCTTCGTCGACGCGTTGTGCGCGATCTCTTCGGCGCCGTTGGCGAGCGTGGCCGCGAGCACCTCGGCAGCGGGCTTGCGGAAGCGGATCGCGAAACCGCAGGCGCTCGGACCGTGCTTGGCGGCGAAGTCGGCGGCGAACGAATCCGGCTCCTCGTTGACGAGCAGATTGCACTGGCCCTGGCGGTACAGGGTGATCTTCTTCGTGCGATGCTTGGCGATCGCGCTGAAGCCGAGTTTCGGGAACAGCTCGTGCAGCAGGCGCGGATCGGGCGCGGCGAATTCGACGAACTCGAAGCCGTCGACGCCCATCGGGTTCTCGAAGGTGGTGACCTGCATGCCGAGATTGGGCTGAGCGTTCATGGGAACTCCTTTGCGGTCGTCCCTGATGGCGCGCTGCGGCCATCCGGGGCCGGCCGGGAAAGACACGAATTGCCAGGACGGCTACAATAGTTTCGTTTGAAACCATTTGCAAGGTGGCTCACCGCATGCCCGACCATACCCCGCTCGAACTCGAACGCTTCCTGCCGTACCGCCTGTCGATCCTGTCGAACCGGATCAGCCAGACGATTGCGCGCGAGTATCAGGAGCGCTTCGATCTCTCGATGACGGAATGGCGCGTGATCGCCGTGCTGGCCCGCTTCGACGGCGACGGCCTTTCGGCGCGCGAGGTGGCCGAGCGCACGGAGATGGACAAGGTCGCGGTCAGTCGCGCGCTGGCGCGTTTGGTCGCCGCCAAGCGCGTGGTGCGCCGCACGCACGACGGCGACAAGCGCCGCTCCGTGCTGCTGCTGTCTGCCAAGGGCTGGAAGATCCACGACGTCGTGGCGCCGCTGGCGCGCACGCACGAACGCGAGATGCTCGCGCGGCTGGACGCCGAGGAACGCAAGATGCTGACACGCATCCTCGACAAGCTGGCGCCGGTGTGAGAGCTGGGAATCGAGAAAGGGGAATCGGGAATGGGAACAGCAGCAACTGAACGTTGCGTCCTGCCGATTCCCTATTCCCTATTCTCCATTCCCGGCGTCAACGGACGCCATGCATCAACCGATTGATCAACGGCGCGATCACGAAAAGCAGCACGCCGGCGCCGGCCAGCGCCCAGAAACCCATCGTGTATCCGCTCAGCGCCGAACCGGTCGTCATGCCCGTGTCGCCGCTGACCCAGGCCGCGAACTTGCCGGACAGATTGTTGCCGTTGGCGATCGAGAGGAACCATCCGCCCATGGCGAAGCCGACGTAGCGCCGCGGCGCCAGCTTGGTCACCATCGAGAGGCCGACCGGCGACAGGCACAGCTCGCCGACCGACTGGATCACGTAGACCATGAACAACGTCCAGAACGGAATCTTGCTGCTGCCGTCGACGAGATAGGTCAGCGCGTACATCAGCAGCAGGAAGGCCAGCCCGTTGCCGATCAGGCCGAGGCCGAACTTGCGCGGGATCGACGGCTCGGTGTTGCGCTTGCCCATCCACACCCAGATCGCCGCGATGACCGGCGCAAGACCGATGATCGCCAGCGAGTTGACCGACTGGAACCAGGCGACCGGGAATTCCCAGCTGCCGAACATGCGCTGGACGATGTTCTGCGCGAGGAAGTTGAATGAACTGCCGGCCTGCTCGAAGAACATCCAGAACAGCGCGTTGAAGACGAAGATGATCAGCATCGCGATCACGCGGTCGCGCGCGACCGTGCCTTCGCGGATGCCCTCGACGAGCAGCATCACGCCGAGGCCGACGAACAGCGTGCCGAGGATCCACACCAGCGCGTCCGCGCCGAGCTTGGCCAGCAGGAAGTACACCAGCGGCACGCCGACGACGGCGGCGGCCACGACGATGCCGAGCGCGCGCTTGGGCGCGACTTCCACCGGCGGACGGCCGATGCCGTGCAGTTGGCGGCGCCCGAACCAGAACCAGGCGAAGCTCAGGATCATGCCGATGCCCGACGCCAGGAACACGACCTTGTAGTTCTGCTGCATCGGCGTCTGCGTGATCACGCTGGCCAGCCAGCCGGTCACGATCGGCGACAGGAAGCCGCCGAGGTTGATGCCCATGTAGAAGATCGTGAAGCCGGCGTCGCGGCGGCGGTCTTCCTGCGCGTAGAGCTGGCCGACCATCGTCGAGATGTTCGGCTTGAACAGGCCGTTGCCGACGATCACCAGCGCGAGGCCGAACAGGAAGACGTCCTGGTTCGGCACCATGATCACGAACAATCCCGACGCCATGATCACGGCGCCGATCAGGATCGAACGCTGGTAGCCGATCAACTGGTCGGCCGCATAGCCGCCGAACAGCGACGCCGCGTAGATCAGCGCGAGATAGGCGCCGTAGACGTCGTTGGCCGGCGCCTCGCCGGTGCCCGACCCGCCGTAGAACTGGGCCACGATGTAGAGCGTCAATGCCCAGCGCATCCCGTAGAACGCGAAGCGTTCCCAGAATTCGGTCATGAACAGCATCCACAGCGGTGCCGGATGGCCGAGACGTTCGGGAAATTGTGGAATCGGCGTGCTGCCGACGGGCGGATTGGCCGGACCGCTCATGCGCTGTCTCCCCAGGGAATCTGGATGGGTTGCGGGAATTGCTGGTGCGCACACGAACCGCCGCCGCGCCGAGCGGAGCAACGTGTAACCGCAACGTGCCGGCGAGTCAAACGCCGTCGCTGGTGCAGCGCGGCATCAGGTCGCCTCGCCGATCACCGTGCGCACGTCCAGCAGCTCGGGGAAGAACGTCAGCTCCAGCGCCCGCTTGAGGAATGCGACGCCGGACGAACCGCCGGTGCCGCGCCGGTAGCCGATGATGCGCTCGACCGTCTTCATGTGGCGGAAACGCCAAAGCTGGAAACTTTCCTCGACGTCGACCAGCTGCTCGCACAGGTGGTACTCCGGCCAGAACTCGCGCGCATTCTCGTAGATGCGCTTGAACACCGGCACCAGCGCCTCGACGCGTGCATGCGGCTGGGTCACGTCGCGCTCCAGGCACGCGGCAGGCACCGCATGTCCGCGCCGCGCGAGGTAGCGCAGGAAGACGTCGTAGAGGCTCGGCGCCTCGAGCTGCGCCTGCAAGGTCGTGCGCGCGGCCGGATCGTAGTCGAACACCTTCAGCATGCCGGCGTTCTTGTTGCCGAGCAGGAATTCGACCAACCGGTACTGCAGCGACTGGAATCCGGAGGACGGTCCGAGCACCGGCCGGAACTGCATGTACTCGCTCGGCGTCAGCGTTTCGAGCACGGCCCACTGCTCGAACAGCTGGCGCTGCACCTGCTTGACGCGGGCGAGGATCTTCAGCGCCGCGTCGACGTCGTCGCGCGTCAGGCTCGCGACCGCGGCGCGCAGCTCGTGCACCAGCAGCTTCATCCACAGCTCGGCGACCTGGTGCTGGATGATGAAGAGCATTTCATCGTGCAGCGGCGGGTCGCTCAGCGGCTGCTGCGCGGACAGCAGCGTATCGAGGTGCAGGTAGCCGCCGTAGGTCGTGCGGTCGCGCAAATCGAGCTCGATCTCGCGTTCGAGCGGGCGCAGGTTCGGGGTTTCGTTCATCGCCATGTCACAAACCGGAAGCGCGCAGTTTAACCCGCGCGGCGGCGCGCGATGTTGCGTCGGGCCTTGCGGACGCGGGGCGGTCTTGCTTACTGTTTCGGTTTCGCAATCCGAACGGATGCCGTACGTCGCGATGCCCTCGCCCGACCGCCCAAGCGGCATCCCCTGGTCCGCCCTGTTCTGACGCGCGCGCGCCTTTCGCGGCGCCGCTCCGGAGGCCTTCTTGTCCATCGCCGCCACTTTCGACATCGAATACCTGCAATACCTCGACGCGGACGGCAAGCTCGTGCGCGACGACCTGCCCGCGATCGCGCGCGACGTCCGCCAACTTGTGGAACTTTATAAATTGATGCTGTATGTGCGCGTGTTCGACGCCAAGGCGGTCGCGCTGCAGCGTACCGGCAAGCTCGGCACCTATGCCTCCTGTCTCGGCCACGAGGCGGCGCACGTGGCGATCGGCAGCGCGATGCAGGAAGACGACGTGTTCGCGCCGATGTACCGCGAGTACGGCGCGCAGTTCTATCGCGGCGTGAAGCCGCGCGAGGTCCTGCTCTACTGGGGCGGCGACGAACGCGGCAGCGATTTCTCCGGACCGGCGCACGATTTCGCCTGGTGCGTCCCGATCGCGACGCAGGCGCTGCACGGCGCCGGCGCAGCGCTCGCATTCAAGGTGCGCAAGGAACCGCGCGTCGCCGTCACCGTGGTCGGCGACGGCAGCTCGTCGAAGGGCGACTTCTACGGCGCGATCAACGTCGCCGGCGCGATGAAGCTGCCGCTGGTCGTCGTCATCGTCAACAACCAGTGGGCGATCTCGGTGCCGCGCAGCGCGCAGACCGGCGCTCAGACGCTGGCGCAGAAAGGCATCGCTGCCGGCCTGGAATGCCTGCAGGTCGACGGCAACGACCTCATCGCGATGCGCGCGGCGATGGATCACGCGGTCAAGCGCGCGCGCCACGGCCACGGCGGCATGGTCATCGAGGCGGTCACCTATCGGCTGTCCGACCACACGACCGCCGACGACGCGCGCCGCTATCGCCCCGAGGGCGAGGTCAAGGACGCCTGGCAGCGCGAGCCGATGAAGCGCATCAAGGCGTACCTGATGTCGCTCAATGCGTGGACCGAGAAGGAAGAGGAAGACTGGAAGGCCGATTGCGCCGCGAAGATCGACGTCGAAGTCAACGCATACCTCGAAACGAAGTCGCAGACGGTCGAGGCGATGTTCGACTTCACGCATGCCGAACTGACGGCGGAACTCGCCGCGCAGAAGGCCGACGTGCTGGCGCAGGAAAAACGCGGCTGACGCCACGGCCGACGCAGCCGCACGCCGACCTTCCCCTCTCGCAGACAAGAACGATCCGACATGGCACAAATCACCCTCATCGAAGCCGTCACCCAGGCGCTCGCCTACGAGATGCGAATCGACCCCAGCGTCGTCGTGCTCGGCGAGGACGTCGGCGTCAACGGCGGCGTATTCCGAGCGACCCAGGGCTTGCAGGAGAAATTCGGCGCCGACCGCGTGATCGACACGCCGCTCGACGAAGCCTCGATCGCCGGCCTCACGGTCGGCATGGCCGCGCAAGGCCTGCGGCCGGTCGCCGAAGCGCAGTTCGAAGGCTTCATCTATCCGATGATGGAGCACATCGCCTGCCACGCCGCCCGCATGCGTACGCGCACGCGCGGCCGCCTGACCTGCCCGGCCGTGTTCCGCGCGCCTTGGGGCGGCGGCATCCGCGCGCCGGAGCATCACTCCGAGGCGAACGAAGCGCTGTTCACGAACATCCCCGGCTTGCGCGTCGTGCTGCCGTCGTCGCCCGGCCGCGCCTACGGACTGCTGCTCGCCGCGATCCGCGACCCCGACCCGGTGATGTTCTTCGAACCCAAGCGCATTTATCGCCAGTACAAGGAAGAAGTCGCCGACGACGGCGAAGCGCTGCCGCTCGACGTGTGCTTCGTGCTGCGCGACGGCAGCGACGTAACGCTGGTCACCTGGGGCGCGCAGGTGAAGGAGACGCTGGAAGCCGCCGATGCGCTCGCCGCGCGCGGCATCAGCGCCGAAGTCATCGATGTCGCGACGTTGAAGCCGCTCGACTTCGACACGATCCACGAATCGGTCAAGAAGACCGGCCGCTGCGTGATCGTGCACGAAGCGCCGCGCACGGCCGGCTTCGGCGCCGAGATCGCGGCACGTCTTGCCGGCGAGGCGATCTACGACCTCGTCGCGCCGGTCGAGCGCGTGACCGGATACGACACGCACATTCCGCTGTACCGGCTCGAGATGAAGTACCTGCCGAGCGTCGAGCGCATCGTCGCGGCGGCCGAACGCACGCTCGCCGCCAGCTGACCGTCAACGGGAGACAGATGCCCATGAGCACGATCACGAACATCCTCATCGGTCTGGTCGCGCTGCTGCACATCTATTTCCTCGTGCTCGAAATGTTCCTCTGGGATACGCCGTATGGCCGCAGGACGTTCAAGCTGACGCCGGAATTTTCCGCCGCCTCCAAGACGCTGGCGGCGAACCAGGGCCTGTACAACGGCTTTCTCGCCGCCGGCCTGATCTGGGGCCTGTGCCTGGGCCGCGAAGGCTGGCATGTCGAGATATTCTTCCTCACCTGCGTGATCGTCGCCGGCCTGTACGGCGGGTGGACGGTCAACCGCAAGATTTTCTTCGTGCAGGCGCTGCCGGCGTTGCTGGCCCTGATCGCGCTGCACATCCGCTGATGCCTATCCACTGATCCGGGCCGCCGCCGCGCGCGCCCGCAAGGACGAGTTCTTCCATGGCCGACATCAAAGCGTTCCACCTCCCCGACCTCGGCGAAGGCCTGCCCGACGCGACGATCGTCGAGTGGCTGGTCGCCGAAGGCGCCACGGTCCGGCTCGACGAGCCACTGGTCTCGATGGAAACGGCCAAGGCGGTCGTCGAAGTGCCGTCGCCGTATTCGGGAAAACTCGCCAAGGTGCACGGCGCCGCCGGCGACGTGATCGCGACCGGCGCGGTGCTGGCCGAGTTCGAACTCGATGCGTCGATGCCGCAGCGTTCGGAAGCCGAATCGACTGGACATCACCACGCGCCGGCGAAGCCGGCAGCCGGTGCCGGCAATCGCGTCGGCGCGCCGGCACCCGACGGCCAGGGCGTCGTCGCCTCGGAGGAAGGCGGCGAGATCGTCACGAACGACAACGCCGGCCGCGCCGACGAAGGCACCGTGGTCGGCGCGATGCAGAGCAGCGACCGCGTCCACGCCGAACAGGCCGCCAGCATCGGCGGCGTCAAGGCAGTTCCGGCCGTGCGCGCGCTCGCGAAGAAACTCGGTGTCGATCTCGCGCGCGTGAAGCCGAGCGGCGCGGACAACGTGGTCACGCTGAAAGACGTGAAGGATGCCGCGGCAGCAGGTACCGCACGGCCCGAAGCGTCCGCGCCGGCCGGAAGCGCCGCGCGCGCAGGTACACCGGCTCGTGCGCCCGCGACGTCGAATGCAACGATCTCCTCCGGCGCTGCCGCAACGCGAAACGACAGCGAGCGCACCGCCCTTTCCGCCGCCGGCAAACCGATGCGCACGACGCCGCCGAGCGTCAGCGCGAGCGGCCAGCCGGAACAGCTCAAGGGCGTGCGCCGCAACATGGCTCGCGTGATGGCCGCGGCGCACGCGCAGGTCGTGCCGACGACGCTGGCCGACGACGCCGACATCCACGCCTGGCTGCCCGGCAACGACATCACCGTGCGGCTGATCCGTGCCCTGGTGCGGGCCTGCAAGGCCGTGCCTGCATTGAATGCGTGGTTCGACGGCGAGAACCTCACGCGCACCCTGCACCCGCAGGTCGACATCGGCATCGCGGTCGATACCGACGACGGCCTGTTCGTACCGGCGTTGCGCAATGCCGACGTGCTCGATGCCGCCGGCCTGCGTGCCGCGATCAACCGGCTGCGCACGCAGGTCGAACAGCGCTCGATCCCGCCGGAAGAACTCAAGGGCTACACGATCTCGCTGTCGAACTTCGGCGTGTTCGCCGGCCGCTATGCGACACCGATCGTGGTGCCGCCGTGCGTGGCGATCGTCGCCGCCGGCAAGGGCCGCCACCAAATGACGCCGGTGATGGGCGGCTTCGAATCGCACCGCGTGATTCCGCTGTCGGTCACGTTCGACCATCGTGCAGCGACCGGCGGCGAAGCTGCGCGATTCCTGAAGGCGATGCTCGACGACCTGGCGCTGGCACAGTAGCGGGAATCGGGAATCGGGAATCGGGAATCGGGAATCGGATCGAGAATAACTGCTGCTACCGGAGCATGCGATGCATCACAGCCGCTTGTGCACGCTCGTCATCGATTGCAAGGTCGACGACTTGAAACCGGCCGCCGAATTCTGGAGCCGCGCGCTCGGCAAGCCGATCGCCAGCGTCGATCAGGACGGCGATGGCCAGTACGCCGAACTCGAAACCGCGGCGGACGAGCCGATCATCCTGCTGCAGCGGGTCACGCACGAAGCGCGCGTGCACCTGGACATCGAGACCGACGATCTCGAGGCCGAGGCGAAGCGCCTGGAAGCGCTCGGCGCCAAACGCGTCGCGCTCAAGCACGAACGCTGGTGGGTGATGGAAGCGCCGAGCGGACACCGCTTCTGCATCGTGCGCCGGCAGCGCGCCGAGTTCGGACCGCATTTGAACCGCTGGCCGGACTGAAAAAAGCCTCCCCGAAGGGAGGCTTTCATCGATTCCAGAAACCGCAGTGCCGTTTCAGCGGCGCTGCTTGCCGCTGGCGGCTGCGTGCGAGATCACCGGCGCGACCTTCGCCGGCGCCGACGAGGTCTGCGTGCAGTCGATCGTCGCGTCGTCGAGATAATAGTCCCAGTCGGTCGTGCCGCCGCTGTGGTCGTAGGTGAACTTGATCGTGTGCGATGCACCGTCGGCGTAGGCGCTGACGTCGATCGATTGCTGCACCCAGTCCGCGTCGACGCCGAGCGCGGAGACGTCTTCGGTGGCGACGACGTTGCCGTCGACCGTGAACGTGACCGTGTTGGTGCCGTTGCCGGGACGATCGATCCAGCGCCAGTAGTTGAAGTAGCGCGGCGAACCCGCGGGAATCACGACGGCTTGAGAAGCATCGTGCGTCTCCGGATCCAGCGTGGAAGCATCGTAGCCGCCGAGCCAGGTCACGAACGATCCGGTGCGGATGTGCAGCGCGCCGCCGTCTTCGCCCCAGAACGCGCTGTCGCCTTGCGTGGTGACCGAGTCCCAGAAGTCGTTGACGCCGCCGCTGCCGTCGGTCGCTTCGAAGCTGGTGTCCTGCAGAAGCTGCGCCGGCTCGCAGACACCGGTTGCCGAGTCTTCGAAATCGTCGGCGAAGATCGTGTCGTCGACGGCCGTGACAGTGAACGTCACCGGTACAGCGACGACGGCCTGCGCCGCGTCGTTGCTGTGTACGCAGATATTCGTCGTGTAGGAACCGGCGCCGAGGCTTGCCGCATCGAGCGTCACCGCGACGCTGGTGTCGCTCGCACCGGCGGCCACGGTACCGCTGGCCGGCGCGAACGAAATCCACGGCGTCGTCGCCGGCGTGGCGCAGGTCGCCGCATCGGCGGTGTCGATGTTCCAGGTGAGGTCCGCGCTGCCGGCGTTGCCGATCGCCAGCGTCGCCGCGGTCGATGCGCCCGCTTCGGCGGTCGCGTCGATGCTGGTCTGGTCGACGGTCACGCTCGGGCCCGCGGTCGCAGTCGGCACCGTCACGGCATACGTGCAACCGGCATTGCCGCCCGCGTTGCCGGAGTTGTAAGCCGTGCCGATCGCGTCGATCTGCGCCTGCGAGTAGCCGAGCGCAGCGGCCGCGTTGATGACCGCCTGCGCCGCGTCCTTCTGGTTCGTGCTGCCGCCGGTCATCGACAGCCCTTCGAAATAGGCCTTGTCGAAGATCTGGCCGCCGAGCACGTCGCGTGCGAGCAGGTTGCACGAGGACCAGTACTGACCGGCCGTGTGGATTTCCTGATTGCGGCTCTGCGCGTAGGTGTGCGTCAGCTCGTAGTTGAGCACGCGGCCCGGCCAGAACGGGTTGTGGCCGTCCCAGCTGTAGATCCAGTAGTACGCGGTATCGGCCGGCGTCCACTGGTTCGGGAAGTCGCGGCTCCAGGCGGCGCCGTTGTAGTCGCCGACGCCTTCGGACAAGCCCTCGACCTGAGAGAGGTGGCCGCCGGTGACGAAATAATGGATCGCGTGACCGAGCTCGTGGATCAGCACGTCGGCGTCCTGCGCGTCGTCGACGCCGCCGGCCCCGAAGGTCAGCTTTTCCGTGCTCGACACGAACTGCGAATTGTCGGCCCCCTGGAAACCGTGCGAGTCGTAGTGCACACCGCCGGCATGGTTCACCGGCATGGCCGGGACGCCGAGCGTCTCGTTGACGTACTTCATGTAGTTGCTGATGTGCCAGTAGCCCATCACCGCATCGAACGTCAGGGCGCTGCGCGTCACCGAGAAATCGCTGCTCGGCTGCGACGGGCAACCGGCGTCGTGCGGCGTATCCCAGTCTTCGCAGACCGCGTAAGGCCCGGAAAGACTGTAGTTGGCGCCGGTCAACGTGATGTCGTCGAGCGTGACCGGCACCAGTGCAGCCGTCAGCTCCGGCGTGTCGGCATTGTTGCCGTCGACGTAGCCGGCCGTGCCGTAGGCGACGCGCGCGTAGGACAGCGGGTCGGGCGTGTGGATGGTGCCCGTTCCTGTTTCGTAGGCGGCGATGTCCTGCGCGCGAAGCACTTCGCCCGACTGCGCGTCGACCAGCAGTTCCCATTCGCCGCGCAGCCCTTCCTGCGGCACGACGACGACGCGCCACACCAGGTGGCTCGCATCCGCGCCGACATAGACCATGCGCTCGGCCGACTGCTGGCTCGCGCCGCTGACGCCGAGGTATTGCTTGGCGATCGCAGCGGCATCGAGGTCGGTCTTGTTCGCCGCGGTATCCACGGCGGCCACGCCGGCGACGGCCGAGTTCGCCACATAGACGATGCGCCCGTTCGGCGCGACGCTGACGGCGATGTCGCTGCCGTACACCGGCAGTCCCTGCTGGCGCTGTTCGAAGCGCACGACCGAGAAATGCCGGCCCTGGCGTTGCGTCGTGCGGACCAGTGCCGCCGATTCGCGTGCACCGAGGCCGAGCTGCGCATGACGTGCGGCGATGAATTCGCGCGCCATCGCTTCCGGCGTATCGACGCGCGCGGTGAATCCCGGCTGGCCCAGCGAAATGGCTACGCCATCGCTGGTGTAGCGGCCATCCTGTCGATCGACGCCCGCGGCGTGCGGCTGCACGCCTCGCGCCAGCAAGGCGCTGCTCGACGGCTGCACGCCCAAGGCGAGCGCGTCGGCGGCGCAGAAAGCAAAAGCAATGGAGCCGGCCAGCAGGCCGGCACGTATACGGTTGGACATTGTGTTGATCCCCAGAGCCCAGAATGAATGCCGACCCGCTCGCTCGACGAATCCGACGCGGCGCAGTACGGTGCGTCGATAGTAGGCTGCATCGCAGCTGACTGCGTTATCGTCCCGTAAAGAAAATCGACGAAACTGGTCACCCGACTCGTGTATGATGCGCCGCCTTTCATCCATCCATCCGTATTGAAGGATATATGCCGCGATGAGCAGCACCCTCTTCACTTCCGAATCGGTTTCCGAAGGCCATCCGGACAAGGTCGCCGACCAGATCTCCGACGCCGTCCTCGACGCGATCCTCGCGCAGGACAAGCGCGCGCGCGTCGCCTGTGAAACGCTGGTCAAGACCGGCGTCGCCATCGTCGCCGGCGAGATCACCACGAGCGCCTGGATCGACCTCGAAGCGCTCACGCGCAAGGTCATCCTCGACATCGGCTACGACAGCTCCGACGTCGGTTTCGACGGCGCCACCTGCGGCGTCATCAACCTGATCGGCAAGCAGTCGCCGGACATCAACCAGGGCGTGGACCGCAAGAACCCGGAAGAACAGGGCGCCGGCGACCAGGGCCTGATGTTCGGCTATGCGACCAACGAGACCGACAGCTACATGCCGGCGGCGATCCACCTGTCGCATCGCCTCGTCGAGCAGCAGGCCAAGGTGCGCAAGAAGAAGAACTCGCCGCTGCCGTGGCTGCGCCCGGACGCGAAGTCGCAGGTGACCCTGCGCTACGAGAACGGCAAGGCCGTCGCGATCGACGCGGTCGTCCTCTCGACCCAGCACGATCCGTCGGTCAAGCAGAAGGACCTGATCGAAGGCGTGCGCGAATACATCGTCAAGCCGGTGCTGCCGACCAAGTGGCTGCACAAGGGCACCAAGTTCCACATCAACCCGACCGGCAAGTTCGTCATCGGCGGTCCGGTCGGCGACTGCGGCCTGACCGGCCGCAAGATCATCGTCGACACCTACGGCGGCTGGGCCCGTCACGGCGGCGGCGCGTTCTCCGGCAAGGATCCGTCCAAGGTCGACCGCTCGGCCGCCTATGCGGCGCGCTACGTCGCCAAGAACATCGTGGCGGCGGGCCTCGCCGACCGCTGCGAGATCCAGGTGTCGTACGCGATCGGCGTCGCCCACCCGACGTCGATCTCGGTGACCACGTTCGGCACCGGCAAGATCAGCGACGACAAGATCGAAAAGCTGATCCGCGCTCACTTCGACCTGCGCCCGTACGGCATCATCAAGATGCTCGATCTGGTGCACCCGATGTACCAGCCGACCGCGGCCTATGGCCACTTCGGCCGCGCGCCGTACGACGTCAAGCTCGCCAACGGCGAGAGCTTCACGGCGTTCTCGTGGGAGAAGACGGACAAGGCAGCCGAACTGCGCAAGGCAGCCGGCCTGAAGTAAACGCGCCAGTCCAAACCTGCGCATGTCGAAGAAAGGCCGCCTCGTGCGGCCTTTCTTCGTTTTGGCCGCGTCTTGGCCGCGGGCGCGCCCGCGCCTTCCGATGCATCGCCGACTCCAGTAGCCTACGGGCCTAGCCGGTATCCGCTCTCCGGCACATCCACGCTACGCTCCACCGCCGACCACGGATCAACCATGCTGACGAATACGCTCGCCCCGTCCGCGCCGATGCGCCGCTGCCTGCTCGCTGCCGCTCTGGGATTCCTCGCCTGGACCGCGCCCGGCCGCGCCGAACGCGTGGAACCGCCCCTCGAGCTGCTGTACGCCCCCGGCAGCATGCTCGTGGCCGGGCCGGTGGTGGAGATCAACCCGACTGGGCGCATCGTGTTCCAGCGCAAGGACGTGCTCGGCGGCAAGGAGCGGCCGCCCGAGCAGATCGACGTGCGCGTGCCGAAAGCGACGCTGCCCACGGTGAAAGTTGGCGAGCGCTACATCTTCGGCTATACGAACCTGCGGACCGATCCCCGCAATCCGACGCGCGCGTCGCTGGATCCGAACGGGGCGGTCCTGTTGACCAGCATCGGACTCGATCCGGCGCTTTTCCGCGACACCCCCGAGGCGCGCGCGATCCTCAAGGCCGGGCGCAGCGAGCACGGGCGCGAATCGCGCAGCCTGTTCGAGCAACTGCTGAAGGCGCTGCACGGCTCCGACCTCGCGCTGCAGACGCTGGCGGCCGGAGAGTTCGCCCAAGAGCCGGAATTCGGCGAGCGGCTGCGCGAGGACGGCGGCCAGGCCTCGATCGAAAAAGCCGTGCGCGATCCCGCGATCTCCCCCAGCGTTCGTACGACATTGCTGGTCGCCGCGGCCAACCGGCCGCACGACTTCGGCGACTGGTGGGCGCCGGCCGCCACCGACATAGTGACAAATACGCCTGTAGGCGGATATTCTGATGGGGCTCCAGACCCATATGATTTGGTTCTGACGGCCTTGGCGCTACTCGACAAGCAGGGAACGAAGCTCTCGGCCGACGCATTGAAGCGCTGGATCTGGAGTCCGAGCCCCCCGCTCGCCGAAAGCGCGAGCTTGATGTTGCGGCGGCAATCGCCGGCATTGGAACGATCGACGATCCAGCAGGCGCTGGCCGATCCGAAGCTGCCGGAGAACACCCGCAAGTTCCTCAACGATCATCTGCGTCGTCTCGACCGGCTCGATGCCCGCTCGAAGGCGCGGAAGGATGGAGCCGGTTGATCGTGATTTCGTGCGCGGGGCGGCGGCCCCCGTAGATCGAAGCGTCGACTCGCCGTCGCGGTTCTCGTTGGGGGTTTCCGTTCATGGCTTCATCACGACCCGTATCGGTCGCGCTCGGCGCGACCCTGTCGCTGACGCTTGCAGCGTCGGCCTATTCGGCGGGCAACAACCCGTCCACCTCGACTCGTCCGATCGCATCCCGAGACACGACACCGACCGTGATCCATGCGGCACGGTCCGACGTATCGGCACCGATCCGCGACATCATCCGCAACATGCCGCCGGCACAGGCACTGGGCACCGAAGAGGAGCCCTATGCGATCCCGAACATCCTGCTCAAGCTGACCGGCACGCCGCCGAAGCCGTCGCTGCGCGGCATCCAGCGCGCGCCCTCGGGCACGCCGGCGCCGCCGATCGACCTGACCTTCGAGACGATCAGTTCGGCGACCTCGGGCTGCGGCTGCCTTCCGCCCGACACGAACGGCGACGTCAGCGACCAGCACTACATCCAATGGGTCAATTCGGCCTGGCAGGCGTTCGACAAGACCACCGGCACGCCCGACCCGACGACGCCGTCGCCGACGCAGGGCAATTCGTTCTGGGTCGGTTTCGGCGGTCAATGCGAAACCACCAATGCAGGCGACCCGATCGCGCTGTGGGACCCGCGCGCGCAGCGCTGGGTCATGAGCCAGTTCGTCACGCAGCCGCCCTACGCGCAGTGCGTGGCGGTCTCGACGACGTCCGATCCGTTCGGTACGTATGCCCGCTACGAGTTCAACTGGCCGAACTTCGGCGACTACCCGAAGCTGGCCGTGTGGACCGACGACAGCGGCAGCCAGGATGCCTACCTGCTGACCACGCACGAGTTCGACTCGGGCGGTTCGTTCGTCGGCGCGGCCTACATCGCGATGGAGCGCGACAAGATGCTGACCGGCGACCCGAGCGCCGCGATGCTGCGCTTCCCCGGCAACAACGCCTACGGCGTCGAGCCGGTCAATCTCGTCGGCACGATGAATGCGCCGGGTAACGCCTGCCCGATGTACGTGCACTATGACGACACCAACTTCGACGGCTACCTGTTCTGGGACCTGTGCCTGGACTGGACGACGCCGGCGAACAGCACGATTTCGGCGACGCCGACGCACATCGCCGGCACGCCGTTCGCTCCGTATGGCGGCGAGGTGCCGCAGCAGGGCACGGCGAACGGTCTCGACTCGTTCGGCACGCACATCATGTACCGCGCCAACGCTCGCGCCTTCCCGCCGGGTGCACCGACCAACATCTCGCTGGTGGTCAACCACGCGGTGATGGCCGACCAGGGCCAGTCCGCGATCAACTGGGTGTTGTTCAACCTCGATGACCACGGTTCGAATCCCGCGCAGCCGACCGCGCTCGACAAGACCCTGGTCGAGGAAAGCGTCTACGCGCCCGACGCCGAGAACCGCTGGATGGGCGGCATCGCGGTCGACGGCAGCGGCAACATCGGTCTCGGCTTCTCGAAGTCGAGCAGCGACATGCACCCGCAGATCGAGATCACCGGCCGCACGCTCGAAGACGCTCCGGGCACGCTGCGCGACGAGACGAACTGCACGGACGGCATCGGCAACGGCTCGCAGACCAGCAGCTCCAATCGCTGGGGCGACTACTCGTCGATGAGCGTCGACCCGGTCGACCAGTGCACGTTCTACTTCACCAACGAGTACTACCCGACGACGGCGAGCAGCAGCTGGCACACGCGCGTGTGCTCGTTCAAGTTCGACGGCTGCGGCGATCCGAACTATGCGGTGGTGCCGACGACGACCTCGCACGTGCAGATGTGCGGCGCGACGGCGACCAGCGATCCGAGCTACGACTTGCGCGTCGGCGTGCTGAACGGCTTCACCGGCGACGTCACCCTGGCCGCCACGGGCCTGCCGGCCGGCGCGACCGCGCAGTTCTCGACGAACCCCGTCTCGGCGCCGGGCAGCAGCACGCTGACCCTGGTCGGCGGCGCGGCGGCGGCTTCCGGCTCGTACACGATCCAGGTGAACGGCACGAACGGCAGCTTGACGCGCAGCCTCTCGGTGGAGTTCGACGTCTCTTCGAGCGCGCCGGGCGCACCGCAGCTGACCACGCCGGCCGACACCACGACCGGTACCAACGTGTATCCGACGCTGGTGTGGAACGGCTCCGGCAACGACCGCATCTTCGGCGACGGCTTCGACGGCGTCGTGCTGCCGCCGATTTCCGGCGACGCGCTGAGCTACACGGTC
>Ga0207658_10000636_pt1 | contig 30845 bp, 28 predicted proteins | sample KBSS33metaG_FD_184322 | JGI IMG/M metagenome (GOLD analysis project Ga0207658, IMG submission 184322) | Switchgrass rhizosphere microbial communities from Kellogg Biological Station, Michigan, USA - KBS S3-3 metaG (SPAdes) (version 2) | ecosystem: Host-associated > Plants > Roots > Rhizosphere...
GGGGGGGGGGGGGGGGGCAGGCCGGCGAGGGCGTCCATAGCAGGTAGACGTATGGACACGGGGAATATTGTGGGCGGCGATGCGTGACAGCCGAAGAGCAGCCGGCTGGAGCGACCGGCCGAGGAGGCGAATCGCCTCGGCCACCATCATCGCAGAGCCGCTGGCTCCACGAGCAACCGCCCAAATGGCGTCGCGGTATGGCGCGCGGTGTCTGCTGCGACGAAATGCGGGTTTGGTGGAACGAACTGCGGCGGGGATTCGCTGGGCACTCGTACGATCCGTGGCATGAGACACAAGGTCCGTGAGCTCGAAGGCACGCTCCTTGACGCCGCGGTAGCGAAGGCCGAGGGCTGGCGCCGACAGGAATGGGCAGACTCCGCTGACTTTGAATGGCGCGGGGCGCCGCTCCCTGGAGGCAGACTCGGTCCGATCAAGGCGGGGCCAGAGTACTCGCCGTCGGCCGATTGGGCATGCGGTGGCCCGATCGTCGAGCGAGAAGGGATTGGCGTCGCACGCAGGCCTTGCGGCACTTGGGTCGCGTGTCGCGCCGAAAGTGGATCGCAGGACCGTCCCCCCGAAACGTCGGTCTACACCCTGGGGACGACATTCCTGGTCGCCGCGATGCGCGCCTACGTCAAGGACAAATTCGGCGATGAGGTCGACCTGACCTGAGGGGCCTGCTTGTGCCCTCGGGGGACGGTCATCGTGACATCGACGAACCGGGTGTCGAAATCGGCGGCACCGTCGCCTGTGCTTGCACTGCCGCCGACGAAGCATCTTCCGAAAGCTTGGTGCAGTGCGCGTTGCCGCACAGACGCCGACACCTGCTTGCGGGAGGCTGGCTCTGAACAGCAAGCGAGTCCTCATGACGTCCCGCGGCGTTGAAATTGAAGCCCAAGCCCCTCCGTCGGCTGGCACTTCCGCGGAAGAGAGCGAATGGCTCGAGCGCTGTTGCGCGAGCATTCTCGAAAGGGATCCGACGCTCGCCGCGGGGGACATCCTTGATCTTGCTGTCACTCTTTGGGACCGCCAGAGTTGCCGGTTGGAACTGCCCGAATGCGCGGCCGGCCGCCTCTTTGCCGGTCAGTTGAGCCGCTCTGGCTGAGATGCTCCCAGCGGACGCCAACGTTCATTGCAGGCGCGAGCGTGCTCAACCCGGCGGCGTCCTACATCGACCCCGGTGCTGCTCCGGTGCTAAGCTGTTGAAATCGGCCTATGGTCCGGCTGGCAGAGTTACCTCTGCCATTTGTGGGAGGACACAGCCATGACCACGGAAAACAGAGCGGAAGTTGGGCCCTCGGACCACGAGGCGCCGGCCATCCTTGAACGGGACGACAGCACAAACGGTGCGTCGCGCCAGGCAATGATCGCGGCAGAAAGGGTGAACTCCTTCCATCGTCGACGCGCCGCGCCAAACGCGAGCGAGGTCACATCTTCCGATTCATCCGATGGCCCAGCGAGACACGGCGAACGATGACCCCGCCGCCAGAGTTGCGACAGCTGTGCAGTGAACTGGAAAATCGCGAAATCAAGCGAAGTGTTTTCCTGAAGAGATGCGTTCGATTGGTCGCGTCTGAACTGGAATGCTCCAGGGCCGGCATCTGGATGTTCGAGGGAGGAAACGAGGGACGCAGGCTGACCTGTCTGGCGATGTTCGATAGAGCGCGCGCGAGGTCGACGAACGTTCCTGCCGAAAGCGGGCCCCAGGTCGCCACCTACTTTGCCGCGCTTGAGAATTCCGGGTTTGTGGTTGCCGACGACGCGCGCGGGCATCCGGCCACAGCGGGATTCTTCGAGGACCACCTCAACGTTTCCGGAGTGAGGTCCCTCCTCGCTGTCGCGTTCTCCGTCAACGGACGCCTCTATGGGGCATTCACGTGCACCCAGGTCGGTGGGACGTCCAAGTGGACCCACCAGCAACTTGCCGCGCTTCGCGCCATCGCCGGTCGTGTGAGCTTGGCGATTGCAAATGCCGAGCGACACGAAAGCGATACCCAGCCCGCCCTGCTCGGGAATGACTCTGCGCGTTAGCAGCGGGCCGTCCGCATAACGCTCAATCACGCGTCTCCAGCGCAGGCTCGAACGCAAGGCCGCTGCAACCTTCAGGGCTCAAGGCGCCAAGGGTCAGAGGCGCCAAGGACTTGGCAGGCCTTGACGAGCGATTGAGCTTCCTCAGTGCTCTAGCGCACAGACGATAGCGAGCAACGGCAGCAGGCTACGGCATCTGGCGTCGACTCTTGGGTCAGGGCGCATCACAACCGGACTGCCTATGGCTACGTTCCTAACACCCGACAAGGCACAAGTGTTCTTTCATGTCAGAGACATGACGAGCGAGCGCTCGGCCGATGTCGTCGTGGCCGCACTCAAGAAGCTGGACGACGGCGCCACCGTGCGAGTCAACCTGCCGATGCGCCGGGTGGAAATCGACCCGAAGACCGCCGAACCGGCCGCCTTCAGGGACGCCATCAGCAATGCCGGGTACAGCACCGTGCGGCAATGGCCGTCGGACTTCGCTTACCTCTGGGCCTGAAATGCGCGGCATGGGCCGCAAGTTTCCATCCAAGCCACTGAAGGAACCATCATGCACATCAAGTCCACCACGACACCTGCCACTCCCGCTGGCATTCCCGACACGAAGCCGACGGGGCAGAAGCGAAGCCTCGAGCGCGGGAAGGCGACCCACAAGAAGAATCCCGGCAAGCGAGCCAAGTCGGGCGGTTGAGGCGTTGCCTCGACGAGTTTCGCCACCCGCAGCCTGCGCATGCGTATCCCCAGGACAAGGTCACGACGAACTTCGGGCCCTGCCGCGTGAGCACATCGGATGCGCGCGCGCAAACGGAGGCTAGGCTGGCATCGTCCGGGAACTGGGTCTTCCTGGCCTTGCCGACGGCGATGGTTGTCGTCGGCGTGGCCAGCCTCGCCTCCACGCTGGTCTTCCGGATGTTCCTCGGCCACGTTGACGAACTTCGAGAAGCCCAGGCCTATGGGCTTGCCCTCGCCTCGGTCGGACTCGCATTGGGTGGCGTCACCTGGTGGCATCGTCAGCGCGACGCACTCGGAAGAGGGAAGGCCGCGGAACGGCTGAACGGCTTCCATGCGGTGATGTCTCAGATCAATCGGCTCATTCTCAGGCGCCCCAACCCCTGCGAACTGTTGGAGGGCGTCTGCCGGGTCTGCGTCGACGCCGGTCACATGGACCTTGCTGTCGTCGACATGCTCGACGTCCGGGAAGCACATCGCGCAGCCGCCGACGTTTCTGCGGAAGGCGTCAAGACAACTTCGCGTCAGCTTCTGCTCGAAGGCGCGCGCCTGCAGACGCTGATGACAACGCTGGTCATGCGCACGGGACGATGCGTCGTCGTCGACGACGCGACGATCGACGACCGCCTGCAGGAGGCGAACGCCTGGTGTCTGGCCAAAGGGTTCCTCTCGCTCGCAGCGGTTCCCCTGGGGCGAGGGGGTGTCCTGGTCGGAATCCTCCTCCTGTGCTCCCGCACCAGGTCGTTCTTCGGCGATGGCGTGACGCCGCTGCTGTCCGAACTCGGTGCCGACCTTTCCTTTGCGCTCGACAACGCGGACCGCGAGCGAGAACGGCATTCCGCATTGCTGGCCGACCACGCGCGACTGACGGCCGAAGATGCCAACCGAGCGAAGACCGAATTCCTGGCGCAGATGAGCCATGAGCTTCGGACACCGCTGAATGCCATGCTGGGTTTCGCACAGTTGCTTACGACTGACAAGGTCGAGGCGCTCTCGACCACCCAGGCCGAGCGGGTGAGACTGATAACGCACGCCGGATGGCACCTGCTCGGATTGGTCAACGATGTCATGGACATTTCCCGTATCGAGTCGAGGCGCTTCGAGGTCATCAACGTTGGCAACGACGTCTCCTCCGTGCTCGACGAGGCGGTGGCGCTGAGTCAGCCCATTGCCAGGGCCAACCGGGTTGTGCTGTCAGAGCGGACGCCTTCACAATTTGACATTGGCGTCGTGGCCGACCCGCGCAGGTTGCTGCAGGTACTGTTGAATCTCTTGAGCAACGCTTGCAAGTACAACCGGCCCGGTGGCCACGTGCGGGTCGAGGTGACGCACGCGGGCGCGGAAGTTCTTCTCGATGTGGTCGACGACGGTCTGGGCATGACGAAGGAGCAGCTGTCGCACCTTTTCGAGCCGTTCAACAGACTGGGCAACGAGGGCAATGCAATCGAGGGGTCCGGCATTGGGCTGACCTTGACCCGTCAACTCGTTGAACTGATGAAGGGAAGGCTGGAAATCGAGAGCAGTCCGGAGTCGGGAACCCGAGCGCGGCTTGTTCTGCCGTCCTGCGCCATCCCGCTCAAGGTCTCTGCCGAAGACTCGGGCCATCGAGCGAGGGAGGTGCGGGACGCCGCCGTCGTCCTTTACATCGAGGACGACCCCGTCAATCGAATCCTTGTCGAGCAAATGCTCTTGCGCTGCGACGAAGTCAAGCTGCTTCTGGCGGAAAACGGCAAGGACGGAATCGCAATGGCCAGACGGCACAAGCCTGGCCTGGTGCTGCTGGACATGCATCTACCGGACATGTCCGGTCTGGATGTGCTCGACGCTCTTCGTGCCGATCTACGCACCGAAGCCTTGTCCGTGGTGGCAGTGTCGGCCAACGCGATGGGGGGCGACGTGGCCAAGGCATTTGAACACGGGGCCGTGGACTACTGGACCAAGCCGTTGAAGCTGGACGCGTTCCTGGCCGGAGTGTCAGCGCGACTTGGAGTGGCCGTCCTCGTCAGCTAGGGCGGACTCCGAGGAGTCGCTACCGAGCCGAGCCGCGTCATGGCCGAGCAGGGACATCTGCTGCGAAGCTCGCTCGCCATACGGGGCGGGGCGGTTGCGCAGGGAGTAGACATGCATCGCCAACAGCTCTTCCTTGATGAGCGCGGGAAACCCCAGTCGGTCTGGACGGGGGCTGAACTCCTTCTCTCCGAAATAAAGGTCGAGCGCAGCCGTCTCCGACCAGAGCCTGGACAGGTCATTGGCGATTCGGGGAAACGCCACCAGCAGGTGGACGGGTCGCACGCCCCTGGGCAGCGCGTTGAGCCAGTTCCACGTGTGCCCGAGAACCTGGTCGTCCTCGGGGCTGGGGGAGCGCCGCTCCCAGGTATGGCCCGCGGCCTCGGCGTCGATGAAGGATTGGGTACTCTCGTGCATTGCCAGCAGTCGCTACTCATTCGCTGAAGGACGAGCGGCAGCGTCAGTCTTTCACATCAGGGGACACCCGTCCGGGCGGTGGCGCACATTCGCCGTCTGGCAAACCTCCGCGCCACGGCTCGACACCGGCCCGCGCCTGCGCGCGGCTTCATTGGACCGAACGCTGGAGGCAGGCCAGGGGCCTTGGCTCGCGTCGGCCCGACTACGCGAACTTCGGGTAGCTCGTCGGAACCCATCCCGGCTTGGCGTTGTACATGGACTTGTCGCTGCGATGCATGATGGTCTCGACCGTGTCGCCGGGCTGCGCCTCACTCACGCCAATGGTGACCGAGACGCGCAGGCCGCGCGCGATGGAGTTCCAGTCGAAGTCGGCCACAGCGCCCCGGATGCGCTCGCAAATCTCGGCGGCCTCGTCGACGACCGCATTGGTGAAGAGCACCACGAATTCATCACCGGCCAGACGCGCCGCCAGGTCGTTGCCGCGCACGGAGTTCGCGAGCACCGACGCAACCGTCTTGAGCACCCTGTCCCCGATCTGGTGCGTGTACGTGTCGTTGATTGCCTTGAAGTTGTCGAGGTCGACCATCGCCACCGTGAGCGGACGTCCGTCCGCAACCGATGCTGGCAGTCGCTCTGCGAGCGCCTGCTCGAACCGACGCCGGTTGGCGATGCCGGTGAGGGCGTCTTCGAACGACCATCGCTCGAACTGCTTCGAGGCCAGGAGGGCCTGCTCGAGATGCCGTTCGCTCTGGCGTGCACCGAGTTGCCACTTCACCAGGGCTTCGCGCCCGTTCATGCTTTCCGCCGCGATGCGCCGCTCACGTGCGCGCAGGGACCGCGCCTCGACCTTGGCCATCTCGGTCTTGCCCTGCAGCTCGAAGACCTGAATCAGCAGCAACTGCGCGAGGCAGGCCAACTGCTCGTGCTCGACCTCGATGGCGCAGGTTCGCATCTCGACGAGGGAGGCTTCGGCCCCGGCCCAGTCACTTTGGGCCCAGGCAAGTTCGGCGAGCACCCAGCGCACCAGGGCGTCGAGCCACGTCATGGTCCCACCGAGTGACCCGATGGCACGGTCCGCGTAGATGCGCGCGTTGTCGAGCTTGCCCTGCCAGGCCGAGTACAGGCCCTTCATCGAGACCGAAATCGTGCCGGCAATCGGCAGCATGCCGGGCATGAACGTCAGCTGCTCGCCCGAGCGCTCGTGTCGTCGGCACTCGCGCACGAGGCTTTCCATGCGCGCCAGGCTCAACATCGCACCGGTCTGATACCGCTCGTCCGCGAGGCGCGCCGCTTCGACCCAGAGCTGATTGAGCTTCGGCTGGTACGGACTCATCGGACGCGCGCATCGCGAGGCCAGGTGGATGGCGGTCTCGAGTGAAGCATTCGCCTTCTCGAAATTGCCGCTCCAGCAGTAGGCCATCCCGAGGCAGTTGTGCGCGACGACCGTCGTCGGCGTCGGTGCGGTGGAATCGCACAGGGTCACCGAAAGCATCGCCGCCTCGACCGACTCGTCGTTGCGCCCGAGCAGCATGCAGGCGTGAGACAGCGTGTTCAGCGCCATCGTTTCGCCTTCGGTGTCGCCCAGCCGCTGAAAGAGCTGGGCCGCGCGGCGTGCCGTCTCGCTCGAACGGCGCAGGCGCTGCGTGACGCGGTCGCAATGCGCGAGGCACGCGAGGGCCGTCGCCTCGAGGTGCAGGTTCTGGCTCGCCTTCGCGGTGATGAGGACGGACTGCGCGAGGCCGCGGGACTCCTGGTACCTGCCGTGGTCGAGTGCGCGAAAGGCCTGGCGAAGCGCCAGCTCGACGGTGTCGCCCGACTTGTCCCGAAACTCGGCGAGGTCGGTGTCGCCGCTGAAGACCGGCAGGCGCGCGCTCACACAACGCCCCTGGGGGTCATCATCACGTCGATCGCCTTGCATCCCCATGCACCGCACCCCGCCAAACCTACGACCTGCGTCATTGCAGATGGCCAGCGCGTGCGCGCGGAGGTCGTGGAGCTTCGGGAGTTGCCGCCTCGATGGACCGTCGAGACTTGGCGTTCGGCCGTTGGCCTGGCGTCCTGGAATTCGGCAACCCCGCTGTCATGGCGTTCTGTTTCGGACCCGGAGAGTCACCTCCCGGAGTGCCAGCACAGATCCACCGAAGACCGGTAGCTTTGCGACCCCGAGCTTTCGCTCGGGCTAGCCCTTGTCGTGAGCGACCATCCTATTCGAAACCCAAGCCGTTGAGAATGCTTTCGCGTTGCAAACGCCAATTTGTGTAAGAGTCGACGAGGAAGCGATTGGTCATCCGATTGGCAATCGCCATCGCGGCCTGCCCGCGACGTGCCGCCCACAACCTGAATCGTTCGAGGAGCCGATGAGCAAACACTGCACGCACACGAACCAGATTGCCCGCGTCGTGCCCAGCGCCCTGGGCTGCGAGGAGTGCCTGAAGATCGGGAGTGAGTGGGTCCACCTTCGGCTGTGTCGGACTTGCGGTCATGTCGGTTGCTGCGACGATTCGCCGAACCGCCACGCCACGAAGCACTTCCACGCGACTTCTCACCCGATCATCGAGGGTTATGACCCACCCGAGGGTTGGGGCTGGTGCTTTGTCGACAAGGTCATGCTGGACCTCGGCACGGACACGACCCCGCAGCTCGGTCCGATCCCACGCTACTACTGAGTGGCGCAGAACTTGACGAGGAGACGCGACTCGCGCACGCCTCATTCCCACTCGTAGCGCAAGCCGACCCACGCGCCACGAGGCGCACCCAGTCCGTAGAAGGGTTCCGAGACGCCATTGGCAGGGTCGAACACCTTGGCCGGGTTGGCGAAGGCATTCACGCCAAGTACGCCAAAGTTCGCGTACTTGCGGTTGAAGGCGTTGTCGATGCGACCGAAGAACTCGAGGTTCTTGGTCACCTTCCAGCGTCCATCGAGGTTCAACACCGCGTACCCCGGCACTTGGCCGTTGATGTCCTGATTGTTCTCGTCGCCGCGCAGGCCGCTGCCGCTGTTGGCGACGAGGTTCGCGCCGAACGAAACAGCATCGTTGAACTCGCAGTCCAAACGGATTCTCAGGCTCTGCCGCGGAATGCTCGGGATCCGGTTGCCCGGGCTGACGACGATGTCGCCGTTGGCATCGGCGGCGGAGTTCGCAGGGCTGTTCTCGACGTAGCCGGTTCGGAACGTCGCATCGATCAGGCTGTAGCGCACGGCGAGACCGAGGCGGCCCCACTTCGTCGCGGCGCTCAGTTCGAGTCCCTGGCGGCGCGTTTGGCCGACATTCTGGAAAAAGCCTGCGTTGATGGCGCTGCCACCACTGCTGACGAACTGGATGTCGTCGGAGAGATCGGTGCGGTAGATCGCCGCACTCCATGACGTGTCGTCTGACTTGCCCCGTGCGCCGACCTCGATCGTCTTGGCGACCACCTTCTTGAGCGGTGGATCGGCAAGAAAGCTGTTGGGCAGCTTGCACGGCGCCGCTGGATCGGCACAGGTCAGTTCTGCCGCGGTCGGTGCGCGCATGCCCTGGTTGTAGCTGCCGTACGCGGTGAGGCCAGCAATCGGATTGAAGGTGATGCCGATCGCGGGATTGAGACGTTGGAAGCGATGGTCGCCGTCGAGGTCAGGATTGATGCCGCTCTGGTCGCGGATCGAGACGCGCGCGTCATTGAAGCGGCCACTGGCTGTCAAGGTCCACCGCTCGTCGAGCGTGAACGTGTTCATCGCATAGACGGCGGCGTTTCGTGTCTCGGTCTTCGCGTCGGTGTCCGGCGTGAAGTCGCCGGTGGGCACGGTGCCGCGCGATGCGTCGAAGTCGGCGGGTTGTGAGCCCTGCAGGAAGCGCGCGCGCCCCGCGTCGGCGCTCGCACCAATCACGAACTGGTTCTTGTGACCGGCAAGCGGCGTCGTGACGGTGAGCTGACCTGAAAGGCCGTAGCTGGTCTGATCGATGCTCGCCCGGTCGTTGAGGGCCTGTACCGCGTCGGCCGTGCCGGTGACGGGATCGAGCTGACCGAAGTTGTCGTTGACGTTGCTCGAGACGTTGTTGTTCCGGAAGCGGCGCAGGTAGGCGTTGCCGCCGAGCACCATGCCTGTCGACAGGGTGTGGCTGCCCTTCAGCGACAGCATCGCGAGCTGGTTCCTGTTGAGGTCCGGATAGGTGTAGGCCTGCGTGCGGTCATCGAAGAAGGACGCCGGCAGCGTCTGCGTCCCTTCGAGGCGGTTGTTCGCGGCAGTCAGCGAAAGGTCGAACTGATCGTCCTTGGTCTGGTAGCCGACCTTGCCGAAGAGCTGCTCGACGCGGCTGGGGTTGTGCTGCGCCCAGCCACGATCTCTCGAGAGGTTGGTGGTGACGAAGTAGTCCCACGGCCCGAAGGCGCCACCCTGCTCGAATTGAGCCGTACGGCGGCCGAAGGACCCGCCAGAGAGTTCGAGTGAGCCGCCCGAATAGGCGCTGCCGCTCTTCGTGTAGATGGCCAGCGCGCCCCCGAGAGTGTTCAGCCCGAACAGCGGATTCGATCCGGGGATCAGTTGCAGACTCGCGATCGCCGATTGCGGCAGCAGGTCCCAGTTGACGACGTCGCCGAAGGGTTCGTTGATGCGCACACCGTCCTGGAACACCGACAGACCCTGCGGCACGCCGATCAGCGGCGAGGCCGTGAAGCCGCGAAAGCTGATGTCGGCTTGGTACGGATTGCCTTGCGCGGCGTTGACAGTGATGCTGGTCGGATTGTTCTCGAGGAACTCGGACAGGTTGCCCTGGCGCTGCTTGCCGAGTTCTCGGCCACTGTAGGTTTGAACGTTGGCCGGCACGTCGCGAAGCGGGGTCCCCAACCCTGGTAGCGGCGTGGTGCCAATGATCTCGATCTTGGGAAGGGTGCTGGGCGGTTCGCCTTCGGCCGCAACGGCCGGCTGACCCAGCAGGGCGGCACCGGGAGCGGCCAAGGCCGGGAGGCTCAAGACAAGTGCACGCCATCGAGGAACGGGGTATTGCCGGGAGCAGGATCGAACCACGCGAAGCCTTTAGAGACAGTGCTCTGAGAGTAACGCCCAAAAGGTAGCCGGACGACCTCGGCTCGCGCCAGGGAAATCCTCCCGACATGTGCTCCGCAGGGGTTTCTCCCGACTCGCATTGAAGCGACGAAGCAACACCCCCCGGCTGGCAAGGCTCGAATCGCCATTCCCGATTCGCCGAACGGACCTTGTCAAGGTTCTAATAGATGAATATAATTCAACTATAGGAATCCTCCTGCGCCAATCCTCTGGGGCGCGCAAGGTGGCCGCAACCAGGAGACGGCATGAACGCGATGGGCACAGAAACGGACGCGACGCTGCTCGCGCTTGTCTCCTTCAAATGGCTCATGGCGGGGCGGGGATGGTGGGTGGATCTCCCGCGTCTGCGCAAGGACGCCAGTTACGCAACGGCCTGCATGCAGCGGGGCCTGGACAGCGACCTCGAACCGCTCAGGCAACGCAGCGTCGAGTTGCAGCCCTTGCTCCCAGCAGGCTCCAGTGATGTTCGCATTGTCAAATGATGTTCGTATAAAATTGTGTGGCGAGACGGGCCGGGCCTGTCGCTGGCCTCCTGACGCATGAGATCAAACGAGCTGCTGGTGGTGATGGGTGCGGGGCACGCCGGTGCCGAGCTGGCCGTGCAGGCGCGCGAGGGTGGCTGGTCGGGTCGCATCGCGCTGGTCGGCGACGAACCGGCCTTGCCTTACCACCGGCCGCCGCTGTCCAAGGCCTATCTGGGCGGTGCGGCGTCGCTCGAGGCGCTGGCGCTGAAGTCGCGCGCCGCCTATGACAAGGCCGGTGTCGACCTGATGCTGGGCCGGCGCGTTGCCGAGGTCGATCGGACGGCGGCCCGGCTGCGCTTCGAAGACGGGCACGCGATGGACTATGCGCATCTGGCCTTCGCCACCGGCGGGCGGCCGCGCCGCCTGCCGGCCGCCGCCGCGGGGGCCGACGCGGCGGACAACTTCCACTACCTGCGCACGCTGGCCGATGTCGATCGCATCCGGCCGCGCTTCGTGGCCGGCGCGAGGCTGGCCATCGTCGGCGGCGGGTACGTGGGCCTCGAGGTCGCAGCGGTCGCGGTCAAGCACGGGCTGAAGGTCACCGTGCTGGAGGCGGCGCCGCGCGTGCTGGCGCGCGTGACCGCGCCACGCGTGTCCTCGTTCTACGAGCAGGTGCATCGGGAGGCCGGGGTCGATGTGCGCACCGGTGTGCAGGTGGACGGTTTCGATCTCGACGCCGAAGGCCGCACGGTCACCTGGGTTCATTGCGACGATGGCGAACGCATCGCATGCGATCTGGTCATCGCCGGGATCGGCCTCGTGCCCAACACCGAACTGGCCGCAGCCGCCGGCATCGCGGTGGACGACGGCATCCTGATCGATGCCGCGTCGCGCAGCAGCGATCCTGCGATCGTCGCTGCCGGCGACTGCACCCGTTTCCACAGCGCCTTGTATGACCGATCGATCCGCCTCGAGTCGGTACCCAACGCGCTCGAGCAGGCGCGTTGTGCGGCCGCCGCGGTGAACGGCAAGGAGCGCCTGCACGACGGCGTGCCGTGGTTCTGGTCGGACCAGTACGAGCTGAAGCTGAAGATGGTCGGCCTGTCGCAGGGCTACGACCGACTGCTGTTGCGGGGCTCGCCGGAGCAGCGCTCGTTCTCGGCGTTCTACCTGAAGGGCGACCGGGTTCTGGCCGTCGACACGGTGAACCGCGTGCCAGAGTTCATGCTCGCCAAGCGCCTCGTGGCCGAACGAATCGCGGTCGACGCCGACCGCCTGGCCGACGACGGTGTCCCCCTCAAGAACCTGCTGCCGCCCGCGTGACGCGAGGCCGTGCGACGACCCAGAACAAGGAGACTCAAGACATGCCTCATCTGACGATCATCGAGTGGAGCGGCAAGGAGCATCACCTCGAAGCCGAGACCGGCCAGTCGGTGATGCAGACCGCGCTCGACGCGCTGGTTCCCGGGATCATGGCCGACTGCGGCGGCTCGTGCAGCTGCGCCACCTGCCATTGCTACGTCGACGAAGCCTGGCTGGCGCGCCTACCGCTGCCCGAGACGGCCGAGCGCGACATGCTCGAGTGCGCGCTCGATCCGCTCGCCAACAGCCGCCTGAGTTGCCAGCTGCGCATGACGCCGCAAAACGATGGCCTGGTCGTGCGCCTGCCCAAATCGCAAATCTGACATTCATTCGACCCCGACCGGAGAGACCATCATGAGCGCGAGCGCGACCACCCCCACATCCCTTGCGACCCCCGTTTTCAAGGGCTCGATCTTCGACGGCGACACGCATCTGTACGAGACGCCCGACGCCTTCAGCCGCTATCTGCCCGAGCAGTTCAAGAAGGACTGGGGCTACGAATGGAAGACCGGCGCGGACGGCGAATTCGCGCTCTACGTGGGCAAGCAAAAGGTCGAGGTCAGCGCCGGCTACACCGCAGCCGACGGCCGCGTGCCCCCGCCCGGCAAGCTGCACGAATGGCTGCGCGCGCAGAAGGAGGGCAAGGAGAACATCGACATGCGCGTGCCGATGACGCCCGACATGGTCGGACGCGACGCACGCCTCGTGAAGATGGACGAGTTCGGCGTCGAGGGCTGCTTTCTCTACTGCGGCCACATGGTCGCGACCATCAGCTACCTGAGCGAACCGAAGGCCGCGGCCGCGGTGATGCACGCCTACAACCGCTGGATGCTCGACGACTGGGGCTTCAACTACAAGGACCGCATCTATTCGGCGCCGCTGGTGTCGCTCGACGATGTCGACGCTGCTTGTGCCGAGGCCGAGTGGGCGATCAAGAACGGCACGCGCCTGTTCCTGATGCCGATGGGGCCGTTCGGCGGCCGGTCGCCGGCGCACCCCGACTTCGACCGCTTCTGGGCGCTGCTCAACGAGGCGCATTGCCGCGTGGTCTATCACGTGAGCGAGGCGATCTACATGAAGGACCACATGGCCGTGTGGGGCGAAAAGGTGCAGCAGTCGCGCCAGCGCCAGACCGCCTTCATCTGGATGCACGGCTACAGCGAGCGGCCGGTGGTCGAGACGCTGTCGTCGATGATCTTCTGGAACTTCTTCGCGCGCTTCCCGAACATCCGGCTGCTCTCGGCCGAGAACGGCAGCGAGTGGGTGCCCAGCATGCTCGTGAAGATGGACAAGTGCCGCGGCATGTCGAAGAACGGCTACTGGCCGGGTGGCCAGCTGAAGGAACGGCCCAGCGCGATCTTCAAGCGCCACGTCGGCGTCATCGCCTACCCGGAGGACGATCTGAAGACGATCATCGACCAGGTCGGTTCGCACGAATGGATGATCATGGGCTCGGACTACCCTCACGCCGAGGGCGTGCCCACGCCGCGCGATTTCGCCGACGAGGCCTGCAAGGTCATCAGCGCCGAGCAGACCCAGGGCGTGATGCACGACAACGGCCGGCGCTTCCTGGCGCCGGTCTATTGAGCTCTCAATGAGCATGAGAACACGCATCACCGAACTGCTCGGCGTGCGCTATCCGGTCGTGCAGAGCGGCATGCGCTGGGTCTCGCGTGCCGAGCTCGCCGCGGCCGTCTCGAACGCCGGTGGGCTTGGGGTGCTGTCGGCCCATACCCAGCCCGATGCGCCCGCCTTGCGCCGCGAGATCGAGCGCACGCGCGCGCTGACGGCGCAGCCCTTCGGCGTCAACCTGACCTTGCTGGCGGCCAACGCGGGCGTCGATATCGACGGCTTCGTGCGCGTCGTCACCGAAGAGCGCATCCCGGTCGTCGAGACGGCCGGCGGCAGCCCGGCGAAGTACCTCGACGCGCTGAAGACCGCCGGCGTCAAGGTGCTGCACAAGGCGACCAGCGTGCGCCATGCGCTGAAGGCCCAGTCGCTCGGCGTGGACGCGGTCATCATCGACGGCTTCGAATGCGCGGGCCACCCGGGCCAGGACGACGTGCCCGGCCTGGTGCTGATTCCGGTTGCGGCGCGGGCGCTGACGATCCCGCTGCTCGCTGCCGGCGGCATTGCCGACGCGCGGGGCCTGGTGGCGGCGCTCGCGCTCGGTGCCGACGGCGCTTGCATGGGCACGCGCTTCCTGCTCACGCGCGAGTCGCCGCTGCATGCCGACATCAAGGCGCGTATGCTGGCCGCACGCGAGACCGACACCACGCTGGTCGGCCGCCGCTTCGGCGACAGCATTCGGGTGATGCGCAACCGCGCCGTCGAAGAAGCCACACGGCTGGAAGCGCAAGCCGCGAGCACCCACCACGACCTGCTGCCGCTGATCGGCGCCGCGCGCTGGATGGGCGCGATGGAGCGCGGCGCACCCGACGACGCCGCGTTCCCGCTCGGCCAGTGCGTCGGGCTGATTGACGACCTGCCGAGCTGCGCCGCGCTGATCGAGCGCCTGATGCGAGAAGCGAAGGCGCTGATCGAAGGTCGGCTGACGCCGATGCTGGCCGCTTCGTGAACACGGGTGCTTCCCGAAGAGTTTCATCAGGCTCCCCGTGCTTCGCCGGCTGTTCCGATTCGGTTCCGTCGTGCTTCCTCATCGCGCATTTCATGTCGACGGTTCGGCCGTTGGCAGCCAATCTCGGATCCATTGATATGGATCAATTGCAGGATAGAGAGCCGGCCGCGCAATTCTGTACATGGCCCAATATTCAAAGGGTCAGACGGGCCAATCGGTACAGAGGAAGAGCGGGTATGACAGACACGATGCGCGCGCGGCAAGCTTGCTTGATGGAGACCGCCATCGTGAACTGTCCCGACCTCGTCGGATGCAAGTGCACCCCCAGGCGGAGGCCGACGTGGCTGATCGGCGTCCGGCAACGCTGAACGCCGACCGCGCGTAAGGGCCGGGCGCAGGAGGCGGGGCATCGTGCGCGTGCTGGTGGTCGAGGATGACGTGCTGCTGCGCGACACGCTCAAGCGCGATCTCGAGCGGAACGGATTTGCCGTCGACGTCGCCGTCGATGGCATCGACGGCGAGTTCCTCGGCGCCAGCGAGGCGTACGACGCGGTGGTGCTCGACCTTGGCCTGCCGCGACTGCCCGGGCTGGAGGTGCTGCGGCGCTGGCGCAGCGCCGGGCACCTGATGCCGGTCATCGTGCTGACTGCACGCGACCAGTGGCACGAGCGCGTGGAGGGACTGAAGGCCGGGGCCGACGACTACCTCGGCAAGCCGTTCCACCTCGAGGAGCTCCTGGCCCGGCTGCAGGCGCTGCTGCGACGCGGCCAGGCCGGGCATGCGCCGCGGCTCAGCCGGGAGGGCGTCGAGCTCGACGAAGAGCACCAGGCAGCGATCGTCGATGGCGCGCGAACCGAGCCGCTGACGGCGCTCGAGTTCCGCCTGCTGCGCTACCTGATGGTCCACAGCGGCAAGGTGGTGTCCAAGTCGACGCTCGGTGACCACGTCTACGAGCGCGACATGGACCCCGACAGCAACGTCATCGAGGTCTACATCAACCGGCTGCGCCGCAAGATCGGCAAGAACCTGATCCGCACGCGGCGAGGCCAGGGCTACGTGTTCGACGGCGCGTCATGACGTCGCTGCGTCAGCGCCTGCGCCGCGTCGTGGTCGTGATGGTCGTCGGCCTGCTCAGCCAGTGGTTCATCGCCGACCGGATGATTGTCCACGTCGACGAGAGCGAGATGACCACGCGGCTGCAGCACGACGCCGACGCGCTGGTGGCGGCGTTCGCGGTCCGACCAGACCAAGGCGTCAGCGTGGACTACTTGCGGGTCGGCCAGATCTACGGGCAGCGCGGTTCCGGCCACTACTTCGTGGTCAGGTCGGCAAGTGCGGTGCTTGCCTCGCCGTCGTTCGGCGACGCGCCGGCGTTCGCGGTGCCGGCCATCGCGAGCGAATCGGTCACGCGTATCGACGGCCCGTTCGGGCAGCCGCTGCTGGTGCTGCTGCGCCGCCTGCGGCTGGGCGATGCGGCCGTCGAGCTCGCGGTGGGTGAGGATCTCAGCGTGCTGCAGAAGCAACTGCTGCAGTTCCGCCTGCTCTTCCTCGCGGCGTCGGTGGTCGTCCTGCTGGCGTCGGCGGCCATCCAGCGCCGCGAGATCGGGCGCGCGCTGGACTCGGTGGAACAGGCGCGCGATGCGATCCTTCGCCTGCCCACAGGCATCGTGCGGGTCGCCCGCGGCGATGCGCCCGAGGAGATCCGGCCGCTGCTCGAGGAGATCGATCGGCTCATGAACTTCGTCGAGCGGCGCCTGCACGAATCGCGCACCGCCATCGGCAACCTCTCGCACGCGGTGAAGACGCCGCTGGCTGGTCTGCTGCGGCTCGCGGAGGATCCGCGGTTCGAGGCTCACCCTGACCTGCGCAGCGCCCTGCACGAGCAGATCGAGACCATCCGCCTGCGCATCGAGCGCGAGCTGACGCGCGCGCGCATCGCCGGCGACCGGCGCTCGGGTCCGGGCTTCGATGCCCACACCGAGTTGCCGGCCCTCGTGCAGATGCTCACGCGCATCCATCACGACAAGGCGCTCGACATCCGCTGGCAGGCGCCCGAACGAGTGCTGCCCTTCGATCGCGAGGATCTGCTCGAGGTGCTCGGCAACCTCGCGGACAACGCCTGCAAGTGGGCCGCGTCGCGAGTGCACATCGCGATCGAGGAGCGCGATGGGCTGCGCATCGTCGTCGCCGACGATGGCCCAGGTTGCGCTCCGGACCTGCTCGACTCGCTCGGTGCGCGCGGCCTGCGCGCCGACGAGACCCGCCCGGGCCACGGCATCGGGCTGGCCATCGTGCGCGACATCGCCGAGGCGGCCGGCGGCAGCCTGCGGCTGCGTCCTTCGACGGCGCTCGGCGGGCTCGAGGTGGAGGTCCGGTTTCCCCGTTGACGGCGTGTGCGCCGCCCGTTCAGCTTGAACTTAGGGTCGCCCGCTACAAACGTGGCGTTGCGTCCCGCTATGCGGACGCTCGGACTTTCAACATGAGGGCATCGCACATGCAACCCAGAGACTTCCTGCTTAGCGCCGCAACCGCGTTCGTCGCGACCGCGGCGGCCACATCGGCCTACGCCGCCACTACCACCGTGCAAGTCGGGAGCAGCGGCAAGACCTTTGCCTCCAGCGCCGTCCAGTGCCGCACCCAGCCGGCCACGGGCGTGATGGCGCCGATAGTGCAGGCCGGGCTCTTCAACCCCAAGCCGAGCGCGAGCGCGGCCGTGACGCTCAACGGGGCCGTGGTCAAGGACGTCGTGGCCGCCGATCCCGTCGCCGACGTCTGGCTCGCCACCGGCAGCAACACCGTCGTCGTCGCGCTCAGCAAGAAGTCGGCAGACACGTATGCCTACGCTGTCGCCGCGGGGCAGTGCAGCCTGCCCGACACCTCGCACAACACGTTCAGCGCCGATGGCACGCTCGAATACGCCGCCAGCGGCAAGTCGTACGCGACCGTGACGCCCGGTTGCGCGCTGAATGGGGGCACCGGCCAGCCGCAGCCGTACGTGAACCTGTTCGACAACGGCGGCTTCCTGCTCAGCGTGTCGGTCAACGGCGTCCCGCTGACACAGCTGAGCGCGCAACGGCCGCACACGCCGGTCTTCCTGAGCGCCGGCGTGAACGTGATCTCGGCCGCCAACGGCAGTCTGTCGACCGACTACTACGTTCGCGACGGTGGCGACGCCCGGTGCGTGCTCCCCTGACACGGGCGAGACGGATCAGGGGGCAACCTCTTGTGCATGCCTGGTGTCCAGTTGCTCGTAACGAACCCAGGATGAGAGAGCCGATGCCCCGAGCCGGGTTCATGGCGGGGTCGAATCGGAACGGGCAGCGCCGTTGGACCGGAATGCGCATGCAGGAGTTGCCCTAGTCGAAGCGCACGTGGATGTGCTTCGGCACCCGCATCATCGTGCCCTGAACCTGCGGCGGCGGGTGGTCCGGGTCGAGCCGGAGGTTCGGCAGGTGGTCGAGGAGGGCGTTCAGCGCCCGCGTCATCTCCAGGCGTGCGAGGTGCTGGCCGATGCACACGTGCGGGCCGAAAGCGAATCCGAAGTGGCGCTGCTTCTTGCGAAAGATGTCGAAGCGGTCCGGGTCGTCGAAGCGCGCCGGATCGCGATTCGCCGAGCCGGCGGCGACTGACAGGTTGGCGCCGGCCGGCAGCGCCACGCCACACAGCTCGGTGTCGACCAGCGGCGTGCGGGAGGCGATCAGCACCGGGCCGTCCCAGCGCAGCGCTTCCTCGATCGCCTGCGGAATCAATGAGCGGTCGGCGCGCACCGCAGCGAGCTGCTCCGGGTTCGTCAGCAAGCCGGTCAGCAGCACGCTCGTGGCGCGGTAGGTGGTGTCGCCGCCGGCATTGACGAGCTGGCGCAGGAACGAGATCAGGATTTCTTCGGGCAGGGTCTCGCCGTCGACCTCGGCCTGGGCGAGCAGGCTCACGAGATCGTTGCCCGGATGGCGGCGCCGTTCGTCCAGCAGCGCCTTGAAGTACACGCCGAGCTTGCGCGAGGCTTCGGTGCCGTGCGCCACGTCGTAGCTGACCACGGTTTGCGCGATCGCCAGCTTGTGGAAGACGCCCACGTCTTCGGGCGGCAGGTCGAGCTGCCTGTAGATGATCTGGAACGGGTAGTGGTGGGTGAACTCCTGCACCAGGTCGGCCCGGCCGCGGCCGGCGAACTTGGTCATCAGCGCGCCGACCACCGGGTCGACCAGGGTATCGCCCCAGGCCGATACCATGTTGGGCAGAAACGCCTTCTGGAAGATCTTGCGATAGCGCGGATGCTCGGGCGAGTCCATGGTGCTGACGCTGCGGCCGAAGCAGATGCCGAGGTTGCGCGCGTAGATCTGGTTCGAAAAGGTCTGCGGGTTCAGGAAGATGGTTTCGACCGCGTCGTAGCCGAGCACCAGGTACGAGGGCAGGCCGGCCATCGTGACGTCGGGGTAGAGGCCCATGGCACCGCGGTAGTCGAACGCGTGCACTGCGCCCTGCGCGCGCCAGCGGGCCAGTTGCGGGTACGGGTTGGCGCAGTCGCCGAAGGCAGCGGCGTCCGAAACGAAGGGGTCGTAGGCCGGATCGTCGAAGTCCTCGATGCGTGTGATGCCCGCAGTCGTGTCCATGTTCGCTTCTTCCTTCAAAGATGCAGCGCGTCGCGCACCGCGTCGGCGATCGTCAGACACGCGTCCTCGTCGCGCGTCGTCGGGTTGAACAGGCGGTTGTGGCAGATCGCCACCGCCAGTTGTGCGTCCGCATCGGCCCAGCCGATTGAGCCGCCCTGACCCGGGTGACAGATCGCGCGCGCATGCTTCACCGAACACACCGGCGGATGCTCGCCGCCGAACCAGAAGCCGCCGACCGTGATCGGAATCGGAAAGCCGAACATCACCGGGTCGGGCTCGTCGCTGTTCGGCCGCGGCGTGTTCAGCGTGGCGACGAGGTCCTCGGACAGCAGCCGCACGCCGTCGAGTTCGCCGCCGCCGGCGAGCATGGCCCAGAAGCGGGCCTGGCTGCGTGCCGTGAAGATGCCGCCGACGCCGGCGACCTCGGCGCGGCGCACGTCGGGACGCTCGAACACCGGCGGCGCCAGCGCCACCGCGCTGGGCATCGAAGCCAGGAACAGCGGCGGCAGGTGCTCCGGGGGAATCGGCGTCATCGCGTCGATCTGCCGGGCGATGCGCGGCTCCGCGGCATCGGGAATGCCGATCCACAGGTCCGGTGCGTTCAGCGGTGCGCCGATTTCATCGCGCACGAAGCGGCCGAGCGAGCGGTGGTCCGGGTCGGCGCGGCGCACCAGTTCACCGAGGATCCAGCCGAAGGTCATCGACAGGTACAGCGTCTTCGTTCCGGGCTCGGCCAGCGGCGTCAGGTCGGCGATGGCGCGGGTCATCCAGTCCCAGTCGCACAGGCGCTCGGGGGTCACGCCCTCGGGCATCTGCGGAACGCCGGCGCGATGCGTCAGCACGTCGTGCAGCGTGGTCTTGTGCTTGCCGTGAACGCCGTACTCGGGCCAGTAGCTCGCGACGGTCGCGTCGTAAGCCAGCCGGCCACGCTCGACCAGCATGTGCACCGCGGTGGCAGCGACCGCCTTGGTGACCGAGTAGACATTGAACAGCGTATCGCCATCGACCATGCGGCCGGTCGCCGGGTCCGCCTGGCCGCCCCAGGCATCGACCACCAGCTTGCCGCGATGGTAGGCCGCGACCTGCAGACCGATCTCTCGGCCCGAGGCGATCACGGCATCGATCGCCCGTTGCACGACGACGTTGCCTTCGAGAGGGGCGGGATTCGACAAGGCGATCTCCAGGCGGTGATTCTTATAACAGAATGATATGCGCATAATAGAACGTCCAGTGTTCGTGCAATCCCCAAGCACATGTGCTCACCAAGCGTCACATTTGTTTGAGGCGCGAGGCGTGCGCCGGCGGGCTTGCACTAAGCCTGCGTGTGGTTTATATTTCTGTACGGTGTTCACATAATTGCTGATCGACGGACAGTGTCGAAGCAGCTTCCCCGACCCGGTTCAGGGCGGGAACGAGACAGGAGCAAGGGCATGGTCGATGGGGTCGCGAACGCGTCTGCGGCATCGCTGCTGACGGGCCGGCGCGCGATCGTCGCAACCCAGGGGCTCGGCCTCGGCCACGCGCTGGCGCAAGGGCTGGCGCGGCATGGCGCGCGCCTCGTCGAACTGGCTGCACAGTTCGATTCGAAGGCCGATGCCGAAACCGCGATGGCCGACGCGGCGCGCGAGGCCGACGGTGCCGATGTCGTCGTGCATGCCGCGGCGCTGCCGGCGGCGCTGGCCTGTCGTCCGCTCGACGGGCTGTCGGCCGACGACTGGCGCAGTGCCGTCCACCGAAGCATGCTGGCGACCCTGTTCTGCCTGCAAGGCGCACACCGCGTGCTGCACGAGCGCGGCGGCAGCGTCGTGCTCGTCGGGCCATCGACCGCGCTGGTTGGCGCGGCCGGGCTCGTGCCGCTGCTGACGTTGGCTGAGGGGCAGCGCAGCCTGATGAAGTCGGCGGCGCGGCAGTGGGGCCGACACGGCATGCGTCTGAACTGGGTCGGCGTGGCGCTGCGTCACTATGCGCCGCTGCTGGCCGACGCGCCGATACCACCGGTGCCCGAGCTCGGACCGCCGCCGCCTGCATTGGGTCGCGTGCCCGAGCCGACCGCCGACGTGGCCGACGTGATTGCCTGGCTGGGCAGCGCGGGCGCCCGCGGCATCACGGGGGCGAGCTTCAACCTCGATGGCGGCGATTGGATGGTGCCATGAGCCGCCGGGCCGCCATCGGCCACGAAGGAGCCCACGTCCGTGGTCCCAAGGCGAACGCCGCAGTGCGAAGCACGGAGGTTGCCTGATGCGCGAAGCCAAGGCAATGAACGGGTCAGGTCTGCTCGCCGGACGTGTCGCCTTCGTCACTGGCGCGGGCGGCGGCATTGGCCGCGGCATCGCGCAGGCGCTCGCCGCGGCGGGTGCTGCGGTGGCAGTGACGGGTCGGCGCCGGTCGACCTGCGACGAGACCGTCAACTTGATCGATGACGAGGGCGGCTTGGCGATTGCGATCGAGGTCGACGTCGGTGATGCGACGATGGTTCGCAGAGCCGTCGAAGCGACCGTGCAGCGCTGGGGCCGGCTCGACATCCTGGTGCAGAACGCGAACGCAGGCATGGACTCGGCCGTACCGGTCGACCTCGAAGCGATCACCGAGGCCGACTGGTACGCCCAGGCTCGGGTCGCGTGGGACGGCAACCTGCACTGCGCGCAGGCCGCGCTACCGCATCTGAAGGCCAGCGGCCACGGCCGCTTCATCGTGCTCGGCTCGGCCTTCGGTCTGCACGGGGCGGCGATGAACCCGGTCTATTCGGCGTTGAAGGGCGGCGACCGCGGCTTCGTCAAATCGTTGGCGCGCGAGTGGGGCGCCCACGGCATCATCGTGAACGCGATCGAGCCAGCGGCGGCCACCCAGCCCACCGAAATCTTCTTCGCGCAGAACCCCGCCGTTCGCGACGCCTATCTGCGCATGTTCCCGCTCGGTCGCATGGGTGCGCCGCGCAACGACATCGGTCGTGCCGTCGTGGCGCTGTGCAGCGATCTGATGGGCTACCTGAGCGGGCAGAACCTGCCGGTCGATGGCGGCCTCTACACCGCGCTTTAACTTTCAAGGATGACCCCCATGAACCGAGCCGGAAGAGTCGAAGGCAAGCGGGCACTGGTGACCGGCGCTGGCGGCGGCATCGGTGCGGCCAGCGCGCTGGCACTGGCGCGCGAGGGCGCGACGGTGGCGCTGGCCGACATCGATCTGGCCGCGGCGCAGCGTCAGGCGGCGCTGATCGAGGCCGAGGGCGGCCGCGCCATTGCGCTGCAGGTCGATCTGGGCGACGAGGCATCGGTGATCGCGATGGTCGAGGCCGCCGCGCTTCAGCTCGGTGGCCTGGACATCCTGCACAACAACGCTGCCGACACGCTGCTGTCACGCACGCGCGACAAGCCGGTCGAAAGCGTCGAGACCGAGGTCTGGGACACGATCCTGCGCATCAACCTGCGCGGCACGATGATCGCGTGCCGCGCCGCGATCCCGCATCTGCGCCAGCGCGGCGGTGCGATCGTCAACACCAGCTCGGGGGCGGCGCTGTCCGGCGCGCTGTCGCACAGCGCCTACAGCGCATCGAAGGCCGCGATCAACTCGCTGACGCTGAGCATCGCGACCCAGCACGGCAAGCAAGGCATACGCTGCAACGCGATCTGCCCCGGGCTGATCGTGACGGCGGCGACGCGCGACAGCTACGCCAGCTCCGGCGTCGGCGACATCATGCTGCGCCACAACCTGACGCCGCGCCTGGGCACGCCCGAGGACATCGCCGCAGCCGTCGTCTTTCTCGCCTCCGACGATGCCGGCTACATCACCGGGCAGCTGATCTCGGTCGATGGCGGTTCGCTGGCGCACCAGCCCTACGTCGCCGATTTCATGCAGGGGGCTTCATGAGCGCCGCCGGGCCGCTCCCAAGGCGCTCGCTCCCCCTCGGGGGGACGGCGCGCAGCGCCAAGGGGGTCCAATGAGCGGACTCGAGAAACGGCTCGAACGCATCGAAGCCCAGCTCGCCATCCAGCAACTGCCCGCGCGCTATGCGGTGGCGGTGGATTCGCGCAACCTCGACGATCTCGTCGGCCTGTTCGCGGCCGACGTGAACTGCGGCCGCTGGGGCACGGGCCGCGAGGCGCTGAAGCGCTACTACGCCAGCCCGGGCATCCTGGGCAGCTTCTACCGTTCGGTGCACCTGATCTGCGGCCAGACGCTCGACCTGATCGATGCCGAGCATGCCAGCGGCACGGTGTACTGCCGCGCCGGGCATGAAGACAAGGGCCAGTGGATCGAGATGGCGATCTGCTATTTCGACCACTACGTGAAGAGCGAAGGCCACTGGTGCTTCGAGCGCCGCGACGAGAAGCACTGGTACTCGACCGACTGGCTGGAGCGCCCGCGCGGCCCCGAGTTCCAGAACTGGCCCGGCAAGAACAGCCCCAGGCACGCCGCGAAGCTGCCACAGGCCTGGCCGAGCTGGGAGCGCTATTGGGGCGCGATCGGCGACGATGCGCGCCGGCAGGTCACGTCGGCGCCATGACCGCGAATCCTCCCGTGGCCATCGACGTCGAGCCGCTGTTTCAGCCGCTGCAGATCCGCGGTCTGGCGCTCGCGAACCGCATCGTGATGGCGCCGATGACGCGCAACTTCTCGCCCGCCGGCGTGCCCGGCGCGGACGTGGCGGCCTACTACCGCCGCCGTGCCGAAGGTGGCACCGGACTGCTGATCACCGAGGGCGTGGGAATCGCCCACCCGGCGGCGCTCGGCGACGCGGGGCTGGGTGAGAGCAACCTGCCGCACCTGTACGGCGCCGATGCCCTGTCCGGCTGGAAGCGCGTCGTCGATGGCGTGCATGCGGCCGGCGGTGTGCTGGTGCCGCAGCTGTGGCACCAGGGCGTGATGCGCGAGCCGGGCACCGGTCCGCATCCGCAGGCGCCCTCGGTGCGCCCGTCCGGGCTGTGGGGCCCCGCGGGGCGCGCCGGTTCGCTGGACGCCGACTACCTCGCTCGCGTGCAGGCGCCGACGGCGCCGATGAGCGAGAGCGAGATCCAGGACGTGATCGCGGCCTATGCGCGCAGCGCGCGCCATGCGCGTGAGCTCGGCTTCGACGGCGTCGCGATCCACGGCGCGCACGGCTACCTGATCGACACCTTTCTGTGGGACGAGACGAATCGGCGTCGCGACACTTGGGGCGGCGACCGGCGCGCGCGCGCGCGCTTCGCGGCCGAGGTCGTGCGCGCGGTCCGCGTCGAGGTGGGCGAGGCGATGCCGATCTTCTTCCGCTTCTCGCAGTGGAAGCAGCAGGACTTCAGGGCGCGCCTGGCCAGCACGCCGCAAGAGCTGGAAGAGGTGCTCGGGCCGATCGCCGATGCCGGCGTCGACGTGTTCGACGGCAGCGTGCGCTACTTCGACCGCGCCGAATTCGAAGGCTCGCCGCTCAACCTCTCGGGTTGGGCGAAGAAGCTCACCGGCAAGCTGTCGATGGCGATCGGCGGCATCGGCCTGGACCGCGGCTTCTACGACTCCAAACGCGACGGCCGCGCCGGCGGCTCCGACAACATCTCGCTGTTGATGGCCCGCTTCGGACGCGGCGAATTCGATCTGGTCGCGGTCGGCCGCGCGCTGCTGAACGAGCCGACCTGGACGCAGAAGCTGCGCCATGGCCAGGAGCTGCCGGCCTTCGACGAAGCACGGCTGAAGGAGCTTCACTGAAATGACCGATGCCATCCGTTGGGCGCTCGCCGACACCGGCGTGCTGACCCTGACCATCGACCGCCCGGAAGTGAAGAACGCGATCGACACCGCGGGACAGAACCTGCTGCGCAAGCTGCTCGTCGATGCGGCGCGCCACCCCGGTGTGAAAGTCGTCGTGCTGACCGGCACCGGCACCTCGTTCTGCACCGGTGCCGACGTGCGTTCGATGGGCGCGCCCGACCCCGACGATGCGATCGCGCAGGAGTTCGGCGACAGCTTGTTGTGGCAGGCGCAGGAGTCGCGCATCGATCGCCTCAAGCGCCTGGCCGAAGCCTCGTTCCTGCTGCACGACATGGGCAAGCCGACGATCGCCAAGCTGCGCGGCCCGGCCGCCGGCCTCGGCTTCTCGCTGGCGCTGGCGTGCGACTTCCGCCTGGGCGCGGACAACGCCTTCTTCGTGTCCAGCTTTGCCAAGATCGGCACTTCGGGCGACTACGGCGGCAGCTACTTCCTGACGCAACTCGTCGGTCCGTCGAAGGCGAAGGAGATCTACATGTTCTCCGACCGCATCGGCGCGCAGGAGGCACTCGCGCTCGGCGTGCTCAACCGCGTGCTGCCCGATGCCGAGCTCGACGCGGCCACCGACGCCTTCGCGCTGCGGCTCGCGCATGGGCCTTCGATGGCCCACCGCTACATCAAGCAGAACATCCACGCGGCGGCCAGCGAAGGCCTCGAGCGCGTGCTCGATCTGGAGGCGCGCAACATGATCCGCTGCCGGCTCAGCGAGGACTGCCAGGAAGCGCTGGCCGCGTTCCAGCACAAGCGCGAGCCGCGCTTCAACGGGCGCTGACACGCTCATGAGCCCAACCAGCGTTGAACGTCCGGAAGACATGGTGCCGCTGACCCGCGAAGGCGCGGTCGCGGTGCTGACGCTGAACTTCCCCGCGCGCCGCAATGCGTATTGCCTACAGATGCGCACCCAGCTGCGCGACCGGCTCGATCTTGCGATGGCCGACGCCGGTGTGCGCGCGATCGTGCTGACCGGTGCGGCCGGTCACTTCTGCGCGGGTGGCGACATCAGCGAAATGGAGCCGCGCACGCTGCTGCAGAACCGCGAGCGCTGGAACCTCGTCACGCAGCTGATCCGCCTGATCGTGCTCGGGCCCAAGCCGGTGGTCGCCGCGGTCGAGGGCTCGGCGATGGGCGCCGGGCTGTCGATCGCGTCGCTCGCCGACCACGTGGTCGCGGCGCGCGACGCCAGGTTCGGTGCCGCGTTCGCGAAGGTCGGCCTGATGCCCGACATGGGCGCGCTGTGGAGCCTGCAGCACCGCGTCGGGCGTGCCAAGGCGCGCGAGATCCTTGGCCTGGCGCGCGTCTTCGACGGCGCCGAGGCCGGGCGCATCGGCCTGGCCAACGACGTGGTCGAGTCCGGCCGGGTCATGACGGCCGCGCTGGCCGTGGCGCAGGAGTATGCGCAACTGCCGCCCGTCGCGGTGGCCTTGCTGAAGAGTGCGCTGGCGCAAGGCGCCGACAGCCTGGACGCCGCGATCCGCAGCGAGGTCGAGTTCCAGGCCGTCGCGATGGACACGCGAGACCACGCCGAGGCCGTGCGCGCCTTCCTGGACAAGCGTGCGCCCAGATTCGAAGGCCATTGACAGATGAGCGCCATCGGGCGCGAGCGCGACGTTGCCCCGGACCCCTCCACTTGAACAAGACCTGCCCGTGCTGAACCAACGTACCGACAAATACCAGGACATCCGCGACGCCGTGCGCGCGCTGTGCGCCGAATTCCCCGACGCGTACTTCCGCCAGATCGACGAGCAGCGCGGCTACCCCGAGGCTTTCGTCGATGCGCTGACCCGCGCCGGCTGGATGGCCGCGCTGATCCCGCAGGAGTACGGCGGCTCGGGCCTGGGCCTGGCAGAGGCCTCGGTCATCATGGAAGAGATCAATCGCAACGGCGGCAACTCCGGCGCCTGCCACGGCCAGATGTACAACATGAACACGGTGTTGCGCAGCGGCTCGAAGGCGCAGAAGGAGAAGTACCTGCCCAGGATCGCGGCCGGCGAGTTGCGCATCCAGGCGATGGCGGTCACCGAGCCCGGCACCGGCACCGACACCACCAAGCTCAAGACGAACGCCGTGAAGAAGGGCGACCGCTACGTCGTCAACGGGCAGAAGGTGTGGATCTCGCGCGTGCAGCACAGCGACATGATGATCCTGCTCGCACGCACCACGCCGCTGGCCGAAGTGCAGCGCAAGTCCGAGGGCCTGAGCTGCTTTCTGGTCGATCTGCACCAGGCCGTCGGCCACGGGCTGACGGTGCGGCCGATCCCGAACATGGTCAACCACGAGACCAACGAACTCTTCTTCGAGAACCTCGAGATCCCCGAAGAGAACCTGATCGGCGAGGAAGGCAAGGGCTTCAGGTACATCCTCGACGGGCTGAATGCCGAGCGCACGCTGATCGCCGCCGAGTGCATCGGCGACGGCTACTGGTTCGTCGACCGCGCGACCCGGTACGCCAACGAACGGGTCGTGTTCGATCGCCCGATCGGCAAGAACCAGGGGGTCCAGTTTCCGATCGCCGAGAGCTACATCGAGGTCGAGGCGGCGAACCTGATGCGCTTCAGGGCCTGCGAATTGTTCGACGCCCACCTGCCTTGCGGCGCCGAAGCCAACATGGCCAAGCACCTGGCCGCCAAGGCCAGCTGGGAAGCGGCCAATGTCTGCCTGCAAACGCACGGCGGCTTTGGCTTCGCCTGCGAGTACGACGTGGAGCGCAAGTTCCGCGAGACGCGGCTGTACCAGGTCGCCCCGGTCTCCACCAACATGATCTTCAGCTACGTGGCCGAGCATGTGCTCGGGCTGCCGCGGTCTTTCTAGAGCCTGCCATGACCCATCCTCAAACTGTCTACGTCGTCAGCGCCGCGCGCACGGCCATCGGCTCGTTCGGCGGCGCACTCAAGGAGGTGCCCCTCGCCGCGCTCGCCACGATGGCTGTGAAGGCCGCGCTGCTGCGCAGCGGCGTGGTGCCCGATCAGGTGGGCCACCTGGTGATGGGCAACGTCATCCCGACCGAGCCGCGCGACGCCTACCTGTCACGCGTCGCCGCGATCGAGGCCGGCTTGCCCAAGGAGGTGCCGGCGTTCAACGTCAACCGGCTGTGCGGCTCGGGCCTGCAGGCCATCGTTTCGGCGGCACAGTCCCTGCTGCTCAGTGATGCCGAGCTGGCGATCGGCGGTGGCGCCGAATCGATGACGCGCGGCCCCTATCTGATGACCGCCGGCCGCTGGGGCATCCGCATGGGCGACTCGGCCCTGCTGGACTACACCGTGGGTGTGCTGCAGGATCCCTTCGGCCGCATCCACATGGGCGTGACGGCCGAGAACGTGGCTGCGAAGTTCGGCATCGGCCGCGACATGCAGGATGCGCTCGCGCTGGCCAGTCAGCAGCGCGCCGTGGCCGCCATCGCCGCGGGCCGGTTCAAGAGCCAGATCGTTCCGGTCGAGATCGCCTCGCGCAAGGGATCGACCGTGTTCGACACCGACGAACACCCGCGCGCCGACACCACGCTCGAATCGCTGGCCAAGATGAAGCCCGCGTTCAAGAAGGAGGGCGGCAGCGTCACCGCCGGCAATGCATCAGGCATCAACGACGGCGCCGCCGCCGTGATGCTGGCCACCGAGGCCGCGGTCAGGCGATTGAACCTGACACCGCTGGCGCGTCTGGCCGGCTATGCGCATGCCGGCGTGGAACCGGAGCTGATGGGCATCGGCCCGGTGCCGGCCACGCGCGCGGTGCTGCAGCGCACCGGATTGAAGGTGAGCGACCTCGATGTGATCGAGGCCAACGAGGCCTTCGCGGCCCAGGCCTGTGCGGTCGCGCAGGCGCTGGACTTCGACCCCGCCAAGCTCAACCCCAACGGCTCGGGCATTTCGCTCGGCCACCCCGTGGGCGCCACCGGCGCGATCATCGTCGTGAAGGCGATCCACGAGTTGCATCGCAGCGGCGGGCGCTATGCACTGGCCACGATGTGCATCGGCGGCGGCCAGGGCATCGCCGCCGTCTTCGAGCGGGTCTAGACATGTCGGTCGCTGTGCGCCCGTTGGACGGCATCACCGTGGTCACGCTCGAGCATGCCGTGGCCGCGCCGTTTGCCACCCGACAGCTTGCCGATCTCGGCGCACGGGTCATCAAGGTGGAACGCCCGGGCGAGGGCGACTTTGCGCGCCGCTACGACACGCGGGTCAAGGGCCTGGCCTCGTACTTCGTCTGGATCAACCGCGGCAAGGAAAGCCTGACGCTGGACCTCAAGCACCCGCAGGCCGGCACCATAGTGGGCAAACTGTTGGCCCAGGCCGATGTGCTGGTGCAGAACCTCGCGCCGGGCGCCGCCGCGCGCCTGGGTTTGTCGGCGTCAGCGTTGCGGCCGACGCACCCCCGGCTGATCGTGTGCGACATCTCGGGCTACGGCAACGACGACGCCCGACCCGGCCCGTATCGAGACAGGAAGGCCTACGACCTGCTGATCCAGGCCGAGGCCGGGCTGCTGTCGGTCACCGGCACAGCCGAAGACGTGGCCCGCGTGGGCATTTCGGTCGCCGACATTTCCGCCGGCATGCACGCCTACAGCGCCATCCTCGCGGCGCTGCTGCAGCGTGGGCGCACGGGGGTGGGTTCGCACATCGACGTGTCGATGCTGGAGACCTTGTGCGAATGGATGGGCAACCCGCTGTACTACGGCTTCGACGGCCAGGCGGCCGCCAGCCGGTCCGGTGCGAGCCATCCCAGCATCTACCCGTACGGCCCGTTCACGGCGGGCGATGGCAGGACGGTGCTGTTCGGTCTGCAGAACGAGCGCGAGTGGCTGAGCTTCTGCACCAAGGTGTTGATGCGCGGCGAGCTGGCCACCGACCCGCGGTTCGACAGCAATGCCAGACGCAGCGCGAACCGCGGCGAGCTGAAGGCCTTGATCGAGCAACTCTTCGCACCGCTCGACGCTGCGCAGGTGATCGCGCGCCTGGATGCCGCCCAGATCGGCAATGCGACGGTCAACACCGTTGCCGACGTGTGGCGGCACCCGCAGTTGCAGGCCCGCGGCCGTTGGACCGAAGTCGATACGCCGGCCGGGCCGATCCCGGCACTGAAGCCGCCCGCCACCAGCGACAGCTTCGCCCATTGCATGGGCAACGTGCCGGCACTGGGCCAGCACACCGACGCGATCCTTCGCGAGTTCGGCTGCAGCGCCGACGAGGTCGAAGCAATGAGAGCCGCCGGGGTGGTCTAGATGGCGCCGCCCCTGACCCACATCGCGCAGATCCCGCAACACTGGGCTCGCGTGACGCCGGATGCGCCGGCGGTGTGGCAAGACGACCGCCCGACCAGCTACGCGGCATTGCAAGGCCGCATCAATGCGGCCGCCGACCTGCTGCGGCAATGGGGCGTCGCCGGCGGCGACCGCGTGATGATCGTGAGCGAGAACTGCGTGACGCAGATCGCGCTGATCTTTGCCGCGACCAGCCTGCACGCCTGGCCGATGGTCGTCAATGCCCGCATGTCCGCGCGCGAGATCGATGCCCTGCGTGCGCTCGCCGCGCCGCGCGTCACGCTGTGCATCGGCGAAGGGTCCGCGGAAGCTTCGGCGCACGCGTCGCGCCTCGGCGCGGTCACCCCACCCGGCGCGTTCGCTGAAACGCTTGCGCTGCTGACCGACCCCGATGCGCGTGCGCCCGAGGCGTTGCCGCTGGCGGAACGGGTCGGCCTGCTGATGGCGACCTCGGGCAGCACCGGCGCGCCCAAGGGCGTGCTCGTCACGCACGCCGGGCTGCTGCATTTCTGTCGCGTCTCGGCCGAGGCACGCCGCATGCACGCGCACGACGTGGTCTATGCGGTGCTGCCGATCTCTCACATCTTCGGCATGTCCACGCAGCTGCTGGTCACGCTGTACGCCG
>Ga0207658_10000639_pt1 | contig 30807 bp, 25 predicted proteins | sample KBSS33metaG_FD_184322 | JGI IMG/M metagenome (GOLD analysis project Ga0207658, IMG submission 184322) | Switchgrass rhizosphere microbial communities from Kellogg Biological Station, Michigan, USA - KBS S3-3 metaG (SPAdes) (version 2) | ecosystem: Host-associated > Plants > Roots > Rhizosphere...
GAGCCTTCCAGGCTCCAGGGGTTCCCCCCCAAAAGGCTCATCATGGTGACGCGGGGTGGAGCAGCCCGGTAGCTCGTCAGGCTCATAACCTGAAGGTCACAGGTTCAAATCCTGTCCCCGCAACCAAGCCATAAAACATAACAGCTCCACTCCCACACACCCGTCCTCGATTATGTGTCGCATGCGCAATGCTCTATCAAGGTGGGCAAGCCAGACTTGACGGGCATGCGACAAGCGATCGATACTGATCGGTGTTGGAGAGGAGAAACATGCTCGGCTTCGAACCTCTTTCGGATCATATCGGCGTGCGTGTCACGGGATTGGACCCGACGCGCCCGATCGCCGCCGCAGATGCCGACACGCTGCGCGAGGCGCTGCGTCGCCATCGGCTTCTCCTGCTGCGCCAGGGTCCGATCGTGGAGGCGGATCACGTCCGTCTGATGGCGGCCTTGGGCAATGTGATCGTGGAAGCGTCGGGACGCGGCGCCGTCAGTTATGTCACCGCCGGGCCGGACGGATATGTCGCGGGGGCAACGAGGATCTTGTTCCACTCCGACGGCCAGTTCACCGATTTCGGCGCATTACAGGCGATATCGCTCTACGCCACCGCGATGGAGCGCGACGAGCCGACGATATTCGCCGATATGGTCGCGGCGACGCGCCGCCTGCCCGCCGAACTTCGTGCGCTCGTCGCAGAGCGGGACATCATGCAGTGTGTCGATCTTTCGCTCTATTACGAGACCGGGCGCTACCGGCTCAGCGCGAAATCGCCGCTCACCCCGGAAGAGCAATTCGGGAGGTCGATCCATCCGATGCTTGGCAAGCATCGCGATACCGGCGAGGAAATGTTGAACGTGAGTGAGCTTTTCACGAGCCACGTCGTCGGCATGGACGACGAGGAGAGCGACCGTCTGTTCGACATGCTGGCCCGATATCAATATGACCCCGAATATCTTTACTGCCATCACTGGCAGCTCGACGACCTGGTGATCTGGGACAATCTCGCATTGCAACACTCGCGCGACGCGCTCGATGCACCATCCGGGCGGACTCTCCGGCGGGTTTCGATCAACCCCTATGACAATGCCGCGATGCAGGCCGGCCTCAGGGCGGCACCGGCCGCTGTTCCGGGCTTCGGCGAAGGCTGGTGATGCTATCGGCTGCCGGAAGCCGCTTGTAGCGCCGTCCGCGATCGAGGCCGTCGTGCTCGCCGCAGGCCGGTCCCGGCGCATGGGCGGGCCGAACAAGCTCCTCATTCCGGTCGGTGGCATGGCCATGGTTCGGCGCAGCGTCGAGCTCTATAGTCGGATCGCCGACCCGGTGACCGTCGTGGTTGGCCATGAACGCGATGCGGTCGTCAGCGCTTTGGCCGGCCTGCCGGTGCGGATCATCGACAATGTGGATGTCAGTTCGGACCAGCAGCAGTCGGTCACGCTGGGCCTGGCGGCGGCACAGTTGCGCGGCCAAGGGCTGCTGGTGGCGCTGGCCGATCAGCCCCTGCTCGTGGACGATGACATCGAGCAACTCGCTGCCTTTTTCCGTGCTCAGCCCCAGAAGATCTGCGTGCCCCTTCACGCGGGCACCCGCGGCAATCCGGTACTGCTTCCGACCGCCGTGGCTCGGCGGATTCGCGCAGAGGGCGTGAGCGCCCGCCGCTTCATCGACGCCCACCCTCATCTGGTCGCGTGGTTTCCGGCGGCCAATGAGCATTTCACCGCTGATATCGACACGCCCGCCGACGCCGAGCGCTTGTTACGTTCGTGACGCCACGAAGGCACCGGGGCTTGGCAGGGCGCCAGCTTCATGAGATGCGCCTGGCTCATGAGCAATCTTTACGACCGCCTCGCTGCCCGTTTTCCGGCACCAGACACCCGCTTTGCGCTGCTGCCCGACGGCCGCGAAATCAGCTATGCCGACGTTGCCCGACAGTCGGCGCAATTCGCCAATGCGCTGGGCGCCGCCGGTGTCGGGGTCGGTGATCGTGTCGCGGTACAGGCCGAGAAGAGCATCGAGATGCTCATGCTCTATCTGGGCGCATTGCGCGCCGGCGCGGTCTTTCTACCGCTCAACACGGCCTATAGCGCAGGCGAGCTCGACTATTTCATGCGGGACGCCGAGCCGGCGCTGTTCGTCTGCGCGCCGGCGGCGGAGGCGGCCGTGGCGGCGCTTGCGATCGAGGCGGGCGTGCCCCGCGTCGAGACGCTGGGCGTCGACCGCGATGGGTCGCTGATGCAAATCGTGGCGGAGCAGCGGGATGACTTCGAAACGGTGCCGCGCGCCGCCGACGATCTTGCGGCGATCCTCTACACATCGGGGACCACCGGGCGCTCGAAAGGAGCGATGCTCAGCCACGCGAATCTCGCATCCAACGCCTTGGTGCTCGTCGATTACTGGCGCTTCACGGGTGACGACGTGCTCCTGCACGCGCTGCCGATCTTCCACACCCACGGGCTGTTCGTCGCTACGAACATCATCCTGGCGGCCGGGGCCTCCATGATCTTCCTGCCGAGGTTCGACAGCGCCGAGGTGATCCGCCATTTGCCGCACGCGACGACCATGATGGGCGTGCCCACCTTCTATATACGTCTGCTCGACGAGGCCGGTTTCGATCGCAATCTGGTCAGCCATATGCGGTTGTTCATCTCGGGCTCGGCGCCGCTTTCGGCCGATATTCACCGCGAGTTTCGCGAGCGTACCGGCCACGCGATCCTCGAGCGTTACGGCATGACCGAAACGAACATGAACACGTCGAACCCTTACGACGGCGATCGTATTGCGGGGACCGTGGGTCAGCCGCTGCCAGGTGTTTCGATCCGCATTGCCGAGCCGGAAAGCGGTGCGCCATTGCCGCCAGGTGAAGTCGGCGTGATTGAGGTCGCTGGCCCCAATGTATTCAAGGGCTATTGGCGGATGCCCGATAAGACCGCGGCGGAATTCCGCGATGGCCATTTTATCTCGGGCGATCTCGGGCTGATCGATTCCCGAGGTTATGTTTCGATCGTCGGCCGCGCCAAGGATCTGATCATTTCAGGGGGCTTCAATATATACCCCGCCGAGGTCGAAGCCGCCCTCGACGAACTTACGCCCGTCCACGAGTCCGCGGTGATCGGCGTCCCGCATCGCGACCTGGGTGAAGCGGTCGTCGCCGTCGTGGTAGCCCGGGAGAAAGGGTTCGCCGATGGCGAGAGGCTGAAGGCGGCGCTTACCGATCGGCTCGCCCGTTTCAAGCAGCCGCGCGCCATCCTGTTCACCGATAGCCTGCCCAAAAACGCCATGGGAAAGGTGCAAAAAGCGGCACTCAGGGATGCCTATCGCGCGCTGTTTTCATAGCATCGCTCTCCGCCGGAAGGGTCAGGGCTTCACCCTTCTTGCACTGATGATCTTCACCGGGCTGGCCAGCATTTGCCCCTTCATCGCGGGCGAGGGCGATTTGTCCGAGCGCGGGGCTGCAAGCATCTTCTTCAATATGTCGACGCCCTGGATGACGTGACCGAAGGCGGCATAGCCGAGATTGTCGCCCGGCTGCACCGGATTGGCGTTCATATAATCCTGCGTACCGAGGACGATGAAGAAATCTCCCGCCGCCGTTCCCGGCGCATTGCGCGCCATCGAGATCGTGCCATCGGTATGGAGAATGCCGGTTTTCGTCGTCGGCTCATGCGGGATCGGCGGAAACAGCTTGCGCGGGTCGTTATTGACCCCAGCCTGGACCAGGCCGAGTTCGGGCATGTTTGGGACAGCGACGGCGCGGTAGAATGCGATCCCGTCAAAGCGTCTGGCATCGACGTAGCGCAGGAAGTTGGCTGTCGTGATCGGCGCGCGTTCCTTTTCGAGTTCGACGATGATCGGCCCGTCGGCTGTCAGCAGGCTGACCGCCACTGTCGCGGGCCGTGGCGCAGGCGCCGCCGGTACCGCTGGTTGCGGCGGAGGCAATGTGTCCTGCGCCAAAGCAGGCGACGCGATAGCGACCAACAAAAGCGGGGCGAATCGAAACTGACGCATCGCGTGAACCTACTCCGACGAGCACGAAGGTCCAACTCGTGCCTCCATTTCCGCCCCTGGGCGATGCTGTTGTGCGTCGCAATATCGTGGCGCTTCGGCCGATTGCGGAATGTGCGCGTGGGAGCTTCCGCCCGAAGCTGCAACGATATGGCGACACGGGCACCGTTTCAGCGTATTGCTGGGCCACTGCCCCTTAAAAAGGTGATTTTTCGCAACTTTTTGGGCCCATGAACATTGGTGACGACGACCGGCGGAGTTTCGCGCGGGGCAGAGATGAGGAAGAGCGGATGGAAATCGGCAGCCGGCGCACCGCCCATATTGCGATCATCGGCAACCATCCTCCCCGCATGTGCGGCATTGCAACCTTCACAGCAGATGTTGGCAAGGCGCTTGTCGAAGCACGGGCCGATCTGAGGGTCGACGTCTACGCGATGGACGAACCGAGTTCGCTTCATTCCTATCCGGAGACGGTAGTCTGCCAGATTTCGCAGAATGACATCGCCGACTATCGCGCGGCGGCCCGCCGGATCAATGAAAGCGGCGCGGAGGTCGTCTGCGTTCAGCACGAATACGGCATTTTTGGCGGTCCGGCCGGCGCTCATCTTCTCCAGTTGCTGGATCGGGTCGACGCACCCGTCGTCGCGACCCTCCACACCGTGCTTGCCGACCCGACGCCGGAGCAGAGGGCAGTGATCGAGGGACTTGCGCGCCGCGCCTCGAAATTGATCGTGATGGCCGCCAAGGGTCGCCAGTTCCTCGAAGAGGTCCACGGTGTCGCACCCGAAAAGATTGCCGTGGTGCCGCATGGCGTCCCTGACCGCGAGTTGGCAGACATAGCGGCCGCCAAGCGCGCTTTTGGCTTCGAAGGGCGCCACGTACTACTCACTTTCGGGTTGCTCTCTCCGAACAAGGGCATCGAGACGATGATCCGCGCGCTGCCGGCGATCGTCACGGCTCATCCCGATACGCTTTACGTCGTGCTTGGTAGAACCCATCCCCAACTCGTCGCGCGCCAGGGCGAGGCCTATCGCGACAGCCTTGCCGCGCTCGCCGCTGATTTGGGGGTTGAGGGCCATGTGCGCTTCATCAACGAGTTCGCCGAGATCGATCGTCTGCTCGACTATCTCGAAGCGGTCGACATCTATGTGACACCCTATCTGAACGAGGCTCAGATCACGAGCGGGACGCTGTCATACGCAATCGCGCTCGGCAAACCGATCGTCTCGACGCCTTATTGGCATGCAGCCGAGGTAGTTACGCCCGAGATCGGGGCGCTCGCGCCCTTCGGCGATCATGAGGCATTCGCCCGTGAGATCAGCGCGCTGCTTGGCGATGACGACCGCCGTGAGCGGGCTCGGCGAGCCGCCTATTCGTTCGGCCGGACCATGATCTGGTCGAGGCTGGCCGACGGCTATCTCGAGATTTTCGACGAGGCGGCCCCGCAGCGGGCGGTGCGCCTTCCCGTCGCGTTACGCGAACCGGCCGCCGAGCCGCGGTTGGATGCCGTGGAGCGGCTGACCGACAGCTGCGGCATTATGCAACATTCGATCTTCAGCATCCCCGATCGGAATCATGGCTATTGTGTAGACGACAATTGTCGCGCGCTGATCCTGATGCATCGTCTCGGCGATGCGCGCGACCAGCGCAGCGAGGGGCTGGCCACGATCTACGCCTCTTTCGTTCAGCATGCCTGGAATCCCGAACGCGGTGCGTTCCGCAACTTCATGTCCTATGACCGTCGATGGCTCGAGGAAGTCGGTTCCGAGGACAGCTTCGGCCGGTCCTTGTGGTCGATCGGAGTCACCGCCCATGAAGCGAAACGCAACGACCTGCGGCGATGGGGGCATCACCTCTATGACCAGGTCGCTCCTCATGCCCTGAACCTGCGTTGGCTGCGTGCCGGGGCCTTCGCGGTGCTGGGAGCGGTCTCGATGTTGCGCGTGGCGCCGGGCCACGCGGTCTCCCGCCGCATAGTTGAAAAATTCGGGTCGGCGTTGCATGAGTCGCTGCGCGCCTGCCGACGTCCCGCCTGGCGCTGGTTCGAGCCGCACCTCTCCTACGACAATGCCCGTCTGCCCGAGGCGCTGCTTCTTGCCGCGGATGTGCTTGGCGACGAGGAAATGCGCGCCGACGCGCTTGACGCGCTCGCCTGGCTCGATGGCGTCCAGACAGCCGAAGCGGGCCATTTTCGTGCGGTCGGCACCGAAGGATTTGGGCGTCATTTTTCTGCACCTGCACGTTATGATCAACAGCCGTTGGAGGCCTGGGCGAGTGTCGATGCGGCGTTGACTGCCTTTGCGATTACCGGCGCGGAACGCTGGCGCGAGTCTGCGATGCGCGCCTGGCGCTGGTATCTTGGTGACAACGACCTCGGCCAGCCGCTGGCTTCGATGGTGGGTGGAAGCTGCTTCGATGGGCTGATGAGCGATCGAGCCAATCTGAATAGCGGCGCGGAATCCGTACTAGCATTCCAGCTTGCTTGCTGCTCTATCGCGAGGATGGTGGGAACCCGGCGGGACGCCGGGCATTCGGGAGCGGGAGCGGTCGCGATTTGATTCGTCGCTGCTGCCTTCTGGGTAGGGAGACGGCGAGTCTTGGTCGATCTGATCCACGCGTCCTTGCGCTTGCAGGCCGATGCGTCACGCGTAGTGGTGCGTCCTTTTCACGTGCCCGTCGACCCGGACAATCCCGGCAAGGGTCGCGTCGGGCGAATCATCGAGCAGGTCCTCGCGCTTGACGAGGCGCAGGCCGAAGATGCGCTGGAACTGGTACTGCGCGACTTCGAGCAGCGCCATTGGCAGACGCGGGCCGTCTTCAATCAGCGCTACGCCCAGATCGCCCGGGCCGTGGGCCTCAACGGCCAGATTTCCGCGATCAAGCACCAGTTGATCGGCGCCTATTTCTGCCACGAATATAGCTATGCGGCGGCGGCGTTGATGAACCCAAGTGTCGTGCCGCACCCCGATCAGTCGGGCCTTTCGCCTGGATCGCAGCGGATCATCATGTCGCTCCGCGCGGTCGGCGAAGGCCATATCAGTTCGATCGCCTTTCGCGAGGGAATATTATCGCCGGGTCCGGAATTCGACCTTGCTCCGGAACCGCCGTTCGCCACGGCCGCGAGCCTTGCGCCGGGCGATCATCCGTCGACCGCCGCCGGGACGGTCGAGGTGCATCGCCACGAGGATTCGAACATCTCGGGTACGGTGCTTTTTCCGATCACGAGGGAGCAGGCGAAGGGTTTGGAAGATCTTCGGCTTGTCCAGTTCACCCATGACGATGGCAGCATCGAATGGATCGGCACCTATACTGCCTATGACGGCAACGCGATCCGGTCCGAATTTCTGCGCACGAATGATTTCCGCAGCTTCAGGATGCAGCCGATCGACGGGCCCGCAGCGCGTAACAAGGGCATGGCACTGTTCCCGCGCACGATCGGCGGCGAGTATATGATGATCGGGCGGCAAGATGGGGAGAACCTGTTTTTGATCCGTTCGGACCGGATCGATCATTGGAGCGAGGGAGAATTGTTGCTCGCGCCCAAATATCCGTGGGAGCTTGTCCAGATCGGCAATTGCGGTGCACCGATCGAGTTGGACGAGGGATGGCTGCTGCTCACTCACGGCGTCGGCGCGATGCGCAAATATTCGATCGGCGCGGTCCTGCTCGACAAGGCCGACCCTTCGAAGATTTTGGGCCGCACGGTCGAGCCGATCCTGTCCCCCGCCGATGAAGATCGCGAGGGTTATGTACCCAACGTCGTCTACACCTGTGGCGGATTGCGCCATGGCGACCTGCTGTTCATACCCTATGGTGTCGCCGACAGCTCGGTCGCCTTCGCTTTCGTGACGATAGCATCGCTGCTCGACGCGTTGGACTGACGCGTGGCGCCGCCTGTGTGACCGTGCCAAGCAAGGCGTTGCCCTCGTTCATCACCGTCTCTATCGCCGATGCATGACCGAATTCCGGACCTACTCGATCACCGCCTCGCGGCTTTCGCTCAACATCGTCGAATGGGGTGATCCGGCAGCGCCGCCGTTGGTTCTGGTCCATGGCGGGCGGGATCATGCCCGCGCCTGGGACCAGGTGGCACGCGCCTTCGCACCCCGATGGCGCGTCATCGTCCCTGATCTGCGAGGCCATGGCGATAGCGAGTGGGTGAATGATGGCATCTATCAAATCCACGACCATCTTCAGGATCTGATCACTATTGGGCGGAAGCTCGATCTCCCGCCATGTCCCTACATAGGGCACTCGCTCGGGGGGAGCGTCGTCACCCGCTTCGCCGGCCTATATCCCGATCGTGTGAGCCGGCTGGTCAATATTGAGGGGCTCGGCGAAACGCCTTCTCTTGCGGCCGAACGCGCGAAGCGCGATCAGGTTGTGGTACTGCGTGACTGGTTGGAGAACCGCATCCGCCTGGCGGAGTTCGAGCCACGTCCCCATGCCGATCCCGAGGCGCTCGGTGACAAGATGGCCGCGCTGGACGCTTATATTCCCCGTGCCAAGGTGATGGAACTGCTTCGCCTGGGCACGCGCGCCAATCCCGATGGCAGCGTCACGCTCAAATATGATCCGGCGATCTCTGCTGCGCCGCCCGATCTTCCTCAGGAGGTCAAGCATCGGCTTTGGGCGGCGATAACCTGTCCGATATTGCTGATCTACGGCGCGCAGAGCTGGGCATCCAATCCGGCGGTCGACGGGCGCGTGCAGTTGTTCCGCGACGCTCGGGTCGAGCTCATCGAGGGGGCGGGGCATTGGCTTCACCACGACCAGCCCGAAATCTTCATCGAGCTGGTTACGGACTTCTTGGCTTAGCTGCTTCTGTCGCCGGGCGCCGCTCGCTCGCTGCGTCGGCCAGGTGCGTGGACTTCGCTGTGGCGACCCGCTAAGGCGCGCGCCATGAAGCGGTGGCGCTCCAGGATCGGACAAAACAGGCGCCCGCCTCCAACGCGAGCCGCCATCGCGTCCACCCTGCTTATCATGGCGCTTTTCCTGCGAATGTTGGTGCCCGCCGGCTGGATGCCCGCCGCTGGCGGCGGCTATGCAATCACGTTGTGCACGGGCGCCGGCGTGACCAAAGCCTGGGTCGATGGCGAGGGCCGGGTCCATAAGGAGGAGCGGACGAAAGGCGGCATCGACCATCCCTGCGCATTCGCAGGATTTGGTTCGATCGCTGATCTGCCGCCGCTCCTGGAACCGATTTTCCATCTGTTCGCAGCAGCTATACCTGCGCTTGTGCCCGTGCTCGCGGTGGCGATTGGTCGCGGACTAGCAGCACCGCCGCCGCCCGCTACCGGACCTCCTTCCCGCCTCTGATCAATATATTTCGGCCGCATGCCTCAACCGCATGCGGAGCCATGTTCCAAAGCTCGGGCGTAGGCCCTGCCTGATCGAGGCGTTCCATCATGATTTCGACTATCGGCTTTCTGCGCGGCGCGTCCGTGCTCGCTTTCGTCATGGCGTCGGGCGCGGCCCATGCCGATGACGCCGGCGACGACCGCAACACCATCATTGTCAACGCCTCGCTGGCGACAGCCGCGGCAACCCGCGAGGTGCGCAAACGGCCGGGTGGCGTGGACGTGGTCGGCGCAGAAGCCTTCGCTGAGCGGCTCGCGGTCAGCCTCCGCGATGCGCTCGCCTTCTCGCCCGGCGTCTACACGCAGCCACGCTTCGGCCAGGAGGTGCGTTTGTCGATCCGTGGCTCGGGGATAAGCCGCGGCTTCCATATGCGGGGACTGACGCTCCTGCAGGATGGCGTGCCTATCAACCTCGCCGATGACAATGGCGACTTCCAGGAGCTCGATCCGCAGGTGTTCGATCGGATCGAGATTTACCGCGGGGCCAATGCGCTCCGCTATGGCGGAGCGACGCTTGGTGGTGCGATCAACGCTGTGACGCCGACCGGGCGGACCGCACCGCGTTTCGAACTGCGCATCGACGGGGGAAGCTTCTCGACCATAAGGAGCAAGGCCGCCGCAGCCTTCGCCGACGAGAATGGCGACGGCTATGTCGCGCTGACCGCAGACAGATCCGGCGGAGAGCGCCAGCACAGCCGCCGCCATGCTGGGCGCTTCAACGGTAACGTGGGGATAAGGTTGACCGGCGCCGTCGAGACGCGCTTCTACGCCACGCTGAGCCATATCCGCCAGGACCTGCCCGGATCGCTGACCCTTAGGCAGGCGCTGTCGAAGCCCGGATTGTCTCTACCCGCCAACATCGCGGGGGACCAGGAACGTGACGTCGACTCCATCCGGCTGCAAAATCGAACGACGGTCGATCTGGGTGGCGGCAGCCTTGCGCTGGGCGGTTTCTACAATGCCAAGAAGCTTTTCCACCCGATCTTCCAGGTGATCGACCAAAAAAGCGAGGATCGCGGACTGTTCGCGGTTCTCGATCTCACGGGCCCCGGCTGGGAATTGACGCTGGGCAGCCAAGCGCGTTTCGGCGAGGTCGACGCGCAACAGTTCGCCAATGTCGCCGGCGCGCGCGGCGCGCGCACCGCCGACATGCAACAGAGCGCCTACACGATCAACAGCTATGGCGAGCTGCGCGTCACGCCCGTCGCGCGCCTGACCTTGGTTGCCGGCGGCATCTACAGCGTCGGCGAACGCAAGATCGCCAACCGGCTGGTCCCCGCGCGGAGCGGCGAAGCAGATTTTGGAAGCTTCTCACCGAAGGTCGGCCTGCTGTTCGAGCTGGCCGCGGCGATCCAATTCTATGCCAACACCAGCCGCTCGGTCGAATTTCCCGGCTATAACGAGCTCAGCCAGGCGCGGCCGGGTGGACTGCCCGGCTTCACCCCGGTGCGATCGCAACGGGCCTGGACGCTCGAGCTCGGGACGCGGGGCCGGCATGGCATCGCCGCCTGGGACATCAGCCTTTATCGTGCCGCCATGAAGGGCGAAATGCTGCAATTCGCCATTGGCCCGACAACTCCCGCGGCCACGTTCAACGCGGGCAGGACCCGCCATCAGGGTATAGAGGCTGGACTCGATGTCCGGCTTCTCCCCTGGCTGCGCATTCGACAAGTCTATCAGTTCAACGACTTCCGCTTTCGTGACGACACGCAATTCGGGGATAACCGCTTGCCGGTGATCCCGCGCCACCAATATCGGGCCGAGCTGCGGTTGGGCGGTGACCGGTTCAGCGTCACCCCCAATCTCGAATGGGTGCCGCAAGGAGCGTGGATCGACTATCGCAACACGAAGCGCGCGCCGCGTTATGCGCTTCTGGGCCTGCGTGGCGACGCGCAGCTTCGCGACGGAATCAGCCTGTTCGCCGAGGCGCGCAACATCACCGCGAGGAAGGCGATCGGCGATATCAGCGCTCTTGTAGCTTATGTGCCCGACGATCGGGCCACCGCCGCGGACGAGGGCAGCATCGCATTGTATCCGGTCGAACGCAGAGCCGTCTATGCGGGCCTGCGCGCGCGCTTCTGATGCTCGGGCGCCGGGCCGGCGGGACTGCCGCTTCTTGGCCCCGGAAAATGCGGAGCGTAGATCGTTCCGCAAGGCCTCGAGACGTCAGATTGACGCGCCGATGCGGCGGAATATACTGCCCATAAGCAGCGGGACGGGAACGCGGGCCGAGCGGGAGAAGATGCTCGTGAAGTACGTCAAAAATGTTTGGTATGCTGCCGGTTTCCCTTCGGAACTGGAGGGCGATTTCCTGGCCCGCACGATCTGCGGCAAGCCCGTTTTGCTCTACCGCATGTCCAGCGGCACCGTGGTCGCGCTGGAGGACAGATGTCCGCACCGTTTCGTACCCCTTTCGATGGGCAGGCGGATCGGCGATGCGATTCAGTGCGGCTATCATGGGCTTGCCTTCGGACCGAGCGGCCAGTGCCTCGAAAACCCGAATCACAAGGATGCCGCCGGGCGCGCCGATATTTGCGTGGCAAGCTATCCCGTGATCGAGCGATATCGCACATTGTGGATCTGGATGGGCGATCCCGCTCTTGCGGATCCGGAAACCATCCCCGACTTTGGCTTCCTCGACGATCCCGCTTTCCGGGCGCCGACGGGCTACTCGCATATCAAGGGCAATTATCAGCTCGTCGTCGACAATCTTCTCGACCTCAGCCACGTCCATTATCTGCACCCTGGAGTGCATGAAGGATCGGACTTCGCCTCCTTCCGTAATGAGGTGAAGCAGGAGGGCGACCAAGTCTGGTCGATGTTATGGCGCCCCCATTACCATCTTAGCCCGGCTAGACAGAAGGAGTGGGGCCTGGATGCCGAGGATGTAGAGGGTCAGGGACATTCGCGCTGGATCCTGCCGAGCACGGTCGCCATCTACACCGCCTTTTGGAAGCATGGCTCGTCCATCGAAAACGGCGTCAAGGTTCCGTCGGCGCATCTTCTTACCCCAGAGACCGAGTATACGACCCATTATTTGTGGGCAACGGCACGTAACCATGATCTGGATGACGATGCCTACACGGCTAGGCAGGTCAAAGCGGTCAAGAATATCTTTGAAACGCAGGATGCGCCGATGATCGAGGCGCAACAAAAGGCAATGGGTGCGGGGACCGACATCATCAAGGCGCGCTCGGCCATTCTCAAGGCTGATGCAGCCGGTATACTGGCGCGGCGGCTCATCAGCCGGAGGCTGAGGGCGGAAGGTTCGGCTGATCTGGCGACTGCCGCGGAATGAGCCGCCGGCCGCTTAAGCTGCATCACCAGGTTGTCAACTTCCGGCCACCGATGGCCGGGGTCGGAGCGTGCTGGCGCAGCCAGACGATTGCCCGAGGGAACTGCCGTTCGACACCGACATCGCCACGGCCTTGACCCCGCGCACGAACATTGATTGGGTATCGAGCACATCATTGCCACAGGCTGGCGGATAATCAGGAGAAGATGGTGGGTCGGCTAGAGGGAAAGGTCGCGATCGTCACTGGCGGCGCGCAGGGTATGGGTCTCGCCCACGTCAAGCGTTTTGGGGCGGAAGGCGCTCGCGTGGTGCTCACCGATATCAAGCCGGAAGGGGCCGAACGAGCGCGGGAGATCGGCAAGGACGTTCTGTTCGTGCATCACGACGTCGCGGATGCGGCGGCCTGGGCCGATGTCGTCCGGCAAGCCGAGGAGCATTTTGGCCCGGTCAACGTCCTCGTCAACAACGCGGCCATTGGAACTCAGCTGTTCTTCGACGAGCTGACCGAGGCCGAATATCGCCGGTTCTTTGACATCAATCAGTTGAGTGTCTTCCTGGGAATGAAGGCGGTTGTTCCATCGATGCGGAAAGCGGGCGGCGGCTCGATTATCAATGTCTCATCGACGTGCGGCTTTATCGCCTTGCCCGGCACCATAGCCTACACATCGACCAAATTTGCAGTGCGCGGCCTGACCAAGGGTGCGGCGATGGATCTGGGCCAGGACAATATTCGTGTGAACTCTGTCCATCCCGGCAACACTCGAACACCAATGCTGGAAAAAGCGATCGAGCAGGGCGCCGATCTGGTTACGCGCCAGCCAATCAAGCGTATTGCCGAACCGGAGGAGGTGGCGAATTTGGTGCTATATCTCGCGTCCGACGAATCGTCCTACAGCACGGGTTCTGAGTTCATCGTCGACGGGGGCATTACCTGCGCCCATTGAAGGATGTTTTCGTTCGACCACGCCGGCTGATACTTCGCACCGGCGACGCATGGCCCGCCGCGGTCAAGCGGCCATCAATATGCGTCGATCTGTCCGCTCATATCGAAGATACAACTGGCTGATATGACGGATACGGGGAGTGGATGCATCCCATATGATGGCGTCGGAGCGCTCCGACAGGCGCAGCGTGGGTAGCCGCTCGGCAGCCTTGGCAGTCAGCAGCGGCACGATGCTGCGCGCGATCGCATTACAAAGGCGGCGGCACCTCCCCCGTCATGGCAGCAGAAGAGCCTGAATTTTCGCGGGCCGGCTTGGCGTCGGAGGCAAAAAACAGTGATCATACACAGTGGTGTCGAGAATTTTGGAGGGTGATGTGCATAAGATAGGAAGCAGCGAGAGGCCGGATCTTCCGCTGGCCGTCGTGGTCGGAGCCGGCGGTATGGGCATGGCGGTAGCGCGTCGGCTCGGACAATCTCACCGCCTCCTCCTCGTGGATCGGGATCAAGCCGCGCTCGATCGGCACAATGCGGCATTGCTGGGCGACGGCTTCGACGTACAGGGCGCGTGTTGCGACGTCACCAACGCGGGGGATGTCGCCGCGATGATCGCTCGAGCTGTGGAACTGGGCCCGATCCGCGTTGTCGCCAATGTGGTTGGACTATCGCCGAGCATGGGCGATTTCCGAGCGCTGATCGCGGTGAATTTGGTGGGTGCGACACGTATAGCACAAGGTTTTCTGCCGCATCTGGCAGCGGGTGCATGCGGCATTTTCATTGCATCGGTGGCGGCGCATATGAGCGAACTTTCGCCGAAAGTGCTTGCGGTGATCGATGATGCGCTGTCGCCCGACTTTATCGATCGACTGGAAGCCGCACTCGACGAACCGGCTAACTCCCATTTGGCCTATCAGATTTCGAAGGTGGCGCTGAGGCGGATGTGCAGGCAGGAGGCGGCGGCTTGGGGTCGCCGTGGCGCCCGCATCATTTCGCTGTCCCCCGGCTTGATCGCAACGCCTATGGGTGCACTGGAGTTCGAGCGCACGCCGATGAAGCATGATCTGCTTGCCGCTACGCCCCTGGCACGCGAGGGGACCATGCTGGAAATCGCCGATGTGGTCGAGTTCCTTGCCTCGGCGCGCGCGTCATTTATCTCTGGTACCGATATCCTTGTCGACGGCGGCCTCGTGGCAGCTGTGCAGGCGGGTGCGAAAGCAGCCGCGGCCGGCTGAGCGACCGCTCGCCTTTGGCGACCGGTTGCGTCCGATCGATCTCGGCCGGGCCCCGGACGTCACCGCTATACAGGGCGTGCCGGTGGCTTTCACTTCCGATCGGCGGGGTGCGCGATAGGATTAGGCGGGGGCCTGGACTTCCGAGACGGGCGGTGGTCCTGCGTCGCGCCGGCTACGCGTCGCCAGGATCATCACGACCGCTACGACCAGAGAGGCGGCGAAGCCGTAAAATGCGATGTCATAGCCGCCGGTTCGATCGTAAATTTCGCCGATCAAGCGAACGTATACGGCGGTGATGATGCCGATTAGTGGCGACTTCAGACCGGCGACCGTCCCATAGGAGGCTGATCCGAATACGTGAGCAAGCAGCGAGATCAGCAACGGATACAGCGCGCCGGTGGCCAGGCCACCTATCAGGCAGCATGTGAGCAACGAAACATAGCCATGGTCTGCCGACAGCGCCAGGGTGAGGGCGGCCAATAATATGAATGCGCCGGCCAGGATGGCCCGCTGCTCCATTTTGTCGACGAAGACAGCCAGCACAAGCTTGCCGAAGATCGCCGAAACCGTGAGAGTCGACAGAAGCGATGTCGCCTGCAACAGCGTCAGCCCGCTTTCCTGACCGAGCGGGACGATCGTGGCGGTCAGCGTTGTCGACACCGACAAGGCGATGGCGACAGCGACATTTATGCCCCAGAATTGCTTCGAACGCAGCAATTCCGGGATCGTCCATATACGGGAATCGCTGAGCGTGCGCTCGTACGACGCGGCCGTGGCGGGTGGGTTCACCAATTCGATGTCGCCAGCGCCGGGACGCTCACGAATGAAAAACGCCAGCAACAGAATGATGATGGCGAGACCGATGCCCTCGATGATGAGGGTCTGCCGCCAGCCGACCGCGTCGATGAGTTTGGCCAGGAGCGGGAGGATGACAATCCCACCGATCGACTGCCCCACTGCGGCAATCGCCATTGCGCGCCCGCGCTGATATTTGAACCACCGCGCAATCAGGACGAATCCGGCCAATGCGGCGCTGCCGGAAAAGGCCGCCGACAAGGGGACCGCGAGTATCAGCGCATTGAGCCATAGCGACTCAGACAGGCCCAGGCCGACCAAGGACAATCCGACGGTGACGCCCGAAGCTGCCAGAAAGGGCCGCATCCGCATCCGGTCGGCGAGACGACCCAAGATCGGCGAATAGATGGCAAGTCCGATGTTCAGGATGATCAGCCCGGTGTTCATCGTGGCGCGCGACAGGCCAAACTCCGCTGAAACGGGCTTTACGAAGAGACCGAACGACATGAGCGTGCAACTGAGCACAAGCATCGAAGCGAGGAAGGCAATCCCGACTATTACCCAGCCATAATATGGGCGCGCGCTCATCGTGGTGCTCGATCCTCTCGCTGCCGCGTCGGGTTGCGCCGCTTGAAACCGACTTGCTCTACTTCGGTCGCTGCGGTCAACCGGGCCCGGGTGGAGCGTCCTTGGTCGGCGACGCACTTCGGGGTGTTTTCGATGAGTCGTGCAAAGCGGAGGACGGATGCCGCCAGTTCACCAAAGGCTGTAAGGCAGACGCTCGGCACGGAGATTGTTGGGTCATCTCAAAACGTTGATGACGGCGGGACTTTCCGGACCCAAAGCTGATAGGAAGGGCGCGTCCGGCGGAGCGTCGTACATGGCGACACGCTCCGACCGGACGGCTCCGTTGATTGCGTTAGAATTCGACGGTCAGATCGACGCCGAAGGTCCTGGCCCGTTCATATTGAGCGCTGATGACGGTGACGAGCGACAGCATCGTCGTCGGCTTGTCCTCGTCGAACAGGTTGCGGACCCAAAATGCCACGCTGGCCTCAGCGCCACCAATCTTGAACCCGTCGAAGCTGGCGCGCGTGTTGACGAGCCAATAACCTGGCGAGGCAGACACAGCACGGAATGCGTCCTGCTCAGCTTGCGGGAATGTGGCGGTCACCGTCGGGATAGTCGCGACCAAGTTTATCTTCGAACGATAGTTGCCGTCCGCACGAAGCGTCATACGCACGTCGCCGAACAAAGGCTCGGTCTCATACTGACCACTTAAGGTAGCGGTCCACTTGGGGCGGCTGATGGCCTGATAAAATGCATTGCCCGTCGTGACGATGGGATCCAACCGGGTGAATTTGTAATCGTTATAGCCCAGCCCCGCCGAAAACGTTAGACCGCGAGCGGGTACGAACTGCGTCTCAAGCTCGAAGCCCTTCGCCTTCGCCGCGCCCGCGCTGACCAGGAAATTGGTTAGCTCCGGACGTGGGGGCGTCAACAAACGTCCGTTTCCGCTAAACTGCACATTGTTGTATTTCACATGGTAAATGGCGATGTTGGTACGCAATATGCGGTCAAACCAATCCGCCTTTAAGCCACCTTCCAGCGACTTCGCCGTCTGCGGCTGGTAGGCGAGGCCGCCTATGCTGCCGCCCGATATGTAGCCAGTACCATATTTCGCGTAAAGAAGGATGTCTCTCGTAGGCTTGTAGTTGACGCCTACATTGTAGGTCACCTTGCTTTTTCTGAAGTCAAGAGCGAAGATCCCCGTCGGGGCCGCCGCGCTGAAGACCGCGCGGTCCGTACCGGTCTTCTTATCCTTCGTGTAGCGAATACCCGCGATCACATCGAGGTCGGGCGTCAGGTGAAACTCTCCCTGGCCGAAGGCGGCGTAGGAATTAGTGATGACGATTGAGTCGCGGCTCATAACTCCACCCAGTTGCCCGGCGAACGGCACGGCGAAGTTTGGATAGACACGGAAAGAGCCGCTCTTCGCCTTGCCCAGAGCGACCTCGTCGCCGGTCCCCCCGCGCGTCTGGCGGTTGCGGAAATAGAGTGCTCCAACCGTCGCGGTCACGAAAGAAGAGTCATAGTTGAGCTGAAACTCTTCGCTGATCTGCTTGTCGGTACCCGATGTGGCCGTGGCCTGGATAAGGAAGGGCTGGCCCACCGTGCTGCCCGCAAGCGCAGCACCAAGCGCGCTCGTGAATATCGGGGCGCCGGTATTGGTGATGATGCCGGCACCGCTGATGTCGGTCCAGTTCGCTTTGTAAGTGCTCTTGCGGTAAGCAAGGATGTTCTTGATTGCAAAAGCATCGGATAGACGGTGTTCGATAATCAGATTGTGCCCATAACCGTCAATATGACTGGGCACCGCGTTTCCATTGTTCACCACCTTCGGCCGCTCCGACTGAATCGGTGTCACCGTCGCAGGATCCTGCGTGGCCAAAAGACCGCGACCCAGCGGGTTGGCGTAGACAAGTCCGGTGCCGTCCTGTGTGAAGTTATCATCGTGGTAATCGAAGCGGTAAATGACCTTCAAATCCGAGCTAGGATTATACTTAACTGCCGCCTGCACCCCTTCAGAGTTGTTGCTGCCGAGATATCGCGGAGAGGTGAAGGTCTTCGGACGACCGAACGCCTGCGAGAAGTCCCATACCACGCCAGGCCGCAGGTTGCGGATGTCGCCACGGCGTTGCGAATGAACATAGCTCACCGATGCGCTAAAATCACCAATTTTGCCCGTGTTCAGGCGAGTTGCGCTGCGGAAATGACGATAGTTGCCGTAGGTTAGAACCTGCTTCACGCCGAAATCATCGCTCGGTTCAGGGGTATGAACGCTGATGGCGCCACCGGTCGAGTTGCGACCGAACAACGTTCCTTGCGGCCCGCGCAGGACCTCGATGCGCGAGACGTCGGCGAAGTCCGACAGGGAGCCGTTGGTCGCCGCGATGTAAACGTCGTCGATATAATAACCGATGCCGCGATCGGCGCCAAGCGCCACCGTGCCGGCGAACTCGCCGCGCATCGAGTATGTCGGAGTGCTGCCGCCACCTACGCCCGAGGTTGTGGTCAGGTTCGGAACGATGCCGCTCAGATCCCGGGTGCTGGTTACGCGATTGGCTGCAAGCGCGTCCGACGATAAAGCGGTCACGGCCACCGGCACGTCCTGGAGGCGCTGCTCGCGCCGCTGCGCCGTGACGACGATCTCCTCCAGTCCGGTAGCGCCGGCACTGGCTTCGCTGCCGCTGCTTGCCGCAGCGGACGTCTGCGCCAGCGCGACCGTCGGCGCACAGATCGCGGTGATCGATGCGGATGCGATCAATATCGTCCGCAGGGCGCTGCCGCTCGTTGCGGCACCCTGCCGACCGGTGGAAATGCTTTTCATGTCTTCCCCTCCTTTACCCGGCGCCTCGCTTAATAATAGCGGTTTGAAGCCGGCCCTGGTGTGGACTATGGCCCTAGCACCGAGGCTCTGTGGTTCACAAGACGAAAACAAGCCGGTCGGCCGAGGGTAATTTTGGCGGATAGTCAGTTCCGCTACGGCCTGGCCTAAGCATCCGCAACATAAGACGTCATCAGTTTAAACGAAACTATTGACACAATGTCTGCTATTTTGGGGAACAGCATGCGACAGCATTGAGACCGGACCCATCGTCGGGACACATAGTACTAATACCATCGTCAGTCGCTGTAATATCATTATAGTTTCAATGCTGAGTGGCGGTCGAACGGCGCCGCAGATATCGCGGATGCATGCTGTCGATGACGAGCCCGGTTTCCTCTGTCGTCGTGCGGTCGCCGCAGGCTCGCGAGACTTAATCGCCACCATATAAGCCGCATAAGCCGCGCTGTTCCTCGTACATATCGGCAGGACCGACCGGCCCGGAAGACAGCAGAGCCCCGGCAGATGTTCCTCGCCAACCTACCCCGTATGGCGCCGGCTTCGGACCACCTTATCTCCGGCCAGCAATTCGATCAGCTCTTCAGAATAGCAACACCATGATGCCGTGGCCGGATCTATTCTTCCCTCCGGCGAGCCTGGTAATGCATGGTGTCAGGATCGGCGCCCACGCGCCCATCGGGGCGGTCGAGCTTTGCTATCGCGGCAAGATCATTTGTGTCGAGTTGCAGCGCGAGCGAGTCATAGTTGTCGCCAAGGTGTCGTTCGCTTGTCGCCTTGGGGATAGCGCTCATGCCCATCGCGAGATGCCACCCCAGCACCACTTGAGCCGGCGAGCGGCCATGTTTCTGCGCAATCTCCAGGATCAGTGGATCGTCAAAAAGCGCGCCGATGGTGCCTGTGCCGCCACCTCCGAAAGGGCTCCAGGCCTGCGTCACGATGCCATGACGTCGGTGGAACTCATGGAGTTGGCGCTGCTGAAAATAAGGATGGACCTCGATCTGGTTCACCGCCGGGACGACCTGCGTCTTCTCGATCAACTCCTCGAGATGAGCAATTTGGAAGTTGCTGACCCCGATGGAACGGACGAGCCCGGCCTGCTTGAGTTCGATCAGCGCACGCCAGGTTTCGACGTAGAGACCCAGCGCCGGGCAGGGCCAGTGCACCAGATAGAGATCGAGCTGGTCCAGCCCCAGGCGTTCGAGACTTCCCTCCAGCGCCGCACGCGCCTTGTCGGCGCCCTGGTCCGCATTCCAGAGCTTGCTGGTGACGAAGGTTTCGCGGCGATCGACGCCGAGACTTCGTATCGCATCGCCGGTTTGCGGTTCGGTGCCATAGACGGATGCCGTGTCGAACAGCCGGTATCCCGTGTCAAAAGCCCGCCGGATCACGGCATTCGTCATGTCCTTCCCGTGGCGGCGCATCAGCCCCAGGCCAAGCCTCGGCATGACGTTGCCGTCGTTCAAAGCTATGGCTGAATGTCCGTTCGCGCCGTTCACCTCATGTCCCTCCGAATCCGCTGCAAAGAGAAAGGCTATTACAGTCGGGCGTCCGCCGCGAGGCCTTGAAAACCTGCCAGGGGGCACAAATCTCGTTGGGCTGGATCGGTGCGATCGTCGTGGTAGCGGACAGGGGCTGTCCCTCGCCTGCCGAGCGGGCGAGGCTCGAAAGGCGGGGCCCGGCCTGGTCGAAGGTTCAGGCCTCGACGAACCGCGTATACCCGGCTAGGTGCTCCGCGCCGGCTTATCGGAGCAGAGGGATTTTCAGATGATCGAGGCCTTTATCTGTGACGCCATTCGCACGCCGATCGGACGTTACGGTGGGATCCTCGCGGGCGTGCGCGCCGACGACCTCGCCGCGGTGCCTATGAAAGCGCTGATCGAGCGAAATCCCGCGCTCGATCCGGCGGCGGTCGATGAAGTTTTTTACGGCTGTGCCAACCAGTCCGGCGAGGACAATCGCAATGTCGCCCGCATGGGGTTGCTGCTCGCCGGTCTGCCCCACACCGTTTCCGGTGTTACGCTCAATCGGCTTTGCGCGTCGGGGCTGGAGGCTGTGGGTGCGGCGGCGCGAGCGATCAGGTCGCAGGAGATGGAGCTGGCCCTCGCCGGAGGGGTCGAGAGCATGAGCCGCGCGCCGTTCGTGATGGGCAAGGCTGACAGCGCCTTCGGCCGCAATCAGAAGCTCGAGGATACGACGATGGGCTGGCGCTTCGTCAATCCGGCGCTGGACGCGCTTTATGGTACCGAGACGATGCCCCGCACCGGTGAGAATGTCGCTGCGGGTTTCTCGGTTGGCCGCGACGACCAGGATGCCTTCGCCTTACGCAGTCAGCATCGTGCGATCGCTGCGCAACAAAACGGTTTTCTTGCCGAGGAGATCGTTTCGGTGACGGTGCCTGGTGTGAAGCGCGGCGAAACCATTCAAGTCGGCACGGATGAACATCCGCGCGCCGATACGACCATCGAGATGCTGCGCAAGCTGAAGCCGCTCTTCGGGCCGGACGGGACGGTTACGGCCGGTAATGCCTCGGGGATCAACGACGGTGCGGCCGCGATGATCGTGGCCAGCGAGGCAGCTGCCAAGGCGCAAGGCCTCACCCCGCGCGCTCGTATATTGGGCATGGCGTCGGCGGGCGTCGAGCCACGCGTGATGGGAATCGGGCCCGTGCCCGCGACGCAAAAGCTATTACAACGCCTCGGCCTGTCGATCGACGATTTCGACGCGATCGAGCTCAACGAAGCCTTCGCAAGCCAAAGCCTCGCCGTTATGCGCGGCTTGGGCCTGCCCGACGACGCGCCGCATGTGAACGCTAATGGCGGCGCGATCGCGCTTGGTCACCCGCTCGGCATGTCCGGCGCCCGTATCGCGATGACGCTCGTGCACCAACTCGAGAAAAGCGGCGGTAAGCGCGGCCTTGCTGCGCTCTGTATCGGGGTTGGGATGGGGCTCGCCCTCGCGGTCGAGCGGGTTTGAGGCGGAGCGTCGCGGAGCGCCGACTCGGTACGGTCGCCAGCTGCCCGGCTGGCGCGCTGTGTCCGCCAGGCTCTTGCCTGTGCGAGCGAACTCAGGAAGCCTTGCCGAGCAGAGCGCGGATCCACGCCCCACCCTGTGCAACGGCGCCTTGTCCGTCCGAGGGTAGCTCGTGGAGGAATAGAGGCCACGCATGAAGCTGATCCTTCCACACATTGAGCTGTACCTCGGCGCCCGACAAGGCGAGATTGCGAGCGAAGGTCAATGAGTCGTCCAGGAGAAGCTCGGCACCGCCCACCTGGATCAGCGTAGGCGGGAAGCCGGTAAGGTCGGCCAGTACGGGCGAGATGTCCGGATCGGCGGGATTGTTTCGGCCATGATATAGCTTCGCCCAGATCGTCACCGACTCCGGCGGCAGGAGCGGATCGCGGTGCGGCCTTTCCTCCGGTGGCACGGTGCGCGGGCGTAGATCCAACCACGGGCTGATGAGATAGGCCCCGGCAGGCCGCGGCAGCCCTTCGCGCGCCAGCCTCAGCAGCATGGCCGCCGTGAGATTGCCGCCGGCCGAGTCACCCGCGACGATCAGGCGCTCCGGCTGAACGCCCTCGTCCAAGGCGAACCGGTAATTGCGGACCGCATCTTCCACCCCCGCGGGGAAGGGGCGCTCGGGGGCGAGCGAATAGTCCATGTTGTAGGCGACCAGACCGGCCGCCTCGGCCAGGTTCGCGACGAGGTGGCGATGTGTCGACGAACTGCAGAAAACATGCCCGCCGCCATGGTGGTACAGGATCGCGCCCGGGCCATCGAGCCCTTGCGGCACAATCCGTTCCCCGGTGACGCCGGCCTTGTCCAGCGGCTCGACCGTGCATCCGTCCGGGAGCGGAACGCGGCCATATTCGGTTTCAGCGTTCCGGCGCAGTTCGGCAAGGGTGGCGGACCGTGCGAGGGGCCGATCAGGCCAGCGGGCGATCAACGAGGCCCGCTCGCGCTCCGCCGCGATGCTCATGCGGCCCGGTAACGCGAAACCATGCCCCCGAGCCGAGCGACCGCCTCGCGATATTCACGGGCGAACTGGCTGACGCGCTGAGCTGCCGGAACGACTTCCCGGACCGCGCCGATGCCCTGCCCGCACCCCCAGATATCCCGCCACGGCTTTGTCTTGGAGTCGGGGGAGAAGCTCATCGTTGACGGGTCGGAGGTCGGCAGATTATCGGGATCGAGCCCCGACGCGACGATGCTCGGTTTCAGGTAGTTGCCGTGAACGCCCGTGAACAGGTTCGAATAGACGATGTCCTCCGACGTCGACTCGGTGATCATCTCCTTATAGCGTGGTTCGGCGACGGCCTCCTCAGTCGCGATGAAAGGCGAACCGATATAGGCGAGATCGGCTCCCATCGCCTGTGCGGCGGCGATCGCGCCACCGGTCGCGATCGACCCCGAAAGCGCCAGCGGCCCATCGAACCAGTCCCGGATCTCCTGGATTAGCGCGAAGGGCGAGGTGGTGCCGGCGTGGCCGCCGGCGCCGCTGGCCACTGCGATGATGCCGTCCGCGCCCTTGGAGATGGCCTTGCGCGCAAATTTGTCGTTGATGACGTCATGCAGGACGATTCCGCCATAGGAGTGGATCGCCTCGTTGACATGCTCAAGTGCGCCCAGCGACGTGATGACGATCGGCACCCGATATTTGACGCAGAGCGCGAGGTCCTCCTCGAGCCGCGTATTGGTACGGTGGACGATCAGATTGACCGCGTAGGGGGCGTCCTTCTCGGTCAGTTCGGTGTTCAACCGCTGTAACCATTGCTCGAAGGTGCCCGAAGGGCGGGCGTTCAGCGACGGGAACGCGCCGATCATGCCCGCGCGACAGGTGGCTATCACGAGCTCCGGCTGCGAAATGATGAAAAGTGGCGAGGCGATGGCCGGGACGGACAGCCGCGACTCGATAGTCGATGGAAGGGACATTCAGGCCTCCGACAATTTCAGCTATGATGGGAGCGGGCTTCGGATCGTCAAAGTGGGCAGTCCGGCGGGAATGCGGGCTTGCGACGCTCCCGGAAGGAGGCCAGTCCCTCCGCCGCCTCGGGTCCGGTGAAGCCGAGAAATTCCAGGGCCAGCGAGGCGTCGAAGGTCGGACCCATCTGGCGCAGCCAGTTGTTGAGCGAATATTTCGTCCAGCGGATCGCGCTCTGGGCGCCGCTCGCAAGACGCTCGGCCAGCGCGAGCGCCGTAGCCTCGAGGTCTTCGTCCTCGACTGCCTTGGAGATCAGGCCGATGCGCTCCGCCTCTTCACCCGACAGGGGATCGCACAGCAACAGATAATATTTTGCGCGGGCGAGGCCGCACAGCAGGGGCCAGATCATCGCGGCATGATCGCCGGCGGCGACGCCGAGGCGGGTGTGGCCGTCGATGATGCGCGCAGTCTTGCTCGCGATGGAGATGTCGGCCAGCAGCCCGCAGACGAGGCCGGCGCCGACTGCCGGGCCGCGCATCGCACTGATGATCGGCTTCGAGCAATTCACGACATTATAGACGATATCCTTGGCTTCTTTCCAGATCTGCGCACGGACCGCGAAGTCCGAGACAATGCCCTCGATCATGTCGAAGTCGCCGCCCGCGGAGAAAGCCTTGCCATGTCCAGTCAGGATGGCGACCCGCACATTGGGATCGGCATCGATGTCGCGCCATACCGCGGCGAGCTCTCCGTGCATCTTGATGTCGGCAGAGTTCAGGCTGTCGGGGTTGTACATGATTACCCGCAAGACACCGTCGGCCGGTGCCTCGAAACGGAGGCGTTGATAAGCGCTGTAGCGTTCTAGCATCATATGGGCTTTCGACTGGATGTTGCCGTTATCTCTCGATTTACTGGAATTCGAGGTTGAGTCGTCCTGAGAGGAGGCCTTGGGCGATGGCGCGATATTGGATTTCGGTGGCGCCTTCGGCGATTTGGTTGAGGCGAGACATGAACCATGCGTCGATGAGCTTGGTTTCGTTTGCGATGCCCATTCCGCCGTGGATCTGCATGCATTTGCTGAAGAGGTCGTGGCAGTTTTTGGTGACGAAGGCTTTGACCATGGAGACTTCGTCGCGGACGTCCTGTCCCTGGTCGACCTTGCCTGCGGCATCGAGGGCCATGCAGCGACCGGCGTAGATGGTGGTTGCGGCTTCGGCGAGGTAGGTTTGGACGGCCTGGTGTTCGCCGATGGGCTTGCCGAAGGTTTTGCGGATTTTGGCGTAGTCGACGGTTTTTTCCATGGCCCATCGAGCGAAGCCGAGGTTCCGGGCGGCGTTGGAGAGGCGGCCGTGGCGGACGCCGAGCATGGCGAGGGCGAAGCCCTTGTCGAGTTCGCCGACGCGATAGGTATCGGGGACGCGGACATTGTCGAAGGAGAGGATGCCTTCGTCGCCGCCGATCTGTCCGAAGATCTTGATGACGCCGGCGAGGCTGTAGCCTGGGGTGCTGGTGGGGACGTAGAAGCAGGTGACGCCGCCCTTGCGCTGGGCGAAGAGCTCCTTGTTGGTGACGGCATAGACCATGATGAAGTCGGCGGTGGGGGACCAAGAGGTCCACTGCTTGGTGCCGTTGATGATCCAGTCGTCGCCGTCGCGCACGGCGGTGGTGCGCATCATCCAGCTGTCGGAGCCGGCATCGGGTTCGGAGAGGCCGAAGGCGCCCTGGAGTTTGCCGCTGGCGAGGTCGGGGAGGATTTCGGCCTGGAGTTCGGGGGACGCCTGTTCCCAGACCTCGTGGGGGCCGCCGGTGAAGTGGGAGATGACGAAATAGGGGAGCAGGCCATAGGGGGGGCCATAGCGGTGGTGGAGCATTTCGAAGGCGAGGAACCAGAGGCGCACGCCGAGGCCGGAGCCGCCGAGCGATTCGGGGCAGAACATGGTATAGTAGCCGGCCCTGGCGGAGGCTTCGCGGACCTGGCGGCGGGCTTCGGTGATGCGGGGGACCTCGAAGCCGGTCTTTTCGTCCCAGTAGAGGCGCTGGTCCTCGAACAGCTTGTCGACCGAGCGCTGGATCGGCATGATTTCGCTTTCGACGAACTTGAGCAGGCCGTCGAGGATTTCGGTTTCCTCGGGGGTGGTGGACAGGCTGGGGGCGTTCATCGGTCTACTCTCCTGGGGGTGCGGTCTGGTCAGCGATGGGCGCTTTGCGCGCGTGCGGCGTCATAGTCCTTCTTGAGCCGTGCGATGACCTCGCGCACGGGGGGGGCGTCGTGGATGGCGCCGACGCCCTGGCCCGCGGTCCAGATGTCGCGCCAGGCCTTGGCCTCGTGGTTGAACTCCTCGCCGAGGTCGATATGCTCCTTGGTGGGCAGGTTGTCGGGGTCCATGCCGTTGTCGATGATGCTCTGGCGCAGCATGTTGGCGGGGATGCCCGAGAAGGCGGGGGTGTAGACGAGGTCGGTGGGGCCTGCGTCGATGAGCATCTGCTTATAGGGGTCGCCGGCCATGCTTTCGGTGGTGGCGATGAACTTGGTGCCCATATAGGCGAAGTCGGCGCCGAGCGCCTGGGCGGCGTGGATGGAGCGGCCATCGGAGATGCAGCCGGCGAGTGCGACGACGCCGTCGTAGAATTCGCGGACCTGGGGGACGAAGGCGAAGGGGTTGATGATGCCGGCATGTCCGCCGGCGCCGCCGCAGACCAGGATGATGCCATCGACGCCGGCGGAGATTGCCTTCCTGGCCCATTCGGGGGTGGTGACGTCGTGGAAGACGAGGCCGCCATAGCCGTGGACGGTGCGGACGATCTCGCTGGGATTGCCGACGCTGGTGATGACGACGGGCACGCGATATTTTTCGACGAGCGCCATGTCCTCGGCAAGACGCAGGTTGGTCTTGTGGGCGATGATGTTGACGCCATAGGGGGCGGCCTTGCGCTCGGGATGGGCCTGGTCGTGGGCGGCGAGGGCGTCACGGATCTGGATCAGCCAGTCCTCGAAGGCGGCTGCGCTGCGCAGGTTGAGCGAGGGGAAGGTGCCGAGCACGCCGTCGCGGCAGCAGCCGATGACGAGGTCGGGCCCGGACACCAGGAACAGCGGGGCTGCGATGACGGGGATCGACAATTTGCTGCCGAGCTCGCTTGCGACACTCACTTCGTCGTGCATCCTTTTCGCATGATGGCGCCCCCTGATGGGCGCGCACCGTGGGACGGCTTGCGCAGCCGGAGCCCTTGGGGCACCGGAGCGGTACGATCGCGGCTTTCGCCGGGCGATTCGCTGCCTGTCCGGGGACCTTGTGCTGATTTGCCGGTCACCGGACAAGCCCGTTGCAGCGCTGCCTAACGGATGATAGATAGATTGGACGGGAAGAGCAAGAGGTCGAAAGGGTGGCCGCGGCGGCGGCTCGATGGGAGTAGCGGGTGGAATGATCGAACAGCCTTTCGTTGTCGACGAATATCGGGAGCTGCGTGAGCAGGTGCGCCGCTTTGTGCGTGCCGAGATCACGCCTTATGGCGATGCGTGGGAGAAGGCGGGCCGGGTTCCGCGCGAACTGCTGCTCAAGATGGGCGAGCTCGGGCTGCTGGGGCTGCGCGCGCCGGAGCGCTTCGGCGGCAGCGGGCTGGGGGTGCTGGGCTGGGTGGTTTTGGCCGAGGAGCTGGGCCGTTCGACCTATGGCGGGGTGACGGTGGTGGCGATGGTGCATTCGGCGATGGCGATGCCGCATCTCTTCCATGCCGGCACCGAGGAGCAGATGGCGCGCTGGCTGCCTGACCTGATCGCGGGGCGCAAGACCTGCTGCATCGCGGTGTCGGAGGCCGATGCGGGCTCGGATGTGAGCGCGATCCGGACGACGGCGCGGCGCGACGGCGACGACTGGGTGCTGAACGGCGCCAAATTCTACATCAGCAACGCGGTTTTCGGCGACGTCTTCTTTGTTGCGGCGCGGACCGATCCGGCTGCCAAGGGCGCGCACGGGATCAGCATGTTCGTGGTCGAGAAGGGCGATCCGGGCTTTTCGGTCGGGCGGCGGCTGGAGAAGTTCGGCGACTGGTGCGCGGACACCGCCGAGATCATCCTCGACGAGGTGCGGCTGCCGGCGGACCGGCTGCTCGGCGAGGAGGGGCGCGGCTTTTACGCGGCGATGAAGAATTTCCAGGGCGAACGGCTGGTGCTCGGCGCGATGGCGAGCGGGGAGGGTGCGACCGCGCTCAAGCTGACCATCGACCATCTGCGCAACCGCAAGGCGTTCGGCGCGCCTCTGATCGAGAAGCAGGGGCTGCGGCAGCGGCTGGCGATGCACCATGCCAAGCTCGAGGCGGGGCGGCAGCTGCTTTATTATGCGGCGTGGCTCGAGCAGCAGGGGCTGCCGTGCATCCGCGAGGTGTCGATGGTCAAGGCGTTCTGCGCGGAGACCTGCAACGAGCTGATGTACAGCTGCCAGCAATTCCATGGCGGCATGGGCTATTTGCGCGAGACGGCGATCGAACGGATGGTGCGCGACGCGCGGCTCCATGCGATCGGCGGCGGTGCGACCGAGGTCATGCTCGAGGAGATTGCCAAGCGCTGGGACGACGTGCCCTATTGGCAATGACCGGCTGCCGGCCGGAGCCGGTCGCGGGGCATGGCCCGGACGACCGCCCGGACCGGGAGAGCTTCTGGACCAAGGACCTTCTGGAGACGACATGGTGGAACAAGCGGCATTGACACGAAACGGCCCGGATGCGTCGGCAGAGGCGCAGGTCACGCTCGAGCGGGTCGGGCGGGTCGCGGTGATCACGCTCAACCGGGCGTCGATGCGCAACCCGCTTTCGCTCGATTTCAAGCAGCGCATTCTGCCGATCCTCGACGAGGTCGAGGAGGATAGCGGCCTGTCGGCGATCGTGCTCACCGGCGCCGGCAAGACCTTCTGCGCGGGCGCCGAGCTTGGCCAGGTGGTCCATCCCGACGGCAAGGACAGCGAGGAGCAGTTCCGCTCGGTGCGGACCTACAACCAGGTCATCCAGCGGCTGCGCGCGCATGATCTGCCGGTGATCGGCGCGATCAACGGCGCGGCGGTGGGCGGCGGCGCGGCGCTGGCGCTGGCCTGCGATATCGCGATCGCCAGCGAGAATGCGAGCTATTATTTCGCCTTCGGCCGGGTTGGCGCTGCCGCCGCCGACATGGGCTGCACCTATCTTCTCGCCAAGGCGGTGGGATCGATGCGCGCGCGCCACTGGATCCTCACCGGGCGCAACGTCGGCGCCGCCGAGGGGCTCGCGGCGGGGCTGTTCGCCGAGGTGCTGCCCGCCGACCGGCTGCTTGCCCGCGCGATCGAGATCGGCGAGGAGATCGCCGCCGCCCAGCCGCGCCGCGCCGCAGCGGCGACCAAGCTCGCGCTCACCCGCGCCGACGACACCAGCTTCGAGGCGTGCATCACCTATGAAGCCTATGTGCAGAACTATATGTTCACCACCGAAGAGCATCGCACGCGGCTGCGCGCGCTGATGCAGGGCGGCCCCGGCGCGAAGAAGCGGAGCTGACCATGGCGAACAAGCGATATGACAGCGCCGAGGCGGCGCTCGACGGCCTCCTCTTCGACGGGATGACCGTCGCGGTCGGCGGGTTCGGCCTGTGCGGCCTGCCCGAGACGCTGATCATCGCGCTGCGCGACAGCGGCGTGCGCGGCCTCACCGTCATCTCCAACAATGCCGGGGTCGACGACTGGGGGCTCGGCCTGCTCCTCCAGACCCGCCAGATCGCCCGCATGATCTCCTCCTATGTCGGCGAGAACAAGGAATTCGAGCGCCAGCACCTGTCCGGTGAGATCAACCTCGAATTCTGCCCGCAAGGCACGCTCGCCGAACGGATCCGCGCCGGCGGCGCCGGCATCCCGGCCTTCTATACCCGCACCGGCGCGGGCACCGTCGTCGGTGAAGGCAAGGAGGAGCGCATCTTCAACGGCGAACGCTTCATCATGGAGACGGCGCTCACCGCCGATCTCGCGCTCGTCAAGGCCTGGCGGGCCGACGACAAGGGCAACCTCCTCTACCGCAAGACCGCGCGCAACTTCAATCCGGTGGTCGCCACCTGCTCGCGCATGACCGTCGCCGAAATCGAGGAATTCGTGCCGACCGGCGCCATCCCCGCCGACGCCGTCCATACCCCGAGCGTCTATGTGCGCCGCATGACCCACGCCCGCATCAACGAAAAGCGCGTCGAGAAGCTCGTCACGCGCCAAGAGGACTGAACCATGCCCTGGACCCGCCACCAGATCGCCGCGCGCGCCGCCCGCGAACTCGAGGACGGTTGGTATGTCAATCTCGGCATCGGCATCCCGACCCTCGTCGCCAGCCTGCTGCCCGAGGGCATCGACATCACCCTCCAGTCCGAAAACGGCATGCTCGGCCTCGGCCCCTATCCCACCCCGGACCAGGTCGATCCCGACCTCATCAACGCCGGCAAGGAAACCATCACCGAACTGCCCGGCACCAGCTATGTCTCCTCCGCCGAAAGCTTCGCCATGGTCCGCGGCGGCCATATGGACGCCACCATCCTCGGCTCGCTCGAAGTCGCCGAAAATGGCGATATGGCCAACTGGATCATCCCCGGCAAAATGGTCAAGGGCATGGGCGGCGCCATGGACCTCGTCAGCGGAACCCCCCGCGTCATCGTCCTCATGGACCATTGCGCCCGCGACGGATCCCCCAAATTCCGCAAAACATGCTCTCTCCCCCTCACCGGCCTCAACGTCGTCGACATGCTCATCACCGACCTCGCCGCATTCAAACGTACCAACCGGCAAGGCCCCTTCCACCTCGTCGAACTCGCTCCAGACGTCTCTCTCGACCACCTCAAGGCAAAATCCGAAGCCCACTTCACCTGGTA
>Ga0207658_10000641_pt1 | contig 30709 bp, 24 predicted proteins | sample KBSS33metaG_FD_184322 | JGI IMG/M metagenome (GOLD analysis project Ga0207658, IMG submission 184322) | Switchgrass rhizosphere microbial communities from Kellogg Biological Station, Michigan, USA - KBS S3-3 metaG (SPAdes) (version 2) | ecosystem: Host-associated > Plants > Roots > Rhizosphere...
CCGTCGCGCGACACCGCGCACCTGGTGCAGGATCCGACGGGCAACTGGCTGCTGGTCGGCAGTCCCAAGCCGGCGCAGGGGGTTCCGCCGCCACCGCTGAACACGCCGCTACCTGAGGCGGCCCCGGCTGCCGCTCCACGCCCGGCTCCGGCTCCCGCCGCGGCGCCCGCACCGGTTCCGGCACCTGCGGCCGCTCCCGTCCCGGCTCCGGTCGGTGTCCCAGCGCCGCTCGGTGTTCCGGTTCCGGGCGCTGCACCGGCACCCGTCGTGGTCGACCCGCGCGAGCAGGTCGTGCATGCGCCGGTGCCCGCGGCTCCGGCGGTCCCGGCTCCCGCCCTCGCAGCGCCCGTTCCTGCGGCCCCGGCACTCCCGGTGCCCGGGCTCGGCACACTGCCCGGCCCGGCCCTGCAGCCTGAGAGCGTGCTCCCGGCTCAGGCACCGGCTCAGGCACCGGCTCTGGCACCCGCTCCGGCTCTGGCGCCTGCCCCGGCCCCGCTCCCGGCACAGCCCGCCCCCGGCCTCCCCGCATGAGCGGTCCGCGAATGAAGGGCGCTCCGGGTTCACGTGGGTCGGGCGCGCCGCGCAAGCGGCAACCCGCCGCCAAACCGCGTACCGCACAACCGCATTCGGCCCACGACCGGCGCACCCGTGAAGCCGTCGTACCCGAGGGCCGCACCGGCTCGTTCGGGTTCCGGCACAAGACCGGCAATATCGTCATCGCGCTGGTGCTGGTCACGGCGGGAGTGCAGCTGTTCTTCCTGCAAGGCCCCCGGGCCGCGGGTCTGCGTGCCGAGGCGGCCAGCCAGCTCAAGGTCACCGACGTGCAGAAGGCGGTGCGGGGCAGCATCGTCGACCGCAACAGCGCCAAGCTGGCATTCACCATCGAGGCCCGCGCGCTGACCTTCCAGCCGAACCGGATCCGCCAGCAGCTGACCGAGGCGAAGGCCAAGACCCCGGCGGCACCGGACCCCGACAAGCGGCTCAACGAGATCGCCGTCGGCGTGGCAGGCCTGCTGAACAACAAGCCCGACGCCGCGACCCTGGCCAAGAAGATCACCGGCAGGGACTCGTTCGTCTACCTCGCGCGGGCCGTCGATCCGGCGATCTCCGACGCCATCACCAAGAAATACCCCGAGGTCGGCGCAGAGCGGCAGGACATCCGGCAGTATCCCGGCGGGTCGCTGGCCGCTAACGTCGTCGGCGACATCGGCTGGGACGGCCACGGCCTGCTCGGCCTCGAAGATTCCTTCGACGCAAAGCTCTCCGGCACCGATGGCTCCGTCACCTACGACCGCGGCTCGGATGGTGTGGTGATCCCCGGCAGCTACCGCGACCGGCACGACGCCATCAACGGCGCCACCGTGCAGCTCACCCTCGACAACGACATCCAGTACTACGTCCAGCAGCAGGTGCAGCAGGCCAAGGACGTCTCGGGCGCGCACGACGTGTCCGCGGTGGTCCTGGATGCGAAGACCGGCGAGATTCTGGCCATGACGAACGACAACACGTTCGACCCGGCGCAGGAACTGAACCGGCAGGACGACAAGCAGATGGGCAACCTCCCCGCGACGTCACCGTTCGAACCGGGCTCGGTCAACAAGATCGTCACCGCGGCGTCGGTCATCGAGTTCGGCCTGTCGAATCCCGATGAGGTGTTGCAGGTTCCGGGCAGTTACAACATGGGTGGCGTCACCATCCGCGACGCCTGGGGTCACGGCGTCGAGCCGTACACAACCACCGGTGTCTTCGGGAAGTCCTCGAACATCGGCACTCTGATGCTGGCCCAGCGGGTCGGCCCGGAGCGCTTCGCCGACATGCTGACGAAGTTCGGCCTCGGCCAGCGCACGGGTTCGGGCCTACCGGGTGAGAGCGCGGGCCTGGTGCCGCCGATCGATCAGTGGTCGGGCAGCTCGTTCGCGAACCTGCCCATCGGCCAAGGTCTTTCGATGACGCTGCTGCAGATGACCGGCATGTACCAGGCCATCGCGAACGACGGTCTGCGCGTCCAGCCTCGCATCGTGAAATCGATCGTCTCGGCAGACGGCACGCACCAGGACCAGTCAGCGCCGGAGAGCGTCCAGGTGGTGTCGCCGGAGACGGCGAAGACGCTGCGCAACATGTTCCGTGCCACCCTCCAGCGTGACCCGCGCGGCACCCAGCAGGGCACCGGTTGGCCGGGTGCCGTCGAGGGCTATCAGATGGCGGGCAAGACCGGTACCGCGCAGCAGATCAACCCGGCCTGTGGCTGCTACTACGACGACGACCACTACTGGATCACCTTCGCCGGCATGGCGCCGGCGGACGACCCGCGCTATGTCGTCGGGATCATGGCTAACAACCCGCAGCGCAACGCCGACGGCACGCCGGGACACTCGATGGCGCAGCTGTACCACAACATCGCGGCTTGGCTGATGCAGCGGGAGAATGTGCCGCTGTCACCGGACCCCGGTCCGCCGTTGGTCCTGCAGGCCACCTGACGGGCCGGGTGCCCGTCTCCCGCCCGGTACTGTGTCAAGGCCATGTCTTCGCCTACCTTGCGCCCCGCTGACCCCGTCGGAGCCGCGCTGGGCTCGTTGGCCGACCACGTCGGCGCAGCGCTGCCTTCCGATGCCCAGGCCCGGGAGCTGCGGGTCACCGGCGTCACGCTGAGCAGCCGCGGCATCGTCGGCGGTGATCTGTTCGCGGCGCTGCCAGGGTCGGCCGCGCACGGTGCGCGGTTCGCCGCTGATGCCGTCGCTGCCGGCGCCGCCGCGGTGCTGACCGATCCGGCGGGACTGGACGTGCTCGACGTGTCCGTCCCCGTGCTGGTGCACGACGACCCGCGGGCCGTGCTGGGGGAAGTCGCCGCCGAGATCTATGGCCGCCCGTCCGAGCGGCTGCGCGTCATCGGCATCACCGGGACCTCCGGCAAGACCACGACCACCTATCTGGTGGAGGCGGGGCTGCGCGCCGCGGGGCGGGTGGCCGGACTGATCGGCACCGTCGGCATCCGGATCGACGGCCGCGACCTGCCGAGCTCGCTGACCACCCCGGAAGCGCCCGCGCTGCAGGCGCTGCTGGCCGCCATGGTCGAGCGCGGCGTCGACACCGTCGTCATGGAGGTGTCCAGCCACGCGCTGTCGCTGGGCCGGGTGGACGCCCTGCGTTTCGCCGCCGGCGGATTCACCAACCTGTCGCGGGACCACCTCGACTTCCATCCGACCATGGACGACTACCTGGACGCCAAAGCCCGGCTGTTCCAACCGGATTCGCCCAACCACGCCGAAGCGTCGGTCATCTGCGTCGACGACGACTGGGGCCGGCAGATGGCCACCCGGGCCACCGACCCGGTGACCGTCAGCACCACCGGCGACGCCGACTGGACCGTCACCGACGTCGAACCGGACTTCAACGCAGGCAATGGCGCCGGCCAGCAGTTCACGGCCGTCGGGCCCGACGGCGTCCGGCACCCGCTGCGGATCGGCCTGCCCGGCGGTTACAACGTGGCCAACGCGCTGCTGGCCGTGGCACTGCTCGACGCGGTGGGCGTCACCCCGGAGCAGGCCGCGCCCGGACTGGCCGCCGCCACCGTCCCCGGCCGCTTGCAGCCCATCGACCGTGGACAGGACTTCCTCGCCCTCGTCGACTACGCACACAAGCCCGGCGCGCTGGAGGCGGTACTGCAGACCCTGCGCCCGCAGACCCAGGGTCGCCTGGCCGTGGTTTTCGGCGCCGGCGGCAACCGGGATGCCGGGAAGCGCGAACCGATGGGACGCATCGCCGCGGAACTGGCGGACCTCGTCGTGATCACCGACGACAACCCGCGCGACGAAGACCCCGACCTCATCCGGGGCACCATCGCGGCGGGGGCAGCGGACGGCACGGCCGAGGTGGTGGTGATCGGTGACCGCCGCGCGGCCATCGACCACGCCGTCGCCTGGGCCCGTGCGGGGGACACGGTCCTGGTCGCGGGCAAGGGCCACGAGTCGGGTCAGACCCGCGCCGGCCAGACCCGTCCGTTCGATGATCGTGATGAGTTGGCTGCCTCGCTCGATGCAGCGGCCGGGAAAGCTGGGGAGTCACCCGCATGATCGACCTGACCCTGGCGGAGATCGCCGACATCGTCGGCGGCGAGCTGTCCGACATCTCGCCCGAGGCTGCCGCCGCGACACGCGTGACCGGAACCGTCGAGTTCGATTCGCGGGCCGTCACCGCGGGTGGGCTGTTCCTGGCGTTGCCGGGGGCCCGGACCGACGGACACGACTTCGCCGCTGGCGCGGTGGCCGCCGGTGCCGTCGCGGTACTGGCGGCCCGTCCGGTCGGGGTGCCGGCGATCGTGGTGAAACCGGTTGCCGGACAGGTTGATTCGGCATCGGGTGCGCTCGAGCACGACACCGACGGGTCGGGCGCCGCAGTGCTGGCGGCGCTGGGTAAGTTGGCCCGCGCGGTGGCCGACCGGCTGGCCGCCGGGGGACTGCGGATCATCGGGGTCACCGGCTCGTCGGGCAAGACGTCGACCAAGGATCTGCTGGCCGCCGTGCTGGCGCCGCTGGGTGAAGTGATCGCGCCGCCCGGATCGTTCAACAACGAGCTCGGCCATCCGTGGACGGTGCTGCGCGCCACCGGTGACACCGACTTCCTCGTGTTGGAGATGTCCGCACGGCACCCCGGCAACATCGCCGCGCTGGCCGCGATCGCACCGCCGTCGATCGGGGTCGTGCTCAACGTCGGCACCGCGCACCTCGGCGAATTCGGCTCGCGCGACGTCATCGCCGCGACGAAATCCGAACTGCCACAAGCCGTTCCGTCGACCGGTGTCGTCATCCTCAACGCCGACGACGGCGCCGTGGCCGCCATGGCGGAGCGCACCCAGGCCCGCGTGGTGCGGGTATCCCGGTCGCCCGGAGCCGATATCTGGGCCGGCGACGTCACTCTTGACGAGCTGGCCCGCCCGCGCTTCACCCTGCACGCGGGCGAGCAGCAGGTCGACATCGCACTGGCGGTGCACGGCGACCATCAGGTGTCCAACGCGCTCAGTGCCGCCGCCGTCGCGCTGGAATGCGGCGCGACCCTGCACCAGGTGGCCGACGCGCTCGCCGGCGCGGGCCCCGTCTCCAAGCACCGCATGCAGGTCACTACCCGAGCCGATGGCGTCGTCGTGGTGAACGACGCCTACAACGCCAACCCCGACTCGATGCGCGCGGGCCTCAAGGCACTGGCCTGGATGGCCAAGTCGGCGCGTGCCGAGTCCGATGCGCCGGTGCGTAGCTGGGCGGTGCTCGGCGAGATGGCCGAACTGGGTGAAGACGCGATTGCCGAGCATGACAGCATCGGTCGACTGGCCGTGCGTTTAGATGTGTCACGACTGGTCGTCGTCGGAACCGGGAGGACTATGGGCGCCATGCAACACGGCGCGGTGATGGAAGGTTCGTGGGGCAGCGAGGTCTCGCCGGTTCCCGATGCCGAAGCCGCGCTTGATTTGCTGCGCGCCGAGCTGGAGCCCGGCGATGTCGTGCTGGTCAAGGCCTCGAACTCCGCGGGGCTCGGCGCGCTGGCCGACGAGCTGGCGCGGGAGGGACAAGCGTGATCCAAATCCTGTTCGCCGTCGGTATCGCGCTCGCGGTGTCGATCGTGCTGACGCCGGTGCTGATCCGGCTGTTCACCCGCCGGGGCTTCGGCCACGAGATCCGCGAAGACGGTCCGGCCAGCCACCAGAAGAAGCGCGGCACGCCCTCCATGGGTGGCGTGGCGATCGTCACCGGCATCTGGTGCGGCTATCTCGGTACCCACCTCGTGGGCCTGCTGGTCGACGGCGAGGGGCCGTCGGCGTCGGGCCTGCTGGTGCTCGGCCTGGCCACGTCGCTGGGCGCCGTCGGCTTCATCGACGATCTGATCAAGCTCCGGCGAGCACGCAACCTGGGTCTGAACAAGACCGCCAAGACCGTCGGTCAGCTGGTGTCGGCCGTCCTGTTCGGCGTGCTGGTGCTGCAGTTCCGCAACGGCTACGGGCTGACGCCGGGAAGTGCCGGTCTGTCGTATGTGCGCGAGATCGCGACCGTCACCCTTGGCCCGCTGCTGTTCGTGCTGTTCATCGTGGTGCTGGTGAGCGCATGGTCCAACGCGGTCAACTTCACCGATGGTCTGGACGGGCTGGCGGCCGGCGCCATGGCGATGGTCAGCGCGGCGTACGTGCTGATCACGTTCTGGCAGTACCGCAACGCCTGCGCCACCAGCCCGGGACCGGGCTGTTACAACGTCCGTGACCCGCTGGACCTGGCGCTGGTCGCGGCCGCGACAGCGGGAGCCTGCATCGGGTTCCTGTGGTGGAACGCCGCGCCGGCGAAGATCTTCATGGGCGACACCGGCTCGCTGGCACTCGGTGGCATCATCGCCGGCCTGTCGGTGACCAGCCGGACCGAGACGCTGGCCATCGTGCTCGGCGCCCTGTTCGTCGCCGAGGTGACCTCGGTGGTGGTCCAGATTCTGGCCTTCCGCACCACGGGGCGCCGGGTGTTCCGGATGGCGCCGTTCCATCATCATTTCGAGCTGGCTGGCTGGGCCGAGACCACGGTGATCATCAGGTTCTGGTTGCTCACAGCCATCGCCTGCGGGCTCGGCGTGGCGCTGTTCTACAGCGAGTGGCTGTCGGCGGGTGGCCGCTAGACACGCGGCTCCCAGCCAACAATCAGCTTTCTGCGCGGTGGTGCCGGACCTCGCTGTTAGGGTTCGCGCCATGAGTGTCGCGAAATACCTGGTGGGACCCGTTGTCGTGCTGTCGGGTGCGGCGTTGATCGCGGGTTGCGGCGGGTCGGACGGCAAGTCCGGAAGCGGCAGTCAGGCCGCGGTGAAGTACGACATCTCGAAGGTCAGCGGCGCCAAGAGCAGCCTGCCGCCGGGTTACGACCCGATGGATCTCGAGGCGGACACCGTCACCCAGGAGAAGCTGGACGCGCCCGGCGTCGGCGCGCTCAGCACCACGCCGCCGTCGATCGTCACGCCCGCCGAGTGCGCGGCGCTGCTCAAGCCGCTGGCGCCGGCAGGCGTCGGAGCCAAGACGGCGGGCTTCATCGGCAGCAGCCAGGAGGGACACACCGTCATCGTGATGGCGGCGGAGGCGGCCAACACCGTCGGCGAACTCGGCCATGCGGGCTGCGATCACATCACCGTCGACTCAACCGACGGCGTCACCGCGACGGTCGAGCGTGTCCCCGGCCCCGACATCGCGGGCGCAAAGACCATGGGCGTGCAGGCGCACATCACTGCCAACGGCAAGGCCATCGAGGAATCCACCTACACCGCTGTCCTGGGTGACAAGACCGTCGCCGTCGTCCAGGCCGACATCGACCCGCAGGTCGCGAAGGACCTGCTCGTCAAGGCGGTCGCGGCTATGAAGAGCTGACGATCCTCGCGGGTCCCGCGAGCGTGCACAGAGATCACCGATCCGGCCAGGATGACGCACTGGCCCCGCATTCGTGACCTTGTGCTGTGTGAGGTTCCTGGCAAATCGCCCCATTCCGGCGACACGCGCCGGATGTGCCGCGCCCGACGGGCGTGACAAGGGAGGATTTTGGGATGCAAGGGACAGTTGTGGTTTTTGTGACCAATGTGAACGACGAGGTCGGGTAGTCACATGCCGGACATCCTTGCAAAGCTCCGCCGGAGCAAAGCCGGCCCGGAGGCTCCCGACGATCAGCACGCGGCCGCGTCCGGCGACGCCGGCAAAGCTGCCAAAGACGCCGCCGCGGGTTCGGCGGCCAAGCCCGCCGAACCCAAGCGGCAGGGGCCCCGGGCCCGGTTCGGGGCCTGGCTGAGCCGGCCGATGACGTCGTTCCACCTGGTCATTGCCTGCGCGGCGCTGTTGATCACTCTGGGCTTGACCATGGTGCTGTCGGCCTCGGGCGTGCACTCGTACGACGAGGACGGCTCGCCCTGGACGATCTTCGCCAAGCAGGTTCTCTGGACGATCATCGGCCTGATCGCGTTCTATATCGCCCTGCGGCTGCCCATCGCGTTCATGCGCCGGATGGCGCTGCCGGCGTTCATCGTCAGCCTCGTGCTGATCGCGCTGGTGCTGATCCCGGGCGTCGGCCACCTGTCCAACGGCGCCCGCGGCTGGTTCGTCGTCGCCGGCTTCTCCATGCAGCCGTCCGAGCTGACCAAGATTGCCTTCGCCATCTGGGGTTCGCACCTGCTCGCGACCCGCCGCATGGAGCACGCCGGGCTCAAGGAACTGCTGTTTCCGCTGCTTCCCGCGGCGGTGCTGGCGCTCGCCCTGATCGTCGCCGAGCCGGACCTCGGACAGACGGTGTCGGTGAGCATCGTCCTGCTCGGCCTGCTCTGGTATGCCGGTCTGTCGCTGAAGCTCTTCCTCACCTCACTGGTCGCCGCCATCGGTGCTGCCGCGGTGCTCGCGGTCTCGGCCGGCTATCGCTCCGACCGCGTGCGGGCCTGGCTGGACCCCGACTCCGACCTGCAGGGCATCGGGTACCAGTCGCGGCAGGCCAAGTACGCGCTGGCCAACGGCGGCATGTTCGGCGACGGGCTGGGGCAGGGCACCGCGAAGTTCAACTACCTGCCCAACGCGCACAACGACTTCATCTTCGCGATCATCGGCGAGGAGCTCGGCTTCATCGGTGCGGCGGCCCTGCTCGCGCTGTTCGGCCTCTTCGCCTACGCCGGTATGCGGATCGCTCGGCGGTCCGTCGACCCGTTCCTGCGGCTGCTGACCGCCACCACGACGCTGTGGGTCGTCGGCCAGGTGTTCATCAATGTCGGCTACGTGCTCGGCCTGCTGCCCGTCACCGGCATTCAGCTGCCACTCATCTCCGCCGGTGGAACAGCAACGGCCACAACACTTCTGTTGATCGGCCTGATCGCCAATGCCGCGCGCCACGAACCCGAGGCGGTGGCCGCGCTGCGGGCCGGTCGCGATGACCGGATGAACCGGATCCTGCGACTGCCGCCGCCGGTGCCGTATTCGCCGACGTCCCTGGACTCGGCCGGGGACCGGCTCCGTGGCCGGGGAGGCAAGGCCGGCGACAAGCCGGCCCGCAAGCCCGCCGCCAAGAAGGCCGCTCCCGCCAAGACGGCAAAGCCCACGAAGGCCGCCCGTTCCACCCGGCAGGAACCGCCGGCCCGGCAGCGGCGGACCGACGTCCCGAGGCGGACCCGCCGCACCGAGGAACCGGACCGGCGATCCGGCCAGAGCCGGCGCAACCCAGTACCGGCCGACGGTGCCGGACGACGTGCAAGGCAAAATGGTGAGCTCAAGGGTCACGGGCGACGTGACCCGCGCCGGTCGGACCCACGGGTCCGCACATTGGAAGGTCAGCGGTACGGGTGAGTCAGGATTGGGTGTGAGTTCGGACCCAGACGAGCGCAGTGACGGCGGAACCCGCGGCATCTCGGTGGTGTTGGCCGGAGGTGGCACCGCGGGTCACATCGAACCCGCGATGGCAGTTGCCGACGCACTGGTGGCGTTGCGGCCCGACGTCCGGATCACCGCCCTCGGCACGGCGCGCGGGCTGGAAACCCGACTTGTCCCCGAACGTGGTTATGACCTCCAGCTGATCACCCCGGTTCCGTTGCCGCGCAAGCCTTCTGCCGACCTGGCCCGGCTGCCGCTGCGGGTCCGTGCCGCGGTCCGAGAGACCCGTGACATCCTCGACTCGGTGCAGGCCGATGTCGTCGTGGGTTTCGGTGGTTACGTTTCGCTGCCCGCCTACTTGGCTGCTCGCGGCGGTGGGCTGCGCCGGCGCCGCGCTGTTCCGGTTGTGGTGCACGAGGCCAACGCCAGTGCGGGCTGGGCCAACAAGGTCGGTGCCCGGTCGGCGCGCCGGGTGCTGGCCGCGGTGCCGGATTCGGGTCTCAAAGGCGGCGAGGTCGTCGGTATCCCGGTGCGTGAGTCGATCACCTCACTCGATCGCGCCGCCCTGCGCGCGGAAGCCCGCGCATTCTTCGGTTTCGCCGACGACGCCCGGGTACTCCTGGTGTTCGGGGGCTCGCAGGGGGCGCAGTCGCTGAACCGTGCGGTCTCGGCTGCGGCAGGGAACCTCGCCGCGCAAGGTGTTTCGGTCCTGCACGCCTATGGGCGAAAGAACACGCTGGAATTGCCGGAGCCGGCACCGGGTGCCCCGCCATATGTCGGCGTGCCGTACCTCGATCGCATGGACTTGGCTTATGCGGCAGCAGATCTGGCCATCTGCCGGTCCGGGGCCATGACCGTCGCCGAGGTCAGCGCGGTCGGCCTGCCCGCGGTCTACGTGCCGCTGCCGATCGGCAACGGCGAGCAACGACTCAATGCACTCCCGGTGGTCGACGCCGGCGGCGGCCTGCTGGTCGACGACGCCGAGCTGACCCCGGACTACGTCACCGAACGGATCGGAACTTTGATGGGCGACACCGCCGCACTGGATCAGATGACGACGGCGGCTGCGCTGGCCGGCCACCGCGACGCGGCCCGGCGGGTGGCGCAGATCGCCTTGGAAGTTGCGGGTATCGCGGCCGAATCGGGCCGTCGATGACAGCGCGGGAGCTGCCGCCCGAGCTGGCTCGGGTGCACATGGTCGGCATCGGCGGTGCCGGCATGTCCGGTATCGCCCGGATCCTGCTGGACCGCGGTGGTCAGGTGTCCGGCTCGGATGCCAAGGAGTCCCGTGGTGTCGCGGCGCTGCGGGCGCGCGGTGCCGAGATCCGGATCGGGCACGACGCGTCGTCGCTGGACATGCTGCCCGGCGGTCCGACCGTCGTGGTCAGCACGCACGCCGCCATCCCGAAGGACAACCCGGAGCTGGTGGAGGCCCGGCGGCGCGGCATCCCGGTGATCATGCGCCCGGTCGTGCTCGCGAAGCTGATGGACGGCTACCGCTCGGTGCTGGTGACCGGCACCCACGGCAAGACCACGACCACCTCGATGGTCATCGTGGCGTTGCAGCACACCGGTTTTGACCCGTCGTTCGCGGTGGGTGGCGACCTGGGCGAGGCCGGCACCAACGCGCACCACGGCAGCGGTGACTGCTTCGTGGCCGAGGCCGACGAGAGCGACGGTTCGCTGCTCGAGTACACCCCCGACGTGGCGGTGGTGACCAACGTCGAGGCCGACCACCTGGACCACTTCGGCAGCGTCGAGGCCTACACCGCGGTGTTCGACGATTTCGTGGCGCGGCTGCGTCCCGGCGGCGCGCTCGTGGTGTGCGCCGACGACCCGGGTGCGGAGGCGCTGGCGCAGCGGTCGGCGGAGCGGGGTGTTCGGGTGCTGCGCTACGGCATGGGCAGCGCGCAGCGCACGGATCTGGAAGCGACGCTGCTGACCTGGCAGCAGCAGGGCACCGGTGGGGTGGCGGCCGTCCAGCTGGCGGGGGAGCCGCACCGCCGTGGCATGCGACTGTCGGTGCCCGGTAAGCACATGGCGCTCAACGCCCTGGCCGCGCTACTGGCGGCCCGGGAGGTCGGTGCCGATCCGGAGGCCGTGCTCGACGGCCTCACCGGGTTCGAAGGTGTGCGGCGCCGCTTCGAGGCGGTCGGAACCGCTTACGGCGTACGGGTTTTCGACGACTACGCGCACCATCCCACCGAGGTTCGGGCGACGCTCGAGGCGTTGCGGGCGGTGGCCGGCACGTCGCGGTCCATCGTCGTGTTCCAGCCCCATTTGTATTCGCGGACACAGACTTTCGCCAAGGAGTTCGGTCAGGCGCTGGATCGTGCCGACGAGGTGTTCGTCCTCGACGTCTATGCCGCGCGGGAAGCCCCCATGGCTGGGGTCAGCGGCGCGAGCATCGTCGAACACGTCACGGCCCCCGTGCATTACGTACCCGATTTCTCGGCCGTGGCTGAGCAGGTGGCGGCCAAGGCCGGTCCCGGTGACGTCATCGTCACCATGGGCGCCGGCGACGTCACGCTGCTGGGTCGCGAGATTCTGACCGCACTGGAGGTCAAGGCTGACCGCGCCGCTCCGGGACGGCCCACGTCGTGACCGCGGCGGACGGCTCGGGGGAGCCGGATCCGGTTGCGGCGCAGGGCGACACGGCGCAAGACGTGGCTCCTGACGCTGCCGATCCGGCCGACGCGACGGCGGCCGCGACAGAGCCGATCGAGGACGCCGCGGCAGCTGGGCCCGCGGCAGGAGAGGCCGCTGCTGACGCTGCGTCGGTCGATCCCGCGTCACCCGACTACGAGGGGCCCCGTCGCCGCGCTCGGCGTGAGCGGGAGGAACGCCGGATCGCGCTGGACCGGGCCAGGGCCCTGGAGCAGGCGCGTCAGGAGGCCCGGCGCCGGGCGGCGGGCCTCAGCGAGCAGCCGAAGGCGCCGACCCGGGGTGTCATCCGCGGGCTGAAGCTGTTGCTGTGGTCGGCGGTGACGGCCGTCCTCGCGGTCACGCTGGGCCTGGTGCTGTACTTCACGCCGATCATGGCGGTTCGCCACACCGTGGTCACCGGCCTGGGAACCCTGACCGAGGACGAGGTGACGAAGGCGGCCGCGGTGCCACCGGAGACGCCGTTGCTCCAGGTCAACACCGATGCGGTGGCCGAACGGGTCGCCACCATCCGGCGGGTGGCCAGTGCCCGGGTGCAGCGGGAGTACCCGTCCACGCTGCGGATCACCGTGCTGGAGCGAGTCCCGGTGGCGGCCAAGGAGTATCCGGACGGTCCGCACCTCTTCGACCGCGACGGGGTGGATTTCGCGACCGAACCGCCGCCGCAGGGGCTGCCGTACCTGGACGCCGACAATCCCGGTCCGAAGGATCCGGCGACCCTGGCGGCCCTCGAGGTGCTGTTGTCGCTGCGTCCCGAGGTGTTCAGTCAGGTCGCCAGGGTCGGGGCGCCGTCGGTCGCCGGTGTCACCCTGACCCTGAACGACGGTCGTGAGGTCATCTGGGGGACCACCGACCGTACGGAGGAGAAGGCGCTGAAATTGGGGGCGCTGCTCACCCAGCCGGGGCACACGTATGACGTATCCAGTCCCGACCTGCCGACTGTGAAGTAGCTCATCCATTTCTCAGCCGGCCCCCGCGGCTGCGCCCGCCAGGCCAAGAAAAAACGCGCGAACTCTCGGCGCGCCTGCGCGGCTGCGGCGCGGCGGCACCCTACCGTTCTGTTTGCGCGGAACAACTTGACATAACTCTAACCCTATGGTTGAGGTTTAGGGTTTTAATTCGAGAAGTTTTGCTCCGGACAAACCCAGCAGGGAGGAAGACGACACATGACACCCCCGCATAACTACCTCGCCGTCATCAAGGTGATCGGTGTCGGCGGCGGCGGCGTCAACGCCGTCAACCGCATGATCGAACAGGGCCTTCGTGGCGTTGAGTTCATCGCGATCAACACCGACGCGCAGGCGCTGCTGCTCAGTGAGGCGGACGTCAAGCTCGACGTCGGCCGTGACTCGACGCGTGGCCTCGGCGCCGGCGCCGACCCCGAGGTCGGCCGCAAGGCTGCCGAGGACGCCAAGGACGAGATCGAAGAGCTGCTGCGCGGCGCCGACATGGTGTTCGTCACCGCCGGCGAGGGTGGTGGCACCGGTACCGGTGGCGCGCCCGTCGTTGCCTCCATCGCCCGCAAGCTCGGCGCGCTGACAGTCGGCGTCGTGACCCGCCCGTTCTCCTTCGAGGGCAAGCGCCGCTCGAACCAGGCCGAGACGGGCATCCAGGCGCTGCGCGAGAGCTGCGACACCCTGATCGTCATCCCCAACGACCGCCTGCTGCAGATGGGCGACGCCGCCGTCTCGCTGATGGACGCGTTCCGCAGCGCCGACGAGGTGCTGCTCAACGGCGTGCAGGGCATCACCGACCTGATCACGACCCCGGGTCTGATCAACGTCGACTTCGCCGACGTCAAGGGCGTCATGAGCAGCGCCGGCACGGCGCTGATGGGCATCGGCTCGGCCCGCGGCGACGGTCGCGCGCTCAAAGCCGCCGAGATCGCCATCAACTCGCCGCTGCTGGAAGCCTCGATGGATGGCGCCCAGGGCGTGCTGATGTCGGTGGCCGGCGGCAGCGACCTGGGTCTGTTCGAGATCAACGAGGCCGCGTCGCTGGTGCAGGACGCCGCGCACCCCGAGGCCAACATCATCTTCGGAACCGTCATCGACGATTCGCTGGGTGACGAGGTCCGCGTCACGGTCATCGCGGCCGGGTTCGACACCGCGGGCCAGAGCCGTAAGCCCGTCACCTCGGCAGTGCCGGGTACGACGGCGGCCCCGGCTGCCGGTGGCGCGCATCGGGCGCAGACCTTCGGGGCCGCCAGTGCGGGCAAGCTCGGTGCCTTCGGTACCGACCCGGGCAGCGTGCCGGCGGCGACCAACGGCGTGACGGTGAGCGTCGGCGGCCGCGGCGACGACGATGACGATGTCGACGTGCCGCCGTTCATGAAGCACTGACCGTGACCGAGTGGCGCGGATGCGCCGGTTAAATTCGACATCGTGACGTTCCGTATCCGCAGAGTGACTACGACGCGTGCGGGCGGGGTCTCGAAGGCCCCGTTCGACACGTTCAACCTGGGTGACCACGTCGGCGACGATCCAACGGCCGTCTCGGTCAACCGGACTCGGCTGGCCGAGGCCATCGGGCACGGCCCGCTGGTGTGGATGAACCAGGTGCACGGTGACCATGTCGAAGTTGTCGAGGGCCCCGGAACTGGAGCCGGGGAAGCCTATGACAACACCGACGCCCTGGTCACCGCGACGCCGCGGCTTCCGCTCGCGGTGATCACGGCCGACTGTGTGCCGGTGCTGTTGGGCGATGCGCGCGCTGGTGTGGTGGGCGCCGTGCATGCCGGACGGGTCGGCGCGCAGAAGGGCGTGGTGCTGCGCACGGTCGAAGCCATGCAGAGACTCGGCGCGCAGGTGCAGGACATCTCGGTGCTGCTCGGACCGGCGGTCAGCGGCCGCAATTACGAGGTGCCCTACGAGATGGCTGACGACGTGGAGGCGGTGCTGCCCGGCAGCATCACCACCACCGCCCGCGGCACCGTGGGTCTCGACTTGCGGGCCGGCATCGCCAAGCAGTTGGCTGGGCTGGGTATCAAGGCCATCGACATCGACCCGAGGTGCACGGTCGATGATCCGAATCTGTTCAGTCACCGACGCGGCGCCCCGACCGGGCGGCTGGCGTCGGTGGTGTGGATGGAATGACGGGCGCGCCGCGCGAGGCCGAACTGGCCGCGTCGCTGGCCCGGATTCAGGCCCGGATCGACGCTGCCGCGGTAGCCGCCGGCCGCGATCGGGCCGACATCGAATTTCTTCCGGTGACCAAATTCTTTCCGGCGACGGACGTTGTCACGCTGTTCGCATTGGGGTGCCGGGCATTCGGTGAATCGCGGGAGCAGGAAGCCACGGCAAAGATAGCCAAAGTCACAGAAGCCTCGGCCGCTCTGTCGAACAAGAAATTGATCACAGCGCCCGGCGAATTGTTGGATACGTCATCGAACATAGAGTCGAATTCGGTAATTCGGTGGCACATGATCGGTCGAATTCAGCGCAACAAAGCGCGGGCCGTGGCCGGCTGGGCTGCGGTGGCGCATTCGGTGGATACCGGACCTTTGGTGGCGGCCCTGTCCCGCGGCGCGGTCGAAGCGCTGGACCAAGGGCGCAGGTCCGAGCCGCTGCAGGTCTACATCCAGGTCAGCCTCGACGGGGATCCGGCCCGCGGCGGCGTGCCGGTGGACCGGCCCGACCTGGTCGACGAATTGTGCGCGGCCGCGCATGCCGCCCCGGGGCTGGTTTTGGCGGGCTTGATGGCGATCCCACCGCTGGCCAGCGAGGCCGAAGCGGAGTTTGCGCGGCTGGAGGCCGAATTGCTCAGGGTCCAAACGCAATACCCGCACCGGCTGGGGCTGTCCGCGGGCATGTCGAATGACCTCGAAATTGCGGTGCGACACGGGTCAACGTGTGTGCGTGTCGGTACCGCGTTAATGGGACCACGTCCTCTAACGTCACCATGAGTAGTCACTCCAGTCACACTTACATCACAGTCACCAGACACCACATTCTTAGCTAGGGGCATCCCATGAGCACACTGCACAAGGTCAAGGCCTACTTCGGTATGGCGCCGATGGACGACTATGACGACGAGTACTACGACGACGAAGAGCGTCCGGCACGCAGCTACGCGGCCCCGCGTCGCCCGCGCGAGGAGCGCTTCGAGGACGACGACTACGGCCGTGGCGAGGCGCGCGGCTACGACGACCGCCGCGAATACGCACGCGAAATGGAAAGCGCCCCAATGGGTTACCGCGGCGGCTACGAGGAGATGCCGGCTCGCGGCCCGCGCGAGTTCGAGCGTCCGCGCTTCAACACCCTGCGTGGTGCCACCCGTGGCGCCGTGGCCATGGAGCCCCGCCGCATGGCCGAGCTTTTCGAGGCCGGCAGCGCGCTGGCCAAGATCACGACGCTGCGGCCCAAGGATTACAGCGAGGCCCGCACCATCGGTGAGCGCTTCCGCGACGGCACCCCGGTGATCATGGACCTGGTGTCGATGGACAACGCCGACGCAAAGCGCCTGGTCGACTTCGCCGCCGGCCTGGCCTTCGCCCTGCGCGGGTCGTTCGACAAGGTCGCCACCAAGGTCTTCCTGCTGTCGCCGGCCGACGTCGACGTCAGCGCCGAAGAGCGTCGCCGGATCGCCGAAGCGGGCTTCTACAGCTACCAGTAACGCCCCTGGTACCACCGAATAGCTCCACGCAAGACCCCTTCGGCCTCCGGCCGGAGGGGTCTGCGTTAGGTAGGCTCGCTCTCAAGCGCCGACAGCAGTCGGCGCTTTTCCCGCGCTAGTGAGGTCTGTTGCATTGACCCTGTTCTTCGACATTCTGGGTTTTGCGCTGTTCGTCTTCTGGCTGTTGTTGATCGCCCGCGTGGTGGTGGAGTTCATCCGCGGATTCAGCCGGGACTGGCAGCCGAGGGGACTGACCGTGGTGATCCTCGAAGTGATCATGACGGTGACCGATCCTCCGGTGAAGCTCTTGCGGCGCTTGATCCCTCCGCTGACCATCGGGCCGGTCCGGGTCGACCTGTCGATCGTGGTGCTGCTCATGGTGGTGTTCATCGGTATGCGGCTGTCGTTCGATCAGGTCGGGGCCTGAGCGCGACATTCCTCTGACCTGCAGAAGCGCATTAATTACATTTATGTGATTAATGCGCTTCTTTCGTTTTGGTCAATTGGCGCCGAGCGCCGAGCGGCGTCCGCGAATTCCAATGAAACATTGAAATTCGTTCTTAATTCCGGACCTCGCCTGCAACCGACGGGTCTGCTGTGACAGGATGGACGCCAGTTACTCCACGATCGCTCTACACTTTGATCGCTCTACACTTTGACACCGATTGACGGTCCAGACTGCAAGGGGGCAGAAGATGCCGCTAACTCCGGCTGACGTCCACAACGTCGCATTCAGCAAGCCGCCGATTGGCAAGCGCGGTTATAACGAGGATGAGGTCGATGCATTCCTCGATCTCGTCGAGACCGAGCTGACCCGGCTGATCGAAGAGAACAGCGATCTGCGCCAGCGGGTCGCCGAGCTCGACGCCGAGCTCCAGTCGGCCCGCACCGGCCAGCCGGTCGCGGCTCCGGTCTTCACCAAGCCCGAGCCGGAGCCCGAGCCCGTCGCGGCACCCGTGCCGGTGGCCGCTCCCGTCGCCGCGCCGGTCGGCGAGGACCACCACGTCCGCGCGGCCAAGGTGCTGAGCCTGGCCCAGGACACCGCCGACCGCCTCACCGGTTCGGCCAAGGCCGAGGCCGACAAGACCCTCGCCGATGCCCGTGCGCAGGCCGATGCCCTGCTCAGCGATGCGAAGCACACCGCCGAGACCACGGTCGCCGACGCCAAGGCCCGCGCCGAGGCCATGCTGGCCGACGCGCAGACCCGTTCCGAGACCCAGCTGCGTCAGGCCCAGGACAAGGCCGACGCCTTGCAGGCCGACGCCGAGCGCAAGCACACCGAGATCATGGGCAACATCAACCAGCAGCGCACCGTGCTGGAAGGCCGCCTCGAGCAGCTGCGCACGTTCGAGCGCGAGTACCGCACCCGCCTCAAGACCTACCTGGAGTCCCAGCTCGAAGAGCTCGGCCAGCGTGGCTCTGCCGCGCCGGCGGATTCGGCGGCCGGTGGCGAAGGTGCTGGCTTCGGCCAGTTCAACCGGGGCAACAGCTGACGGCTGACCAATGCTGATCATTGCCCTGGTCCTTGCCCTCATCGGCCTGACCGCGCTGGTGACCGCAATCGTCACCAGCAATGAGCTGATCGCCTGGGTGTGTATCGGCGCCAGCGTCATCGGGGTGTTGCTGCTCATCGTCGACGCGTTGCGGGAACGCTCGCGCGGCGGTGCGGCACCGACCGAGTCCGACGCCGCCGCTGACGACTCCGCCGATACCGCTGTCGTGGCCGCCGTGGATTACCCCGAGGACGACGCCGACGCCGACGCTGAGCCGGAAACGGTTGTGGCCGAAACGGTTTCGGAAGACGAGACAGAGCCTGAGGAGGCCGAAGCCGAAGCGGCGGAAGCCGACGAGCCCGAGGCCGAAGCACCCGCTGACGAGACCGAGTCGGAAGCGGAGGAGTCCGCGGACGCCGAAGAAGCCGACGGCGACTCTGAAGCCGAAGACGCAACAGAATCCACAGCAGACGAGGACGAAGCCAAGAAGGCCTGAGTCCTGCCCCGCCAGTTTCACCGATATCACCGTCGCGACGGACTTTCCACCACGTGTGGCCGGCGCGGCGGTGATTTCCGTTCATCCCCATCGCGATGTTCGGTGGTTTCCTGACCCGGCGAGAACGAGTACCTGGCTTCAGTCGCGAGGCGCTGGCGGCTGCGATGAGTGAGTCCAGGTACTTTCTCGGGCCGCCCGAGGTCCCTGAGTTCAATCACCGCCGGGTTCGATCACCGCCGGCAGACCGCCACCGCGGCTGCGGTCACGTACTTCTCGGCCCGTTCCTACGGGATCGTCCATCTGCTCGGCGTCACTTACGGCAGCAACGCGCGCCGCCTGAGCGTTCGCCGCCACATTTCGTACTTGTTGCGTCGATACGACGGTTGTGGATCACGCGGGTCACTTGAGTCCGCGCGGGCAAATGAGCCCCTATTGACTTTGCTGACACCGAAGGGCAACAGCTGCGGCATGGGGCGTCCGTACATATGTAGCCAACCAATTTCCGTACTGGGAGGCCTGGAGGCACTGTGAGTCTGTTGAGTCGTAACCGCGACATCGAGCACTGGGATGCTGAGGATGTTGCTGCGTGGGACGCCGGTAACAAGGACATCGCCAAGCGGAACCTGATCTGGTCGATCTTCGCCGAGCATGTCGGTTTCTCCGTCTGGTCCATCTGGTCGGTAATGGTGCTGTTCATGCCGCAGGCCGTCTACGGCATCGATGCGCTGGGCAAGTTCGTCCTCGGCGCGGTCCCGATCGCGGTCGGGTCGTTCATGCGTATTCCGTACACCATCGGGCCCGCGCGGTTCGGGGGGCGCAACTTCACCATTTTCAGTGCGTTGATGCTGGCCATCCCATGTGCGCTGACCATGTACTTCATGATGCATCCGGGCACGTCGTACACGACGTTCCTGATCGTGGCGGCGGTTGCCGGTTTCGGTGGCGGTAACTTTGCATCGTCGATGACCAACATCAACGCCTTCTACCCGCAGCGGCTGAAGGGCTGGGCGCTCGGCTTGAACGCCGGTGGCGGCAACATCGGTGTCCCGGCCCTGCAGATCATCGGCCTGGTCGTCATCGCCACCCTCGGCAACCGTCGCCCGGAGGTCGTCTGCGCCATCTACCTGGTCCTGCTGGCCGCCGCGGCCATCGGTGCCGCGCTGTTCATGGACAACATCCAGGGGCAGAAGTCCAACCTCTCGGCGATGGTCGAGGCCATGAAGTTCCGCAACTCGTGGGTGATGTGTTTCTTGTACATCGGCACGTTCGGCTCGTTCATCGGCTTCAGCTTCGCGTTCACCCAGATCCTGAACATCAACTTCACCGCACAGGATGTCGCGCCGCTGCTGGACAAGTACCACGTCGCGTCGGTCGCCAAGCTGCCGAAGGAAGCCGCCAAGGAGCTGGCGAAGGCAAACTTCGACGCCTCCATCCACACCGCGTGGATTGCGTTCCTCGGCCCGCTGCTCGGCTCGATCTCGCGTCCGTTCGGCGGCAAGCTTGCCGACAAGATCGGTGGCGGCAAGATCACGCTGTACACCTTCGCCGCGATGACGGCCATCACTGCCGTCCTGGTCGGCGGCGGCATGTGGGACGACGCCACCAAGGGTCCGGCCACGGGCGCTCAGATGGCCGTCTACATCACCGCATTCATGGCGCTGTTCATCTTGACCGGCATCGGCAACGGCTCGACGTACAAGATGATCCCGTCGATCTTCGAGGCCAAGGCGCAGAGCAAGGATGAGCTCGGCGCGGCGGAAAAGATGCTGTGGTCACGCAGCATGTCCGGTGCGCTGATCGGCTTCGCCGGAGCAGTTGGTGCGTTCGGTGGCGTGCTCGTCAACGTCGTGCTCCGGACCTCCTACGCGGGGCCCTCCCACTCGGCGACCACGGCGTTCTGGGTGTTCCTCGCCTTCTACGTGGTCTGCGCGGTTGTCACCTGGTTCGTGTTCCTGCGCCAGCCACACCTGCGCGCGGCGACGGGGGAGCACGTCGGCCGGGCAGTTGTGCCTGCTACCTGATCAGTTGGCCGGAATGCCCCGCGGGAGTTTCCCGCGGGGCATTCCCGTGTTCGGGAACGGGCCCGCCAGTGTGATCCAGATAACTGGTCCAACCAGTTGACCAGCTACCGCGCGGAGCCCGATCATTGACCCCATGGACATCGCACCTGTCGCGCGGTCGGCGGTCAGTGACTCGGTTTTCGCGCACCTCGTCGACGAGATCCTGTCCGGTCGGGTCGCGGTCGACGCGGCGCTGCCGTCCGAGCGTGAGCTGGCCATCGCCTTCGCGGTGAACCGGCACGCCATTCGGGAAGCGCTCAAAAGGCTGCAACAGGCCCGGCTGGTACGCATCAGCCACGGCGGCAAGACCCGGGTTCAGGATTGGCGGCAGACGGCCGGTCTGGACGTGCTCAGTACCCTCGCCGCCACCGGCGCTGTCCCGGCACTGCAGATCGCTCGCGACATCATGGTGATGCGTCGCTCCGTCGGCGCCGACGCGGTCCGGTTGTGTGCCCGGAACGCCACCGATGGACAGCTGGCGGCCATCGCCGATGCTGCGGCGGCGTACCCGGCCGAACACACCGACGAATCCTTTGCCGCCGACCTGATGTTCTGGACCGCGATCGTGGACGGCAGCGGCAACCTGGCCTACCGTCTGGCGCTGAACACGCTGGTCGCGGCGTTTGCCGACATCGGCTTCAGCTCGATCGCCGATCTCGGTACGTCCGCCGAACTGGCTGACCGCGACGCCCACATCACGCTGGCCGGGCACCTCGTCGCGCGCGACGCCGACACCGCTCACCGCGTGGCCGACGACCTGCTGGGCCGCGTCGTCGAAACCCTCTCCGCTCAGCAGTAGGAGTCGTTGGCCATGTTCGATCTGATCCTGCACGCCGTGCCGGTGTTCGTGATCTGTCTGGTGCTGGAGGCGCTGTCCTTCCGGTTCCTGCCGGACGAGGACGAGGTCGGTTACGAATTCCGGGATTCCCGAACAAGCCTCACCATGGGCATCGGCAACGTCATCATCAACATCGGCTGGAAGCTGGTGGTACTGGCGGCATTGAGCGCGGCGTACCTGGTGGCGCCGATGCATCTGCCGGCCGACAATCCGCTGACGTGGATCGCCCTCTTCGTCGCCGACGACTTCGTCTACTACTGGTACCACCGCACCCACCACACGATCCGGGTGTTCTGGGCCAGCCACGTCGTGCACCACTCCAGCGAGCACTACAACCTGTCGACCGCACTGCGGCAGACCTGGACGCCGTTCACGGCACTGCCGTTCTGGCTGCCGTTGGCATTTCTCGGCTTCTCGCCGTGGATGATCCTGCTGCAGCAGTCGGTCAGCCTCCTCTACCAGTTCTTCATCCACACTGAGCGGGTCGGAAAGCTTTGGTGGCCAATCGAGTTCGTGCTGAATACACCGTCGCATCACCGGGTCCACCACGGCTCCAACGACCAATACCTGGACACGAACTACGGCGGCATCCTGATCATCTGGGACCGGCTGTTCGGCAGTTTTCGGCCGGAGAGCGAGCGCGTGGTCTACGGTCTGACCAAGAACATCAAGTCGTTCAACCCGCTCCGGGTTGCCACGCACGAATACATCGCGATCTGGCAAGATATGTGCACGGCGAAGACCTGGAAGCACCGCTTCGGGCATGCGTTCCGCGGACCGGGCTGGTCGCCCGACAGCGCGTAACCCAGGTCACAGATTTCCGGCACGTTTCCATCACGATTCAGGCATGAAACATGTTGCGCACCAGAGCTTGACGATCATGTGAGCTCGGGTTGACGCGTCGTACATGGTCGCGCAACGGTTGCGGAATTGACGGCCCGTAGAACTGAGTCATGACCACCCCGGGAGCACACACCACGCGCACCGCGTGCTCCTACTGTGGTGTCGGCTGCGGTATTTCGGTCGAGACCCGTACCGATGCCGGCACCGGACTGCCCGTCATTGCGCGGGTGTCCGGGGACCGGTTGCACCCCACGAACTTCGGGCGGCTGTGCACCAAGGGCGCCACCCACGCCGACCTGATGGCTGCGGACGAGGGCCGGCTGACCTCGGCGCTGATGCGTCGCAACGCCGAGATGGTCAGCGTCACCACCGACGACGCCACCGCCGAAGCGGGCCGCCGGCTGCGGGCCATCATCGACGAACACGGTCCTGACGCTGTGGCGCTGTATGTTTCGGGCCAGATGACCATCGAGGCCCAATACCTGGCCAACAAGCTGGCCAAGGGCTTCATCCGTACCGTGCACATCGAATCGAATTCCCGGCTGTGCATGGCCAGTGCGGGCACCGGCTTCAAGCAGTCGCTCGGTGCCGATGGCCCGCCCGGGTCGTACACCGATTTCGATTCTGCCGACCTGTTTTTCGTCATCGGCGCCAACATGGCCGATTGCCACCCGATCCTGTTCCTGCGCATGGCCGACCGGATGGCCGGCAAGAACGGGCCGGCCGCCAAGCTGATCGTCGTCGACCCGCGCCGCAACGCGACCGCCGAGAAGGCCGATCTTTTCCTGCAGATCAAACCCGGCACCGACCTGGCGCTCTTGAACGGCCTCTTGCACCTCCTGGTCGAAAGCGGCGCGATAGACCAGGCATTCATCGCCGAGCACACCGAGGGCTGGGACGCCATGCCCGCGTTCCTGACCGACTACCCGCCGGCCAAGGTCGCCGAGATCACTGGAATCCCCGAAGCCGACATCCGCCGCGCCGCCGAGATGATCGCCGAGGCAGGGGAGTGGATGTCGTGCTGGACCATGGGCCTGAACCAGAGCACGCACGGCACCTGGAACACCAACGCCATCTGCAACCTGCACCTGGCCACCGGCGCCATCTGCCGGACCGGCAGCGGCCCGATGTCCCTGACCGGACAGCCCAACGCCATGGGCGGCCGCGAAATGGGTTACATGGGACCGGGCCTGCCCGGGCAGCGTGCCGTGACATCGGCCGACGACCGGGCATTCGTCGAAGAGCAGTGGGAGCTGGAACCCGGCACCATCCGTACCGACGTCGGACCGGGCACCATCGAGATGTTCCGGCAGCTGGGCACGGGTGACATCAAGGCCGTGTGGATCATCTGCACCAATCCTGTTGCCACCGTGGCCAATCGGCAGACCGTCATCGACGGTTTGGCGGCCGCCGAATTGGTGATCACCCAGGATGCCTACCAGGACACCGCCACGAACGCCTATGCCGACATCGTGCTGCCCGCGACGCTGTGGGCCGAGGCCGACGGCGTCATGGTCAACTCCGAGCGCAATCTGACCCTGTTGCAGCAAAGCATCCCGGCCGCCGGCGACGCCCGGCCCGACTGGGAGTTGATCTGTAATGTGGCCCGGCACATGGGCTTCGGCGACGAGTTCGACTACAAGTCCAGCGAGCATGTGTTCGCCGAGATCCGCCAGTTCGCCAACCGCCGAACCGGTTACGACCTCGGTGGCGTGACCTACGAGCGGCTGCGGGAAACCCCGCTGCAATGGCCCTGCCCGCCGGAGAGCGACGATCGGAACCCGATCCGCTACCTCAACGACGGGGTGAGCCAGGATCTCTTCATCGACGCCGACGGGCACCAGCCGCGGCTGGCGTTCCCGACACCGTCTCGGCGGGCTGTGTTCCACGCGCGTCCGCACCTGGACGCCGCGGAACTGCCTGACGACGAATTCCCCATGGTGCTGAACACCGGTCGGCTGCAACACCAGTGGCATACCATGACCAAGACTGGCAAGGTCGACAAGCTCAACAAGCTCACCGGGAAGCCGTTCATCGAGATTCATCCCGCCGATGCGGCCGACCTCGGAATCATCGATGGTGCGGCGGTCGAGGTTTCGTCGCGACGCGGCACCGCGGTCTTGCCTGCCGTCCTGACCGACCGCGTGCGCCAAGGCAATTGCTTCGCGCCGTTCCACTGGAACGACGAGCACGGTGAGCGTCTCACCATCAATGCCGTCACCAACGACGCGGTGGACCCCGAATCGCTACAGCCGGAGTTCAAGGCGTGCGCGGTGCGGCTGGCGCCCACGGTTGTCGAGCCCGTCGTGGCGCCGGTTGCCGCACCTGCGATCGCCGGGGCCCATCCGCTGGCCACCGCACTGGGTCTGGCTGGACCGCCGATCCTCAACGACACCGAAAAGGTGTATCTGTCGGGCTTTTTCAGCGGAATCCAGCAGTCCACCGGCGTCCCGGTGCTGCCCGTGTCGGCACCGGTCACGCCCATGGTGCGGCTGTGGATCGACGGAGCGCTGGCCGGTGCGCACAGTGTCTCGGGTCCGGCCTCGGTGAGCGATGTCGCTCCGGAGGCGGCGCCGGGTCCCCTGGTGCTGTGGGCGTCACAGACCGGCACGGCCGAAGAATTCGCCGCCGGACTGGCGGCGAAGATTGCCGGTGCCCGGTTGCAGGTACTGGATGACACGGCGCTGGATGAGGTGGCCACCGCAGGCGAAGTCCTGGTTGTGACAAGCACTTTCGGGGACGGCGGACCACCGGACAACGGCGCCGACTTCTGGGCTCGCTTGAGCGCCGCCGACGCGCCGGATCTCTCCGGGCTGCGGTACTCCGTCCTCGGTATCGGCGACCGCGCGTACGAGAACTTCTGCGGCTATGCCAAATCCCTCGACGGCCGCTTCGCTGAACTCGGGGCCACCGCGCTGCTGGAGCGCGCCGACTGCGAGGCCTACGACGATGAGCCGCTCGCCCAATGGGCAGATGCCGCAGCGGACTTGGTCACCGTCGCACCTCAACCGCCGGGTGCCGCGCCCGCGGCACCCGGTAAGCAGGCACCCAAACCCGCCAAGCCGTTCACCCGCAACAATCCGCTGCCGGTGCCGTTGTGCCGAAACACCCTCCTGACCACGGGCGGCGCGAAGGAAGTCCGCCAGTTCGGTTTCGACCTGTCCGGGCACGATGTCAGCTACGGCGTCGGAGACGCGCTGGGTGTGGTGGTGGCGAACGCGCCGGAAGCCGTGACGGCCTGGCTCACCGCGACTGGGCTCTCCGGCGACGAGGTCGTCGAAATCGATGGCGGCGAGGCGCCTTTGCGTGCTGCGCTGACGACGTCGTACGACATCTGCAAGGTGTCGCCGACCCTGATCAACTTCCTGGCCGAGCGCAGCGGTGCCAAGATTCTGCGGGCGCCCCGGCACGAACGCGATCGCTGGCTCGACGGCCGCACCGGCCTCGACCTCGTCGAAGAGTTCAGAGTCCGCGCCGAGCCCGAGGAATGGCGTGACGCGTTGGTGCGCCTGGCGCCTCGCTCGTATTCGATCTCGTCCAGCCCGCTGGTGAGCCCCGACGAGGTGCAGCTGACCGTGTCGGTGGTGCGCTACAAGGGTGCCCGCGGCGGCATCCGGCACGGTGTGGCGTCCACCTACCTGGCCGACCGGGCCGAGACCGTCCCGGTGTTCCTACAGTCGGCTCCGCACTTCCGGCCGCCCGAGGACGCGCTGACCCCGATGATCATGGTCGGCCCCGGCACGGGTGTCGCACCGTTTCGTGGCTTTCTGCACGAGCGCCGGGCACTGGGCCACACGGGACGCAACTGGCTGTTCTTCGGCGACCAGCACCGGGCCGAAAACTATTACTACCAAGACGAATTGGAGGCATTTGCCGCCGACGGACTCCTGACGCGACTGGATACCGCGTTCTCGCGGGACCAGGCCAAGCGGGTGTACGTGCAGCACAAGATGCGTGAGCACGGCGAGATTCTGTGGCGCTGGCTCGAGGACGGCGCGCACTTCTACGTGTGCGGCGACGCGGCACGAATGGCCAAAGACGTCGACATGGCGCTCACCAACATCATCAGAACCCACGGCGGCATGTCCGAATCGGCCGCGCATGAGTACAAGCGAGAGCTGATCGCCGACAAGCGCTACGTCCGCGACGTCTACTGATTTCGTCTGCCGGCCCGGGCGGTCCGGCGGTACCGCTGCACGCCCGGCCGTTTCAGGGTTGACTGGAGCTTGCCGGAAGGAGCGATGTCGATGGTCATCGAATCAGGTGCAGCGTCGGGGCCACCGCGTGCGGTCCCGCCCCGGGGCTCCGCCCGCCACATCAGGTTGACGTCCCACAGCGGCGCCGCCGAAGCGCTGCCGATCCACTGGGGCGCGGCAACCGCAACCGAGCGCGGCCCGGTGATCGGGACCACGACCACGCGAGCACACCGCAACGTGATCGGCACCCACAGCGGTTCCTACAGCGTCTACCGGGCGCTGGCGGTGGCGGCGGGGGCGCTCTCGCCCGAGCATCGCGCGGACCTGACCAACACCGCACCCACCGACGTGATCGGCCCGTACCCCCAGTGGGCCGAACCAGGGGCGATCGTGAGCCTGGACCCGTGGGGTGCCATGGTCGCGGAGGCGTTCACCGCCGAACTGGCAGGCGGCCACGACATCCGGCCGACGATCGCGATCACCAAGGCTCATGTGATCCTGCCGGAGGTCGCCGAGGCGATCATCAAGGGTCGACTCCGCCCGGACGGCCGGGTGCTGCTCGACAACGGTGCCGCGCTGGTGACGAAGGCCGCGATCGAGCCCGTCTGGTTCCTTCCCGGGGTCGCTGCCCGATTCGGTTGCAGCGAAAACGAATTGCGTCGCGTGCTGTTCGAGGAGACCGGTGGCATGTACCCCGAGCTGGTCACGCGGGGCGATCTCGAGGTCTTCCTGCCGCCCATCGGCGGACAGACCGTCTACATCTTCGGCGAGGCCCGCGATCTTGCCGACCCGAACATCGAGTTGACCGCGCGGGTGCACGACGAATGCAACGGGTCAGACGTGTTCGGCTCCGACATCTGTACCTGCCGGCCCTATCTCACCCATGCCATCGAAGAGTGCATCCAGGGTGCGCAGCGCGGCGGGGTCGGGCTGGTGGCCTACTCGCGCAAGGAGGGCCGCGCACTGGGCGAGGTCACCAAATTCCTGGTGTACAACGCGCGGAAGCGTCAGGTGGGTGGCGACACCGCCGATCAGTATTTCGCCCGCACGGAATGTGTTGCCGGCGTGCAGGATATGCGTTTCCAGGAACTCATGCCCGACGTGCTGCACTGGCTGGGTGTCCGCAAGATTCATCGCCTGGTGTCGATGAGCAACATGAAGTACGACGCCATCACGGGCTCGGGCATCGAGGTCGTCGAACGCGTGAACATCCCCGACGACCTGATCCCGGCCGACGCCCGCGTCGAGATCGACGCCAAGACGGCCGCCGGTTACTTCACCCCGGGGCCGGTACCCGACGCCGACGAACTCAAGATCGCCAAGGGCCGCGGACTGGTGCCATGACGACCGGCACGTCCATCGGAAGCGACAGCGCCGTCGCGGTCGGCATCCTGCGCGGCACCGATGCCATCCGCGAGCGGGCGGAGGTCCTGTTGCGGCGGGCGCGGGCGGGGGAGTCCCGCTGGTTCGTCGTCGACGATGTGGCGTTGGCGCCGGCCGCCGACCTGGTCGCTGCCGTGACCCGCACGCGCTACCCGGATTTGGCGATTCCGTACCACAGTCGCTGGCGTCATTTCGAGGCCGGCGCCGTCGGCCGCAACGCCGACCTGCGTGCCCGGCTGGGCGGGCTGGACGCACGCTCACAGGCCCGCGCGCTGATCGACCTGGCTGTGGTCAGCGTGTTGCTCGACGCCGGGGCCGGCCCGGATTGGGGCTACGTCGAACCCGGTACCGGACAACGCTTCACCCGGTCCGAGGGGCTCGGGGTGGCCAGCTGGCATGCCTTTGTCGACGGCATGTTCTCCAGCGACCCGGCCCAGCCGTGGCAGGTCGACGCCGCCGCCCTGGGGAACATCGACGACGACATTCTCGGCCGGGCATTCCAGGCCGGGCCGGACAATCCCTTGCTCGGACTCACCGGACGGGTGCAGCTGCTGCAGCGTCTCGGCGACGCGCTGGCCGGCCTATTCGGCCCGCACGGACGTCCCGGCGGCCTGTTCGACGTGCTGACCGGCCCGACAATCGCAGCCCACGACATCCTGACCCGGCTGCTGGACACTCTCTCCGGGGTCTGGTTGGCCGACAACGACATTGGCGGTATCCCGCTCGGCGACTGCTGGCACCACCCGGCCGTGCCGGGGCCGGGGCTGTCGTCCGGGTGGATGCCGTTCCACAAGCTGTCGCAGTGGCTGACCTACTCGCTGCTGGAGCCGTTCGGATGGGCGGGCGTGACGGTCACCGGGCTCGACGCCCTGACCGGCCTCCCCGAATACCGCAACGGGGGTCTGCTGCTCGATACCGGCGTACTGCGGTTGCGGGATCAAGAGACAGCGGCCCGAACATGGTCGGTGGCCGACGAATTGGTGGTCGAATGGCGGGCCCTGACGGTCGCCTTGCTCGACGAACTCGCGCCGCTGGTGCGTACCCGGCTGGGTGTCGACTCGCAGACGATGCCGTTGGCCTGCGTACTCGAGGGCGGCACCTGGGCGGCGGGGCGCACCTTGGCGCAACAGTTGCGGGCCGGGAGCCCGCCGCTGTCCATCAGCAGTGACGGCACGGTCTTCTAGGAGCATGTCATGGGCAATTTGCATCTTGTCGACCATCCACTGGTCCAGCACAAGCTCACCTTGATCCGGCAGAAAGAGGTGTCGACCAAGGGATTTCGCCAGTTGCTCAACGAAATCTCCACGCTGATGACCTACGAGGTGTTGCGCGACATCCCGATGCACGAGATCGAGGTGGAAACGCCGCTGGAGGCCACCACCGGAATGGTGATCGACGGCAAGAAGCTCGTCTTCGTCGCCATCCTGCGGGCGGGAAGCGGGATTCTCGACGGCATGCTCAGCGTCGTCCCCGGTGCGCGCATCGGTCACGTCGGCCTGTACCGCGACCCGAAAACCCATGTTGCCGTGGAGTATTACTTCAAGATGCCCAGTGACCTGGACGAACGCGACGTGGTGGTGTGCGACCCACTGCTCGCCACCGGCAACTCCGCGGTCGCCGCAATCGACCGGCTCAAGGAGTACCGGCCGCGCTCCATCAAGTTCGTCTGCCTGCTGACCTGTCCGGAGGGGGTCGCGGCGATGCAGGCGGCCCACCCCGAGGTGCCGATCTACGCCGCGGCGCTGGATCGCGGGCTCGACGAGCACGGCTACATCGTGCCCGGCCTCGGTGATGCCGGTGACCGCATCTTCGGCACCAAGTAGCGGCCGTGGCCGTTCGGGAGCCCAACCGAAGGGCTGTGTTGCGCGGTGGCGCCGGGATGTTGGTCGGTGCGTCTGCGCTGGCCGTCGGCTCCGCGGCGCAGGCCATCGCGTCACCTGACCCCAGCCCGGAGGACCTCGCCCACCTCCGGCGGACATTCGTGCTGGCGGAACAGGCCCGGCAGGCCGGCGGCGCCCCCTATGGCGCCCTGGTCGCCGACGCCGCCGGCAATGTGGTGGCAGAGCATGGCAACACGTCGTCCATCGATGGTGGGGACCCGACCGATCACGCGGAGATGGTCACCAACCGCAGCGCCTGGCGTGCGCTCGGTGAGAACGGCATGAAATCGGCGACGCTGTACGCCAGCACCGAGCCGTGCACGATGTGCGCCGGCGGCACCTTCTGGAGCGGCATCGGCCGCGTCGTGTACGGCATGTCCAATACCCGGCTACTCCAGTTCACCGGCGGCGATCCGAACAACGCTGGGTACGCGCTGCCGTGCCGTGACGTCCTGCTGCACGGCTACCGGCCCATCACGGTCATCGGACCGCTACTGGAAGACGAAGCGGCGCAGGCACATCAGGGCTACTGGCACTGATACCCGGCCGCCCGGCTCACGAGGACAGCGCCTCGAACAGCGCCGACAGTTGCGCCGGAGTGACCGACATTCCGCACTGCCCACGCAACGTGGTCAGCGGTCGTGCGATGTTCTTCAAGTCCAGGAACTCGCCCGGGTGTGCCGTGAAGTACGACCGGACGGCCCCTTCCGCGTCGCCCGACGAGCCCGCGTTGGTCAGTGCGTCATTGGCGCCCGGGTGCGCATCGAGGTAGGCGCTCGCCTGGGCCAGCACTCCGCTCGCGGTGCCGGCCAGCCCGCTGGCTGAGCACGGCGCCGCAGCGGCCGTCGGGATGGCAACGGTGAGGGAGGCGAGCGCACCGAGCACGAGCATGGCAG
>Ga0207658_10000642_pt1 | contig 30624 bp, 31 predicted proteins | sample KBSS33metaG_FD_184322 | JGI IMG/M metagenome (GOLD analysis project Ga0207658, IMG submission 184322) | Switchgrass rhizosphere microbial communities from Kellogg Biological Station, Michigan, USA - KBS S3-3 metaG (SPAdes) (version 2) | ecosystem: Host-associated > Plants > Roots > Rhizosphere...
CCCATTCGTTTGGCATATTGAAGTTGCTTGTCTCAGGCACAAACAACGTAATGCGCACTCGCTCCGCGTCTTGAACTTTTCGAATACACACTTTTCCCAATGCTTTGCCTTTTGGATCTTTGATTGTTAGTTCCAGTTCGTGAAGTAAATAAGTTTTGTATTCCACATCCGGTGCACTCATTTCCTAGAGAGAAAATAAATAAACAGCAACAAAAAGATGGGTGCATGGGGGTTTTTTGACGATCAAAATGATAGTTGCGCCGATGAGTGGGAACATCTTATGAACAAATTTTTGGAATCCATTCCTAAAACCCATAAAAAACAATTAACGTCATCTCGTGAAACCATCCAGTATATTCGCAAACACCCCAAAAAATGGTATAATGTTCTAATTATGCATATAATTCATGTTATTAAAAACCAAGCACAAGGCGAATATTCCGATCGTGTAGCAGTTGGATTAATGCTACAAACGGCACGCACACTTTCGTCAAAATTGCGCGACGTTGAAGAAAATGCAGCTGGATTTCCAAGTCGTCTTGTGCAGATTCGAGCATCTTTTACAGGAAAAGCAGGTTCGGATTTTGATTTGCCTATTATGCCTTCTGATTTTCCCAAAGTTCTGTGTGATTTTGCACATGCAGTCTGTTGTAAGTATTTGACACATGAAAAAAATATTGAAAAAGAAATTTTACAACTTGAACGTGATTTTTTTTCTTGTAAATAAAAAGATTGTTTTTCGGGGAAAAAAATGGACATGCGCGAAATTGGAAAAACAAAAAACTTGTAGGTAATGTTGCGTACTAAGGAAGATACTCAAATGCCATTTTATTGGGTGGATCAAGTCCAGGGCATGAAACGTGATCAAACAAGTTTAGAAGGCAAAGAAATGAATTCGCAAAAAAAGCGTCTAAGATGTGATGAGCATGAAAAATATGCTCTTTTTGAATTGTCAACGTTACCACTTGCGATTAAGGACAATCTACTTGTTGGCATCGTTGGTCGAAAAGATGCTGAAAACTGGTGGTATAAGGACCCGCTTTTCTTTGACGTACTTGGATTTGATAATTACGATTTACCAATATTAAAATTTCGGGAACAACAAACTATTACATGTAATTATTTTAAAGAGGGAATTTATTATCTTGATCAGACTGTGAAGTGCGGCAAATATGCAGAGTTCAACAAAATCCAAGTGTTGAAACTTCGAGAAAGTGAGAATAGCAACGAGGAATGCTGTATTACTGTGATTCCGCACAAATATCCTGGTTTAAATTCTGGCATGTATGAAAGTCAATTCTTTACATGGCGAATGTTGCCAGCAGACGTACCCTGGCCCAACGATGTGCAATTCATTAAGAAAAATATGGATAATGGCTTTGTGATGGCACCGCATGGTATGACAGCTATAAAACTATGCAATCTTTTAACAAATTTCCTTGGGCCACCATTTCATCCTCACGAGGCAGTTATTGGTAAACAAATTTATGTACACTGCCAAGAAGACGGTCCGAATGCAACTCTTTTGCCAGCTGATGAACTAATGATCAAAAACAAAGATACTGTATATTTACGAGCCGTTTACATCCACCCACATGGTGTGACCCCTCGTTTTACAAAACTCGATATGCGCTCATTGCCTGCTAATATTCGTGAATGGGCGCAAAATTTATTTGTGAAATCACAAACCATTGATTTGTCATATGGTACATTTGGCTTCAGTGCAGCACCTCACCCACACATCTTTAATCACTTATGTGTAACTCAACCTGGTTTTAAATCCGCATGCTCTTGCGAGTATTACAATGTTTTGACAGATTGCGGAAACCCTACAAATGAGTGTGACATACCAAAAGATGCAATTTGTATTACGTTTGTACTGGAATCACCATGTCGCCTTCTTCACCGTGTGAGTATTTCAAGAGAGTTTGATTGCAGCCATTTAAGATGAATATGTAATACACATTTGGCATACACCCCTTGGAATGTGATTTGTGATTTGAGTTTTTTGCAATTTTGCACGAGCCTAGCATCATCATTCATTTTTGTTACATGCAGTACGGTCAAGATACTTGTCAATAAATACAATCATATCTTGATTTGTGTTTTCAAATGCAGACGCGTCTAAGAACTGGTATAACTAATCCAAATACTGATACCATGTTAATCGAACAAATGTTAAAATGATGTTGCTTATGCGCACAGGAATAAACAAAACACTGAGTTGAACTTTTTCACGTAAGATATTTTCATGTTCAACAAAAAAGCATTTTGAAAAACAATTCCATACGCACGTATCTACAGTACGGCGATCTTCGATATGTGGTTTTGCGTTAGATCGCCACATGATGGTGTAAAAGAAAGTTTTTTTTTGTGTTAATGTTGTTTTTTTTTTAACTTAAAGAAATTACAATCTATTTTTTTTTATTAGTAAAGCTGTCATTTTTCATTCGTGGAGGGGATAGATATAGATTTGTTTTTAGAATGACACGACATGTTCCTGATTGGCCTGGACTTGATAATGATGGACCAATTCAAGAAATTGTGTTTCTTCCAAAAATTACAACATGTGATCTTGCTAAAAAGATGGCGGATGAAAGAATGCCTGTGTATTGGGTCGATAAAGCACATTGTGCAAGACGCGACAATGCAAAGAAGCATGGTGTGGATGAAGAAACAAAAGTGCAATCAAAGCGACAAAAACCTTCGGAAGAAACCAATTATGTTTTTTTTGAAATTTCAAAGGACCCATTGAACCCCACGGATATTGACCTGATGGGTATCGTTGGTCGTACTGATGCGGAACACTGGTGGCACGACGAACCCCTGTATTTCAACATTCTTGGTTGGGATAGTGCAAATTTGCCTGTGCTGGAATTTCGAGGTGAGCGCAATACTTGTTCACGTTTTGAAAATGGTGTGTATTACCTCGACCATGTTATGAAATGTGGCAAATATGTTGAATTCAACAAGATTCAATGCTTGGAGATTCGTGACGACAGTGAGGATGGTGCAGACGAATGGTGTATTACAGTTGTACCCCATAAATATCCAGGGATTAATTCTGGAGTTTATGAAGCGCGGTTTTTCACTTGGTGTATTGAAGATGCATCTAAAAAGCAATGGCCCCAAGAATTGCAATTTATCAAAGAATCTGCACAAAATGGATTTGTGATGGCTCCTCACACATTGACTGCGGCCAAATTATGCAACATCTTAACTGCTTTTTGCAATCCACCTATGAATCCCATGCACCCGCGCGATGCAATTATTGGCAAACACATTTACGCCCATTGTGAAGAAGGTCCCAACGCAACACTGTTGCCTATGGCAAAACCAAAGGATTGAGATCCTGGTGCCAAAGGTGACAAAATTTATGCAACAAATAAAAAATTTCAAGCTTTTTGTGTTGTTACTCGGTGCACACACAACATACAAAATCATAAAGAATTTCAAAACCAGGAAAGCTTGCAACATCCCGCGTTTGCGTTGTTGCTTCGCGCCAAAGTAAACAATTTTCTTTCCAGTGTATGCGCGCGCGTTCCACTACGCTTTCCACTTGTATCCAGGAGACATGTAATTGGCTTGTAAGTTCGCGATATCCTTTGAGACCAAATAATTTGTTTATGGTCTGTGTGGCACGTCTACATCTTGGACTCTTTTTGGCAATTTGCGAAATATGCAAAACAGCCTGCCAGAAATACGTTATTATAGGTTCTTGTGTAAAGGTATGCACAAATTTACCTCCCACATATTCAGCTATTAACGAAGTCAGGACAGGTGGCAACTTGCAAGTATCTATCGAGCCTTGAATATGCAGAATTTGTTCTTTATATGTTGTTGACATAAATAACCAGTTTCGAAAAGCGGGGAGTTGTTCGATATTCATTTTTGTTTCTCCTATCAAAAACAATTCGAAGAACAAAAAAGATTATATTTTTTTCTTGTTAGGTAATGAAGCGTGCTCATGACAAAGAAACGTCCCGTTGTGATGGAATTGGTCATGCATTACAAAGTTTGATTGATTGATACTGAACCAAGAATCACGAATTTTACCTGTAATGCAGAAAGATGATGATAATTCTTACTTAATTAAAATTATATTATGACATCCTGAATATGAGCTGTTTTTGGATTTCGAGTATGATCCGAATCGAATCCACGCATACATGTGGCATGGCCAAAAGAAGATAAAGATGACATGTGGATGTTCAAGGAAAATACGTTTCCCGATGTTCCAATGCCGCCGCCACTTTATTTGTGTACACAAGAAGGCATGAAAATGTTTATGGCGCTGTTCAAATGCATGTTTCCACACATGAAAGTCGAGAAAGTGTGTTAAAAGAAGTACAGGATGCACACACTACGAAAAACAAAATATTTTTATTTTGACTAATCCCAATCCCATTCCAGAAAGGGTTGCAATTCGTGTTTAAAATCCTCGAGCGTTTCTTCTGGATTTTGTTTCCATCTCTCAAGTTGACGAAAGTTGTTAAAATGAATACTTGAGTGATTAATTGTTGCATCTTCGGTATTATACTCTACATTTGCAAAATTTAAAACTTCCTTTAATGCCTTTTTGATTTGTTTAAGTTGGTGTTTGGAGGATGTAACAACCAGTGTTAAAAAATAACTCGACCCGTCTTGCACGTCCACATAAACTTTGTAAAAGTTCTTGGTTTTTAGGGCCTTGATAGAAATACTAAATACTTGGTGACTGAGGGCTCTTTGAGGCAGGTCAAAAAACATTGCACCAATCTTATCTTCAATCATGCGTTTTTCTGTTTTTGATATAGCTTTGCGTGTGCGCGGATCACGAAAGGCGCGATGTTCCGCATATGAAGATTTCCATAACGCATACATGAATTCGGCAGAGTAACAGACTTTCTGACCCGTTTCATCTGGTTTTAAGTAAGTATAGAAAATTTCATCGTAGCTCATTTCATTGAAATCATTATGGAAGGCATCAGAATCACTCATGCAACGCGATTTCCACTTTCTACGCATGTCTTTGAGTTTCTGGACCATCTCATATTCTTTTGGGTAATCTGGGTGATAAAACAAACCAATCGGAAGCTGTTCTTTTGTGAGATACGAGACAAAGAAGTTACGTTTTGAGCCATTGTTTAAGCATTGTGCAAATACGTTCTTTTTAGAATACGTGTCTGATTTGGATTCCATGATATTAGTAAACATTTCATGTGGTTCGTTCCATTCCAATGGCATCAATGGTTTTCGCGTAAATGCATCAAATTGTATTGTCCGTTCTTCGCGATTAGTTGAATTGTCATGTGAAACAAAGATGTTTTCATCGAGTGATATAATCACATCTTTCCACACTTTCGCATGGTAATCTCCTAAATAACAAATCACTTTGCGCGGTATATAAGATGATTCTTGGCATATTTTAGTTGCTTGTTGGCTTGAATGTTTTTCACGTGGTGCCTTGGTTTTGCGATACAAACGCGCAAGCCCGTATATATCTGTTATACATGTGCGAACAAAAAACCACTTGGAGCGTTTTTCATTGTTCCAATGTTTGGTCGTTGATTTTCTAAATGCATCAAGAAACAAATTCAAATTCTCAACTAGTAAGCTGTTTAAGAACTGTTCGTACATGCGGTCAATTTCTTCACGCAACAGTTGTTCGTCATCCCAATCATCTACTCCATGATAGACAAAAAACTGTTCAAAGCCAGATGGTTCGTCAATTCGCATAGTCCCAGCTGTGAAAAATAACATTAATCCACCAAATCCATCATGTTCAAATGTTCCCTTTGCATCTTCATATACATTGTATCGCAAATCGATTCTATGGTAACGGAGTGATGGAAATAAGTCTTGGCATTCTGGTACAAATTTTGCAAACACGGAATCTGGTTCGCTGATCATTGGACAGATCGAAAACAAATAACGTACAGCGTCCAAATAATTCTCTGGTACAGATGCTTCATAAGGCATATGCAATGGGTCTTCCACAATGATATCCAAACATGTGCCCGTTGCATTAAATAAATGAAGCATACATACTAAAAATTCCCAGACAAACATGCGAGCAACTTCTTCACCACACCCAAACATGCGTAGTTTCATTTTTTGAACAATGAATTTAAAATGTGCAAAATTTGGTACATCATAGTAAAATGTCTTTGCTGCTCCAAAAAAATGATAGAATTGCTCTAAAACTTCAGCATGTGAGAAAATGTCAGGAACTTCAAGATTATCGTGAATATCACCAAAAAGTAAAATATCCATTTTTTGAAGAGGTGAATAGGCTGTAAAACAGGAGACGGGTCCCATGACCTTTAGTTGTTTCTCAAACCAACCCCATGGTGCCGTATGTTCTAATAACTCAAGCATACCTGTTAGTACACTGGAATCTATTTTAATTTCTTTCAGATTGAAAGGTTTGAAATATTCGTCAAATCTTTTACTGGCTTTCTCTGATGTGTAGACATATACTAAGTTCTTTTCATCAAACATTTCTCCAGAAAATAATTTCCCATCTCCATCCAGTGGGATGTGTGCAATGGCTAGAAAGTAACGAATATCTGCATGAAGAAATTCTGTTTTCACGTATTCAGGAATAGTAATTATATCCAGTTGTCCATTCATGTAAATAACTCGCCATATCATTTTTTTAAATGTCTGTTTTGTCTTTTTTTATTTCAATGTACTTTTGATACTTTCTATCACTTGCTGCCATTCGTTGTTTTCGATTAAGGCGTGTAAGTTTGTTTGTGGTACTTCAATAATGGGTGAACTTAATTGTTTTTTGAATTTGGGTATCTTGCATTTTTTGGGTGGGACTGGCTCTTCAAGTTGTTTCTGTTTCTTGGGCTTTTTCTCTAGCCTGTCTTTCTTGGGGTTTTTCAGTGTTGGATCCTTGATTTTTTGTTTTTTAAGTTGGGGCTTGCATGCAGATTCTAAAAGAATATCGTTCATTGCTTTTTTGGGCTTTTTCATTGCTGTGTCCTTGATTTTTTGTTTTTTAAGTTGGGGTTCACATACATATTCTAAAAGAATCTCGTCCATTGATGGTTGCTTTTCATCATCCGGTTCTTGCAAATCCATTAGCATATCGAATAAAAAATCTGCCTTTTTGTTATCCATGACAAGGCTTTCAGTGTTAATTTTCCGCAACAGCGCTTTCCATAGCATATCGTCGGTACTATCTTTCAAAATAAGATAATGCAATACAACACTTTGTCCAACTTGTCCAATACGATGACATCTGCCCTCTGATTGCACGTGCGGAACATATAAAAATGTTAATTCTGCATAAATGGCCAAACTTATAAATGCCCAGTTACCTCCAGTACCACATGCTGTTAGCGATAATACAGCAACTCGTGTTTCAGGATCATGTTCCAGCTGTTTTTGTAAGATAGGACGTTGTGTTTTGTTTGTATCTCCATTGATAACAATATGTTTGCATTTTAGACTGTCCAAATGTTCGTGAATCGCTTGCAGAACCTGTTTTGAATGGGCCCAAATAATAAACTTTTCTTGGTTTTCTGTTTCCAATAATGTCGTTATATATTTCAAAACATATGGTAATTTGTTGATTGCGGTTTCGCGCACTTGTTCGCCCAAAAGTGCTTGTGCAAATACATCGCCCTTTTGGGCGAACAAGTGCGAAGCTTTCAATAATGTTGTTTCTAGTTCTGTTTTTTGTGCTTTTGTTGCACTGCCAATCACAACGCGTTCTCTCAATAAAGGTGGCAAATCAAGCACATCTTGTTTCTTTTGACGCAATGTATATTGTTTTGTTAACGCATGTAACTCTTCACAGCGAATACTGTTTTTAAAAGCCCATTTGGGCCTGCCACCTGAAGCGTACACTATGCTCGGGGCAACATATCGTTCAGCGAAATAAAAGATGTTGCTTGATGGAGGTGCTCGATAATTGGGATTTTTATAATGAAAAAAATCATGAAAGATAGTTGGTTGCATGAATCGGAGAAGATTGTATAAATGAGGATTGGTGGGTGATGGAGTACCTGTTAATAACACTAAGTGCTTGATCTTTTTCCGTAATTCAAATATAGCTTTTGCTCGGATTGATTTTGAATTTTTTAAAGCATGTGCCTCATCTGCAATCAGTACATCCCATGTATATTTGGATAACTGCTCAAGCACTTTGGGAAACAATTCATAGGAGATTAAAAAAATAGATATGTCAGGCGTTGCTAAAATCGCTTCGGCCTTTTTCGCATTTGTGATTTCAAGCATCTTAACATGCGATTTTAAAAATTTAACAGTGGTTTCTTCAAACCAATTGGGTTTTAAAGAAGCTGGGCAAACTATCAATGCACGAGTAATACTCAATGCACAAAAATAAGCAAGAGAAATAGGTGTTTTGCCTAATCCCATATCCAATGCCAGCAAGCATTCATCTCGAGAAAGCGCAAAATCCAACGCTATCAACTGATGTGGCATCAAATCGCCTTTAAAACCATTTAATATATATAAATGCATATCTGCATATTCTGCAACCAATTGCAATAATCCAACTTCATTGAATCCAAGGTAGTTTGCAAGGGCTTTTTGCGCCAATCGTTTTGGGCGATATGCAAATGCGTCTTTTAATGCATTTTGCACGAGTTTTTGAAACTGTGGTGGTAATACTCTGGTTTGTGTTGCTCTGTGATAATCATCGAAATCAAAATGTGGTTCGTTTAATACTAATTCGCGCGATTCGGTAAATGCCACAAATTCATCATCCCGAAAAGCAAATTGGAGATCTTCATTATTTTCTGACATACCTCTTTTTTAATTTAGTTTTTTTATTCACCAACTTGAGAAATAGAAAAGAAAAAAAACTTATATTCATCATCCCGAAAAGCAAATTGGAGATCTTCATTATTTTCTGACATACCTCTTTTTTAATTTAGTTTTTTTATTCACCAACTTGAGAAATAGAAAAGAAACAAAAATTTATATTAGGAATGGATACTGCAACAACAAGTGCAATAGATGTAATACTCGAGGGAATTGCAAAAAAAGTAGACTATCATGAACACCTTGATCCACTGAGCTTTTCAGTCTCATTGGATACAAATATTACAAAAATAGTTGAGACTATCGAAAAAGCAGATGGATATGATAAGAAATATTTCTTAAATTTGGAGGCGAATACACTTGAATGGTCTGTTTCTGGCATAAAACGTGTGCGTGACGGGGAAATGTTGGAGTCTTTAATCATACCACATCTAGCTATGCATACCAATCCACCAAACGAAGATGTTGTGAGCAAGAAGGATTTAAGTGCGCAGGATGATGTAAAATTATCCTCTACACCTGAAATCCTAGAACTAGGATGGCGAGCGTCCGTGCCTAAAGATGCTGCAATAATCATACCTAAATCCAAGCTATTTGGAACCACGACTTTGGATGATATTAAGTACGCGTTGGACCGTGTTGCAATTGAAGTGAATGATCAGCATCTTCTGGATGTTAACTCACTTATGGCTCCTATTTCGGTGACATTGCCAATTGGCAGAATAATGAAGATCGTTATGGCAGATAAGCAGCCTGCCAAAAGAAAATATTTCCTGAATTATGTGACATTACAAATTGAATGGTCGCTCTCAAGATGTGGAACCTCGAAAAACGGCATTGTTCCTCAAGATGACGCAGAACAGAAACTTGGTGTATTGAGTTTCAAATATGAACTCGATGGAAAAGAAAGCATGGAAAGTTTTGAAATGTTTCCGGATCTGACCATTTCTCAGCGATTTATGACATATGGCACGACGCAATACATAGTTGTGGACGCCACAAAAGAGCGCATTACATTGCATTCACGCTGTACGTTTCCAACTGTGCTAGAACAACGATCTGCGCTGCAAAAAAGAGTCGTTGAAATTGCACAAATGACAACAATAGTGAAACGTGAACTGAATGAAGCATATGAAAACCTTCAGAAATTGAGTTTCAATGCATTTGCACCCAGTATTACGATTCAAACGGACCAGATCACTGTGTATGCAAATCAAACACCAGTATTACATGGCAATGTGTATATTGAGTTCAAAAGCGATTTAGCACTTGATGTGTATGCACTGGGAGATTCATGGGTTACTAAGATGTTACAAGAAGATTTCCCAAAAGATTAAAAACGCATTTACACTGATATCTGACATCGTTTAATAAAATAATTGCGTTCAGGCTGAATGTTGAAACACAGAGATGCGAACAAAAGTCGGATATTATTTTAATAATCGCCAGGATAGAAAGTGGGTTAAGACTCGCTGTGTCTGTATCTTGCATGACCAACAAAATGCGTTCGTGCACAACATATCGTTCCGACAACTTTTGCAGAGACCATGCTGGATTGCTAGATTTTCACAGTCGGGAACGGCGCATACACACGTTGAGCATAATAGAAATACTCCGCAAGGAACAAGACAAATAGCGCATTTTTGCATTTCGAAATGTTTCGCGAATGATAAATCGGGATTTTTAACATGTTAAATTTTAAAAATAAAACGTATTATCCCCCAAGAAAAAATTTATACACATTTTTTAATATGCTTTCTGTGACTGATATCTCATTTTGTGTAGATGGATATTGATGAGTCTATAATGAAACGTACTAAACAAATGGTAGAAATTTTGTCCCCGAAAAAAAGAAAATTGGCAACAAGGAAATACCATAAATCTGGAAAATATCGCAAGTATGAAGTTGAATCAATCCTTGATCATCGAAAAGGCGACAAAGGCGGTGTGTCATATTTAGTGAAATGGAAAGGCTTTTCGAATGACAAGGCTTCTTGGGTGAGAAGCTGTCACATGAGTGGGTGCGAGAAACTATTGCAAACCTATCATGATAAATTAAAACCAGATACCAGTTCAATCAAAAGGCGGGGTCGGCCATGTAAATTTCAAAACCGCTCTTTAACGATACTAGAAATTCAAGCACGCTGGAAATCGATTGAAAAGAAAGCATCACAAATTTTCAACGATGAGATGATCAAATTACCATTTTTAAACATCACGATTCCAAAAGAAAACGGTATTATGTTTATATGGTGGCATATCGGTCCAACATTCTTGGTTGGCGATAGTGCAGAGATTCGCAGTTATTATGTTAGAACTCAGTCCAGAACCCAGGATGTGTGGGTGCAGGCTACATGGCTTGAATCTAATTATACCCATATTGTTCAAGCTTATTGGTCTGGCAAAGCTCTATTTTTACCATCTGTTTGGGTTCCAGATGCAAAATCAAAATACGCTTTTAATTTTTCCATCGATTCAATCTCTGGTGTTTGGACACAAAAATTATACACGACAAAAAATGTTATCTTTCAGGCTGATGACGAGGAGATGAAAGAATCAAGAGCCAGGATGTTGCGAGAAGCACTTGCGAGATCGTTTGGAAAACATTTCGATTCATCATCGCACGAGACAAAACAAGATGTTGCAGGAATTGTTCTAAAATGAAGTTTTGTATTAAGGAGAATTTTGAATTATGTTTCTTATCAGCAAATAAACTTTGCTAGTTTTCACGCAATGGTGCTCCTTTAAACCATTTTTGTGCTATAATCCTTACATATTTTTGTAATCGCGTAACCATCTGCTGACAGAATCCATTTAAACTGGGAAACTTTTTCCTCGTCTTGAATAAAAAAACGTTTTTAAATTAATTGTTTTCTTTTTTTTATAAAAAAAAAGCCAAAATCAAAAATTCTGGACAATGAAGCGCGTATGTACAGAAATGTTTGTTGCGGATTTTATCGATTTCGAACAACAGGGTGCCAATGATATTGAAGACGCGGAAAATTTGTATTGGGAGTGCAAAAAAAAAATTAGCCTACAGAAAACTGTATTAAATAGCGCCATCGCATGGGTTTGTGATGTGTCGTTTTCCCCCGAAGACCAGGACAAACCAAATTTAGATGACGCATTTCTAGTTCTTCACGCATCTTTACGAGAGCTTGAGTATTATAAACAGTATCTGGCTCAAAATGCGCTCCGTGATGTTCATATGATTGGGTCATATGAAAGTTTTTGTGTCATTCAGGTCCAACATTCTTCATTTGATCGCGAAATTCAATTCCAAATGCCGACGAAACGCAATTTATCGCAACATACTGTCACATATTTTAAGAATTTTTCCGACGGGACTGGACACCATAACGTATGGTGGGTTTGTAACTCCATTCGTTATGACATGCGCTTCCTTTCAAATGTATTGGCATCTTTTTTGGGACGCTCTAATTCAAACCGAAACGCGCAGGCACACATATCAAGTAATGATGCCAGTGTTGGAGTCGTTCTTTCCAAACTCATTGATATCGCTTGTTTCACAATATCTTAGAATCCCTATCCTTTGCTTGGATTTGTTAGTTTCATTACATGCATATCTTGGGCATTGTTGCGGACCAGATGCCCCTGATCCAGATGCATGTCGCATACTCGTTAAAAGAATGATTGACTTGTAACAAACATTTTATTGGTTTTTTTCTTGTGTGATGTGGTCCAAAATAATACAAAGTTGCGATTCCAAACGCAGCGTAATCCTGTCCATAATCTCCAACTGAAAGCCCACATCAATAATACCACGATGCAAAAGCATTGCATTCAAGATTTGTTCCGGCGTCGATGCCTCTGCGCAAATATTCCAAAATATTTTTTGATTTTGAGCTGCCGTTTCGCGATAATGCCAAAAATCGAGTTGTTTATAACAATACAGAAAATGCGATTCCACTTGCATCCACATGTAACTATGACAACATTCAAAGGTTCTAATCTTCATAAAGGCTCGCAGTGCATCATGCGCTGAAGCATATTGCAGATTTTCCATCACGAAGCAACATTCAGCAACACAATTTACCCCCATTCCTAAACGACTCGAGTTTCTCATGTTTAAAACAAAAAAGCGACGGTCCACTCGTGTTTCTTTTACAACAACGACAAATGCGTATTACATGTTGCGAACAAAAATGTGCTGATCCAACTGCTCTTTCCGCACAGTAATCATTCTGACAATACGCACGCATACATTGTTTTAAATAGTATTCCTCAATATGATGAATGACATGCTCATTTTTTTGGTTTAATTCCAAAAAACGGTTTGTGTTGTTAAAATTCGCATATTTTTTAAGTTTAATATACACATTATCTTTATCCATTTGATAGCACAAATGGCCAACTAACAAACCACATTGCGTATCCCAGGATCCATGTCCATCATACATTGCAATTAAATCCATCATTTGAATAATCGTGATATGTTTATGGACTGCATATGCAATTTTGTCATCATTGTTCAAAAACCGCACATTCATGGTAAACTTTTTTAAATGTTTGTTTTGTTGTCGCGATGTGAAAATATCAAATGCAACATGGTTCCCACAGTCTTTTGGCGCAACATCTTGGTAACATAATATACTATTGCATGGCAATGGTAAGGCTGGTACTAAAAGAACTGCAGTACTAGGCACACTAATGAAATCATTTGCAAAAAGATTTAAAATGTCTGTTAATGTCTGCATTTTGTCTTTTTTTTTAGGTTTGTAAAGATGTCAAAGACAATTCTTGTGTTTCATGCTTCGCGTCGTCCAAACGCCAATGGAGAGTACAATTGGTATGAATTCAAATCTCTTCCTGTTTTAAGTGCCAAAGTGTATTCCGACATCATCGGGTGTAGTCATGTGACGCTTATTCCAAATGTGGATGCGAAATCGAAACTGTGTGCGTATGCAGATGACGAAGGCTTGTGCTCTGACGATTATTCGAGAAACGATCTTGCCGGTTTAGTTCTGTATTCATTAGGATTTCGCGATTCACATATACTTGGTTTTGCATATGCAAACACTGTTATTGTGACTGGAAATAGCAAATCCGAGGATCGAGGCCTGACTGAAAAAGAACAAACTATGCTTAAAGATGCCATCACTAAAGCTCGCAAAAGTTATAACTCGGAAAGTGAAAGCGAAGAAACAACAGAAAGCACAACTATCCAAGAACCAGAAAAACCGATCATTGCCAAAAAGAAGCGCGAACGTCAAGAACAGAAAGTTTAATTAATTTACATTTGAATAAAATCAAAATTATGATGTTGCGTCTGTTTTTGGTTTTTTCAAGGGGACTTCATTCTCCGGATTGCTTTTTTTAATTAAACGTATTATCATCATCCCCCTCTTCCGAACCGCTGCAGACGCAGGTTGTACAAGTTCGACAAGAATAAAACCCAGATCCATAGTGACATTCTGTGACTCTTTCTGTATCATCAACCCAGCCACAGCTATCACATATGCGTGTCGAATAATGCAACTCAGTGAGAATTCTTCTTAAATCAGAAATAAATATCATCTGAATCACATTTCTTAGTCATTCAAAGTCGTGCCTAAATATACACTCGTTTTTTTTTGTATTGTTATTCTTTTTTTTTAATTCACAAAAACATAAACGAAATTCTTAAAACCCAAATGGAAAGTTTTAATGCGTGCACACTACGTCTCGAGGCTGCATTGAACACAACAATTCATTATTTGCCCAAACCCTTGTGGCATCTCGTTTGTGTGTATGATTGTCCACTTCATTGTTCCTCGACTATTTGTGTTACGCTTGGACGGTGTGCTATATGCAAACACTGGCCACATCGTAGTACATGCGCGTGCGACCAAATCCCAGCATACCCCAGTGGAGTACATGAGACAATTTGGCCAATCGTTGGTAAATGGCAAGTAAACGAAAATGGGTGGTGGGAACGACATTTTGAAACAGGGGTTCGTTTTGTGCCAATGTGGGCATACCGAGCCAGGAAACTCAATAAGAAAGTTCTTCATTATGAAAAACATTGGTACGAATTACATTGGGAGGATGGTACTGTTTTGCCAGTCTTTAATTTCAAACCACAATCTCGAAGCCTGCAATCAGCAATTAGAATCTCCCTTCATTAAATTTGAAATGGTTTCAGACATACGTTTCGTTCTTGGAGGCAATGTAATTTTAATGGATGTCTTTGAAAACTTCTCATAACAGTCGATATACCGCATCCAAATGGGATCCATGCCGTCATCATCCGCCGCCCAATCAGTAATCTCATAGGAATTGTACACATATTGCAATGCAAGTTCAAGTGTTTCAAACTTGCGTTCTGTTTTCGAATCACTGCTGGTGACAACAAATAACATTTTTGTTTTTGTTTTAGTTTTTTTTTAGGAATGACTACGATGATGACAAAGAAAATATTTGAAGCGATGTGTATTTCGGCAAAAACACCAAATGATATTCGAACCATTGTGCAAGTTGTTGTGCGATCCATGGAGGATTATGAGTACGACATAGCATTGGAATTCTGTGCAAAAAGATTTTATAACACACATGTTGGGTGGGCGTTGCCAACACCACAAGTGTGTGATCTCGTTGTTAAATTTTGGAAATTGCATGCAAGCTCTAAAGTGGTCGATATGGGGTGTGGCTCCGGATTATTTTGTTTGATGTTACATGATTGCGGCATTCCGAAAGATAAATTATTGGCGTTGGAGACCAAAGTACCGCCCAAAACACATCAAACAACCAATGTGTTCTGGGATATTGTGCGAGATGACGAGTATGAAATCGATACTGATGATATCGCATTCGTCGCTTGGGGGAGCGGGATTTCTAAGCGGTTGCAATCGTATGTCGAACGAGGTGGCAAATATGTTATTATTTTGGGAGAAACAGGAGATGGGTGTACGTTTCCAAGTGATTGGCTGAAAGATAACAAGGAATGGGATTGCACATTGACGCATGTGCAAGGGCCGGCTTCGAATTTCGCAGAACATCTATCCATCAATGTGCGTAAAGTTGGCCGTGTTTTGGAAACTTAAAAGGTTTAACCAAAATAAAAAAGCCAATTTATTGTTACACTATCGGAAGCAAGATAGATGCTACAGCTCCTGGGTGAGATGCACGAGATCCAAGTAACAACACTTGTCCATTCGGAAGAGGTCGCTCCGAAAACACATCATTGACAAAATTTGATACATGATCAACATCACAACTACTTGGTGAAAATTTGAGTTGATTTGAATTATCCATATAAATTTCGGGGTTTTTTGCATCCGCGGTCCGTGTCCACACCCCAGGCATACTGTAGAGTATATCTTCAAGGTGCACTGTGCCCATGATTGGTTCCCGTCGTTCATAGTATGCAAAATCACCGCGATATTGTCTCATGGGAATTCGTGCGAAACTTGCAGGTGGATTCATCATACCTACTAATAAAAATTTGAAATAAAACTTTTTTCGAGCGTATAATTTCTCAAAGAAAGAATAAAAAAAAGCACAACGAGAGACATGACTTCTTATCAATGCGGTGGCCACAGGTGCCAAGCACGTGGTGAACATGAAAACACTGGATTGTTTTTTGGCGATGGACGCACAAAAGATGCACAAGGGAATTATGTATTTGACTTTGATTTTCTGCGTGGTTTAACCACTGCATCGGAAGAAAAAAAAGACGAAGCACAAGAGGCGCCGCGATCTCTGCGTAAACGCCAAGCTCCTGCATCCAAAGAAAAATCTGGCAAAAAAGTTGGGAAAGCTATCGAAGCAACACCTGTGTGTGCCGGATGTCCAGTTCACTGTTGCAAACAATGTTCATTACATTGTCCTCCACCAGGGACACCAACCCCTTCGCCTACACCTCCTTTACCAACACCACCTGTTCCCACCCCACCCACACCCAATCCTCCAGTGCCTGGGTCAACTCCAGTATCGGTTCAACTGCCATCAGCATATTATAACGATCGAGTTGTAGAAGCAATAGATAGAGGTAATGGGGATTACGAATTGATTGGAAAAACCGATCCCATCAATGGCAAATCATTGGTCATCAAAGTTATTGATGCACAAGAAGTTGGATTTGATGTGAACAAAAGCTATTCGATGCAGCAAGTAGCACGATTTCCAGCACATGTGATTAACGTCTCAGAATGCATGCGTTTCAAAGACATTGTCGCTTCATTACGTGACAAAACAACTCGTACACCACAAGAAGAACAGAAATTCTTACGAGGTTTAATTTATTTGAATTCTGTGGATGTTATGTTTGGTGCGAAGCAATACATTCCATGGCTCTATAAGTTCACTGGATTGTCTAATATCAATGACGACAGTGTTAATTTTTTGGCATGTTTTGTTAACCTCAAAGGCTTGGATAATGCATTCTTCTCAGGCATGTTCATGGTTTTCGGGGCGGGGTCTGACCTTTTTTACCCGCTTGGAGACCTCGGAGTGATGTTTCACGAATTGAGCCATGGATTTGTGCAAAAGAAGATCGGATTAATTTACCAAGGTCACGCAGGTGCAATGAACGAACACATTGCCGACACATGTTCCATCTTCTGCGAGCGCGAGACGTATCGACAGTTCAATGAAGATACCGACCCAGGAAATGATCTGCGTGGCAAATTCGACTGGCAAATGGGTGAAATGATTGGTAAACGTCTGCGAATCTTGCGCAATTTCCAAAACCCGGAAGATGCCCCTTCACCTCAACCAAGTACATTTAAAGGTAAATACTGGGTTGATCCTAACAGTGCATCTGATTATGGCGGCGTACATTCAAACAGTGGGCCTCTGAATCGCTTTGTGTATGAATTGGTACAACAAGTCGGTTGGGATGTGGCTGGTGCAGTGCTTATGTTTTCATGGGGTTTATTGACTGCAAAATCCAACATGATCCATTATCGCGATGCTCTGAAGAAAGCCGGAATGCAAAACAGCTGTTTGGCACAAGTGCAAGCATGTCTGAATACTGTCGGACTTACGGATAGTGCGGTGAACGATTGGAAAGGCAGTGCGTAGCAAAAACTCTTTTTGCAAAAATAATAAATTCTTGTATTACAACGTTTGTGTATCATCGGAGTAATTTTGCCAAGATGCACGAATAGCGTGCGGATAGAAGCCATTGTGTTCATTAAAAACAACAAGTTGAATCACCCCCATGTCTGGTGGTAGAAACTGCAAAATAAGCAGTATTACACAGTCCACTGAAAGTGCATTCTTTTTCAATTCTGATGTGATCAAACTAGACTCACGATCTGCTCGGTCTGTTGCAATGTTAACTGCAGCAAAGTGAAAACTTTTATCATATTCACAGCCATCTTCTATTCGTTCTTTGTATTTATCATTCAAAAGATGATTGGACCACATAACAGATTTGATATGACTATTTAGAAACATATCACTCAATGTTGTATGGCTCATTTCATCTTTTGTCCAACATTCAATACCCCAATCTTCACAGCATTGTCCATCATTTTGAATCTCAAGTGTAATAATTTGCTTTGTTGTTATAACTTTGTATCCAATCCATTCATCACGCTTTTGGGAATTTGTCAATTCAATTTTTTGAAACGTATCCACGTTTTCTATTATTTTTTGTTTTTTCAACATTTGGATTTTTTCTTCTTTCTAAAAAAGAAAAAAATCTTCTTTAGATGCAAGTTGGACAAATTTATCACGGCACGGAAAGTTATGGTGGAAGTTATCATGATTTAGGGCTGTATCGTGTTGTTAAATTAGGTAAAAAATTCGCATCGTTGAAACAGATAGAATCCAAGAAACTGGAAGAACCTGTAAAACAGTCATCGTGCTTGGATTCATCGTATCAATGCAAAAAACAGGCACGTTTACCGATTAAACCTATTCCCGATACTACAAACCAGCTTGTGTCATTTGTGGACTTTAATGAAGAAGACAATTGCGCGATCGTGGCAAATGGTGGCGCTCAATGTTCAAAAAAATTTGAGCTTGTGAATGCAGATGAACATGGAAATTATTGTTTTCTCGCATCTGCTCAACACTATTATTGAACAAAGTCCTCAAAATGTTCCAATAAAGAATGCATCATTTGTCGTGGGGTAACGTCGTCCAGTTTCAAAACCGCATCACGATAATGAACCACAACGCCATTTTTGTCTTTGAGCCAATAAATGTTTGCACAAGAAACAGACTCTACTTTTTTTGATGTCCAGTGATACACAGTCTTCCAATAATTATTATTCGCGTTGCATGAAATCACAATTCCAATATCAAAAAAGTCATTGAGCTTTTCATCTTTCAATACATACTGTGCAAATCCCATGTCGTCCCATTTTTCTCCATGGACCTCATGTTTGAATATTTTAACCAGATCGCCAATCTGAAAGGATGTGTAAGAATCCCCATGAACAACACATTCATACATGCTCGGTATCAAATGTATAAGTCCTTCTTCTGATGTCATAGGACGCACATTTTGGGCCTCGAACATCGCATTGTCAATGTGACTGCGTTTTTCACCGAGAATGCGTTTGCGAAATGCAGCATCAATATTCAATCTGCGATAGGTGTATGCAAAGCAAGTTACATCCAACGGTACATGCAGCTCATTATTGCGATCATCATGCACCACAGTTGCGGGCACAAGTTCCGATAGCTGATGCGTGCGGGCCATCACACGTTGATGATGGAACACGGGCCACCCAAATTTGTCTGTTTGGTTTTTGAACGTTGCTGAAATGCCCATATCTGCCACGCCTTGATTCCATCGTTTGAATTCTTCGGATTTTTCAGACCATGCTTCTTTTGCACGTTCTGTCATAAGCCTCACATATTCAGCACATGCATCTGCATGCATATTGAGATTCGTGCGGAAATGCGCGGATTGGGGAATGGTGCAGGTTTGCAGATTCCATTGTTTGTATTCTGTATCTAAGCAGTGCAAATACGGTTTTGGTGTACAAAATATTCTTTCCCATTGGCCACCAATTTGCAACGCATGTTTGACCAGGATCGCGCTTACCAATTGACAACAATCTCGTTCTGACAATATAAATTGGTTGTATGAATTTGAAAAAAATTCGCGTAAATCACTGTTGTGTCCTCCAAATTCATACATATACCAAATATTATTTGGGTTTTCGACACTTTCGGGCAACATGCGAGCCGAACCAAAACCTGATTCTTGAAGGTGGCCAATACTTGTTAATTTGGCAATAACATCAGTCATTTTTGCAATAGTAAACGCGTCTTTTATTGCATCGTATGGTCCTTGCAATATCACACCAGCACGTTTTGTTATCAGACATGGCTTCGTCTGTGATGGAAGTGTGGTAGCATTTTCAAGTAATGATGCAGTGCGGGGTTCTTCAAACTTAAATGGACATGTGTTACCAAATAAATAATCAAATCCGTCACTTTGCGTTTCTTTGCGCTTCATTTTATTAGCCTAAAGAGAAAAAATATATATCTCTCTTACAAGAATCAGAAATGTGATAAATAAAGTTTTTTTTTAAAAAAAAAATGTTCATATATTGTTTTTACTTTTTTTTAGGGAATTGGGTAAAACTGTACGATGAAACGTGGATTTGGAGTGGTATCGAATAATGCAGTCGATGTTGTGCTTGAGCGCAAGCGTATTCGTGAAACTATGGTTATACCAGATGATGTACAGCAATTTAAAGGTGAGTATGAATATTGCAAGCGAATAATTACCAAAGCATTAGAAAGCATCCAAACAGGCGTAGAAGCCATTATTAGTCCTGGCGTCCACCCTGTGCAACCACATCCCTCATTGGGAACAGAAATAGCAGAATTATTATTCTGGACACAGGAGATAGACAATGCAGTAGAACGAATTATGTGTTCTTCCGCGATGCAATACATATCTGAAGTTGCTGTATATTCCAATTTTTATTGTGTTGCACTCCATTGGCCCGATGCTGCACTTCAATCCGGGTATTCCAAACGCTTGCTTGGTGCACAGAACTTGGTTACGCGTTTCAAAGCGGATACTATCACAAAAGAGATTTGTAAAGTTACCTGGAGTGTTTGTGATGGTAGCTCGTATCAGTTAGTGATGTCACTGGAAAGATGGCAAACATTCTGGAACAGATTTATCAAGTTCCAACAATCAGAACAACACAAACAAACACAACACATATTGCTTGTTCATTTGCCGTCAACGCTAAGTGTGACGGTCACCGGTTATGTGAATTACTCCATTTTGGATGTCCTTGGATTTTTGCATGTGTATCTTAAGCTTTGCAGTCATGAACACAATGATGTTTATGAAGATCACGTGCAACAACAGCGTCTTTTGGATGCTGTTATTGAGCATGTGTAGTTGTTTTTAGAGAATCATTGGCAAGTGTCCATGATCACCGGAACATGCAAATGTCATCGTATGCCATGTGTTGTCAACACAATTAACAACATTTGGTTTGTGTGTTGGAGTATTGAATAAATAGATCTTCTGATCAAACGCAATACCACATGGTATCCCGACTTCTTCTTGACATTTTTTGGGACTCCAATCTGGCCATGGTATTGTAACGAATGCGTTTGTTTCAGGGTTAAAAATATGCATGTACTCTTTGTGCGCTATTGTGCGCGTCATGGAAAATAAATAAATAGTGGATTTACCACATACTACAAAGGTATCGCGATGTGAGATATGATTCGGACATGTACCGATAATCTCCCATGAATTTTCTTTAAGATTATACCTTTCTGTATGTTGTACAAAATGATTTCCAGCGACTCCTCCAAACGCGAAAATATAAGCACCTTTAGCACACAAAACCGCGAACATGCGGTTTACCTTTGGTTTTTGCATATCAAAAGTCATAACTTCAGCTAGCAGTCCATTGGAATCTATCCGGAATGGTAAGTTTGTTCGATACACAATTTGTGCGTGCATAATCGTGTCCGTCCATAAGCTATGCCCATTCAAATAATGGTTGTCACTCCATGTTCCATCTTCATTTTTAAACACGTATTCATACTTACAAGATTCTTTGTGCATAAATACGTATGCATTTTGCTCGCGATCGTGTATTAAATAGGAGTCCTTAAATGCCTCCGCGCTGTATTGGAGCGTTTTAAGATGAGATTCTATTTTTTCAAATTTCACTGAGTTTGTTGGAAGGGATTGCATTCCACAGCAGCCAATAATAACTAAGTTATCGCGTGCGTATTCATAAACAATGTTCACTAAATGCGAAATGGAGAGCGCAATGCTAATTTCTTTTAATAACGCGTCCATTTTTTTTTCTTTTCTCAAATTGTAGGTAAAAAAAAATACAATTTGTTAGGATGGCAAATCTTGTTCCAGATCACGTGGCGGAAAATGAAAAGGCTACGTATCGTTCAGTGCATACATCTATTCTAGTACATTTGCCAAGCTCGCTGGCGACACTTGCATGCGATTATACGGACCCTATTTTGGTGCGCATGGCATATGAAATGGAATATTGGAAGCATATATACGATGAAAAATCACGCAAACTAAAGATGCAAAAAGAACAGATTGAGCACATGACGAATGCAATAATAACAAATATGGAGCTTGTAAAATGCACGGGATTTTCAACGGACCTTCACAAGTACCGTTTGGTTACTAAAAAAATGCGTCCGAGCATGTCAAAGCATGCTATACATATGTTTTTCGTAAATGTACTTGGTGAACAAGGGATGATGGACAAATGGGAATCATATTGTTATAATCTAAGTGAGGAAAAAGTTGAATTGCAATGTTCTCGTAAACGAAAACAAATTGATTTCTGGGAAGGTTGAATGGTAATACAGTCATAAAACTTATAAAAGAATAAATCTTTTTTTTTTCAAACAAACAAACAGAGACATTTGGAAAAAAAAATTTAGAATGGAAGTCGCCATAAGTTCGCTGGTGTCCTCTTTGTTATCGGATTATGTACCAATTGCAAGCATCGGTGTTAAAATTGCACTTGGAACTTTATTAACACGTGGAATTGAGAAACTTCTTTCTAAAAATGAATATTTTACAAAGATAACGTCATATGCGCTATGCAATCGTAGAAAACGTGCCAAAACAGTGTATGTTTGTGATTGGTTCACAGCACGAGGTGTTGAAGCATATCTGAACAACAATCCACAAAACGAAACTGAAACAAAATTAGAATGGCAATATGATAAGATCACAATACATGCGGGTGAAGAAGTACAAATCGTGTTTCGCAATGCAACACTACAAATTAAAAAAATGGAACTCGGTAGTAACAAAGATGTTTCGAAGAACAATGCCGAATCCAAACATGATGCTCAATCTGCTTATTTTAGTATTTCAACAACTAGCGACATTCATATCATCAGACAATTCTTAGTTTATGTGCAAACGTTGTTACCAAATTCTTTAGTCATTCATCGAAATTCGTTTCATATAGAATCGAATGACAAGAAAAACAGTGATGAGCACACAGAAGGTGCGAACAATGAGAATTTCGGTACGATTTTTTTTGCAACTCTCGAGCGTTATTTTTTGCAAAGTGATCCTATCCGCGCTGCTCAACTTGGATACAAGGGTTCTGAGATAGTATTTGGTGCTGTCACTCACTCTTTTAAACATTCAGTATTAGTAGATGCATTCAATGATTGCAAACTTGAAGTATCGTTATTGTTTACAGAAGCATCCAAAACACAGTCCTTGAAAAAAGCTTTAACAACTATGGAGCAACCAGTATGTCTACAATTCGAATCAAAGGAGCTTTCTGTAGCTCAACTTGGTGACTACACGCAACATATCTTTAAAAAAATGATTGTTAAGGAATCCGAATTAATGCTTCAAAAATCGGTTCGTATTCATGAAGTGGAGCTATCTGGTCCCAAGTCTGGGACTGCACAATGGCGTTCGATATGCGCGACAACATCCAAAACATTTCGTAATACCATTGTGAATGAGATTGTACAAAAAGAGTTCATTGATGATTTGCAGAAATTTTTAAAAGCGGCGGATTATTATGTAACGCGCGGAGTGCCCTTCAAACGCGGATACCTACTCCATGGTCCACCAGGAACTGGTAAAAGTTCATTGATCAAAGCAGCAGCAAGAGAGCATGGCCTAGAACTATTTGTATGCAATTTAAGTGCTGTGACATGCACTCAGTTCAACCACCTTATCTCTGAAATGAATTTTCGCACGCATGGTCAACCACATATTTTAGCGTTTGAAGACGCTGATCGATGTAGTCTTTTTTCTGCGAGACGAAAACAATATTACAGCGAAGATGATGATAACGAAGACCAAGATGACAACAATGCAAAAAAGCTTAAAAATAAACCTGTGTCTATGGAAGCATTGTTAAATGCCTTGGATGGGGTCAAAGAAGCATATGGTCGAGTTGTGATATTTACTGCAAATGACTCAAAAAAATTTTTACAACCTTCAAAAAAACTGCAGGCTTTAACACGTTGTGGTCGCATTGACAAGATGGTTGAAGTTGGATACTGTACATCATTACAAATCAAACGCATGTATAATGTATTTTTTCCAAGTGAAAGCGAACTTGACTGCTCACAAATTCGTAGCTTTGACAAATTAAGTCCTGCTCAACTTGGTGAAATCTTCATGCAAAGCGATGCTAATAACGCCATGGACATGATATATGGAAACACGCGATTTGTATTGGATCCACCAGAGAACGCTAGTATTGATAAGCTCGAACACAAACATGATGATGACCATGACGGTTCGTTGTATACAGCTCAATTTGGGCGGCGCAAATGTGGGATAAAGAAAAGTTCGTCACGACAACCCAGAGAAACAGATTGTACAAAACCGTTGACTTTGCTGCAAATTAAACGAAAACAACAACAACTCCAAAAGAAGTTGAAACACCTTGCAAATGTAGTTGCAAGCGGAGACAAAGCTGCGATTGATTGGCATACAAACTGCAAGATATGGCTAGAACGTTTTAATGCTCAGGATTCTGTCTATGATGAGATGATAACAAATTTTGTCGCACCACAGCGCAAATCACGCTCAAAGCCGAAAGAGCAAGAAGTAACCATTTTATCACCCGCAGAATATCCGTCACCTTGTTGATTTTAATAAACAAAATAAACAAAGAAAAACAAAACAAAGTCCAGTTTCTATGGAAACAGTTCCACACCTAAACATCCAAATATCGTTTGAAGAAAAACCGTTTACATGGATTGACATTAAACAAAAATATTTAGCAGACCCTAAGAAATACAAACATGCTTTAAAACAAGCGAATTGGGTGCGTGCAAGCCTTATTAAAGCGCTTCTAGAAGATGTTATAACAGAAGTTGACCCTTCTAAAAAGACAACTTTCCGAGCCGATGGATCCACAGATCTAACGTCTGATTTTGATATCTCTATGTCTGGCCCAGAAAAAGAACATGTTGCAATTGCGTTCAATGAACAATTTGAAGATATGTTTGACAGACCGTCGGCCGAAGTGTGGGACACCAACGTGTACGCCTCCGGCCCAATGGAAGAAACAGATGATCCAACAAGTGAAGAATGCAAAGGCAACTTTGTATGTTCTTCTACATGCACGAAAAAAACACAACGATGTTCTCTTATTTCGCAGCTGAGATTTCGTCACAATGCAGCAGTTGTTAACAATCAACACGCATGGTCAATTACAACGCTCTTGCGTAATTTGGATTCGTCCGAACGCACCTGGCTTGACACGAAGATGAATACTACGCCATTTATTACATCCAGTTTATTACGTCGCTTGTTTGCGCGTGCACAAGAGATTTATAAACAAAACCCAATTCCAGAAGATGTGCGTTCTGCAAACCAGAAATACGCTGAAGCATTACGCGTGATTTATCAATTGCGGTTACAGAGCAATACACACAAAACGCAAACCAAAGACTTTGCATTGCAATATGTAGATGCAGAATCTCGAGCGGGTTATTTCGCTCAGGAGGCCTACGTGACAATGGGTCCTTTTTTGCATGTAGTTGGTGCGGACCAACGCCAATTAGACATGTCATTGTCACAAGATGAATACAAGGATTCGTTTATTGAAAATATGGCGTATGTATTGCACAATTTCAAACCCAATTCGAGCTGTTCAAAATCATTCGTAATGGCTGCCAAATACATTGCTCGTGCAGCCTTTGCCGCAACACAAGTCTTTGACACAACAGAAGATAATATAGTTGCAGAATTGGATGAATTGGTAACAGAAAGTACTAAAATTCGCTCACAGCGTGAAAGTTTATTGGGCCGTGCTGAACAAGAGCATGTGGAACAGCCCATGGTAATACACATGCGCGGAGTATCATGTGACAAGCAAAACAAATCGCGCACAGAACTGTTGCAATGGATCATTACATATCTAGTCAAAATGTTTTAAACTAATAATGTAAATGGATGTGTTCTGGAATCATGAAACAGCGTTTTGAAACGTATGGTTAATTCTGCATCATCCTTATATGCACAATCAATTCGTTCCACATCACATGCCAATAAACTGTTTGTTCGTGCATAAACAAACGCTCCCATTCTTTGCAATTTGTCAATTTCCATTGCATCGGACACAGCGTCCAATCCACATAACACAACTTGCTGTGATTTGTTGGTGCGGCTTTTTGTTTTCCACCATTCCGTGAAGCGTGAGATAACGAGCATGTGACTCGGTTGTAAAAATTGCCTGCATTGTTTCCGAATTGCTTTTGCAAACTCATGATAGCATGATTCGTCCAAATTCCCGTATTTTAACATAGCTGCAGCGGCCGTTTCATAATGCCAGATCTCATTGTAAACATAACATCCGCAATTCACCAATGCGTTCACATCCGCATTTGTACCACCAAGCAAAATAATCAACATATCGACACCACCTTTTGACCATCCATCACGTGGCATAGCAGCTTCGTGAATCGAAAGTGGCATTTCGGACAAGGATTTTTTCCATATGAGTTCAATGGGTTTGTCTTTCCAACGAAAGGATTGTGGCAATTTGAATAAAGACCGTGGCCATGATTGAATGTACAAAGCACCCACCGCTTCTAAATCCTTGATACTTTGCTTGCATGCAGACGTTAAGCCACAAATGGCCAATTTGGCAAAGGCCGGTTGTTCGCGCGACCAATAATAAAACTTAATAAACAATGAGTTAGGAGACAGCATAGTTTCTAAAACTTTTGCAAGTTCTTCTGTTTTTGACTTTGTTAACTGCACAGCAACAGTTTCAAACATTTTGCTATAATGAAAAATTACATAGCCTTCGTCTTTCAAAGCTAGGCTTGCTGCTTTTTCGAGACCTTGTGCAATGATAACAACGCTTTGTGACTTATAATCTTTTTCAATAACCGAAAAATGATGATTGTGCTGTGCGCGTGGTGGATTGTAATGTTGTTTTTTGTTGTTGTTATTGTTTACTGCTTCTTTTCGTTCCAACAAAATGTCCAACGCTTCCGCAACAGTGGCTATTTCAGGTTGTTTTTGTGAATGGGTTGGACTTTGACTATAACTTCTGCGTTTGTTGTGACTTTGCTTTTTATGTTTTCGATTTGAACGATGCCGTCTTGGACTACGACTTGGACTTGGTGATGATGAGGATTCGGACGACGATGGGGATGTCGCAGAAGAAGATGCAGATTTTGAACGGCTTTTTTTTTGGTGAGTATGCTTGTTGCGACTGCGGCTTCGTGCTGTAATAACAAGGTTTGTTTGTTTCATATTTGGTGAGTCATTCGATTTTGATTGCAATAACTCACGATATTGTTTAACATTTAAAGTCTTTGTTTGCTCATTTTTGTCAGGAGTTGGCATTTCGGGTAACACAGGTGTAGTAGTAGCCTTTGATGCAAGCGTTATAACTCTTGATTTTGTAACAACGGTTTTCATAGCTGGTAATGGAGGAGGGCTTGGGCTTCGTCGCAGCGGAGATGGAGTATGTGGTGGTGACATATTCAAGGCATCCAACACAAGAGAATGTTCGTTTTCCAGTTTGTCTTGAGTGCTTTCGGAAAGTAATATTTCATCGATGGGATTGATAATTGTGCCAACATCATCAACTACTTCCGTTTCATTGGGCTTTTTACTCAATGATACAACCATGCGTTTTGGAATTTTGCTTGGAGTAATGTGTTTACTACGTCCACGCGATGGTTTTGATAACATAAGCATTTCTGCTGGTGCTTTGCGTTTACGTACATCGGCCATGATTTTTAGAGGACCTAGAGGTGCTATCACTACAAAGAAATAAAAAGAAGAAGCAAAAAAAAAATGCAGAAGACACAAGAAGAGGAATGTGTGCAACATCATCCTAAAAGTGCACTAGAAGCATGGTCTCGAGTAACGCCATTTGATCCATCAACAGGTACAAGTAAATATGTAGATGAATGGCGTGCCAAAGAGGCATACAAAGGTCTAGTGCATGGCAAAATCAAACCTGGATCAATTGAGTTGGAACAAGATGTTATTCATCCAGCTTCTATTCGTGATCAGTTTACGATTGATCGATTTAACACACTTGTCCCGGATGAAACAAAAGCTCGTGATCAAGCATGTGCGCGAGTGTATGATGAACATTTACCAAAAAAGGACCTTGAAGCACGTAATACACGATGTCCAGCAAGATGGTCTGATTGTACAACAGTAAATGAAAAAGGAGAATTTGAATCTGCTTATAGTGTTGCCAAGCGTGCATATCAAAAAGAAAAGAAAGGTCAAGTTGTACCTGGTTATTGTTTGCCTACTGCATCCACCAAAAAATCCAATTGGGATAATGCACGAAATTTTACAGAACAAATTCAACTTATGCGTGATCGTATAACAAAACTTGAAAACGAGCTTGCAAAAGCTGAAAATCGGGATGTACGAGGGTCAAGTCCATGTGCTGGACCTGTTTCAAAATAAAGAATAGGAATTTTTTTTTTTGTGTGATCATTGTTTTTTTTCTTATTTGTGGTTTGAGAAAAAAAAAACATTATTAAATAAAAAAAAAATGGATAGCAAAGATGGTTATGATTATGCACGAAAAATTATAAATCCAGTTCACAATTATTTAAGCGAACCACAACCATTTGCTAAATTATCGCCAGATTTGCGTGTTGAACAATTACTTATTACAACACAAAAATTTTCAAGTCTTTTTAAACAGGGTATTGTTCAATTTATTGAAGATTGGTGGAGACTTCAAGAGAGCAATTCGCGAAATATTCCATGTCCACCACAAAATCCAAGTCCATGCACGCAATGTGGACAACCTTTATCGTTTGATGATGAATTAAAGGCAAAACATTATGATACTCATTATCGTACAAATAAAATAATTGCGTTTCTTAAACAAGAAGGAGAATTTGAAATGTCGATCAAGAAAAAAAAATTAATTAAACCAACTTTGAATGACAGGAAACGAAAAGCATTATTTCTTATGTTAAAAGAACCACTGCATGATAAAACAAGAGAACGCATTATGGAACAATTGTATCCAGACTTAAAAAAATCAGTGACAGTGTCATCTCATTCTTATAATACATGGATCAAAGAAGGATCTTCTTCCGCTGTATCACGCGGATGGTATCGTCCTACAAAAGCTTGGACAACAGCACCGATCGCTTCTGTACCATGTGATGTTTTACAATATGGCACGATGTTGCTCCCGAATGGTGATGGATTGTGGTTGCATCTTTTTGCAAAACAACTTGCCCAAAATTTACCTATTTCATGGGTTGTGTGGTTACATCCATCGTCGTCCTATAATACGATCACGCACAAGTCCCTAAATGGAACAAAAAATAACGTGCCTGGTTCCAAATTGTTTATGCAATTACTCACAGAAAAGGAACGATGTACTTTAATCCGAGCTGAAGATCGCTATGACGATTCTTTGTGTGCATTATGTGGTGACAAGTTCCAGGTTGTTCTGTCAGAGGATCCTACTGATTCTCTTGGAGAAGATTTCGTTTTTTTTGACGCCATTCGCAGTCCTAAAAGCACGTTTGATATGTATCATAAGAAATGTTATGCTGAAGTATTTTTTAAGCCAGTTAACAAAAATAATCTACTTACAAATGCAGACCCCCTTGCAAAAAAACCAAAATTACCAAAGACAAAACCTCTAAACAATACAACCCTCGCAACAAAACCAAGCGGCGTAGAACCAACTGCGGGAAAACCTTCAACCAAGATAAAACAATCACTTGCAACCAAACCAAAATTACCAAAATTACCAACGACAAAACTGCTAGGCAATACAAACCTCACAACAAAACCAAGTGGTGTAAAACGAACTATTACCAAATCTCCAACCCAAATAAAACCAAAACTACTTGGTTTGAAACCACTGCCAACAACACCCAAATTACCAAAGACAAAAATGCCAAACAATATAAAACCTGTTTCAAAACTACTTCCAAAACCAATTGCAACACCAAGCACGATAAAATCTCCAATGTCCAAACCCATAAATAATAAACAACCAAAACACGCTACTTTGAAACTACACCTAGAAAAGCACAAACCACGTCCGTCTCTACAACTTAATGCAAAATTATGTATCAAAAAAGGGAGCAAAACACGTAAGATGGTAGACGGAGATTTAATCACACAAACCAAACGACAAAAAGTAAGCGTGTAACAAAAAGTAGTCCCTTACTTTGTCTGGTAATGTGTAAAACAAACCAAATGATGTAAGAGTTCGTTACTGGTAATCTCACCAAAATTTAGCACTGCGCAAATGTTGTCGTGCGTCCAAGCATGACAGTAAATAAAAGTTAATGGTTGTTTAACGGTCCATGGTTGTCCGGTTTGCAATAATTCAATAGGGCTTGGCTTTTGCTGCGCAATACCTTGAAAATAGCGAAAGATTGAAAATGCACTATAGTTGT
>Ga0207658_10000657_pt1 | contig 30136 bp, 28 predicted proteins | sample KBSS33metaG_FD_184322 | JGI IMG/M metagenome (GOLD analysis project Ga0207658, IMG submission 184322) | Switchgrass rhizosphere microbial communities from Kellogg Biological Station, Michigan, USA - KBS S3-3 metaG (SPAdes) (version 2) | ecosystem: Host-associated > Plants > Roots > Rhizosphere...
AAGGCCAGCCCAGAGACATTCCGCTCCGTCCAGCCGCGCACCGGTCAGCGCCAGGAACTGGCCGACGCGTCCATCGAGACGCGAGAGATACCAGCCGCCGCCCACGTCCGGGAACAGGCCGATGCCGGTCTCGGGCATGGCGAAGCGAGTGTTCTCCGTCGCCACGCGATACTTGGCAGGCTGTGAGATGCCGACGCCGCCGCCCATCGTGATGCCGTCCATGAACGCGACGATCGGCCTGGCGTACGTGAACATCTGGTGATTGAGGCGATACTCCTCGAAGAAGAAGCGTCGGCCCGCCTCGCCACCATCGTTGAGCGCGGATTCGCGCAGCAGGTTGATGTCTCCGCCCGAGCAGAAACCGCGCCCCTCGGCATGGTCGAGGATCACCGCCTTGACCGCGTCGTCATTGGCCCACTCGGCGAGCACGGCGCTCATGGCCTCGCACATCGGCAGGGTCAGGGCGTGGATCGCCTTTGGACGATTGAGCGAGATGACGCCGGCGACGCCATCGCGCCGCGTCAGCAGTTCGTCTGTCATAGGTGCCCCGTCTGCTTACTTCAGGAGGTCGCGGCCGATGATCATGCGCATGACCTCGTTGGTGCCCTCGAGGATACGATGGACGCGCAAGTCGCGCCAGAAGCGTTCGATCGGATAGTCGCGCAAGTAGCCGTAGCCACCGAACATCTGCAGCGCGCGATCGACGACCGACGAGCCGGTATCGCTCGCCAGCATCTTGGCCATCGCCGCGAACCGCGTCTTGTCGGGCACTCCGGCGGTGACCTTGGCAGCCGCGAGATAGAGCAGAGCACGCGCCGCCTCCAATTCGGCGGCCATGTCGGCGAGCTGGAACTGGGTGTTCTGGAACTCGGCGATCGGCTGGTCGAACTGCCTGCGATCCTTCACGTGGTGGATCGCCTCGTCGAGGCAGCGCTGGGCTCCGCCGAGCGAGCAGGCACCGATGTTGAGGCGGCCGCCGTCGAGGCCCGCCATCGCGAACTTGAATCCGTCGCCTTCGGCGCCGACGCGGTTCTCGACCGGGATGTGGCAATCTTCGAAGATGACCTGCGCGGTGGGCGAGCTGTTCCAGCCCAGCTTCCTCTCGGGCGCGCCGAACGACATGCCGGGCGTACCCTTCTCGACCGCGAAGCACGAGATGCCACGGCTCTTGTGATCGCCGGTGCGCGCCATGACGACGTAGAGGTCGTTGTAGCCACCGCCTGAAATGAACTGCTTGGTGCCGTTGAGGACGTAGTGATCGCCGTCGAGGCGCGCACTCGTCTTCAGCGCGGCTGCATCAGAACCAGAGCCGGGTTCCGTCAGGCAGTAGGAGCCGATCTTGTCCATGGTGACGAGGTCGGGGAGAAAGCGGTCCTTGAGCGCTTGGTCGCCGAAGGTGTCGATCATCCAGGCGACCATGTTGTGGATCGAAATGTAGGCGCTGGTCGCCGGACAACCGTAGCTCATCGCTTCCATGATAAGCGCCGCATCGAGCCGAGACAGACCGATGCCGCCGCTTTCCTCCGAGACGTAGATCGCACCGAAGCCTAGTACGCCGGCGGCCTTCCATACCTCGACCGGGTAATGTTGCTCTTCGTCCCACTGCGCGGCGAAGGGCGTGATGCGATCGGCGGTGAACTTGCGCGCCGTTTCCTGGATCGCGAGTTGGTCTTCGGTCAGGCCGAACTGTTCGATCATGTCACCCTCTGTAGAAGTTCAAGGCGCCGTCAACGGCACTTCATATAAGTCAGCGGTTGCGGCGCCGCGTCCGGACCGGTGTCCTTGCGCACGAGCGTCTTGCCGCCATCTGCCGAGCTCAGCGCGACCTGCAAGGTCCAGCTCTGGCCTTCGCCCGAAAAGCTGTAAGTCCCGGTCACGGCGTCGGTAGTCGCCGATGTCACCGACTGCAGCTTGGCCACCGATTCGTAGAACTTGAGCTGGTCTGCGCCGATCGTCAGTCGGCCCTTGGCATCGCCGGCGGTGCTGGTGCAGTCGGCCGGAACCAGGCCCCAGCGTCCGCGCAGCGCCGTCGGGATGGTCGTCGCTACAGGTGCTTCTTCTCTGAGGGGATCGCTGGCGGCAGCAGTCTGCGACGGCAAGTCCGCAGGCTCGGCAGCTTCCACGGCGACGGGCTCGGAGCTCGCGTCGGCTGCGGGCCCGGCGGACTTGTCGGAGCATGCCGGCAGGGTCAGCGCCAGGACGGCAGTGGCAAGGATCGTGATCTTGGTCATCGGTTTTTCTCCCTTGGGCGCTCTGCTCTGGCAGCGGCCGTCTACGCCGCTGCCAGAGCGGACCCGCACAAAGCGTCAGCCGACCAGTTCGATGATGTCCTTGCCGAACAGCTCCTCGTCCGAGGGGATCACCTTGTTCTGCGCCAGCGGCTTGGACACCCAGGTCTCGTTGATCAGGTCGCGCCAGGTGACGTTGTTGTTCGTGGCATTGCCACCCCAAGAGCCGCAGCCCAGCGAGAAGGTCTGCCGCATGCCGTTCCACAGGTTGCCCGAGTTTGAGGCCGACTGTGGCTGGTTGACCATCACGCGGCTGGTCTTCGTGCCCTCGGCCAGCTTCATGATGTTGGTATCGCTGGTCGAGTAGATGCCGCAGGAGTGGCCCTGGCCCTGGTAGCCCTGGATGGCATTGGTCAGGCGGATCGCCTCGTCGATGTCTTTTGCACGATAGAGCGCCATGGTGACGGTCATCTTCTCGCCCGAAAACTTGTGGTCCGGGCCGTAGCCGGTCTCGGGGACGATGAAGAAGGCGGTGTTCTCCGGAATCGTGAAACCGGCATAGTCGGCGATGAACTGCGGCGACTGCGCTACGACCTTGGCGTTGATGTGCTCGCCGTCTTCCCAGATCGCATTCTGCAGCTTGGTCTTGTTCTCCCCCTCGATGATGAAACCGCCCTTGACCTTCAGCTTCTCGAGCATGGTGTCGTAGATCGGGTCGAGCAGGATGACCGAGTTGTCCGACGAGCACGAGGCGGCGAAGTCCAGCGTCTTCGATAACAGGATCTTGGCGGCGGCGTCATCAAGGTCGGCGGTGTCGTCGACAGTGATCACCGCGTTGCCCACGCCCACGCCCAGCGCCGGGGTGCCCGACGAATAGGCGGCCTTGACCATCGGCGTGCCGCCAGTGGCGAGAATGCGATCGCACTGCTTCATCACCTCGTTGGTCTTCTCGACCGAGGGCTGCTCGATCGGGATCACGAGGTCGGCCGGCGCGCCCATCTTCACCAGCGCGTCGCGCATCAGGTTGCAGATCTTGGCATTGACGAACTTGGCGCGCGGATGCGGGCAGATGATGATTGAATTGCGGCCTTTAACCGCGCTGATCGCCTTGATCACCGGGGTCGCCTCGGGGTTGGTCGAGGGGCTGAGCGCCCCGATCACGCCGACCGGCTTGGCGATCTTGACGATATTGCGCTCGGGGATCTCCTCGATGATGCCGACCGACTTGTCGTCGATGATGTCGTAAAGAGTGGCGCGCGTCTTGACCGATATCTTCTTGAACTTGCCCTCGTAGTTGCCCAGCTGGGTCTCCTCGACGGTCTCGCGGGCGATCTCCTCGTCCATGCCAGGCTTGCATACGGCGTAGACCATGCCCTTTATCCAGCGGTCGACCTGCTTCTGGGTGGCATTCTCGATCTGCGCCTGGGCTGCACGGCTGCGCGCGACGATCGCGGCGACTTCCTCGGCGACCGTACTTTGGGCGATGAGTTCGGCAGTTGCCATGCGCTTCCTCCCTTGAGCTTGAAGCCGCCAGCCCGCTGTAGAGCCTCGGACCGGCCGGCAGCGGACGGAGCGCGCTATGCGCCGCACCGTCGCCTTGCAAATCGCCCACTGCACGTTTGGATTGGCGATGGCAAGAAATTTTAACCGAGCGATTAAACTGCATTCACCGGCCCTGTGTAGCCATGCAAAGGCTTTTATCAGGGACCGATTGAAATGCTCGCATCGTTCCGTCGGCGTCACCCCCATTGCACCCGGCAATGCTCGCCGATAACGTCGCCTGAATGCGTTCGGCATGTTGCCGACGTTGCCCCGGGGCAACCGCCGGGTGCAGTTCGAGGTGATCCAGACGTGAGTGAAGTAGCTATCGATCCGGCCGTCTTCCGCAAGGTGCTGGGAAGCTATCCTACCGGCGTCTGCGTCGTCACCGCGCTCGATCAGGACCGTCCCGCGGGCATGGTGATCGGCAGCTTCACTTCGGTTTCGCTCGACCCGCCGCTGGTCGGCTTCTTTCCGGACAAGTCGTCCACCTCCTGGCCAGTGATCGAGAAGGCCGGGCGGTTCTGCGTCAACGTGATGGGCAGCGACCAGCAGGACGTGTGCCGCGCCGTCACGGCCAAGGGTGAGGCGAAGTTCGTTGGCGTCGAATACGTGATCTCCGACCACGATCTGCCGGTCATCGCCAATGCCATCGCATCCATCGAGTGCCGCCTGTACTCGGTGACAGAGGCTGGGGACCACTGGTTCGTGCTGGGCGAGGTGCTGCGCCTGCAGACGGTGCGCGATGATGATCCGATGCTGTTCCATCGTGGCCGTTACGGCGGTTTTGCCGAGCAGATGTAACGCCACGGCGAACCGCACGCGGCATTGTCCGATTGACACTCTCCGCATCCGCGCTGCTCAGATGTTCAGCGCAAGAGGCTTTTGCCGGGCGGGCTTGGCAGGGAGACAAGTTCAATGACACGATCGCTGAACGGCCGCGTCGCGGTCATCACCGGGGCAGGCTCTGGCATGGGCCGATCAATGGCGCTGCGACTGGCGGAAGACGATGCCAAGATTGCCATCTGGGACATCAACGGCGCAGGCGCCCGAGAGACCGCGCAGATGGTGCGGGACGCAGGCGGTACCGCGATCGCGATCACGGCCGACTGTTCGGATCGCGACGCCATCAAGGCGGCTGCCGACCGCACCCGCGCCGAGCTCGGGAATATCGCCATTCTCGTCAACAACGCCGGCATCGCGCCGTTCGACGATTTCCTGACGATTTCTCCGGAGCTGCTGGAGCGCGTGTTCCGCATCAACATGTTCGGGCCGTTTTGGGTGACGCAGGAATGCGTGCCCGACATGATCGAGGCCAAATGGGGCCGCATCATCAACATCACTTCGTCCTCGGTGCAGTCCGGCTCGGAGTTGCAGGCGCATTACACCAGTTCGAAGGGCGGGCTGCTCGGCTTGACCAAGTGCCTGGCGCAGGCGCTGGGCCAGCATGGCATCACGGCCAACATGATCCCGCCCGGATCAATCGACACGCCGATGCTGCGCAGCGCCGAGATCTTGCAAAGGCCCGGCGCGATCGAGGCTTACGGCAACGCTCTACCAGTCCGACGCATTGGCACCGGTGAAGACATCGCCGCCGCCGCCGCATTCCTTGCCTCGGAGGAAGGTGGCTACATGACCGGACAGACCATCAGCGTAAATGGCGGCCGTTACATGGGCTCGGCCTGATGCATTGCCGCACACCATTTGCTGCAGCATCTTGCGGCAGGCGGCTGCGGCGCTAGCGTGAACCGATGACGTTCATTCGCTTCACTGTTCCCGTCGACGGCGGCAGTCTTGTCGGCCAGCGACGCGATGGCGCCGGCACGCCGCTCGTCCTGGTGCATGGCTTCGGCGGCTCGCGCCACGACTGGGAGGCGGTGATCGCCGCCCTGCCCACGGATCTGCCGCTGATCGCCTATGACCAGCGCGGTTTCGGGGATTCAATCAGCGAGGCGGGAGTTCCGTTCTCGCATGCCGACGACTTGTTGGCCTTGCTCGACAGCCTTGCGATCACCCAGGCTGACCTTTGCGGAATCTCGCTGGGTGGCGGGACAGTGCTCCACGCCGCGCTCGACGCGCCGCAGCGCGTGCGGCGGCTAGTGCTCGTCAGCCCGATGATCGTCGGCTGGTCGTGGTCGCTCGACTGGATCGAGCGATGGAAGGCGATCGGCCGCGCGGCGCGCGCCGGCGACATCGCGACCGCGCGCGCATTATGGTGGCGGCACCCGCTGTTCGCCTCGACGCGCGATAGCGATGCTGCACCTTTGCTGCGCGCAGCAATCGAGGCGTTTCCCGGGCGGCAATGGGTGCAGGACGACCAGCGTCCCGAACTGCCCGACGTCGACCGGCTCACCGAACTCGCGATGCCGACGCTGCTGCTCACCGGTGCGCTCGACATCGACGACTTCCGCCTCACGGCCGAACTCATCGCTGCGGCAAGCCCGAACGTCTCCCGCATCGATCAGGAACGCGCCGGCCACCTGCTCACGCTGGAAGCGCCCGCCGCGATCGCAAGCGATATTGTCGCCTTCCTTCGCGAGTCTTGATGCGGGGGAGTGTCTCGGCGCCCCCACCCTTGCGAAGGCTCAGAACTTGTAGCTGACCTCCAAACCGTAAGTCCGCGGCTCACCCACGGCAGCGGCATTGTGGCCCAGCTGCTCTGAGACGCGATCTTCGGATATCTGTGTCGTCATAGCGAAGTTCCGTCCTCGGCTGTGCCGCCCGCAGGCTTTGCCGGCGCGACAACCCAACTCTCGGCACGTCTATGAATGCCGGCCTGTGCTACGACCACGCCCGCCTTCGAAGCCGCGCTTGCCCCCACGCGCAATGCGCGGGCTGCGGCGCCCTCAGTAGGAGGAAGCGGGCGCCACCGTGACTTCGATCCCGTCGAGCTCGGCGCGCATCTTGATCTGGCAGCCGAGGCGCGAATTGTCCTTCATCACGTCGGCGACCATGTCGAGCATTGCAAATTCGATGTCGTCAGGGACTCCAACCTTTTCCCCCCAGGCTTCGCTCACGTAGACGTGACAGGTGGCGCATGCGCAGCCACCACCGCAATCGCCCATGATGCCAGCGACGCCGTTCTGCCGGCCGAGCTCCATCAGGCTGACTCCATCCTCGACACCCTCGAACGTCCGCGTCTGCCCCTCGACGTCGGTCATCGTGACTTTCAGGTTGCCCATGGTACTATCAGTCCCCTTCGTGCGCGGCCGCCTTCGCGTCGGCGAACATCCGTTCCCTTGGCACATGCTTGAGCGCCCCGATGTCTGCAAACCACCGTGGGGCAGCCCGGCTTGCCTCCCAAAGAAACGATCGTTGGACACGCGCCGTCAGAGGACACCGGTTCTGCAGGGCCAGTCATTTGCCGGGCAAGACCGCCCGCCTAATCTGCAGCCCCGATGGTCGCGTCATTCTCGACAGTATTCATGTGGTCAGCGCGCAGCACAGGAGAGGCACGTGGGACGGACCCTGATCCAGAACGCCACGATATTCACGGCTGCCGGCACCGGGACGATCCGAGGAGACCTGCTCGTCGAGAACAACCGCATCGCCGCTGTCGGTCCGGGAGCGGGTTGGGGCGCGGCCTTCGGCGAGGCCGACGAGGTTATCGATGCCAGCGGGCTGTTCTGCATGCCTGGGATGACAGAAGGTCACGCGCACCTCTCGTTCGAGAATGTCACCACCACGGAAGACCTCATCACGCCCTCTCCCGAAGCGCAGGTGTTCACCGCCGCGCGTAGCGCCAGGGCACTGATCGAGGCAGGCTTCACCAGCGCGTACGGTGCGTCGGAAGCCAAGCTGCGGCTTGCCGTGGCTGTAAGGGACGAGGTCAATGCCGGCCGCATCCCAGGCCCGCGCATCCGCGCCGGCGGCCTGGAAATATCCGTGACCGGCGCCATGGGCGATGAGAGCAAAGAGCACAATCCGCGCATTGGGCCTTCCACCATTGTCGATGGCGCAGACGAGATGCGCCGCGCGGTGCGCCTGCACTGCCGCGAGGGTGTCGACAACGTGAAGCTCGATGTTTCGGGCGACCCGTTCTATCCGTCTACGCCCGGCCATACCACGCCGATGACCTTCGAGGAAATCAAGGTCGCCGCTGACACCGCGCATGCCTACGGCCGCAAGATCAACGCCCACACGCGCTCGATCGAGGGCTCGAAATTGTGCGTCCGCGCAGGCGTCGACGGGCTGTTCCACAACGAATATTCCGACGACGAACTGCTCGATCTGATGGAAGAGGCGAGAGAACGCATCTTCGTGGTGCCCACGGTCGGCCTGTTCGCGCAGATCATGGCCGGCGAAGCCTCTGCTCACGGCCTCACGCCCGAGGTCGGCGGCTACATGAACATCCCCGAGCTCATGGAAAATTCGATCAGAACCCATACCGAGCTGCGAAAGCGCGGTGTGCGACACCTGATCGGCGGAGACTACGGCTTCGCCTGGAGCAAGCAGGGAACGCAAGGTCGCGACCTGAAATTCTTCGTCGACTTCTACGGTTATTCGCCGGCTGAGGCACTGGTCTGCGCCACTCGCAACGGTGGCTTGGCAATGGGCTACAATGGCGAGCTGGGCACCCTGGAGATTGGCAACCTGGCCGACCTCATCCTGGTCGACGGCGACCCGCTCGCAGACATCTCCCTCCTGTCCGGCCCCGAAAAGGTCGCGCTGGTGATGAAGGACGGACAAATCCAGAAGATCAGCACGTCACTGGCGGCAAAGCAGACGACCCCGGCGCTCCAAGCCGCGGAATGAGGAGTACACCACGATGAACGTCGAAACCGGCATGCTCACGCCGGGCACGGCGCGCCACCCGGCCGAGTCCACGCAAGAGATCATCGCTCTCGACAAGGTCGCCGCGCCCGGTTGGGCCGCCTCGGAGAGCTATGCCTATCTCGGCAGCGATGACATCTCCACCGAGCGCTACACCAGCGCTGAGTTCGCCCAGGGCGAGATGGCCCGCATGTGGACGCGCACCTGGCAGATGGCCTGCCGCGAGGATCACATCCCGGAGACCGGCGACTACTATGTCTACGACATCGGGCCCTATTCTTTCATCGTCACCCGCACCGACGAGGGCGACATTCGCGCCCACTTCAACGCCTGCCTGCACCGCGGCACCAAGCTCAAGCCATCGGCCACCAGCGGCTATGCGATGAACATCAAGTGCCCGTTCCATGGCTGGATTTGGAAGTTGGACGGGTCGATCAAGGAAATCCCCGAGCAATGGGACTTCCCCCATACCCGCGAGCGCAAGATGTGCCTGCCCGAAGCGCGCGTGGCCCTGCTCGGCGGCTTCGTCTGGGTGAACATGGATCCGGAAGCACCGACGCTCGAAGAATACCTCGGTCCTGAGGCGCTGGCGCACCTCTCGGCGTGGAAGCTGGAGGACCGCTATCTCTACCTTCACGTCCAGAAAAGCTACCCGGCCAACTGGAAGCTCACCATGGAAGCCTTCATGGAGGCCTACCACGTCGGCGACACTCACCCGCAAGTCCAGCCCGCGAACGGTGACGTCAACTCGCAGTACGACGTCTATGGCGAGCATGTGAACCGCTTCATATCGACACTCGGCGTGGTCAGTCCCAAGCTGCGCGACAAGTACTCCGAGAAGGACATCATCGCGAACTTCACGCTGGGCGACAGCTCGTCGCTTGGCGGTTCCAAGCCCGAGTTGAAGGACGGCGAGCGGGCCCGCCAGGTGATGGCCGACATGTTCCGCGATATGTTCGAGACGGCGACCAACACGGACCTCTCCGGGGTCTCGGATACCGAGCTGCTCGACACTTACAGCTACACCTTCTTCCCGAACCTGTTTCTGTTCCCGGGAATCTCGCTGCCGATGATCTACCGCTTCCGGCCGGATGCGAGCGATCATCGCCGGACGATCTACGAAGTCATGTTCATGCGGCCCAAGCCCAAGGACGGCAGCCCCGTCGAGACCGCCGAAGTGCAGGTGCTGCAGGACCACCAGTCATTCGCCGAGGCGGAGGGCATGGACCCGGGCTTCGGCGTGATCCTCGACCAGGATACCGGCAACCTCTACGCTCAGCAGGAGGGGCTGGAAGCTTCGGCCAAGCCGGGCATCACGCTGGGCGACTACCAGGAAATCCGTATCCGGCACTTCGAACTGGCGATCGACAAGTACATTGCGATGCCGCCCAAGCTGCCGGACTGGAGAGCCTTGCAGCGGCCGTGAACAGGCGCACGCGCGATCGCCGCGCCGGCGACGATGTCGTCCTGGGCGCCCGGCGGCTAAAGCGAACCGAAGCGCAGGCCCGTGGCATCGGCGATGACGCACAGCGGCGGTGCCCACTCTAGCAAGACCTTGCCTGCACCGTTCGCTCGCGCGATTGTTTCGACGCGGGCTTCGAAGCCGGGCTCAACTCGCTGGCGCGGGGGTTCGCTTCGGTACTCTGATCATCGAGTCAGCCGGCGTTGCACACGGCACGCGCGCTAGCGACGCCGTTTATCAGTGCACCGGGCTTTTCGACGATGACTTCGACGCGATCGACCGGTCCAGCCGCCAGGCAGTCGCTCGCAAGTCGCGCGCAGAAGGTTTCGATGAGCACGATATGCTCGTTCGCCAGGGCTTCGGCCAGGGCAACCACGCCCTCATAGTCGACTGTCGCGGTAAGCTGATCGAGGGGTGCGCGCTTCAGCCGCAGCGAGACCATCACCCGCAACATCTGCCGGCGATCCATTTCATGCGCGTGGGCGCCGATCCGTGCGGCCAGTCGCAGGTCGTGGACCCTGACTTCGATACCCTCTTCATTTGGCGCGCGGGTCACTGGCGGTGCTCTTTCAATCGCACCCGCAGCAAGGTGAGCGTCACGGCACAGACCGCCGATCCCGAACTCATCGCGATCGCCACGATCGGGAAGCCGTATCCAGCGGTGAACAGCAGACCAGCGAGAGCCGGCGCGGCGGCTGAGATACCCCGGCCCACGCCGATCACGGCCCCGGTCGCGCCGGCGCGCAGGTGAGTGGGAAACAGCATCGCGACGAGGCTGTAGTGGCCGACGACTGCCGCATTGGCGCAGAGCCCCGCGACAAATGCCCCTGCCGAGAGAATCCTCAGGTCAGCCGGCAGGGAACCGAAGCTTGCCATCGCCATGGACGCGAGCGCCGCTATGGCGATCGTCAGGCCGAGCACCGATATGCGTTCCGTCAAAAGACCGAAAAGCAGACAGCCCACGATGCCGCCGCTGCTCGCCCAGACGAGCACCGAGGCCGCCTGCGGTGCGCTGAATCCCATGTCCACGATGGCCGGCGCCGTCCACTTGAACAGGAAGATGAAGGTGGTGATATTCGTCAGGTAAGCGATCGTCAGCAGAACCGTGGTCCAGCGAAATGCCGGCGCGAAAAGCTCGGCAAACCCGGCCCCGTGCGCGCCGGCTGAACGTTCAGGGATGTGCAACGCCGCAATCGGCGCATGTCCCATACGGGCAAGCAGTCGATTAACCTGCGGCATGGCAGCGTGGCCGCGCCTGTGAACCTCGAACTCGATCGAATCGGGCGCCAGCCAGAGCACAAGTGGAGCCATTACTGTCGTGCAGACAGCTCCGAACAAAAACACCTCGTGCCAGCCATAAAAGCGCAGCAGCTGGACCGCGACCATGCCCCCCACCACGCTTCCGATCGGAAAGCCCACTGCCATCAGGACGACGACAAGCGGTCGGCGCCGCTCGTTCGCCGCTTCGGCAACGCCTGCGTTGGTCGCGGCAAGCATCCCACCGATGCCGAAGCCGGTCAGCAAGCGTCCGATCGATAAGATGGCCACGTCAGGCGCGAAAGCCGATCCGAACATGCCGGTGCTCATACAGCCAAGGCAAAGCAGGATCGTCCACCGGCGCCCTCGCGCGTCCGCCAGCCTGCCGAGCAGCAGCGAGCCGAGCGTCATCCCCACAAGCTCCAGCGACATGACGATGCCAAGCGCCGCCCGGGTCAAGCCCCACTGGGCGAGGATGCCCGGTGCGGTGAAACTGATCGCCAGCGCGTCGAATCCATCGAGCGCGTTCAGGCCGAACATCACCGCCACCACCGTCCACTGCATGCGCGACATGGGCGAGCGCTTTAGGATCTCGACGGGATCCTGAGCCGCTTGGGGAGCCTGGCCGTTCACGCGAAGGCCGCGAAATGGGTGATCGGTCCGGCGCCCTGTACCGCCTCGGCATGGTGCATCGCGGCTCGCCCCTCGATCCGGTCGAGCCAGTAGCGGCCGACGGCACGCCTCTGTTCGAAGGCTTGGCCAGAGCCCGGCACGGTCACGAACCGCGCCGCGACCCAGCCGGCACTGGCGAGCATGGCCAGCTCGAGGAAGGCAGCAGCACCGGCGTCCTGATCGGCAAGCCCGGCCGCCTTCAACGCCGTCGCCGCGTCCTCCAGCAAGTCGAGGCAGCGGGCTAGCGGCGTATCGCGGCCGTCAACTCGCGCCTGTGCCAGAAATACTTTGAGGCCAGCATCATCACGGATCACGCGGCGCTGCAGCAGGTCGATGGCCTGGATGCCGGAGGTGCCCTCGAACACGGACAGCACACGGGCGTCCCGCAGCGCCTGCTCGACCGGCCATTCAGCGGTGTAGCCTGCGCCGCCCAGCACCTGGATTGCGCCGCTCGCATTGGCGAACGCGCAGTCCGCGCCAAACGTCTTGGCGATGGGCAGGAACCACTGGACCAGCGCGGCACAGCGCTCGCGATCGGCCGCATCTTCGGCATGCGCCGCCAGCTCGGCAAGGTTGGCGATGTTCAGCATCAGGCCGCGAAGCAGTTGCGTGCGCGCGGTCAATTCGAGCAGTTGGCGGCGAACGTCGGCGTGCGCGACGATCGGCTGCGGGTCGCCGGGTTTGCCGCCCTGCCGCCGCTCGCGTGCATAGGAGAGCGCCACATCCGACGCGGCACAGGCGATACCCAGGCCCATCGCGCTGACCGCAAGACGCATCTGTGTGATCATCACGAACATCTGCGCCAGCCCGCGTCCCCGCTCGCCGATCAAGATCGCGGGCGCATCGTCGAACGCCAGCGTGCAGGTCGGGGAGCCGTGCAGGCCCAGCTTTTCCTCGGTGCGCAGCACTTGCACACCGCCAGACCCTGTTCCCCGGGTATCGACGAGGAACAGGCTGATCTCCCGCCGCGCCGCCTCGCCGTCGTCGCTGCGCGCCAGCACGCAATGCACGATCGCATCGGTCAGGTCATGATCGCCAAAGCTGATCCAGCATTTTTCGCCCGAAATGCGCCAACCATCCGGCGTCTCGCGCGCGCGGGTGCGCATCTGCAGGACATCGCTGCCTGCTCCCGATTCCGAGATGCAGATCGTCGCACCCAGCTCCCCCGATGCCAGCGCGGGGAGCAAGGCCTGCTTGACGTCCTGGGTAGCGAAGGCCGCGATCAACCGGGCGGCCGAGCGCTGCGGCACGGGCAACATGCCGAACGCGGGGCAGGCGCGGTCGAAGATTTCCTGCACCGCAAGGCAGAGCGGCAGCGGCAGTTGCTGGCCCCCATAGTGCACCTCATGATCGATCGAGGGCCACCCATTGGCGATGAATGCCGCCCAGGCCTCGCGATGGCCCGGTGTCGTACAAACGCGCCCTCCCCGAAGCTGCGCACCTTGGGCGTCCATCGCGCGATTGAGCGGCTCCAACGTGTCAGTCGCGAAGGCAGCCGCCTGCTCGAGAATAGCGACGATGGTCCCCTCATCGAGCACCGCGTAGCTCTCCCGCAGGCTCACGATCTCGTCAAAGCGGAACGAGGCGCGCAATTGCTCGGCGCTTTGCGACAGATCGAAACGGGGCAGGTCGGCTCGCACGGCTTACCTCACCGCGCCATGTTGACGATGCGGGCGTCGACGAACTCCTTGAGCCCGGCTTGGCCCTGCTCGCGACCCAGCCCCGATTGCTTGACCCCTCCGAACGGCACGTCGAACCGCAGGTCGAGATGCTTGTTGATCCACACCGTGCCCGTATCGATCCCGCGCGCGACAGCCGCGGCCTTGTCGAGATCCTTGCCCCACACTGTGCCGCCGAGTCCGTAGTCGCTGGCATTGGCACGCGCGATCACGTCCTCGATCGTGTCATAGCTGAGCAGCGGGACGAGCGGGCCGAACTGTTCCTCGGTCACCAGCCGAGCATCGTCGGCTAGGTCGCGCACGATCGCCGGCTGGATGAAGTAGCCCGGCCGATTGAGGCGCGCCCCGCCGGTCAGCACCGTGCCTTCGCTTTGCGTCGCCGCCATCAAATCCTGCAGCTTGTCGAACTGCATGCGGTTCTGGATCGGTCCCATCTGCGTGCCGGGCTCAAGGCCGTGGCCTAGCACAGTGGCCGACGCCAACGCCGTCAGCCGCTCGCCGATTTCATCGAGCATCGAGTCCGGCACGTAGAGCCGCTTCGCCGCCATGCAGGTCTGCCCCGCGTTGAACGTTGCCGCGGCGTAGATCTTGGCCGCAACCTCGGCCGGGTCGGCGTCGTCGAGCACGATGGCGACGTCGTTGCCGCCCAGTTCCAGTGTCAGCCGCTTGAGCGTCGATGCGGCGCTCGCCATCACCTTGCGCCCGGTCGCGGTCGATCCGGTGAAGCTGATCTTGGCGACATCCGGATGCGATGACAGCATGCCGCCGAGATCATTGGCGTCGACGATGACGTTGAACACCCCCGGCGGCAGAATGCCGGCGGCCACCTCGCCCAGCAGCGCAGCCGTAAGCGGGGTGGTTGGCGCCGGCTTGGCGACGACAGTGTTGCCCGTGCTGAGCGCAATCGACACCTTGATCGCGAGCAGGATCATGGGGAAATTCCACGGCACGATGCAGCCGACCACGCCGAGCGGCGCATAATGTTCGATGACCAGAGAATCCGGTTCATCGATCAGCGTTTCGGATTGCAGCGCCTGCGCGCCGAAATGCCGGAACGCCGCGATGGCGCCGCCGACCTCGAAGCGCGCCTCGGCGAGCGGTTTCCCCTGTTCCTGCGTCAGCAAACGCGCAAAGTGCTCGAACCGCACTTCCATCGCATCGGCCAGCTTGTGCAGCAATTCCTGGCGTCGCGGCTGGCCGCCGTCGCGCCATGCCGGAAAGGCACGCTTCGCCGCCGCGACCGCGCGTTCCAGCTGCGCTGCATCGGCGCGCGCGCAGGTCGCGAAGGGCTCACCGGTTGCGGGGTTGACCACTGCCAGGCTATTGGCGCCGTCCACCAAGTCACCATCGATCAGCAACTTGAATTCCATGGTCATTCCTCTCCGATGATAGAGCGCGCAGCGCGCAGCGTATTTTCCAGAAGACAGGCGATCGTCATCGGACCCACGCCGCCTGGCACTGGCGTGACCGCTCGGGCATGGCCAAGCTCATCCGTCACCGCGTCGCCGATGATGATCGATCGGCCGTCGGGTCCGACAATGCGATTGATACCGACATCTATCACGATGGCGCCCGGCTTCACCCAGTCGCCGCGAACCAGCCCCGGGCTGCCGGCGGCCACCACCAGGACGTCGGCGGCGCGCACGATTTCGGGCAAGCCTCGCGTATGGATGTGCGTCACCGTCACCGTCGCCTCGCGCTCAAGCAAGAGCAGCGCGACCGGCTTGCCGACGATATTGGATTTACCGATCACGACGGCGTTCAGCCCGTGATAGTCGTCGATGACGCGATCGAGCAGCTTCATGCAGCCAAGCGGGGTGCAGGGCACCAATCCGCCCCCGCCCGAAGACAAACGACCGACGTTCACGGGATGAAATCCGTCGACATCCTTTTCCGGCGCGATGCGATCCAGCACGAGCAGCGGATCGATCTGCGGCGGCAACGGCAGTTGAACGAGGATGCCGTGCACGTCGACATTGCGGTTGAGCTCGTCGATCAGGTCGAGCAGGACGGCTTGCGGCGTATCGACCGCGAGCCGATGTTCTAAAGAGCGCATGCCGGCGGCCGCCGTCGTCGCAAGCTTGCGGCGCACATAGATAGTGCTGGCCGGATCGTCGCCCACCAGCACGACCGCGAGGCCCGGCACGACGCCTCTGCGCGCGCGCAACGCCGCCACGCCCGCCCCGACCTCGGCGACGAGTTGCGCGGCGATCGCCTTGCCGTCGATCAATTCCATGGCGCTATTGCTCGAATACGACGGTCTTGTGGCCGTTGATGAGGACGCGATCCTCCAGATAGGCGCGGACCGCGCGGGCAAGCACGCGCCGCTCGATGTCGCGGCCCTTGCGCACCAGCTCGTCGGGGCTGTCGGCATGGCTGATCGGCTCGACATCCTGATGGATGATCGGCCCCTCATCTAGATCGGAGGTGACGAAGTGCGCCGTGGCGCCGATCATCTTCACACCACGCGCATGGGCCTGATGATAGGGCTTGGCCCCCTTGAAGCCGGGCAGGAAGCTGTGGTGAATATTGATGCAACGGCCCGACAGAAATGCCGACAGATCGTCCGACAGGATCTGCATGTAGCGCGCCAGCACGATCAGGTCGGCGCCGGTTTCATCGACGATCTGCTTGATCTGCGCTTCCTGCTTCGACTTCGTCTCCCGGGTTACAGGGAGATGATGGAACGGAATGCCTTCGATGATCGACAGGCTCAGCGCTTCGCGCGGGTGATTGCAGATGATGCCGACGATATCCATGGGCAGTTCGCCGATGCGCTGGCGATACAGCAGATCACCAAGGCAATGATCGAACTTGCTGACGAGCAGCAGCACTTTCTTGCGCGCGTCGGTCGGCCGAAGCGTCCATTGCAGTCCGAAATCGGCACCGACCGCGGCGATGAGTGCGCGGCATTCATCCTCCTGCCGGGCCTCGATGCGAAATTCTACGCGCATGAAGAAATTGCCGGTTTCCTGGTCGTCGAACTGCTGCGCACTGCGGATGTTGCCGCCCGAATTGCGTAGCGCCACGGCGACGGCGGCCACGATGCCGGGCCGGTCGATACACGAAAGCGATAGGATGAAATCGCGAGTCATTGGGACTTTCCTGTCAGTCAAAGAAGAGCAAAATAGCGGATGGTGTTGCCCGTTTTCTGGCGTGAGCCGATGCCAATGACGACTGTGCGGGTCAGCCAGTCATAAGGGCCGGCGCTCACCTCGAAGGTCGGCGTGGTGCGCAGATAATAATCCTCGAACGGCACTTCCGGCCCATCCTCGAACATCCACTTCTGGATGCGCGGCAGAACGTCCGGCGCACGACCCGCAAGATAGCCGACGTTGCGCATCAAAATCAGCGTCCCGTCCTCGGCTTCGAGCATATAGCGCGCGTCGAGACCGAGTACCTTGTCCGGACGGAACTGCGCCCAGTCCGCGCCGCTTTGCGGAACGATACGGCCATTGAGATGCGGTCCGCGAACGGTGCCAGTGTCGAGATAGGTCGCTCCGCGTCCGAACCCGGCCGGCGTATCCGGAATGGTCTGTACGTCTCGCCAGGTCAGCGCGATTTCAAATATAAATTCAAAACGCGGCGCGTCCGGCAACGAGGTTTCAGCGAAATAGGCCAAGCGATGTCTCCAAACCGTCTCTTCAAAAGCTCACCGCGCCACCATCGACGAGAAGGTCGATGCCGGTGACGTAAGCAGCGTCATTGGAGGCGAGATAAAGGACGCTTCGCGCCGCCTCCTCGGCCGTGCCGAAACGGCCCATTGGCACCTGCTCGCAGATCATTTGTCGGAAGCCTGCAATTTCCGCCTGGCTCATTTCTCCACGCGTGATCAGCGGCGTATCGATCGGACCCGGGCTGAAGCAATTGACCCTGATCCCGCGCTTGACCAGTTCAGCCCCGAACGTGCGGGCAAGCGCGCGCAGTCCGGCCTTGCTCGCGCCATACACGCTGTTGCCGGGAATCCCCGTGCAATGTCCCATCGAGGAGGTGAGCACGATCGATCCGCCTTCACCCATCAGGTCGACGGCGTATTTGACCGCGAAGTATGGCCCCTTCAGATTGATGGCGAACATCTGGTCGTAGAAAGCCTCATCGACCTCCTCGATCGTGCGGAACGCGCCGATGCCGGCGTTGACGAACAGCACATCGATGCGTCCATGTTCGGCTTTGATCTGCTGCATCAACGCCTGCGTGGCGGCGATGTCAGAGATGTCCGAGCGAAAGACGCGACCGTCGTCACCAAGGTCCGACTGGACCTGCGTCAATGTTGCGGGATCGCGGCCCGTCACGATCACAAAGGCGCCCTCCTGCGCGAACGCCAAGGCGCTGGCGCGACCTATGCCGCTATTGCCGCCCAGGACAACGACCGTGCGCCCTGCAAAGCGTCTACAACCGTTCAGAACGGTCTGCATGTCAGAAGATTCCGTTGTTATTTGCGGAGCGGCCGGTCAGTTCCTGTGACGCATCCCAATGTTCGGCGATCAAGCCGTCTTGCACGCGGAAGATGTCGATGACAGCGACGCCAGGCGTGCCGGGCGTTATGATGACATGGACGTGGGCGATGACGTAATCGCCATCAGCGAACATTCGCTTCACGTCGTGGTGGGCGTCCGGTGAAACCGACTTGGCCCAAAGCAGAAACCCCTTCAGCCCCGCAGCGCCTGTCTCCGCCATCGGGCTGTGCTGGATATAATCGGGGCGGAAATAGCGATCGACGTGGGCAGGGTCGAGCGGTTCCAGAACCTCGTCATAGACGGTTCGGACCAGAGTGAGGTTGGCCCGTTCGATCGGCGTATAGTCTTTCATGCCGCTCGCTCCACAGACGCGCGCTTACCATCCGACATCATGCTGGAACGGCATTCCCGCCCGCTGACGCGCGAAAGGATCAATGGTGCTTCCTCATGCATCGACGGACAGGCGCGGAATCGCGTTGACATCGATGTCCTTATTATTGGCGAGGTCCATATACGGGGTTCGCGCGACAGTGACGCGAACCTCCTTTTGCGGCGCACCCGGAGCGCCCCACAGCAGGGTCAGCTGCTTGCCTTCGACAGCGTGTTCGCGCTGGATGAAACCGAGCGAGATCATCCGCTTGTAATAGACGCTGCGGATTCGGCCGGCGGACGAGCCGATCGGTGCGCCATCGAGCAAGACCATGTCCGAATGGTAGTGAAAGCCATTGGGATTTAAGAAATAATTGTCGGACGGACGGTCGTCGATCGGCTCGTAAGCCACCGCCTCTTGCCCGCGATATTGGGAGGCGACGATATCGGCGACATCTTCGGCATTCCATTCCAGGGTCACCATCGCGTTCGGTGGATTGTCGGCCACCCGCTCTAGCGCGGCGCGGCCGGGAAAATCATGATCGAACCGTACGAGCGACCCCCAGTCGACATCGTAAGGCGTCTTGAACCGCCCCTCGAGATCGTCACCCATGCTGCCGACGAGCTGTCGATTATAATTGAAGAACATCGCCATTGGCTGGGTCATGCAATATTCCGCGAGTTCCGGCTCTTCGAACCATGGCATCGGGAAATGGATGAAGATGTTGGCGAAGCCGGCTTCGGTATGGTTCAGCAGATAGGCCATCCGCCCTAGTTTGCTCGCGCCGAGCGGGGCGCCCACGTCCCACAACGACTTGAACACCGCATCCAGCCGATCCATCGGACCATGCAGTTCATAGGCGAGCGAACCAGCCATGCCCAGACGCAGGACACGCACCTCGACACCTCCGAAATCCACCACCCTGTGCGCAGCGAATTTGATATCGTGCATATCGCTTCCGGACGCTCGCTCCAGAATCTCCAGTGATTTGGGGCCAGCGATCTGAATGAAGAATTCGGTGCCGGAAAGGTTCGCACCCGAGACGTCCATGTCCGTCCGGGACACGTGGAAATCGATGATGGGCATGAGCCAATAGGTCCGGAAATGATCCTCGCCGATCTTCATGACCACGCCATCGGTCAGCATCTGCCCCTTGTCATTGCACATCACCGCGTGGCGGATCGAGCCGACCTTCATCTTCATGAAATTGTTGACGCATAGCGATGTCAGGAAGCGAGCGGCATCCGGGCCCTGCACGTCGTAGATGGGGGACTCGTTGAGCGGTGTACCGATCCACGCGCTCGTCTTCGAGGCGAGGATTTCGTCGCGATAACCCTGATACTCAAGCGGCGCGACATACAGGCCGCCCGCGTTGAGAAACGTCGATACGCCCTCGTTCACATGCTCAAGCATCTCAAACGTCCTTCATGTCTGCGGCGGGCGGCGGGCTGATCCGAGCCGCTGCCGTGCGAATGGTCTCCAAATGTCGCTCCAGCAGCGCGCGGAGCGACTTGGGTCGACGGCCGGTCAACCGCTCGACATCGTCGCTTATGACCGCGAATTGACCGTCGCGCACCGCGACCTCGAAACTCACCATGTCATCCGAGTTCCACGGAAAGTTGTTGACCGAAAGGTCGTCGACCGGCTCTCTCGGCACGCCGAGCGCGTCGAACATGGCGTAGAGCCCAACCTCGTCGGTCAGCGCAAATTTGACTGGCGTCCCAGTGAGTTCGGAAACGAGCGCCGCCACTTCCCGGTAGCTGACGAGTTCTGGCCCGGTCAGTTCATAGACCTGGCTTTCATGACCGTCGCCTTGCAGCACGGCCACCGCCGCCGCCACGCAATCGTCACGGCAGACGAAGGCCATGCGGCCATCGCCGGCGACGCTCGTCATCTCGCCGCTCGCGACGATCAGCGGGGCCATCGCGTCGACCACGGCCTCGGCATATTGCGCGTCGCGCAGCACCGTCCATACAAGGCCCGAGGCGCGCAGCATCCGCTCGGTGATGACGTGATCCTTGACCGCAAGCGAGGGATTGCTTTCCACCGCGCCGATGAACGAGGTGTAGACGATATGCTGCACGCCGGCGCGTTTGGCCGCCTCGATCGCGGCACGATGCTGTGGCTCGCGAAAGCCCACCCGCGTGCCGCTGATCATCAGCATTCGTTCCACGCCGGCCAGCGCCTGTACGAGCCCTTCGACGTCGTCGAAATCACCCCGGCGTACATCGACGCCTTGAGCGGCGCGATCGGCCAGCTTGTCCGGGCTGCGCGTGACGAGGATCAGGCGATCGGGCGAGACGCCACCTTCGAGAAGCAGCCGGGTCGCCTCCCGTCCGAACTGACCCGACGCACCGGTGATAGCGATTTTCATGTCACGCTTCCCCCCTTGCGGCGTCGAGCAGCGCGCGGGGCACCCAGCTGCCGTGCACCTGCTCACAAGTGACGAACGGCATGAACACCTTCGCGATCGGCCCGGATTCGACGTGATCGGCCTCCATCACCCACAGCTCCTGCGCGAAATGACCCTCCGCGATGACCCGATCGACCATCATGAGTAGCCAGCCGCCATGCGCCGGATTGTCCGCCGAAACATGCACCGGTTCGTTGAAGCCAAGCCCGGGTCCGTCGGAAAAGCGGGTGAGCGAGCCATCGCGCCAATCCACCCGTATAAGCGAATTGAACAGCACGCCGACCGGGCCGTTGGCGACCTGGGTCAGTTTGGTCGGATCGACCGACAGATACCATCCGCGCGAATAGGCGCGGCCCAGATCGCCCGGTGCGATAATCGGCATCTCACCAAACGGCCCAATCTTCTCTTCGGCAATGCCTGCGCCGGGGTCGGTGAGGTCAACCGTCCACCGTGTCAGTCCGCCATCGACGGGCAGATTGATGCCTGAGTGCTCGGCAATAAATGGGATGAGGTTGGTGACGGCCATCGCCTGATCCAGATGGATCTTGGTTCCTTCGGCATAGGCATTCATCACATGGTAGCTGTGGACCCCCGGCGGTCCGCTGAACCACTGGATGTCCTCGACGCGGCCATAACGCGGCATCACCCCGATGAAGCTCTCGCCTTGCTGCTCGTGCACCCAGTGCGGCCCGCCGGCGCGCAACCGCTCGAGATCGGACTTCGTGGGATAGACCATGAAGATCGCGTGGTGCTCGGTGATCGCGAAATCGTGCATCATCGAGCAATATGGCGCGTCGAACCACTGCTCGGACACAAGCTCGCCCTCAGCCGAGACGATACAGTAGGCGATCGTCGGAGTGGCCAGCCCGGCCGCTTCGTAGCCGAACAGGAAGAGCTCCCCCGTTACGGGATCGATCTTGGGATGCGCCGTCAGCGTCTGAGAACGAAGCCGCCCGCGATAGTCCCACCGACCGATCGTTTCCAGCGTCGCCGGATCGATGCGGTAGGGAAGCCCGTCTTCCTTCGACATGAACAGGCGACCGGCATGATAATAGGGCGTCGTATTGGCCACGGTGCGGTCGACGCCCGCGACGCTGGGATCGTCGGTGAACGGGTTGCGATAGACACCGAACAGGCTACGTCCGGCCTTGCGCTCGGCCAGAAACCGTTCGGTCTGGACGTAGCGGACGCCGCAACTCACGCGGCCGTCCTTGAACTCGACCTTGCCGATCACCCCGTCGCGCGACAGCACGACGTCGTCCGCGCGCAGGGGGACATAGGCCGGATCGTGCAGCGCGCGAAAGAAGGCGCCGTCGATCTCCGCCGGGATCTCGCCTTCAACATAGAGGTCGTGGGCTGTCGCCTCGAGATGGGTCGGGCGATTCAAGCCGGTATAGTGCACCGTGTCGGGATATTTGGGCTGGACGGTCACGAAACTCTCCATCAGCCCGCGCTTGCGGCCTGCTCGTTGAAACGGAAATAGTCGGTGAAGTCGGCCTGTTGGCCCAGCGCGGCGAGCGCGGCTTGCATCTGGCGATGCGTCGCCTCGATCATCGGCAGCTTCAGGTTCAGTTCGTCACGCAGCTTGTCAGCGAGCGCGACGTCCTTGGCCATCAGCGGCAGGCCGAAACCGAGCGCGAACTTGCGCGGCAGGACCTGGCCGGGGAACAGGCCTTCGGAGATGCCGCTGCGGCCGCTCGATGCGTTGATGACCTCCAGCAATGCCGCTGGATCGAGCCCGAAGCGGGCGCCCATGTCGACGCCCTCCGACGTAACGGCAAAAATTGCCGCGGCTATGGCATTGTTGATTGCCTTTGCCGCATGGCCAGCGCCCAGGCCGCCTACGCGCATCAGTTTCCCACTGAGTGCCTCGAGGAGCGGTTGCACGGTCGTAAACGCAGCCTCGTCGGTCCCGCCGACCATCAGGGTCAACTTCCCCTCGGCCGCGAGCGGCACACCCCCGGACACAGGCGCGTCAATCAGCGAAATGCCGCGCGCCTTGAGTTCATTACCCAGTGCGACGGTGCCCCCGGCGTCGGACGAACTGGTATCGATAACGATGCCCCCTGCCCCCAGCGCATCAGCGACCCCACCCGCTCCCAGGATCACGTCGCGCACGATATGCCCGTTCGGCAGCATCGTGACGGCGACCGCCGCGCCCTGTGCCGCCTCTGCCGGGCTGACCGCCCATGCGTCGCCGAACGTGTCGGCAAGGTCCGCATTAGCGTCATTGACGCGAAGGTCGAACCCCTGCGCCAGCAAATGGGTAGCCATCGGCCGGCCCATCGCCCCCAGTCCGATAAAGGCGATCCTCATGCCGGTTTCGCCGCTTCGAGTTCGGCCAGCGCAGCCTCGGCTGCCCTGAGGGCCGTGAAGGATGCCGGAACGCCGCAATAGATCATGGCGTGCAGGACGAGTTCGCGGATTTCATCGACGGTCAGGCCATTGGCGATCCCTCCCTTGACGTGCATCTTGATCTCCACCTCCTTCCCCTGCGCGATCAGCATGGACAGGGTCGCCAGGCTCCGGTCGCGCCTGCCCATTCCCTCGCGGTTCCAGGTTTCGCCAAAGCAGTAGCGGGTCATGATGTCGTGGAACGGCTTGGCGAAATCACTCGCGTTCGCAACCGCCAGTTCGGCCAGTTCCGGGCCGAACATATCGCGTCGCACCTGCATGCCCTTTTCGAAGAGATCACTCACAAGCCGTTCCTTAGATCGAGGGTTTAGAAGTCGTAGCGCAGGTCGAAGAAGACCTGCCGGCCGGGCAGGGTCGCCGAATAATGGCCGTAGAAGGCCTCGCCGACCGAAGGGCCGCTGAAACCGCGCACGGCTTTGTTCGCCAGGTTCTTGCCCGATACGGACAGTGTCAGGCCCTTGGTCCGCGCCAGCGCGACCGATGCGTCGAACAGTTCGTAGCCCGGCGTCCGGTCGAGCGGATTTTGCGCGGACTGATATTGCGCACTGCTCTGGTGGTAGACGCGGCCGCTGAAGCGCAGCTCCCAATCGTCGTTCAGCCGCACATTGTAAGCGAGCGACGCGCTACCCGAGAAGTCGGGAACGGCATCGAGGCGTCCGCCCCGTGCGTTGCCCGTCGCCGGATCAGCGCAGAACGTGCTACCGATCGGGCAGGCGCCCGGATAGTCGTCATAACGCGCATGCAGGTAAGCTGCGTTGGCGCTGAACGTCAGGCCCGGCGCGACGATCCAGGTCAAGTCGCCTTCAATGCCTTTCGATGTCGCTTCGGCCGCGTTCGTGGTCTGCAGCGCGCCGCTCGGCTGCGATACCGTTACCTGCAGGTTCTTATATTTCGTACGGAATGCGGCCAGGTTAAGCCGCAGCGTCGGGCTGCTATATTTCAGGCCGACTTCGAAATTGTACGCGCGTTCAGCGGAATATTCGAAAATGTCGGTCGCAAAGCCGTTCTCGGGCACGACGCCCGACTTGTCCTGATCGTTGAAGCCTCCCGCCTTTGTCCCGGTGGTATATGATCCGTATGCGGACAGTCCGGGGCTGAACTTGTAGTTGAGGCTGGCCGAGGGATTGAACGACTTGAACGTGCGCGAGCGAGAGATGCTGGTCGGACGATAAGTCGTCAGGTCAGCGGGGTTGAACCACTGGAAAAAGCCGAACGGCGGTCCTGCAAGGATGAACAGGCTGGCCGGGTCAAAGCTATAGCCACTCAGCGGCTGCCCGAACGATGTCGGTGCGATCACATAGTCGCCCTCCTTGCGGATCGACGAGTAGCGGCCACCGATCACCACATTGAATGTGTCCGTGAAGTTGACCGTGCCTTGCGCGAACGCCGAATAGCCGTTGGTGGTCTGGTCGAGCCCGTTGCGAACCCCGGCAGTCAGCCCGGGCACGCCGAACCCGGCAAAGTCAATGTCGGTCCCTTGGTCGATCTTGTCCTTTTGATTGTAGTAGGTCGCGCCAAGGATGTAGTCGATGAAGTTGGAGCCGTTCGAAATCAGTCGCACTTCCTGGTAGAATTGCTTGAAGTCTTCGTTCGCGAACGTGCCGCCAATCTGAGCCGGATGGTTCGACCCCTGCACGTACTGAGCGAAGTCAAACGTTGAGTAACCGGTCGATGATGCCAGCGTTACGCCGCCCAAATCATAATTGATATTGAGAGCAACGTTGTCGGACGTGATCCGCGTGAAGGCGCGATCGTCGGGCGTCGATTTACGGAAGTCGAAGACGCCGTCCTCGATAGCTGGGGGAAAGGGCACCGCGCCGAGCGAGGTCACCTGAAACGTGGTCCCATGCACCCGCTTGTGCCCATGTTCGTAGGACAGATCGAAACGCAGGTCGCTGTTCGGCGTCCAGCTGGCGATCACTCGGCCAAGGTCGCTGTCGGCGCGGCCGTCGTCCTTCTTGGTGACGGTATTGTGCACATATCCGCCATCGCGGTTCAGCTTGCCGGCGAAGCGCACGCCGAATGTGTCACCTAGCGGAACGCTGACGCCGCCCTCGAGATTGTATCCATCATAAGCCGCTTCGTATCCGGCGGTGGCGTAGCCCTCGAACTCGCGACCCGGGCGCTTGTTGACGATGTTGATCGCGCCGGCGTTCGCATTGACGCCAAACAGCACCGACTGGGGGCCGCGCACAACTTCGACACGCTCGACGTCGAAGAAGGGGTTGAGGAACTGATTGGCGCGGCCTGCATAGATGCCGTCGACATAGGTCGCGACGGACTGTTCGAACGCGCGACCTCCAGCGCCTGACCCCAGGCCACGGATGGCGACGAACGGCTGGAACGGCGAACGCTGTACGACAAGGTTCGGTACGGCTGTGCCGAGCGTCTCGACACTGTTGATCTTTTGCGCCGCGAGCTGGTCGCCGCTGATCACGGCAACTGCCACCGGGACATCCTGCAGCGTCTGCTGACGACGCTGGGCGGTAACGATGATATCGCCGAGTTGATCGTCACGTTGCTGCGCCACCGGGGCGGGATCGGCGGGCGCGGTCTGCGCACTCACCGCCGCCGGAACCAGTATCGTGCTCGCAGCCAACGCTGCCTTCATCATTTTTATGAACATTGCCCTCTCCCTTATTGTTGTATCATTGTCGGTTCGTCAGAAGATCAGTGATTTCAGCTCCGTAAATGCAGCCAGGCCTTCGCGACCGCCTTCCCGTCCGATCCCGGACATCTTGAACCCGCCAAATGGCAGGGACGGATCGAACAGGAAGCTGTTGTGCGCCACGGTGCCCGTGCGCACTGCGCGGGCAACGCGATAAGCGCGATCCGGATCGGCGCAAAACACTGCGCCATACAATCCAAAGTCGCTGTCGTTGGCGATGGCGATCGCCGCCGCCTCATCGTCCGCTTCCAGCACCGTCAACACCGGGCCGAACACTTCTTCGCGGGCGATCCGCATCGACGGATCGACCCGCACGAACAGTGTCGGATCGAAGTACCAGCCAGCGTCCATGCCCTTGGTGCGGCTTCCGCCAAGCGCCAGCCTGGCTCCCTCGGTTTTAGCATCGCTTACGAACTGTTCGACACGATCGCGCTGGCGCTGCATCGCCAGCGGCCCCATGCGCGCCGCCGGATCATCCGGGTGGCCGACCGTCACCTTGGCAAGCTCGGCTTCCAGCGCCTCCACCAGTCGTTCGTGAATGCTGCGCACCGCCACCACGCGGCTCAGCGTGGCGCAGACCTGCCCGGCCGAAAGCGTGATGACCTGCGCCAGCGTGGCGGCGGCGAGCCCGATGTCTGCATCCTCGAGCACGATAGCCGCCGATTTGCCGCCGAGCTCCAGCGTGCAGCGCGCGAAGCGCTCGGCGCAGGCCATGCCGATCGTCCTGCCGGCGGCGACACTGCCGGTGAAGCTTACCTTGTCGATGGCTCGATGCCGCACCAGCCGGTCGGATACGGCACGATCGGCGCAGACCAGGTTGACGACGCCCGGCGGCAGGCCAGCCGCTTCAGCAGCCTCGGCAATTATGTAGGCTTCGAGCGGCGTCTCAGGCGCTGGCTTCATGACGACCGTGCAGCCGGCCATGAGCGCGGGAGCGACTTTGCCGGCGAGAATACCGAAGGGGTTGTTCCAAGGCGCAATCGCCGCGACGACGCCGGCCGGCTCGCGCACCACCATGGCCTTGCCGCTGCCATCTATCCGGGTGGTTTCACGCACCCAGTCGAAATCTTCGCCGAGGCCGGCGTAATAATCGAACCAGAATTTGCCGCCACCCGTGACGAATGGGGCGGCCGATGCCAGCGCGCCGATCTGATCAACCCAAGCGCGTGCGACCTCGGGCATGCGCGGCTCAAGTGCCTTCGACAAACGCCGAAGATATTCGCTGCGCTCTTGCGGGCTCAGGCGCGGCCAGGGACCCTCCTCGAATGACTGGCGCGCGGCGATCGCCGCCCGGTCCACGTCGGCCTCACTCGCTTCGGCGACGCGCGCGATAACCGCTTCGCTGTGCGCGGAGACGACGTCTATCGTGCCGCCAGTGGCAGACACCCATTCGCCGCCGATGAACAGCTGGTCGGGGTGGGCTATGTCGATGCGGGTGGTCACGAAGAGGTCTCCAGATGCGTTTGTGTGTCTGCGGCGCGCCGCGCCGGCGGCAGGTCGGCAGGGCGGAGCTTTCGTCCGAGCATCAGATCGGCGGCCTTCTCGCCGATCATCATTGCAGGTGCGCTGGTGTTGCCGCGGATGATGGTCGGCATGATCGAAGCATCGGCAATCCGAAGTCCTTCGACGCCATGAACCCGCAGCGCGCTATCGACCACGCTGGAGGCAGGGTCGTTCCCCATGGCGCAAGTGCCGACCGGATGCGCTCCCGACACCAGCGAGTTTGCAATGAATCGGTCGATTTCCGCTTCGTCTGTAACGGTAGCGCCAGGCATCAATTCAGACCCGGCCACCTTCTGCATCGCGGTGGCGGCGAAAAAGCGCCGGACGAAGGCGAACATTTCACGCGCCGCCTGGCGGTCATGGGCATCCAGCAGAAAATTGGATCGCACCGCGGGCAACTGTAGAGGATCGCTGGATTTAAGCTCGACCACGCCCCGTCCGTGCGGGTCAAGCTGCAGAATGCCTACCCCGATTGTGTCTGGCGATGCCTTGCGCCATCCCGGCAGCCAGGGACGGCTCATCGGCGAGCCGACCGCAACCTGAAACTGCGTGTCTGGACGCGCATCCGGATCGGTGCGGTTGACGAAACCCTGAATGCCAAGCGGCGCCTCATCCAGCAGTCCGCCGATGCGCAGCAACCAGGCCAGCGCCGATCCCGCAAGCCGATCGAGCCGTAGCCGTTCCTCGAAACCCAGTGGTGCTGATGCGGCATAGGCCATCAGCAGCATGGGATGATCCTGCAGGTTACGTCCAACCGCGGGCAGATCAGCCACGACATCGACACCGTGGCGACGCAACGAGTCAGCCGCGCCGATCCCTGACAACAGCAGGAGATGGGGCGAATTGAACGTTCCGGCTGCAAGCACGATCTCATCCGCCTGTAAAACCTCCCGCCCCTGAGGCTGCAGCAGCTCGACGCCGGTGGCCCTGCCGCGGTCCACAATGATGCGCGAAACCTGGACCTGGCGGCGGATCGCGAGCTGACCCTCGACCTGCGGCTGCTTCAGATAGGCGGTCGCGGAACTGGCGCGGCGCGTACGGCGCACGGTGAAATCCGGGATGCCAAAGCCGGCTTGGCTCGGGCCGTTAAAATCCTCATTTTCGTCGAAGCCAAGTTCGCGCGCGGCGGCGAGCAGGGAATCGTAGAGATGAGGAACGCGGCGGTTCGACGCGACAGCCACCGGGCCGTCTCCGCCATGCCATTGTGTCGAGCCGCGCCAATTTGCCTCGCCGCGCCGAAAATAGGGCAGGACATCGGCGTAGCTCCAGCCCTCGAGCCCCTTTGCGTGCCAACCTTCATAATCCTCCCGCTGGCCGCGAGAATACATCATGCCGTTGATAGAGGCGGTGCCACCCATGAGCCGCCCGCGCGGCATATCCAGACCGCGTCCACCCAGCTGCTCCTCGAATTCCCCTTGGTAGCCCCACCCGAAACGGGGATCGGTCGAGGCCATGGGCCAGGCGACGGGAGCCGTGATCAGCGGGTGGCGGTTGCCGCCGCCTGCTTCCAGCAGCAATACGCGCCGCTCACCCGACGCCGCGAGCCGCCCCGCCAGAGCGCTACCGGCGCTGCCAGCACCGATCACGATAACGTCAGGACGACGCATCGCTTCAGCGACTTTCGGCACGGAAAACGACAGGCGAAAAACGCACTTTGGCCTCTCCAAACGGCTGCGGACGGTTGGCTCGTCTCGTCAGCACCAGGCATAGGCGTGTGCAGCCCTTGTCGGGAATACGGCTGCGGGCTATTGGGTGTACGGAAATTCCGAATACCAGGTGTCACGAAAAGATGATCACCGTACGTCAGCTCGAGATTCTTGCCGCCGTGATCGAGCACGGCAGCTTTCGGCGATGTGGGCAAAAGCTGAACATCTCACCGGTATCGGTAAGCGAGCACATGCGGGCGCTGGAAACCCAACTGGGCGTCCAACTGTTCGTCCGGTCCCCCGGCGGCGCGGTGACACCCACTGCGGCGGGTGCGCGGGCGTTCGATTCAGTTCACGAGCTTTTGGCTGACGTGCAGGACTTTGTCAGCTTCGTGGTTGGCGACAGCGCACGGCAAGAACCGATCCGCATCGCTATGCACGGCTTCATGCTGCGCAATCTGGCTAGTGCGGGGGTTGCATTCGATGCGGTCCACGAGCGTCAGCTAAGTTTCATCAGCGACGAGGGCGCGCCGGAGGATCTGCACCGCCGCGTAATCGCGGGCCAGTTGGATGCGGCCTATTTTTACGGGGTCGAAGGCGCACATGGCCTTGGCCAAACCGTCGGTCATGAGCAACTGGCAATCTATGTCGGTGAGGGTCATCCTCTGGCGGCTGAGACTAACGTCACGGCGGCGCAGTTGAACGCGACGCCCATCATCGGCTTGGCGCCTGACAAGCCGCTGCGGATCATAGTCGACGAAGCGCTGCGTCGGCAGGGCGTCATTCATTCAAGCCACATCGTCGAAACATCGGAGTTCGGGCTGATCCTCAGCAGTCTTCATCGCAATCTGGGCTTTACCTGTATGTTCGAAAGTATCCAGGCGGAGGGAAAGCAAGCGACAGGCTTGTCGATCGTCCGCTGTGAGACGCCGATACCACCACTGGAAATTCGTCGGATCACCCGCCGCACGGCGCTCCGCTTTCAAGACGTGCGCGACGCTCTCCGGTTGGCGGAGCAGACATTCAAGCGTTCGTGACCCTATCCGGACCGCAG
>Ga0207658_10000658_pt1 | contig 30116 bp, 28 predicted proteins | sample KBSS33metaG_FD_184322 | JGI IMG/M metagenome (GOLD analysis project Ga0207658, IMG submission 184322) | Switchgrass rhizosphere microbial communities from Kellogg Biological Station, Michigan, USA - KBS S3-3 metaG (SPAdes) (version 2) | ecosystem: Host-associated > Plants > Roots > Rhizosphere...
GTCCTCGATAAATCGGAAGTTTCCGAGCCTGTTCGAGATTCCTTAAAATTAGAATTAAAGAGCTTAGAAGACCGCTTCCCGGAATACATCACACCTGATTCTCCAACCCAGAGAGTTGGTTCAGTTTTAAGTGGAAAATTTGCAAAAGTAAAACACATTAGCGCAAAAAAAAGCCTTCAGGATGCGTTTTCCGAAGAAGACATCCGCGATTGGTACGAAAGAATTTCCAAACTCGTTCCGCCAAATCAAAAAATTAATTTCGTGTGCGAACTTAAAATCGACGGACTCAATTTAACGCTTCATTATCAAGCCGGAAAATTAGTGCGCGCACTCACTCGTGGCGATGGCGTTGAAGGTGAAGATATCACTCACACCGTTCGAACCATTGAAGCAGTGCCTTTGGAATTAAACGAACCGGTTGATTTGGAAGTTTCCGGCGAAGTCTACATGCCAAAAGCCAGCTTCCAAAAATTAAACGAAGAACAAAAACGTAAAGGAGAAGAGACATACGAAAATCCTCGAAACACAGCAGCAGGAAGCGTTCGCCAGCTAGATCCAACGATCACAGCTTCCAGAAATTTGTCCGTCTATTTTTATGAACTTGGCCAAAATACTTTGAGAAATCCTCCAAAAACCCAACAACATGTTTTGGAACGTTTTCAGGATTTGGGTTTGAAGGTAAACAAGTTCTACCATTTCTGCGAAACGATTGATGGTGTTATCACATTTTTAAAAAGCTGGGACGAAAAAAAACGTGAAAAACTTCCCTACGAAATCGATGGAATTGTCATCAAAGTAAACGACAAAGCGCAATGGACAACTCTAGGTTTTACCGCAAAAGCTCCACGTTTTGCCCTTGCCTACAAATTCCCGGCAGAACAAACCACCACCAGAATTATTGATATTCACATTCAAGTTGGAAGAACCGGTGTTTTAACTCCAGTTGCCGTGTTGAGTCCGGTAAAAGTTGCTGGTTCCACAATTTCCCGGGCAACCTTACACAACGAAGACGAAATTCGTCGTAAAGACGTGCGCATTGGCGACACTGTCATCATTCAAAAAGCCGGAGACGTCATTCCTGAAGTTGTTTCTGTTTTAAAAGATCTTCGAACTGGCAGTGAAAAAGTTTTCCATTTCCCAAAAAGCTGTCCGGTCTGCGGATCACCAGTTGCAAGAATAGAAGGGGAATCAGCGTACCGCTGCACAAACTCAAGTTGTTTTGCCCAAGACCGTGAAAGATTTGTTCATTTTGTTGCAGTCTTAAACATCGAAGGACTTGGTGAAAAAATTGTTGATCAATTAATTGAACATCAGCTTGTAGATGATCCTGCAGATCTTTTCACGCTCACTAAAGATGATTTTTTGAGTCTGCCATTGTTCAAAACCAAACGCTCAGAAAACGTCACAACCGCAATCAGTAAAGCAACAAATATCACATTGGCAACATTACTTTTTGCAGTTGGAATCCGTCATGTTGGCGAAGAAAGCGCAATCGATCTCGCCCATTTTATCGAAGAAGAAATGCATCAAGCTCAACACGAAGGCGAAAAACCGACTCCATCAGAATTTACAATTTCAGCAGTTCTCCGTTTAATGCATCGCATCAACGAAGAAAAGCTCATGGAAATTGAAGGTTTTGGCGAAAAACTCGCCCAAGAAATTGTTGGCTGGTTCCACGAAGAAAAAAATATCGACTTCATGAAAAAACTGGAAAAAGTCGGAATCACTTTGGAAAAAGCCACTCAGAATGCTTCCTCAAAATTAACCGGAAAATCTTTTGTCGTTACCGGAACCCTCGCCACCATGTCCCGTGACGAAGCCAAAAATAAAATCCGTGAAAACGGCGGAAAAATTCAAGGATCGGTGAGCGCAAAAACCGACTATGTCCTTTGCGGCGAAAACCCAGGAAGCAAATTCGACAAAGCCAAAAAACTCGACATCAAAATTCTTGATGAAAACGAGTTTATCAAAATGCTGAAGTAGCATTATTCCTTTTAAAACTGAATTGCCTTCAAAAAATTTACCGAAATATATTGAATCGATTCTTGTTGCGGTATTCTATTTTGTGATAACCACTGGAACCACACTCATAATCGAACACTTTTTCCCGACCATGGATTTTTTTACTTGGTCATTTGTTGCATTATACTGCTTGGTTTTAGTACCTGCTGGTGCGATTTCATCCATCTCAGCTAAAAAAATTGACCCGGTAATTTCCACAGCCGTATACATAATACTGAATTTTATTTTCTTTTATTATTATCTAGTCAAAATATGCAACCAACTTGAATGTGCCATTCAAAGCCATTGGTATTCTATAGTTGGGCCTATGATAAGCGTATTTGGGATAATAGTAATGATCGCTGCGGCAATGGTAACGCACAACGTATTGGAACGTTTGAAAAAGCAACGCTAGAACTCTACTCAATCAATTCTCCACCCATCATCGCCAAAAGCTGTGATGTTTTTTCATCAACTGGCGCGCCTGCTCCACCATCATCTGGGGAAGACATTCCGCTCGCAACAGCCATGCTTGCATCAATAATCGGAATCACTTTCAATTGAACTTGGAAAACCGTAAACAAAGCTTCTTCCACAGCTAAACGATTCACAAACTCTTTCATTTTTGCAGCATGAAATTGTGTTCCAAAAGCGATGTGAACTTCATTGCCATGCAAAACTGAAAATTTTCCTGAAGCCAAAACTCGCTTTGCTGTAACATTTTTGATCGCTTTCACAATCAAAGGCCATTGCGTTTGCAAAACTTCAAACGAAAGTGCCGCAGCTTTTTGAAGCGTTTGATGGCTTCTGTCTACGATTTCATTCATCGCAGGTTCAACAATCATTTTTCTTGGCGCAGTCATTGCAGATGGAGCACTTTTTTGAATAGGAGTTTTCATCGCAGCAGGAACAGCACGAGCTTCAACCGAAACATGCGGACGTTCTTCCACCATCACTAATTTTTGTGGAGCCACGCACGATTGAACAACCGCAACTTCCAACGGCAATTGTGGAATCGTTGCAAATTTCGCACCTTCATAAGCTTGTTGAAAATGGCCGATCCAAGCCAAAACTCTTGCCAACTCCAAACTATTTCCTTCACGAACTTGTTCCAACATTTTCTGTCTTAAAAGTTCCAAAAAATCTTTGGAAAATTGTGTTAAATCATAACCTTCATTATACAAAGCACTGATTTCATCGATCGCACTTTTCACATCACTTGATTGCAAGAATCCATAAAGTTTTTCCAAACTCGCTTTTCCACTGATTCCCAAAACCTCACGCACATGATTAAAATTCAATTTTCCAGCAACGGTTAACTGTTCAACCAAACCGATCGCATCACGCAATCCTCCTTGCGAAACATGCGAAATTTCTTCCAATGCCGGAGGTTCAGCTTCAATCTTTTCTTCGCGAGCAATAAATGCCAAACGATCAACCAAAGCTTTATGTTCAATCCGTTTAAAATCAAAACGCTGGCAACGGCTCAAAATCGTTTCAGGAATTTTATGAACTTCCGTTGTCGCCAAAATAAAATACACATGTGAAGGTGGTTCTTCCAAAGTCTTCAAAAGCGCATTAAATGCCTCTTTTGTAAGCATATGTACTTCATCAATGATGTACACTTTGCTCTTTGCACGAGTCGGAGAAAAATTAATTTTCTCTCTCAAATCACGGATTTCATCAATACCACGGTTAGATGCTGCATCAATCTCAATCAAATCAATCAAACGGCCATCGGTAATATCCTTACAAATATCGCATTCTTCGCATGGTTCAGCGTCTTTTAAGTTTAAACAGTTGATCGCTTTCGCCACCAAACGTGCCGTAGAAGTTTTTCCCGTTCCACGCGGACCTGTAAACAAATACGCATGATTCACTTTGTCGCTTTTCAGCGCATTCATCAACGTCGTTCGGATGTGATCCTGCCCAACTAAATTAGCAAAACTTTGCGGACGATATTTACGGTAAAGCGACATAAAATGCGAAAATTATTTTTTGAACAGGCCACCATTGTAGCTCAACCAAAACCGTGTATGCAAATAAATGCCAAAAAATCGGAAAAGCACTTTGTTAAGCCACTTTAAACCCTTTTGCTTTCACCCATTTCACAAACTTTTCCGGGACCGGCATCAAAGAAAGTCTTCCTTCGCGAACCAAAGCCCAATCATCAAATTCATGAGACGTTTTTACCTCTTTTAATGTCACGGTACCTTCATATTTCATAACAAATTCCACATTCACGATCCAGGATGTTTCATCATTCGGATCAATTCGCGGACCTTCAATCACTTTCATCAATCCAACAATCTCTGATTCTCCGCCACTATGATACACAAAAACCAAATCACCGACTTTCATTGTTCTCATCCATTTCAAAGCCGCATTGCTATGAATTCCGTTCCAAACCGTTTTTCCATCATGTTTCAAATCATCAATGCTGTAAGTTGAAGGTTCCGTTTTTGCGAGAAAGTAGTTCATGATAAAGCAGATAAGATGCCCAAATTATAACACCAATTTCAAAAAGAAACGTCCAATGAAATACAAAATTCAAAACCCACCATGAATAAACTGCTGGAACTTCAAAAAACGAAAAACTCTGAGTACTAAAAGGATAAAGCCATTCAATTTTTCCCACGATCGTATCCAAAAAAAGATGAAGAAAAATATTACTGAAAAAAATCAAAATAAATGGTCCAACCTTTTTAAGCTTTTTAAAAATCAAAGCAGCCAAGACAGTCACGGCCAAAATCAACAACCAGTAAAACGGAATATGTGTCCAATAACTGTGATGAAGTGTGCTCTGATGATCAAAAAGGTAAAAATAAATCAAATCAATATCCGGCAACACACTGGCAATTAAACCCAGCAGTAAGCCAGTTTTAACATGATGTTTTTTCTGAATTGCTCGAGTCGTAATATATCCGGCTGGAATATGACCAATAAACATAGACCTATGCTAAAGATTTTTCCATAAAAGCCTTCATATTCTCCACAAACTTCTGTTTAGAAAACTGCACTGCATGTTTATGGATTTTATCCGCATCATATTGCGGTTCATTCACAATCAAGCGGCCCAAACCATCTTCCATAGATTCAATTGTCGGTTCATAAAAAAACTCACCGCTAAAACCCGGAACGACTGTTTCCAAAGCTCCGCCTTTGCCATAAGCCAGAACCGGTTTTCCGCAAGCCATCGCTTCCACCGGCGTAATTCCAAAATCTTCTTCACCAGGAAAAATCAACGCACGACAATTTTGCATGTATTTTTGAACTGTCTCATCATCTTTAAAACCCATCACGTGAACGTTGGAAGCCGCAATACTGCGTAAATATTCATAATGTGAACCTTCACCAATAATGATCAATTCCTTGCCGATTTTGTTGAACAATTGAATCGCCAAGTCGATTTTTTTATAAGGCGATAACGTTGAAACAATCAAATAATAATTATCATGACCTTTTTGAGCCGTGAATTTTCTCGTATCAACCGGCGGATAAATAATTTCTGAATCTTTGCGATAATATTTTTTAATTCTTTTGCGAACATGGTTTGAATTTGCAATATAAACATCCGCCCGATCCGCCGCAATCTGATCCCATTGGCGAACCTTATGAATCAATCGTCCTGCCAAAAATTTCTTCAAACGACCCGCATTTTGTTCCTGCATATATTCGTGCGTGTAATCCCACGCGTAACGCATTGGCGAATGACAATAACAAATATGTTTGGCCGAAGAAGGCATCAAAATTCCATGAGAATACGCCCCGCTTGAACTCAAAATCACATCAAAACCCGAAAGATCAAAAGACTCAATTGCACGAGGCATTAAAGGCAATAAATACTTCTGACGTTTTCTCAAACCCGCAGGCAGTTTTTGCAAAAAAGATGTTCTCACTCGTTCAGCAGGAAAAACCTTTCCGCACACTTTTTCATCATAAAGCAGCGTAAAAATCGGTGCTTCAGGATACATATCTGCAAACACTTTCAATACACGTTCCGCTCCTCCGAGCTTCAATAAAAAATCATGGACGAGCGCGATTTTCACAGGGCAAAAATAAAAGGTGCCCCTAGTTTACCTGACCGTCTCTACCTTGTAAATTTTGTACGCGAAACTGCCATGCCACAGGCGTATTTGTCTCATATTCCGATGGCGCTAAATCAGCAGTAGTTTCAGGCAAATTCACACCAATACTTGCGAGAGCTTCGCGAAGTTCAGCTCTTGGTAAAGCCAATAATTGAACTGCGTTCAAACCAGTAATTTCTTTAAGAATCTTCGTATGTTCACTTTCCACAGCCGGAACTTCATGGAGAGTCGTAAGATTTTCGTTGATCATAAATAAAATTTGATGAGCGGGAACTATATCATTATAATGAAAAATGTCAACTATGCTACAATCAAACCATGCTTATTTTAGGTGCACACATGTCGATCGCAGGAGGATTTGCTCAATCTGCCCTCAAAACTGGTGAAGAGTTTGGGTGCAATGCCATGCAAATTTTCACCAAATCCCCACGCAGCAGAGTTGTAAAACCTGTTGATACGGAAGACGCTGAACTTTTTAAAAAATACTGCAAACAATACAAAATTCAGCATGTAGTTGCGCATAGTTCATACTTACTCAATTTCGGAAAAACCGCAGAACAAGTGCCTTGGGCAGTGAAAGACATCTTGGTCGATTTTGAAAGACTCCACACTTTAGGAGGCCAAGGAATCGTTGTCCACATCGGAAAATCCTTGGAAGACGATCGCCAAACCGCAGTCAAAAACGTCATCGAAAACGCCAAACTGATTATCGAAAAAACTGAAAAATTCGGTCTTCAATACATTTTAGAAAACACAGCCGGCCAGGGAACCGAAATCGGCTTCAAACTAGACGAACTCGGCCAAATCTGGAAAGAACTCCGCAATTTTTCACCACGCATCAAATCCTGCCTCGACACAGCCCACATCTGGGCCGCAGGCTACGACATCAGCACCAAAGCCGGAGTAAAGAAAACCTTAAAAGAATACGACGAACTCATCGGAACAGACACACTTTCCTGTTTCCACTTCAACGATTCCAAAAAAGCCCTTGGCAGCCGCGTTGATCGTCATGAAAACCTTGGCAGTGGCGAAATAGCTATCGAAGGCCTCAAAGCCATTGCCCAATTCGCTGAAAAAAACTCAATTCCACTCATTTTAGAAACTCCGGAAGGCGATCGAAGTACTTCAGGGAAAACGCATCTTGATGACATAAAAATGGTAAAAGAAACTTTTTTTAACTAGCCAAAACGGATAATTGTCAAAATTACAAAAATATAGTATAATAATATTAACATAAAGGTGCAACGATATTATTGTTTTTCCATGTCTGAAAGCGAAATTCATCATTCCAAAAAAGAAGAATTACAACTTTTGGCACAAGAAGCAGAAGAGCATGTTCGTCAGCGGAATATTTTTTATCGAACAACTCTTGAAAAATTAATCGATTTAGAAGATAAAATAGATCAGATCGCTTTGGAAACAGGTTTAGAAATCGAACAAATCATCAGTGACGTTGGAATAAAAAGTCCGCTCACTATTTTAAATGATGCAATCCAGCACTGGGAATACAAACTTCAGCGAGGAAATCTGGGGTCAGAAAAAGAGCTCATTGATAACTTAAGTAAAGATTTTCAAATTAATGTCCGTAGAACAATGAAATCAATTGTTCCATTGAATGAACAAGAAGAAAAAGATGAAAGTGATGAAGAAAGTCATCCTGTTCCAGATGATTACAATCGAGTCACCTTGGCTCTTCACACTTTACTCAAATTAAAAATTCATGACGAAGAAATTCAACTCGATGACATTGAAGTTGTGGTAGGAGTGCCGCCACAAAAATCATGGAGAGAACGTCCATATTGGATTGTTGATCTTCAAAAATATAAAATCGCAATTTTTCTCAACAATCAGTCCAGAAACCGAACCTTTGTCGTAAATTACGAAACAAAAAAAGAATTGGATGAAATGATGGAATGGACCAAAAACAAATTTAAGGAAGAAAAGGCAGAAGGAAAGCCAATCCAACATTTCGCGTTCCACGACGAAGCGCAATTTGTGGAAGATTTACAAACTGCAATTCAGGGAATTGTCGAAAAAAACATTCCAATTCCAATGAACGAAAAATATTTTGTCGATCCCGAAAATATCAAAAGTGACTTACAAGGATTTTTTGATGAATATAATAAGAATAGGAAAAACCCTAAAAAAATTGAAGATATTGAATTTGAAAATATTCGTTTAATTCCATATAAATGCAAAAATGGTGAAGAAATTGCTGGAGGAACATATATAAATCGAGCTGGAGTTGCCTTCAAAATGGCAAAAAACCGCCGTGCAGCTTTTGCAAAACATGATGAAATTTTAGATAAACTTTTGCAAATTGCCCAAATAACCAAAACGGAAAAAGTAAAACCAATGGATGAAGAATATTACAAAGATCCGGAAAATATCCGTAAAGATCTCAATGCATTTTTGGTTGAAGTGAAGAAACAAAAAAGAAGAAAAAATCCTCAAAAAATTGAAGATTTAAGCGTGGATGCCATGTGCAAAGTTAAAGATTTAGTAGCTTGTTCCAATAATGAAAAAGTAAACGGGTTTACCTATATTTTGAGAGCTGGCAAACCTTTAGGCATGAGCAGCGGGACAAAAGAATCAGGTAAAAAAATGAAAGCCATTTTTGATGAACTCAAAAAAAGAGTTGGGATTGAAGCAAAAAATTATCCGGAAATGAACGTCGAATATTTTGAAAAACTTGAAAATATCAAAAAAGATCTTCAGGCATTTGCAGATGAATCTAAGGTTACAATAGAGAACCTTATGACGAATCATCTGGATGGCACCAGCGTGGAATGCAGCAATCAAGAAACAATTGAAGGGAAAACCTATTTAAGCCGTGCGGCAAAAGCGTTGGATTCAAAAATAAAATCCACTCCCGAAGCAGGAAAAATCATGGGTGATACCTTAAAAACATTGAAAAGAAAAATTGGCATAGAAATCAAAGAATTTTCTGAAATGGACGAAAAATATTTTTCAAATCCTCAAAACATTCGTCAGGATCTTGAAAATTTAAGAGCAAAAATAGTTGCTTCAGAACGAAAGAAAAATCGAATACCTCAAAAAATTGCCGATTTATCAACCTACGATTTTAAAAAAATAGATTTTGTATGCACAAATGGAGAAACAGTTTCTGGATTAGCTTATTTGGGTCGTGCTGCAAAAGGTTTAAATCTCATGAAGGAACCAACCGACAAACAAAAACGAAAAACATTTGAACCTGCAACAGTTCTCGCCAAACTTATCGAAAAATGCGTTGCCACTATTGAGCAAGCTGCGCTTAAAGAAGAGCAAAGTATTGCTATAAGTGAAAAAACATCCTAATATAACCGCCAATCTCAATTTTAAGAATTATTATCCGAATATGGTAGAAAAGAAGCGTCCAACGAGGTCAAAAGAAAAAAAAGGTTTGAAGGAAAAAATCTTAAAGACCCCTGTTCAACAAAATCCAGAAAAACCAGCAGAAACATCTGAAAAAGAAGTAAAAGAAATCTCAACAGCTGTCGTGGAACAGGTTTCGCACGTTTACGAAGAAGTTCCGGACTTTGATTACAAAGAATTGTACTCTCAAATGGTAGCATTCATTGCAGATCTCAAAAAAGTTTTATCCTCAGAAAAACAAGAAAAACTTGAAGCCATGGATAAATATCTCAAGGGTGTAGTGATTAGCATCGCATTTGAAACGGAAAAACTCAAAGAGCTTAACTTATCATTAGTACCCGAACAACAAGCTAGTTTGAGCCAAGCCGTTGCGTTATTGCCAGAAGAAGAGGTCAGTGAAGCTCAAAAATTTTGGGATATTCACTTAAAATTTATTGTTGAGTTTTTACAGCAATACAAAGCAGAAGGAATTTCAATGTTTGCAACAATTGGTGAAGAAGGATTTCATGTTAATACGCAGTTTGTCGAAAAAGCCATGAGGTTTTTTGAATCAACGCTTGAAATTGGTAGAAAATTTTATAGTGCTTTTAAATTTCCGAAAGATATTACTGATGAATTTCGAGAACTCAGAACAAATGTTCGAGCTAAGATTGAAGACCTCCCGAGGTTTAAAGGAATAAATGCTGAAGACATTGCCGATTCCGAAATCGACGATATTTATTATCAAAGAGTTTTAGAAGATTTGGAAAAAGGTGAAACTCCCGAAAAAATCGCCTTAGATTATAATTTTGCAATAAAAGTAAATTTTCATCACCTAAGCAACAGTTTAGTCTCACAAAAAATGGGCTTCTATCAACTCTTTTTGGAAGATGTCGCCGACGGAATTGAAAAAGATCCTGGCTATTATGATGAAAAAAATCCCAACCACCTTTTTCTTGATGAAGCGGAGGCCACTGCCCTGGGATTATCAGTATTAGACCGTAGTTTAAAAATTATTTTTGCAGAACAAAGACTTGCTGAAATTATGCGCACAGCAAAAAAGGCTAACGAATCCCAAAAAGATTAAAGCTGACTATGCCTTTTCCAACGCATCAAGAATTGCCTGCACTTTATCATTTGCAGCAATTTCTCGCATATGAACCTCAATCCCTTGAGCTGCTTTTTCACGAATAGCTTTACGACGTGCCAATTCTGCCTCACGTTCTAAAATCACAGGAATTTCTCCTGAAACTGAGCTGTCATTCACAGCAACTCCTTCGTCGAAAGATTCATGACCTAACTTAAGTGCTGCAGCCATATCAAACAATAAAAGCAATAATTGTACATACACTAGACTCCTAATACGCCAAACAAGCAAGCATTATAGGAATAAAGTCATGAAGATGTCAGTATCCAGCACAATCACTGGATCTATTTCTTGCCTTTCCAGAATTTCAGACATTCTTCCAGTGGCAATGTATTCAAAACATCTTTGGCTTCAATCCAACCTCGCTTCGCCACAGAAATCCCAAAATCCAAATTTACCATCTGATTAATATGATGCGCATCGGAATCAACGGTAAACTTTGCACCTTTTTCCTTAGCCATTTTGGCGTAGTAATCAAACAAATCCAAACGCGCTGGCTGACCATCAATTTCCAAAGCCACTTGATGTTTAATTGCTGCATCAATCGCTTTTTCCATATCAACCGCATAGGGTTCACGTTCGTTAATCAACCGTCCGCTCGGATGTCCCCAGATTTTTACATACGGATTTTTCAATGCTTTCAAAATTCTTGCAGTCATTTCTGCTTCTGGCATTTTAAAACGTGAATGCACTGAAGCCACCACGATATCCATTTTTGCCAAAACTTCATCAGCCAAATCCATCGATCCATCAGGCATAATATCGCACTCCACACCTTTTAAAATTTTGAACGGGCGAACTTTTTTTTCTGAACCATGAAGTTCTTTGGAATGTTTTTTTGCTTTCGCAGCATTTTCATAATCTTTATTGATCGCATCAATTTCATCCCACTGCAATTCAAACCTGTCAGGTGTTAAACCATGAGCCACAGCCACAGCAGGGGAATGATCTGTAAGCGTAAAATATTCAAACCCTGCTTCATAATAAGCCCGCGCAATTTCCTGGATTTCCTGCGTCCCGTCACTCCAGCGACTGTGCACATGCATATCACCACGCAAATCTTTTCGTTCAATCGGTTTGATTAAATTTCCTTTAAGCCCAGCTTCAATTTCACCACGATCTTCACGCATTTCCGGCTGAATATAAGGCAAACCAACGGCTTTAAAAACTTCTTCTTCAGTTGCACCGCCAATCAAAATTTCTTCAGGTTCATCTTGGCCTTTCACTTTTTTAAGTTCAAAAACACCATACTCACTCACTTTTAATCCCATCTTTTTTGCACGGTCACGAACCACAATATTATGCGCTTTGGAACCGGTAAAATAATGCAAAGCGGCCCCAAAAACATTCGTATTCAATACACGCAAATCCGTTTGAATCCCGTTTTCCAAAATCACAGAAGATTTTGTTCCGCCTTGAGACAAAACTTTTGTCACTTCATGGAATTTTGTAAAATATTCAAGAATCGCATCCGTATATTTTTCAGAATTTTTCGTTGAAACCAGAATATCAATATCACCAATCGTTTCCTTCATACGGCGCAAACTTCCGGCATACGTAACCTGTTCCACCCCGGGACATTTTTCCATATAAGCCACAAGTTTTCGCGCTTGATGCAAAGCTTCTGAAAGCATCATGCGTTCGGTATGTTTGTCATAATCTTTTAACGAAATCAAAATTTCAGCTTCACTTTTCGGACCCATTTTTGGTAAACCGCGAAGCAAACCTTTTTCCGCAGCATCACGCAATTTTTCAATCGAATCAATTTTCAATTCCGTATAAAACATCTTCACTTTTTTTGGACCAACTCCTCGCACTCGCAAAATATCCAACAAGCCTTTATCAAATTTTTTCAAAAGTTCCTGATGATACGTACATTTTCCTGTTGTAATCATCTCCGCAATTTTCAAAGCCAGATCTTTACCAATTCCCGGAATCTCTTCTAAATTTTTTGGATCATCATTAAAAACATCACGCAATTCTCTCGGCAGATTCAAAATATTTTGCGAAGCTTTTTGGTATGCAATAATTCTAAACCGATTTTCGCCGTTAATATCCAAGATATCAGCTATCTCCTGAAAAACTTGTGCAATGCGTTGATTGTCCATAAAAAGCCATCAAAAAAGATGAAAACAGAAACATTATAAAACAAAACCGGAATTATTTATATTGAAGATATTCCGAACCCTTAGGAACATAAAATACTGCGCCAGGATCAGAAAAATTTTTAATCTTATCCATAAATATTTTTGGGGCAAAACCCATTTTCCCACCACCCAAATAATATGCTCTCGCAGTGACAAACAAATTTTTAAGAAGCCCGATTTGGTCCTGCCTTGCATGAAATTTATGAGCAACCTCATCCGCATTTGGCAAAACTCCACGTTCAATATCTTTTTTAAGTTGACCATCAAGGAGCACATTCATTGCTTCTATTTCATGCCCATAAGCAATTCCTTCATCTAAAATATCAATGCGACGTTTTTCTTTTTCAGGATCGTGAAGCAAAAATTTCATATAATATTCATATTTTTCCGGCGTATTCATAACTTCCCGTTGTGCATTATCATTGAGCACATGGCAAAGTTCATGATAAAGAACGAGCAAATCCACCATGTTTCCAGTATCAAAATCTTCACGCAAATGAATAACTCTCCAAGGTGAACTGTAAGAAGCTTCAGAAAAATCTCTTTGTTGTGAGCGCGGAAACACATCGTAATAAAATAAATTTGGGGTTTGTTTTATAATTTTTTGGCTTTCTTCAAAAGTAGGAACAGGAATTTCTCCTTTCAAAACTTTTGCAGCATTTTTTTCTTGAGAAACGCTATTCCCTTGAACTACTTTAATTGGAGCCATTAAATCATCCACAAACTCCTGATCTTTTTCATCATGAAGTTTACTTTGAAGTGTTGATGCTAATGTTTGAAAACCTTTTTCAATGGCCGGAATAAGTTTATCAATTTTTTCTACATTGTGTTGTTCTTCCATTGAGGTAGTATGAGTTTTTTGAGCAGGAACAGAAGTCGAAGCACCATGTGGAACTTTCTGATTTTGATCTTCTCTTAAAGCCAAAATCACTGCTCCGCCAATACCAGCAATCGCTAAAACACCCATCAGAGTATTTCTGATTTTTTGACGTCGAGTATCAATCCAAGGTTTCACTTCATCAGTTTTTTCTTTTTTTTCGATCCGTTTTTTCTTGCGAAGTTTTTCTGGAGATTTATCCATAATAAGCCAAAAATTAGGAAACAATATCTCATAAATTCCTAAAATCGTCAATTCCTCGACTCCCAACCTGATAAATATTATAATGCCAATATGAACGATCACTTGGATCCCGAAAAAATCAGAATCCCGGCTTTCCTTCGCAAAAATGCGATTGTTCGTCAGTCCAAACAAAAGCTCATTCTCACTGCACTGGATCGCAAACAGGCTGGCTTAAGCGTGCATTCGCAAAAAGCGCTTGCGCCACTAAAAGCATCAAAAAAAGTAAAAGAAAAAACTTATTCCAATGTTGCAAAACAGCCAATTATTAAAAAAGCGAAAGCAACATCGTTCCCGCCAACCAGCCGTTTTTATCGACCAACACAAGTAGAAGAAAATTCTTCAGAGACCGAACAAGAAGAATCATCACGTCCAACAAGAACTCAAATTCAAAATCGACAACCTCAACAACCACAACGTCAACAAATTCAGCACGAAGCTCCAACTGGTTGTATCGAAATCCACCAGATCGGCCACATCACAGCCTATTTTGAAAAAATCAACGTTGCTGTCATCAAACTCCAAAAACCACTTCGCATTGGAGACATCATTCAAATCACTGCAGACGGCATGCTTTTTCAACAACCGGTCGATTCCATGCAAGTGAACCGCAAACCCGTGAAAATCGGCAAAAAAGGGGTAGAAATCGGCCTCAAAGTCAGCCACAAACCCCAAATGAACGGCCCAGTCTATAAAGTTCAACTCTAGGCGGCTCTTGGAAGTTCAAGCACAGCACAAGCTCCTTGAATATGTTCATGATTTTCCAAATCGTGCCGATCGCGATTATTCACCAAAACCACATCACCGCCCATTTCTTTGGCGAGTTTTTTTGAAAGACCCAGGCCAATACCATGACCCCGTTCTTTTTTCATCGTAAAATGATCTTTAAAAATTCTGTCCAAATTTTCTTCAGGAATTCCATGACCATTATCTTGAACAATAATTTGAACAAGTTCAGGTACGTTTGGATGAACCCGCAAAGTAAAAATAATTTCCGGGGCTTCAGAACCTTCAAGAACCTCAATCGCATTTTTAATGAGGTTCGATAAAATTTCATTAAGTTTCACAGGATCACCTTGAATAGAAATATTGTCTGCAATTTCATCTCGAAAAGAAATCCCGGCATTTTGAGCCATAAATTTCCAACCAGTAATCAAATGAGGAATAGTTTCACCTAAATGAATTTTTTGAAAATTCGGATTCCAGGCAGGATCAGCAGGCGGAAGCTCTGAAGGTTCAGAACCTGGTAAATTTTTAACAACACCCAAAATTTGTTCTGTAGAATCCTTGATCACTTCAAGCAGAGTCCGAATATCCGAATTTCTTGCCTCAGTTTGCGGAACATAAGCAATTTTTTCAAGCATCGAAACCGCATGCATAATAGGAGTCGCATGGTTTCTCACTTCATGCAAAATCACACTCGGATCCAAAAGAACCAAGTGAACCTCATCTTTCGCAGGTTGCTCAAATTCATTTTCATTTGAATGCTGAGCCGTTATTGCTTGATGAAGATCATAAATCCCGGTTGCGGGAACAACCAAAGAATCTCTTGCCGGAACCACTCCGGATTCAAAAACCGTTGGCTGAGTGGAATGATGAACACCTGGAAAAGAGCCCGATTCACGCGCTCCTGCTTCTTGGGCAGTTTCATCGACACTTGGAATTTCTTCACCAACTTCGGCCGTGAGGCCAGGCTTGGGGCTCATCGGAAATGGGGTTCAGACTTCCTGTTAAGCTTGAATTAAACCACTTTTGCTCAAAAAGCGCAACAAAAAATGGCTTTGCATAAAGAAAGCTGCAAAATTTCAGAAACCTAAACTAAAAACCAAAAAGCGTTCCATATGTTGCTTTTGCCGCTTTCTCCCAGGAAAATTTCTTCATTTGAGCTTCTTCTCGTCCGATCAATTGCGTTACCAAAACCCCGTCAGAAGCCAATCTTTTAAGACCAACACTAATCTCTTCCACTTTTTCAGGATTCACTAAAAACGCTGCATTTCCAGCCACTTCCGGTAATGAAGAAGTTTTGGAAGTCAGCACCGGTTTGCGATGAGCAAAAGCTTCCAACACCGGCAAACCAAACCCTTCATACAACGAAGGAAAAGCAAAAATTCGGCAATTCTCCAACAAAAAAGATTTTTCACGTTCAGTAATATAGCCCGGAGCAAAAACATTTTTTTCCAATTTTAATTCCAGAACTTTCGCCCATATATCCTCAAAGCCAAGCCCGCGTTTCCCCGCCAAAATTAATTTCCAGCCAGAAAATTCAACGGAAAATCTTCCAAACGCTTCAATCAAACGAATCAGATTTTTCTTCGTTTCCAAACGCCCAACATAAAGCACAAACAAATCCCGATCTTTCATGAAAAACATATCTTTATACTCCTTAACTTCCGCATCTGTCCATCGTTCAAACGGCACAACTTCCGGTGCACCATGAGGAATCACCACGATTTTTTCCTCCTTACAATTATAGAATTTAATCAAATCTTGTTTCGTTGCTTCGCTTGGCACAATCAATTTCCAGGCTTTCTTTACAGCTTTTTTGGTTGAACTATTCAGCAACCACATCTGAAACCAAGAATACGAACTCTTTAAATATTTAAACGCCACATCATGAATCGTAATCACCGATTTCTTAGGACAAAACATTGGGAGCGTGTGTGAAGGCACAAACAAAACATCCACACGTTTAAAAATCATCTCAGCCGAAAGTCGAAAAACTGTCCACAATTTAGGAAAAGGAATGATTCTTTTTTTTACGTTAAACGGCATTTCCACAGCAACTTTAAAATCCGCAGGCGCATACAAACGAACCTCAGTATTGTGTTCGCGTCCAAGCAGGGGAATCAGTTCATTCAAAAGATGATACGAATACCATTCCACTCCGGTGGCTTCCTTATGCCCATATCTCGATGCGTCAATTCCAACTACCATACAAAAATTATATTCAAGGAAGACATTATAGCGCATTAAAAAACTCGCGCCAGTACCAGTCCATAAACCCGCTTATAGCCTGCTTTTTTCAAGGCCTTTGCAGCATTATTCAATGTCGAAAGCGTTGTGGCAATATCATCAACCAAAAGCACAGTTTTCTCCAAGGGAATTCTGCTTAAATGCGATGAATCTTCCGAATCAAATCTCAAAACTTCAAAAGCCGCTTCCACGTTTTTGAGCCTTTCCTCACGCGAAAGTTCCATCTGAGGTCGCGAAAAATGCACACGTTTCACAAGATTTTTATATTCCAAACCATCACGTCGCGCTACTTCGCGGCACAAAAGTTCCGACTGATTAAAGCCACGCCAACGATACCGTTGAGGATGGAGCGGAAGTGGGCACAAAACAAACGGCTCCAAACTTTCGCCAGCCAGACCTTCCTTCAAACTCTCAGCCAAGAATTTTCCCAAAGGCAAAGCCAACTCTTCCACAAAATCATATTTCAATTGATGAATCGCTTTTTGCAGCAACGAACCTTCTTCAAACCGCCTTCCCACGATCACACCATCTAAAAACCCTTTATTCACACAGTTCAAACAGCACGCCCCGCCCCGGCGGGGCGTATAACACCATGGACAACCCTGTTCCTCAATCCTCACGAACTTTTCAAAACAACGTTCACACAAAAAACCACCTTCACCCTTACAACCAAGACAATACGCTGGGAAAAAACTATCCAAAAGCCACGGACGAATGTTTGCAATAAAATGTAAAACCTCTGCCCAAATTTCTTCAAATTTCCGCATGGACTTTACTCATAATGATAATCTGCTACAATACAGCATGCCTTAGAGAAATGACCGGCACATAAATTTTTCCTAAATTTCCCAAAGAGGAGGTGTAGCTCAGTTGGTTAGAGCGCAACATTGACATTGTTGAGGCCAGTGGTTCGAGTCCACTCATCTCCACCATGTGCTCGCCCAAATCGAAACACATTAAAAGCTTTCTATTATGATGCAACAAGGACCATTTCCACCACCAGCCCAAGGCGGTGACGACAGCAATCCATTCGGTTTTCCAGCAGGTGGAAATCCACCAGCGGCTCAAGAACCAGAAGATACAACTCCTGCGAATTACCAGATCGGTTCCAAATTACCAAAAGTTATTCAGGTAAAAATCCCAGCTCACACTTTAAATTTTGATGAGCAGAATTTTTTACATTTACTCGCTGGCTCAATTTCGCTCACCAAAGACGAAAAAAAACGCATTATTGATTCCATTCCAAAACTCAAACAAGCACAAATCGATGAACTTGTTCGTATTTTTGAAGAAGAACGCCGTAAGTTTTCAGAACTTTCAGCAAAGCATGTTGAACAACTCAAAAAATTAGAAGATCAACATTTGCGTGAATGGCAGGATATTGAACTCACCCAAAAAGCTGATGAAAAGAAAAACGATGATCAGGCTCAGGCTGATGAGATCCGCAAAAAACTCGGATTGGGTTAAACCACTTTAAAAATATCTGCAAAAATTAACCAAAACTTATGCAAACAAAAACTTTTTCCAAAATTTCAAAACTCACGCTCGTTTTGACACTTGGTCTTTTTGCTGGATGCCAAGCCGTTTCAACTCCAACCACAGACAGCCAAACTCAAGACTCAATTACTCCGACCGGACAATCAACATCAACCGTTCAAATCCAAAACTTGAACGATTTTAATGGTGACATGACGCAACAAAAATTAATCTCACCATACAACGGAACACTTCCACGAGGTGACGTTGATGCTTTCAACAAAGCTGACGCAACCAAAAACGCAAAATTCTGTGATCCAATCACAACTCCAAACTATAAAAAATATTGCGTTCAACAAGCCAACGATAAAAAAAGTCCGCCGCTTCAGGCAGCATCAACTCAACAACAAAACTGCCAAAAACAAACCACGGCTGATGGCGTGACTCAATGCATTCATTACGAAGAGTAAACTTTAAATTGACCAAGCTTTTTAAAGCTACCTCTTTTAACCGTTTGGATCCCAACAATCAACTTCCACCATTCCACAGATTTGTGAACCACCTGTATTTTTGAGCGTAGCGTTGCAATATCCACCGGCTTTTGGCGTTCCCCAGCCTCCACCTTGCGGAGTTAAGCGGATTTTTGTTGCCTGCACATTATTCGATTGAACACTCGCAGATCCCGTTCCGCAATTAGCAACATCTGAAAAAGCTTCATAGTTACAAGTCATGGCAATCTGACCATTTGGACAGGTCAAATTTGCACTCGTAAAGTTTTTCGACGCACCTGCATTGATCGTTGTGTATAAAAATTCACCTGTTGTATAAGCTCCAATCTCAACACCTTTCACATGAAAAGTTCCTGTAATATTCGGAGCTTTCACCGTTGACCAGGCATTCACATCAAAAGCAGTCGCATCTCCATTCACATTCGCATCACTTCCTACATCCAACGTTCCATCATTACTCATATCTCCACCATTCGTCACTTTAAAATTTCCTGGACCTGCAGTCACCAAAAAACCTTGATTGTCACTCACAGTTAAAGGTTTTGCCACTATTTGATTTGATAAAATTCCATTATTATTCACATTTAAACCAGGATTTACACCTGTTCCAACAGCCAAAGAAGAAAACTGAGGATTAACATTCCCAGCGACTGGAGCGCCAGTAGGACCTGTTGCTAAAACCGGAACAGCGCCTGACATTCCCACTACAATCAGAGCTGCAACCATTGGAGTTGAAATTGAATATTTGTTTTTCATAATTTTTAAAAATAATGCTTCCCATAAATTATCATAAATTCACACGACAAACAACTTCTCACAAAAATTGAACACCTTGAGCAAATTTCAAAAAACGTTTAAAATGCCGAACAGAAATAAACAAACTTAACAAATTACAAATATGAAAAATCTTCATTTCCAAAAACTTTTTTATGGAGCAGCAATTATAAGTACGGTTGTTCTTTTTGCTGGTTGCGCAGATATGAGTGGTACAGCAGACATTTCAGGAAGTCAGCAAAACCTTTTAAATCCACAGGGGCAATCCAATCAAGCGGATCCTGAAGCTCAAACTCAACCTCAAATTCCAGTACTCAAAATGTCAGAAGCCGACGAAATCGCTTATCAAGCGGCTATTACGAATTCAAAAATAGATTTTTGCGATAAAATTGAAAATGTAGAGGCAAAAACTCAATGTCAAACCGAGGTGAAAGACAAAATAGCTTTTAACGATGCTATCAGCAAATCAAGCACACAAGAATGCGCAAAAATTAGTAATACAGAACAAGAAAAAGCGTGTGAAATGAAGATCGGAATTAATACAGAACTCCAAAACGAAACTCAAAAAAATATGGATGAAGGGAAAAAAGCAGATGAGATAGCTGCTACAGGTGACATTGCAAAGTGTAAATCCGAACTTACAGTCCCAGCAGCAATTGCAGCATGCCAATCAAGTATTATTATCCCTCAGGCATCAACAAAAAAGGATCCAACACTTTGTAATCAAATCGAAGATACAAAAAGTGCCGAGACGTGTAAAGAAATCGTCAACGGCACTTATAAGCCTTAAGCCTTAATTCTTAAGTCTCTATCAACCATTAGGTGAGAAGCATACAACGTATGGAGCAGCTGAAGTTGTACCACTGGCTCTACTTCCACCACCAATCCAACCTGGTTCGCCGCCATAGGTAGTACTTCCAAAAAATGTCCAAGTACTATTCGTATTGTTCGTGTATAAACCTCCAAAAGATGTTTGAATAACCTGATCACCACTAAGACATGACATACTGATAAACCATTGTTTTGTTGTAGCTGTATTTGTAAATGTAAACGTTGCTGTATTACCAACATTCGTTACTTTTGTTGCACCATTTCCAGCAGCGCTTGGATCAAATGCAGTTGGTAGGGTAACATTATAAAATCTACCAATGCTTGGAGCTGTAATCTGTCCAGATGCGTGAACATTTCCTGCAGTATCATCTGTTAAACTCCAACCACCTGCACCATTCCAGAAGCCAATTTTGCCGCTATCATTACCCATAAACATGGTGTGACCGCTATTAACCCAAACACCACCAGAGTTAGAACCATCACCAGTCGAAATACGACCGTTCACATTTAAATCAATGTTTGAAGCACCACTTCCGCTTATATCGAGCGCAGTCGCAGGACTTGTTGTACCAATTCCAACATTACCTCCCCCATGAGCTAAAATAACATTATCAGATGAGAAATAGTTTAATCCTGCATAATGTCCTGGAGTTGAATCCATCAAAAGCCATTCACCTGGGCCAGATTGAATACTTGGTTGTCCCGAAGCACGGCCTAAAGTAAGAGCAGGTTCACCCACAATTGGGTTAGCTGTGATATTTCCTTTTGTAACAATCGCGTTGACTGGAGTAGCAAGTGTCACAAAATGTTGGTTAGGAAGGGGTTGTGTATTATTAAACTGACCAGCAGCTACCGCACCAATAGCAGAAACACCTGTACCAGAAGCTGAAGTCGCATAAACACCACTTCCACTATTTGAATCTGCGCTAACACCAGAGTTGGATGTAGAAGAAGCACGAATACCAACCCCACTTGTTGAGTGAGCATACATACCTTGGCCTGTACTTGAATAACCTTCCACACCTGTTCCTGCATTAGAACCAGAGATAGTTCCTAAACCAATACCAAATGCGTTAACACCTTCACTTGCACCAGCACCCATTGCTGTTGCGCGAAGACCAATGCCGTTTGCTGATGAAGCATTCGCATTAACACCAGTACCAAGAGCATTAAATGAACCACCAATACTTGCTGCAGCGGTACCTGTTCCAGCTACACCAATGTTCGTTCCTGTAAAATTTCCTCCTCTTCCACCCAAAACACCCGTTCCACTAGCAATAATACCGTCGCCACCACCTGTAAAAATACCACCAGCGCCAGTAGAAGAACTTGAAGAAACGTTGATACCCGTTGTTCCACCGTTAAATACACCAGCTGTTCCATTTGGATCCGTAGTAGTCGCTCGTAAACCAAGATTATTACCACTAAAATCACCAGCATATTTTCCTGAACCAGCTCCAGTGGATAAAAATCCATCAGCATCAGAAACTGTCACTGCACCACCAGTGTTGTTTTTAATAACATTATTCACATTGAGCGGACCAACAAAGACATCCACGCCATCACTATCAGTAAATTTTACTGGTGCACCCAAAACTATATTTTGAATGTTTGAACTAGGATCAACATTGAAATTATTAAGCAAAATACCATCGCTATCTATCATCTTCACAAGTCCACCAGCAAAAGTATTTACAATTGGAACTTGAAGATCAAGTTGGTTTGAACCAGCTAATACTTGTACGCCATCAGTATCTAAAATAGAGAGTGGGTTCGCACCAGACTTATTATTTGCGAGATACCCTTGAACATACATGTTCCCCCCCGTTACCGCATCTGTTGAAAAAATACCAGAATTTCCACGAACAATACCTCCAGCCGTAACATCAGCAGTTGTTGATACTGAATTAAAATTGGCATCAACATTTCCACTAACTGGAGCTCCTGTAGGACCAGCTGCCAAGACCGTAAAAGTCGTAATACTGACCACAGCTAAAGCAGCAATTGAAGGAGCTGCAAACTTGAGATTCAAAATTGGTTTTTTCATATGTGTGTTTTTAGTGATAAATTTATCATATTATTGTAACACAAAATCAACAAAAAACCAAGTCCCTCGAACTGAGACTTGGTTTATAGAGTTTAAGGCTAAGCGCTCAACAATCTAACTCTAGCGCAACCCATTAATGAATCGTGTGGCCATAATATCGGTCCAGTTCACGGTAATTTGAGCATAAGCGTTACTGATAGCGCCATCTTCGTCTTTGACCTGCAATTTAATCGTCTTGGTCCCAGGAACACTATAATATCCAGAATATTGGTCCGAACTACTCCAATCAGTATCCATAATAATATCGTTTGGTCCGTTGTAGTTAAAATCCCAACGGAACAAAAGATTTTGATGCTTAGTTTCCGCATCACTACTTGAAGTTGCTTTAAACAAATAGCCAGCACCCTGAGAATCTTTAATGCCTTCAGCAGAGAAATTAGCAATCGGAGCAGTGTTGGTAAACGTTCCAAAATTATCCGAATATTCGGCAATTGCACCTTCTGGATCTTTGGCCTGCATCACAACATGATACGATCCAACGCCATTAAATTCATGATTCCAATCAGTTTTATTTTGCCAAGTCGTATCCCATTGGCCATCACCATTCCAGTCAAAACGATAATACAAAGATCCGGAAAGATATTGATCATCACGTGAACGACTTGTATCAAAATTAAAAATCGATTTTTCAGTTCCTGTATGAGACAAAGGCTTTGCAATAAAATATGCAGTTGGCGGAGTATTATCTACAACCGTTACCACATGAGTCACACTCGTAATATTTCCGGCAGGATCTAAAATATCGGCTTTCACTGTATAAACTCCGGCTTTGGTAAAAGTATGTTGAACCGTTTTCGTTCTTGAAAAATAGGTATCAGGAGTTCCATCATTTTCAAAATCCCAACGAACTTCGAGATCACTAGTATCAGTTTCCATATCCATTGAACTATTCGCATCAAACGTAAATCTCGTCACAGTTGTTCCACGGGCACCGCTTTGAAGATAATTACTACTATCGTAAGAAGCATGACTCGTTCCATCATTATCAAAAACCAAAACCGGGGTGATGGAACCATCGGCATAAGTATGAAAAAGGGGACTTTCATTCGAAATCAAAAAGTCCGCAATCGGAGGAGTGTTTGGCGTATCGCTTGAAGGCGTTACTGGCGGACGATAATAATCATGATCAAAAGCATCATATTTGGGAGGAGCGTAATCTTGAGGCGTATATTCTGTAGGAGCCAACATTGGATTATATTCAGCCTGAACAACCCCAATTGGGCTTAAAACAGACGAAAGTCCGCATACAAGGGCAACCACCGTCATTCCAAGGCCTTTTTTAGCCATGTTTGAAGATTTAGTGCTTATTGTTGAGGAAAATTGAATCATATGGAGAGATAACTTTAAAGAGCCTTAATATATATCATAAAAAGGCTCTTTTGTCAATACTCTCCGGAATGATTTAATTCTGAACCGGATCTTCGTTATTTGGGTCAGCCACCACCTCAACCTTAATATTGTCAGAAACATTTGGCATCGTAGGCGCCCAAGCTGGCCAACTATTAATATTCACCTTATTAATTTCCGGCAGATTTTGAATGTAATCACGAGCTTCACTGATCTGTAAACCAACAACATGATCTTTAATCAACTGAACCAGACGTTGTCCGTTTTCTTTATCCGGATCAATTTCAAACTCTTCAATGCCTTTAATACTTGCAGTAATCTTAATTTTTTTAGCCACTTGGTCCGTATCAATAATGCGATAAGTTAAAGAAGCTTCATCAATATGCACCAATTTCTTTTCTGGATTTTGCTTTAATTTAAGCTCAGTTTTGAGCATATTTGTGAGTTCATCACGGTTGTAGGCAATGCCAGTCGCAACCAATTGCCCGTTAATTTCAAAACTATCCAACTTTTGATCTTCCAAATTCGCTGGAACAGTAATTTGCGGAACAGTTGTCTGGAAAGCATTATCACCAACCAAAAGAACCAAATTCGTTTTATCAGTTTCATTGCGTTTCGTTACATTCGCCTGAAGTTCAGCTTGAGCAGAGTTTTTTAAATCCGTAATCAATTTCTGTTTTGCAGCTTCAATATCAGCTTTTGTAATATGGCTTGTAACAATCGTTTTTCCGCCAGCCATTGGAGCAGTACTTTGAGCATAAAGTTTCTTTTGATTGTCTGGAGAAAGTCCTGGCAAAAAGAATTTCGTTGGAGCAATATTTCCACGATCTCCAACAACTTGTCCAAGCGCATCCGTTTGATCAGCTACTACCGCAACATTAAGCGATCCCGGAACATTATTTTGAGCCGCAGGAATCGTCACATAATCATTGCTGCGGAAAATTAAATTATCAGGAGTTTGAAAACGTGTCTTTGGAAGAAGCTGCCAATCTTGATTGCTCGCATTCATTACTGTAATCATGCCCGAAGCATTTTGTCCCTGAAAATCTTTTCCAGTTGCCGCATATTGAAGCGGACGTTTGATCGTTGTTGTAATCGTATAACTCGCAATTTCATGAAGCGGATGCGTATCAAGTTCGGCCGCATTAGCAACATTATCAGCCAAGGTAATATTCACAGAAGCCGGAAGCACATCCGATTTTGGTTCAAGTTGAATTGTTGCCCCAGGCAAAGCTATATAAGTAATTGTAAGTAAAATAATCAAACTCACTACAACCAATGCCACCAATGCTTGGCGATTTGGTGCTTCCATTACGAGTTTTCCTCGTTCTGATTCCGGTTTTTTGCCATCGCCAACTTTTCCTTTTTTCATCGGGAAAGCTTTTGGCAAAAGATTCATTCCGGTTTTTTTACCTTTGCGGATCAAATCAGAAATCGAAAATTTTCTTTCGGTCTGGCGGATCGGAGCTTCGTCCTCAAATGAATTCACGCTGGCCTTTAAAGGACTGATGTTCATTTGATCTTCCAAGAATTTTCCTGAAACCAAACTTGGATGTTCGTGACCTTCCAATTTATCGTAAACAATCAATCCAACCTGTTTTGCCAATTTAATTCCGTTTGGATCGTTCGTAATAATATAAATATTTTTTTCCAAATCTTCAGCTTTTCTTTTCAAAATTTTCAAATTCACAATACTTTGAAAAAGAATCGCACGCTTTGGCACAACAATATAAACGTTCTTCATTTTCAGCTGTTTCAGACGGTCATAAATCGTTGTAACTTCATCATCGATTTCCGTATACAAAACTTTTTTTGCCTTCAAAATTTTTTCCTGCTGAGTATCTTCAGTAACTTTTTCAGTTTCTTCATTGCTGCCGATACGTTTGGTCGCAACAAATTTTCTCCCGCCGTTTGGGGCGGTATCATGCGATCCGCGGGAACGCGAAGAATCTGAATTTTTTTTTGGATCCTTGGTCATAAATTATTTAAATCTGAATCAAACGCACAACCTTTTTGAGAAGTTTTGATAAAATTTGTTCTTCACCAATATATTCAAGCGCAATATTGGCAAGAGCAAGCGGCGTAACATCTTCCATGTCTTTCAAATGTTTTGTTTCATCACTCATATTCATAATCATTTTTGGATTCATGAATGTAATGTGTGGTTTTTTAGGGAACGGAAGTTTTTGTGTCCATTCGCGGGTTTCCAAAACTTCTTTAATTTCCGGAAGATGTGAACCACCTCCACACAATAAAATTTTTGAAGGAAGAATATCCACGTTTTCAAATTCACTGAGTGTTAAAGCAACACCAGAAAGCCAAACTTCACAATCACTCTTCATAGCTTCACGTACAATTTTGTGTGACTGTTTTTCCAAACGTTCGTTGGAGTAGGCGAGTTTAATTTCTTCAGCTTCTTCAAAAGAAATGTTCAACGATTGCGCCAAACGTTTTGTAAATGTTCGGCCGCCAAGCGTAAACATTTTTGTTCCTTCCACTGTTCCGTTTCGTACCACTGCAATATCGGAAGTTCCACCTCCAACATCAATAAAAATCGCACTAAAATTCCCGCCATCTTCATACGCCATACAACGGGAAACCGCATAAGGTTCAGCAGTAATCGCGAGGAGTTCCATATCAAGTTCTGCCGCAATTGTTTGCAAAGCTCCATAATGTACAAGAGGAGCGAACGCGTTAAAAATCGAAATTGTCACTTCTTTTCCTTGGAAGCCGAGTGGATTCGCCACTTTATATCCATCTATATAAACACCAACAATCGCTGCATTCACCAACTTCACATCAATTTCGTTATAACCAGTTTCAAAAGCCAATTGTGAACGAACTTCATCAAAAGCTTTCCATTGAACTTTGTGAACAATGTTCTTTAATTCATCCAAAGTAATTTTCGTATCTGGTTCACGGCGAGTGTAACTGATCGTTGTTGTTGCGCCTTTCACCAATTCTCCTGCAATTCCCATGATCAATTTTGAAGCCGAAGCAGATGCCATTTTCTCCGCATCACGAATCGCTTCCTGACAATTATTAATAACCGAAGCAATATCTGTAACAGCTCCACTTTGCATATCGCCGAGACGTTGTCTTTTTTTACCAACACCTAAAACTCTGCCTTTTGCTCCTTCTGCCGAACACAAAAGCGCTTTTACAAATTCAGTACCAATATCAAGGGCCACATAATAATTACCTCGCGCTTGAGGTAGACGTCGAAAAAATGGCATAAAACAGCTAAAAAAGCCCCACAATTCTAGTGAAAACTCTGCTCAGCGTCAAGGAATTTACGCAAGAACGAGTTGGCGAATATGACTCCTATGTTGAGGAACTTTTTTGAACAGAAAAAACCTCACAAAGTTATGAGTCAAAATTTGTTACGATAAAAAAATTACGCCACCAATCGTCGTTCCAGTTTTTCGTTGATGCGAGTTGTGACTTCGTAATTAATAGTACCCATCCACTGCGCAATGTCATCCGCAGAAATTTCTGAAGAACCGTGTAGCCCGCTTTGTTTGCCCAATAAAACAACTTCGTCTTCGGGTCGAACGCCAGGAATATCCGTCACATCAGCCACAACCATATTCATAAAAATTCTTCCTCGGATCGGTGCACGTTTTCCGCCAACCAACACAAAAGAATTATTCGAAAGTCTGCGATCATATCCGTCATAATAACCAACCGGCAAAACTGCAATCACAGAATCGCGATCAGTTTTGTACGTGCAACCATAACCAATCGAAGAACCTGCAGGGATTTTTTTAACTTGGGCAATTTTCGTTTTCCATGTCATTACAGGTTTGAGAGAAATATTTTTTCCATCTTTCTCTGCTGCCTCGCGGGTTTCACGAGAAGGCCACAAACCATAATTTCCAATCCCGGTTCTTACCATTGTAAAATGAGTTTTTGGAAAAAGAATCGTTGCAGCAGTATTTGCCGTGTGAATAAATTTGGGTGAGAAACCAGCAGCCCGAATTTTTTCCACAGCATTTTCAAAATTTTGAAGCTGAAATTGGGCATAACTATGATCAGTTGTGTCTTCAATATTCGCAAAATGAGCAGCCAAACCTTCCATTTGAACCAAAGGATGGTTGCGGTAAAGTTCCAAAATATTTTCTATTTGATGCGCCAAAACTCCTTGGCGATGCGTCCCGGTTTCAATTTTTAAATGTGTGAACGCTGGTTTTTGCAGTTTATTAGTAATCTGAGCCAATGCCTGCAGGGTTTCCTCATTATAAACGACAAAATGAAAACCGTTTTCAACCGCAGTCTGCAATTCGTCCAAAGCAATATATCCCATAATATAAATCGGAACCTTTATTCCACTTTCCATCAATTCCACAGCTTCAAAAAGCGCGTTTACGCCAAGCCAATCAGCTCCGGCCTCAACCATCACAGGCGCACAAACGGTTAAACCGTGTCCGTACGCATTACCTTTCACTGCAGGACACAAAATCCGGCCGGACCCAATAAGTTCCCTAAAACTCTTTATATTATGACTAAGATTTGCGCGGGAAATTTCAACCCACGTTAAATGATGGTTCATGCCTGGTATCCTACACAACTCTTGTGAGAAGTTCAAAAATATCCTACAATTCAAGCTCACCAATAACTTCAACTATTATGGACACGCAACCAACTCCAAACTCACCAATGCAACAAGATTTCACCTACGATCAACACGACGGCTTTTCTGCAGTTCGAAGATCAAGCTTTTTAAGTAAAGTTATGTTCTTTTTTGGCTTAGCAGTGCTTGTTTCCGCTGGAGGAGTTTTTACAGGTTTTAATTTCCTCAGTTATCTTTTCATCGATAATCCTGCATTTATGTGGGTTTTCTTTGCTGCTGAACTCATTTTGGTTTTCACAGCACGTTGGTGGACCAAAACTCGTCCTTTAAATTACATTCTTTTTGCAGCTTTTGCCTTTTTGACTGGAATCGCAATCACACCATTTTTAGTAAGCATCATTATCGAATTTGGCAGTCCGGACATTATTATTAAAGCTTTACTCGCCACCACTTTAACCTTTACTGCAGCCGCAATCGTGGGAGCAGTAAGCCACAGAAACTTCAGCGGACTTGGCGGATTCCTTACCATCGGCTTAATCGGAATGATCGTTGTATCATTAATCGGTATTTTTATTCCATGGTCCAACACTTTTGAAATGATTTTCAGCGGCCTCGGAGTTTTACTTTTTACTGGCTACACCCTTTACGATATCCAAAAACTCAAAACGTTCCCGGAAGATCGTTATATTGACGCTGCACTCCAGCTCTACCTTGACATTTTCAACCTCTTCTTGTACATTCTTCGTCTAATTGCTGGTATTTCCCGTCGCAGCTAGTTGCGGAAATAACTCAAAAACATTAATTTTCAAACCGTGTCACAATTACTCTACAAAATAGCTAAACTTTGGGGAAAACCCGAAGGTTCAAGCGAAAAATATGAACTCAATGAAAAGCTCGTTTTTGCTGACGATAAAGAGCTCAATTTTGCGAGTAACTTTAAAGGTAAATTCACATTCATCCGTTTAAAGGACGAAGTCAGTGTGCTTTTGAATAATGCCAGCGTTGACGTCAATTTTAGCTGTAATCTTTGCCTAAAAGAGTTTGTTGAAACCATTGAAATTTCTGAAGCTGAACGCGAATTTTTTCACGATAAACCTGACTTTGAAAGCAGTGATTTGGACGATCTTTTCTACATCGATAAAAAACGAATGACGCTCGACTTAAACGAGATGGTCAGACAGGAAATTATCTTGCATTTTCCACTTATTCCAGTATGCTCTAAAAGCTGCAAAGGGCTCTGCCCAGTGTGCGGAAAGGATCGCAACTCGGTAAAATGTAAATGTGTTATGGTCAAAGAAGAAGAGACAGACACAATCAAACCCTTCAAAAATCTTAAAAAGCTCATTTAATATTACTCGTAAACCACTATGAAACATCCCGTACCCAAGTATAAAAAATCCAAATCCCGTTCCTCCAAACGTCACAGCATGTTTAGTCACCTTACACAGGTTCGCCTTCAAGGTGTTGTAAACTTGGTTGATTGTCCTAACTGCAAAATGAAGAAATTGAACCACCATGTTTGCCAGAATTGCGGTCAATACAACGGCAAAAAGATCTTAGACATGAACAAGGCTGTTGAAAAAATCACAAAAGTAAAAGCGTAATTTAGAGTTCGCCTCAGCCGATTCTAAAGACGCAAATACCAGCGCCCGCGTGAGGGCACATAAAATAT
>Ga0207658_10000669_pt1 | contig 29939 bp, 28 predicted proteins | sample KBSS33metaG_FD_184322 | JGI IMG/M metagenome (GOLD analysis project Ga0207658, IMG submission 184322) | Switchgrass rhizosphere microbial communities from Kellogg Biological Station, Michigan, USA - KBS S3-3 metaG (SPAdes) (version 2) | ecosystem: Host-associated > Plants > Roots > Rhizosphere...
TCACTCCGGACGGAGTCTTTCACCGCCCCGAGGACGCGCCCCTCGTAGGCCGGGAGGAAATTGCCGCGTTCGTCTCCCAGCGAACCGAGATTCAGCCTGGGATCCGGCACTTCACGACCAACGTCGTAGTTGCAGGCGAGGGAATGCAGGCCCGCGGGACAGGTTACGTAATCGCGCTGCGTATCGACAGCGATGATGTTCGGCTCCGCGCCGTCGGGCGCTACCACGACCAGCTTCGTAAGCTCGATGTAGGTTGGCTCATCGCCGACCGGCGCCTCGAGTTGTGGCTCCCTCGCAAGTTTTGGGACGCGCCGATCAAGCTCGATCCGTCTGGATCGATGTAGCCCCCGGTGCACCAGGGCGACTGCGACAATCCAACGGCCGCGACGCCGCTAGCCGGCGTTCGCGTCCTCGACGCCGGCTTCATGCTTGCCGGACCGTTGGTCGGTCGACTGCTGGGTGACCTGGGGGCCGAAGTGATCAAGGTCGAGCCCCCCACCGGGGACCCATCGAGGGGGCCGGCCGCCAATCATCCGGATTGGGAACCGAACGACTTCTGGCGTGCCCTGCACGGTGGCACCCAGAGCGTCGTGATCGACCTCAAGAGCCCAGAGGGACTCTCCGCGATGGAGGAGCTCCTCCGTGGCGTCGATGTGTTCGTCGAGAACCTCAGACCGGGGGTGATGCGGAGGCTCGGCCTCGGCTGGGATCGTGTCCGCGAGGTCAACCCGTCACTCGTCTACTGCTCACTCAGGGGTTTCGCCGAGGACAGGGGCGGTGGGATGACTGCGACCGACGGCGTAATCCAAGCGTTTTCCGGCTGGGTTGACGAGACGTCGGACAACGGCTTCGACCTCGGAATCAATCCAACGCTCACGGTCGCCGACTTCATCTCCGGAAACTTCGCCACCCATGCAGTGCTCGCAGCGCTCTTCCGGCGGCAGTCGTCCGGAAAGGGCGGCCTGGTCGAGCTCAACATGGCCGATGTGATGGTCTACGCCAGGACGCTCTGCCACGCGCCCGGCCTCGCACCGCCGTCGACCTTCATCGCCAAGACCAGCGACGGAAACCGGATTCTCGTCCAGACCGCCCTCCATCTCGCCGACCGGATGCTTCGTGTGCTCAGCGAAGAGCCCGGCTTCTCCCAGCTCGCCGAGGATCAGCGGTTCAAGACCAAGGAAGGTCGCGCCGAGCACGCCGACGAGTACCTCGCCTCGGTGCGAGCGGCGATCGCCCGGCGAACCCAAGCCGAGTGGTTGCGCCTCTTCGGCGAGGCGGGCGTGCCGGCGACGCCGATCGAAAGTCCGCGTGCCGCGTCGGGACCTCCGCTCAGATTCGACGGCGCTGCCCCTGCGACCCACTCCGAAATCGCGCGCCTCGGCGCGAGCACCGAGGAGGTCCTCCGCCGGGCCGGCTACACCGATAGTCAGATCGCGGCGATGCGCGGGAGCGCTGCCGTTAGAGGCTCCGATGGCTGAGCCGACGGCCCTGGTGATCGGGGGGAGCGGACAGATCGGACCGCTGATCGTGCGCGGGCTGATCGATCGGGGATATGAGGTTGTCGTCCTGCATGGCGGTCAGCACGAGCACCCCGATCTCCCCGAGGTCGAGCACATCCATGTCGATCCGCATTTCGCAGAGACCCTCGAGGAGGGCCTTCGCGGGCGCAACTTCGATCTTGCGATCGCGATGTACGGGAGGACCCGGTTGGTCTGCGATGCCCTGGTCGGTCGCTGCCCGCGCTTGATCGCCGTCTCGGGCACGGCCCACGCCTACTTTGACCGCGGCGAGGATCGCTGGGGGCCGCTCGGCCAGACGGTCGTCGACGAGCGCAGTCCATTCGCGCGGACCAAAGATGACCGCCTCTCCTACTCGGTCGGGAAGACCGAGGAGTACCTGCTCTCCCAGCATGCGCGGGGGGCGATAAACGTCTCGATTGTCCGCTTCCCCGAGGTTTACGGTCCCGATTCGCGCATCGGTCGCGACTGGAGCATTATCCGGCGCATCCTCGACCGCCGTCCGTACTTCATCCTCCCCGACGGCGGCTTGCGGCTCTGCGGCCGCCTGTACCGAGACAACGCAGCGGAGGCCCTCCTTGCCATCGTCGACCGCCAGGCCGACTCCGCGGGCGAGGTCTACACCGCCGCCGATTCCGACGGCGGCGTCACGCTCGGCCAAATCGCAGCGTTCTTCGCCCAGGAGCTCGGACACGAATGGGAGCTTGTGAGCATACCCGCGGTGCTCGCCTCATCCCTCTACGCTGACCTTTGCATCTACCATCGCCAGTACGACGTCTCCAAGATCTCCGGCCTGGGCTATGTGGGCCGAGTCGGAGTCGTGGACGCCCTCCGTGAGACCGCGCATTGGTGGACGACCCATCCCCCAGAGCGCGGAGGGCCGCTGGAGCAGCGGATGGGCGACGAATTTGACTACGACAGGGAGGACCGGACCCTGAGGGGGTACAAGGCAGCGATCGCGGAGCTCCTCGAGAGCGCAGAGCAGGTAGTGGCCGCGCATCCCTACCGCCATCCGAGGGCAATTGGGGAGGAGTGGCGCGCCGATACGTCCGAGCGGATCGTCCGCGGACAGCGCGACTCGTGGCCGTTCCCGCTGTGGCGGCCTCCGACCCCAGCTGACCAAGGCTAAGCTAGCGCCGCTCCTGCGGGGTTACGGTGAAGCCGAGGGCCTCCAGGTCCCACGTTGAGGGTGTGACCCCAGCTTTCCGAAGGAGATCCTTGCGAATTCGCCCGAGCGCGTTGACGGGGAACTCCGTGACCAGGTCGACGTAGCGTGGAATCGCAAAATAGGGGAGTTCTCGGCGGAAGAACTCAAACAACTCCGCTGACGTTACCGTTCGCTCAGAGGTCGTTCGAATGCACGCCATGATGTCATCCTCGGACATCGCACTCGGGACCCCGAAAACGGCAACGTCATCGACGCCCGGATGGCGCCGAATCGCCCCCTCCAGTTCGCTCGAGGAGACGTTCTCCCCTCGGCGTCGCAGCGCGTCCACTTTTCGGTCGATGATCGAAAGACGGCCTTCTTCGTCCAGGCGGCCGAGGTCGCCGGTGTGGTGCCAGAGGTTCGAGATCGAGTGAAGCGATGCTTCCGGGATCCCCCAATAACCAATCGACATGACGTCCGGCTGGCGCGGCCGGACGGCGATCTCTCCGACCTCCCCGACCTCGACCGGCCGGTCGCGATCGTCCAGCACGCACACTTCGGCGATCTCAACCGGCGCTCCCACCCCTCCGCGACCGATGTTCGCTTCGACATTGCCGAGCGAAATCGGGAGGAACTCAGTCTGGCCATAGGCTTCCGTTGTCGTCCTGACGCCGAATCGGCGTTCGAACTCATCGGCCTGATCTGCGGCCAGAGGGGTCCAGACTGCGCAGCGCAGGCGATTGATGGAATCCTCCTCGTGCGGCGGCTGTCGAAGGATCGCAATCGCAGCAGCGCCCACCCCATAGAGCACGGTGGCGCCCACCTTCCTGGCACGTGGCATGAAATCCGAGGCACTGAACCGCTCAACGAAGCAAGCAGACGCATCATTGGCGAGAGGCGCCATCAGCATCGCACTTTGGCATCCCATGTGGAAAAGGGGTGAGGGGGTTAGGACGCGATCTCCCGACTGGACATAGCCTGCCTTGGAATAGGTCGCCATCGGCGATACGAACATTCCATGCGGGATCATGCAACCCTTCGCCAGTCCCGTCGTGCCAGAGGTGTACATGATTGCCGCCAGCTCACTTGGGCCCGGCCTGACCGAACGCAGCGGCGTCCCGCCGTTGTACAGCTGGGCGAAGGCAAGGCAGTCATGGTGACCATCGTCGCACTCGCCAGTGACAACGAGGTGCTCGATCTTGTCCGCTGAACCGAGGCGTTCCAGTGAGCGCAGGCCCTGCGCATCGGCGACAGCTACGACTGCGCCGGAATCATCGACCTGATGCTGCAGAAAGCTCCCGCGGAGGTAGGTATTGATCGGCACCTGCACGGCGCCCAGCTTCGAGCAGGCGAAGATCGTCTCCGCTACCTCAACCGAATTGGCGGAGAGAATGAGGACCCGATCGCCACGCTTGACACCCAATTCTTGAAGTCCGGCAGCGACCACGCCACTGCGCTCGTCAAGCTCCGCGTAGGAGATCCAATCCTGTTCTCCGCAGCGCAGGTAGGGCCGTTCCCCGAGTCGATCGGCTTGCACTTCCAGCATCTCGGCAGCCGAGGTTGCTGCAAGCGCTCCGCGACGAGCGTCGCTCAAAATGCCTCACGCCCCTCTGAAACCAAAAGAGCCAAGCCCAAGCACGCCTAGGTGACGCTCAGGCGTAGCCGCATCAGCTTCGGCTGGAGGATTCGGGCAGAGTAGTCCTTCTCGCGAGGCGCCTCCACCAACCTCAGCGTGGGCAAGCGGTCGGTCATCTGCTCCAGCGCGATCCTGCCGATAAGGCGCCCGAGCGGGGCGCCAAGGCAAAAGTGCGTCCAGCGGCCGAACCCGAAGTGGTCCCTGAGGTTCTCTCGGTGTGGATCGAAGTGCTCTGGGCTTGCGAAGACGGTGTCGTCGCGGTTCGCCGAGCCGAGGCCCACCCACAACAGCGCGCCCGCCGGTATCTCGGCAGCACCCAGCGTCACCGGCTTGGTGGTCCTGCGGTAGACCGCACGGGCCGGGCTGCAGCGTCGTAGCGTCTCCTCGAGAACCAGCGCGATGTCCTCGGGGGTCTGCCGCAGCTTGCGCCAGCGGTCCGGCTTCTCGAGCAGCATTACCAAGGAGTGCGCGAGGAGGTCTGACGTCGTGTTGGTTCCGCCGGTCAGAAGCTGCGAGAGGATCCCCATCACCTCCTGTTCACTGAACCCACCCTCGGCCGGGTCGCCGATTGCCGCGGCCAGCGGGGTGAGGATGTCCTCGCGAGGATCGGCGCGGCGGGCGGCAATTTGCGCACGCAGATAGCTATCGAATTCGATCATCGACTCGGTCAACTGGTTTCTCAGTTCGGACTCCGCTTCGTCACTCGGCGGCGCTGCGCTCGGCGGCGGCCCGAAGACAACCAACACCGAGTCCCGCGCCCACTTCTGGAACCGCCGCTCATCGTCGAGCGGCACGCCGAGCATGCTGGTCATCACCCGGATCGCATAGCGCTCCCCGAAAGAGGCGACGAAGTCGAACTCGCCGTCGCCGAACTCGTCGATCATGCCGGCGGCGATATCGCGAATCGCCGGCTCGTAATGGCTGAGAATTCGCGGCACCATCGCCTGCTGGGCGAGGCGCCGGATCCGCGTGTGCGCAGGCGGATCGAGCGCACCAAACTGGATCACGCCCGGGTAACCATTCGGTAGCTGCTCCCGATAGCCCTCGGGCACCTCGGGGACCGCACCCATCGGAGCGTTCGAGTAGGTCCCGGGGTCCCGCAGGATGGCTGCTACGTCCTCGTAGCGAGTAACGCACCACATGTCATGGTCGGGAAGGTGAAACACCGGTGAGTTCCGGCGTGCGAAGCCCAGAACCCCATAGGGGTCCGCTCGCAGCCCGTCGGCAGTTGGGTCGAAGTTCGCTAGCTCAGCGGGGTCGGTCGGTTCTTGTGCCCGTGCCTGCGCTGCCGAGGATTCAACGCGCATCAGCGCACTTTGTCCCTTCTTACCAATGATGGGGTTGGAAGCGAGGTCCAAGGATCCATCGGTGAGATATCCTGGGGTCATCTTATTCGAACGGCCTGCTACGGTCAATCGCCGCTTCTACCTAACGCCTTCCGAGCATGCGAACCCGCCTTGTCATTGGCCTCCTGAATTACAACGCGTTCCTGCCGGACGGTGAGTGGAACAGAATCGTCGACGTTGCCGCCGCAGCCGAGCGTGCCGGCGTCGATGGGATCAGCGTTGCTGACCACGTCGTCCTGAGCGATCAGTTGGCTGAGTATCCATATGGATCGTTTCCAGGCGGGCCTGACGGCCCGTGGCTCGAGCCCCTCACCACCCTCGCGGCCATCGCTGGTCGTACTTCGAAGATTCGGCTGATCACCGGGATCCTGATCGCGCCGTTGCGCCCTGCGGGACTGTTGGCGAAGGCCGCAGCGACTCTAGACCAGCTCTCCAGAGGCCGACTCGAGCTGGGCGTCGGGACCGGCTGGCTGAGCGCGGAATACGATGCCCTCGGCCTCGACTTCGGGGAACGAGGGCGGCTCCTCGACAGTACCCTCGCCGCCTGCCGAGAGCTGTGGCGACCGGGACCAACCGACTTCCACTCCGACCACGTTTCCTTATCCGGGGTCCATTGCGAGCCCCGTCCGGTGCAGGAAGGTGGGGTGCCCTTTTGGATCGGCGGCAAGCCGTACGGTCGAAATGTCGACCGGATCGCCCGGGGCGGGTATGGCTGGCTACCACCTCCGGGGTCGCGGCGCGATGAGATCGTGGCGGGGACCAGGCGGCTGCGATCCGCTTTTGCGGCTGTCGGTCGTGACCCGGGATCACTACAGGTTCGCGTCTCGGTCGCACCAATGCGGAACGCTGACGGGAGGGTCGATCCCTCCTCGACGTTTCGCCATCTGCCCGCGCTTCTCGAAGACACCGGCGCGACTGATGTCCTCGTATCGCACAGCGCCTTCGCTGGTCGATTCGACGGCCACGAGGAAGCGCTCTATGGACAGTTGGTTGAAGAGTTCTCAGACGCGCTTAGGGGCGAAGATCCGTCTTGACCAGGTTCGCCGCCGGCCGCGCCTGAGTCCCGAGGCACCTACACCACGGTTTGATCGTTAGGTTTGACGATCGAGCCAGCGCGAATATTTGCTGCGTCCGTAGGCGCCGTACGGGTCTTGTCGAACTTCCATCCTGGCGGCTGCAGCAGCTCGTTCGTCATCCTTGGCTTCTCGCCGCTGCCGTAAAAGCGGCCATCAATTGGCCAGCGGAAGCCCTCGAGATCATCGCTGCCTTTGCCGAGGATCTCACCGGTCTCGAGGAACTGGTCCCTGACGGCATCGAGGCCCCAGCGCTGTACGGGACAAACCTTCATGCAGACCGCGCAACCATGCGCTTGGGCGAGGATCGGAAAGCAACGCTCCGGCTTGATCTTCGCCTTCTTCACGCCGCGGAACTCATTGCGCTGCTTAGGGATCGCTCCTGGGGGGCAGCGGCGTACGCATATTTGGCACTCATCGCACAGAGCGGTGACGCCGTAGTCGACCGGCTCGTCGTAAACCAGCGGGGCGCTGGTCGCAATCAACTCGATCCTCGCTCGCGAGCCGGCCTGGGGCGTCAGCAGCTGTCCGTTCAGGCCCAGCTGTCCGAGACCTGCCTGCACGGCGTAGTGAATTACCACCGCCTCACCGAGATAGCCGTGCGGCCGGGCCCGGAACCCGAGGTCCTGGACGAAGGAGGCCAGCCCGGCTGCCGCGGCGTCCGCCTCGGCGTAGGCACGAAAGGCTGCACGCTCTGCCCGGACGCTCGGCGCGGTCTGCGTCGCTGCGTGGTCCTGCTCGATCACGAGGACGATCACGTTCTGGTCCTGCTGCTCGGCATAAGGAGCGAACGTGTACCTGGGATCGTGGGCCACGAAGCCTACGGCGCTGATCTCGAGCTCGCTGGCGCGCCTGCGGATCAACTCGGTGACCCGCTCGCGGTCAAGGCCTTTGCCGCTGCCGTTTCGCGGCCCGCGACGAACTGCGTCGGCCACCCGCTTGCGCGCCCGCAGCAAGCGAGGGGCCGACGGGATGATGTAGGTCCACCCGTGCTTGACCGCGAACTGTCCGGCCTCGGCATGGACATCGACAAAATGGTGGAAGGGCCGCTCCTCGAAAGCCGCCTGCTCTGCCTCCGGATTACGCTCGATACCGGGCACCGTGCGAAGCATCTCTGGCGCCTCTCGTGATGGAACAGGCCAGGGACCCGGCTTTCGGAAGCGCTGCAAGCGCTCAGGCAGGAGCGGCGCATGGCGCAGCAGGCGCAGGCGTCCCTGCAACCGCGGATCGGCCCAAGCGCCGAGCAGAGGAGTGAGCTTCTGCTCGACTCGATGTCGCGATCGCGCCCACGCTTGCCGCCAACCTGCCCGCGGCCCAAGCGCGTTGGCCGAGGTCAGCCGACCGATCACGACGCGTTGCGCCGGGTCAGGAGATCGAGACCCACCGCCGTGATCAGCAGAACGCCTTTGGTCACCTGCTGCCAAGCCGATTCAATCGCGAGGAGGTCGAAGACGTTGGTGATCGTCGCCAGCAAGACTAGTCCGGCCGCGGTGCGCCAGACCGCGCCGGCGCCTCCGAACAGCGAAGTGCCACCGAGGATTACGACCGTAATCGCGTCAAGCGTGATCGCCGCGCCGTTGGACGGATCACCGGTGTTGAGCAACGAAGCGTAGATCAATCCCGCGGCTCCGGCCCCAGCGCCGACCAGCACATAGGTAGAGGCTCGCAACAGGTCGACACGCATACCCGAGAGTCGCGCCGCTTGCTCATTTCCACCGGCCGCATACAGAGCCCGCCCGTAAATCGACTTGGAGAGGATGAATGCGAAGATGACGAAAAGAGCCACCAGCATGACAATTGAGGTTCGCACGCCGAAGATGGTGCCGTTACCAATCACTCCAAAGTTGGGATTGGTGACGACGACAGTGAGCGACTTCGTATATAAGAGTGCGGCGCCCGTGAAGATCGAGCTCGTCGCCAGCGTAGCGACAAACGGGTTGATCCGAAGTCGAGTGACGAGCGTCCCATTGATCCCTCCGGCGATCGCGCCGCCGATAATGGTCCCGGCGATTGCGACTCCCAGCGACTGATGGTTGGCCAACTCGGCCGCGACCACCGTCGACGCACCGACGATCGCTCCGCTTGAAAGGTCGAACCCTCCCCCGATCATGACGAACGTCATGCCAAGGGCGACCAGACCGAGCGGCGCATTCTGGCTCAAGACATTCTGGATGTTCGCCCAGGTGAGAAACTGGTCCGATATGAGGCTTGCGGCGACCAACCCCAACAGCGTCACCCAGAGAATTCCGTAGGTTTCGGTCAACCCGCGCGCCGTTTTCGTCCAGCTCCGCCGTTTGACCTCGGGCGGACCCGGAGCTGCCGGCGACGTGAGGGCCTCCGAGGCGGACTCAGTCATTCGTCAACTCCCACCTGTTTGGGTTTGGAATATGTGTTTCAGGATCTCGTGCTCGTCGACGCCGCCGCTGGTGTTCTCCAGGGTGCCGACCAACCTCCCCTCCGAGAGGACGAGGATGCGGTTGCTTGCGGCGACGATCTCCTCGAGCTCGGAGGAGACGATCACGATCGCCATACCTTCGTCGGCAAGCCGCTGAAGGTGAGTGAGAATTTCCTGCTTGGCGCCAACGTCGATGCCGCGGGTAGGCTCATCTGCCAGCAAAATAGACGGGCGTGAGTGAGCCCATCTAGCGAGCAGCAGCTTCTGCTGATTTCCACCAGAGAGGTTGTTGGCCGGCTGTGACAACCGCGACGTGTCGATACCAAATCCCTGAGCTGCCTTCGTGCTCGACTCGATGATCTGACGTTGGAAGATGACACCACTATGCGCAGAACCGCTGAGATCGCTGAGGATGATGTTCTCCGCTGCGCTGAGCGGCCCCACGAGCCCTTCGGTCTTGCGATCCTCAGGCAGCAGCGCGATGCCAAGTCGCCGTCCGTTACGCGGTGTCTTCGGCCAGCGCCGCTCCTTTCCGTCGATCCAGATTTGCCCACTGGCGTTTGGGCTGACGCCTGCGAGCGCACGAAGGATGCTCGTACGCCCGGATCCAACGAGACCACCGATCCCGAGGATCTCGCCGGGGAAAAGGTCGAATGAGATGTCGGAGACAGCGCCTGGCACATTGAGGTTCTGAACCCGCAGGCGCTCGGCGCCACTGGGCTCGAAGCGCCTGGGCTCGGGCCGGGCCTCGAGGGCACGGCCGAGCATTGCCTCGACGATTTGATCCTTCGTGATCTCGCCTCGATCGGCCTCGGTAGCGATCACGCCGCTGCGAAAGACGGTGACACGATCGGAGACCTCAAGAACCTCGTCGAGGTTGTGACTGACGAAGACAATGGTGATTCCGCTCCTACTCAGGGTGCCCATCAAGCGCAGCAGGACCTCGCGCTCGTGCGGAGCTAGCGACGCAGTCGGCTCATCGAGCAGGATGATCCGGGGGTCCGAGAGCAGCGCGCGCATGATCTCAAGCAACTGCTGCTCGGCGACGGAAAGGTGCCCAGCCTTCACGTCGAGGTGACAGCTCACTTCGAGCTCTTTACAGAGAGAACGGTAGCGGTTGCGCATCGCGCGGTCCTGCGTCACCCCGCCGCGCGCGGCGACCTGGCCAAGGAAAACGTTCTGCTCAGCCGTCATCTCCGGCACAATCGTCAACTCTTGGTAAACCGACACGACTCCGGCGGCCCGGGCGCGCCGGGGGTTGTTGTGGTCGAGCGGCTCGCCAAACACCCGCACATCGCCGCGGTCCTGAGCTACACGGCCGGCAATCACCCCGAGACACGTCGACTTTCCGGCGCCGTTCTCGCCGACCAAAGCGTGGACGCTGCCGCGGCGAACCTTCAGGTCAATCCCCTGCAGCGCCCGCGTCGCACCGAAGGAGCGATCAATGCCTTCCAGCTCGATCGCGATCTCGCTCCGCGGGTTCCCTCGACCGTTTGAGTTTTTCTGCGAGTGGGTCAATGGTGGGGGCTGGACAGTGAGAATCTCTCGAGCGAGAGGTCGACTGCCGACGGGAAGCTTGTTGCTCCCCGCCGGAAGTCGAGTGCTCTCTTTCGCTGGATCTGGCGGCTACTCCCCCGTCGGTTCGTACTGGTTCGCCGTCGCTTTGGTGTACCAGGGCGGCCAGAGCACGGTCCCGGACTTGACGATTTCCCCGTCCTTGCCCGGGATGATCACTCGTGGATTGGTCTTTCCTTCAGCTGCGTCGATGACGGCCTGGGTGCCCGCGATTGCGGTCCAGCCGTCGTTGACGTATTGGTCCACGGTCACTTCGCCTGCTTTGACAGCGTTCAGCATGTTTTCCGTGCCGCCGGTCTGGTTGCACAGTTGGACGTCCTCGCCAGGCTTCTTCCCGGCCGACTTCAGGGCTTGAATCGCCCCTTCGGTCAGGGCGGGGAACTGGGTAGCGATGACCTTGACATCCGGGTGGGCGAGAAGCGCGGCGGATACTTTTTCCACGGCTTCTGACGCCAGGTAAGCGGTTGCGTAGTTGGCGACGATATCCAGGTCGGTTTCTTCGTAGGCTTTCGTCATCGCTTTGTTGTTCGGAGTGCCGGCAACGCCGTTCAGCAGCACCGCTTCACCGCCGCCGGTTTCTTTCGCGCACGCTTGAGCCCACGCCCCAAGCCCTTCGACGTTGGTGTTGATGCCGACCGTGGCCAGCGTGCCCGGTGACCACAGTCCGTCCCCTTTAGGCGATTCATTTTCCCGGCTGCAGATCGGGATCGTCAGGTCAACGACTACCACGCCCTTTTCCGGAGCCGTCTTGGAGAGGATTTCGCAGTCCTGCTGTCCCCCCATCGGGAGGGTGATGAGGACGTTGTACTTGCCGCCGTCAATTACGTTCTGGTAGAGGCCGAACTGTCGATTGATGTCGAGCTGACTATCAAACGAGTCGACGGGGATCCCATATTTTCCCGCGACTTCTTCCACCCGTTTGCGCTGCGAGACGCCCAGCGGCGTTTGTTCGCCAGCCGAGACGAAAGCAATCTTCATATCCTTTACGCTCAGGGGAATTTTCATCCCGTTCCCAACGTCGACTTCGGCTTCCTTCGTCGACACGTCGGAGGCCGATTCTTCTGAGCCACCTGAGGACGTGGTTGATGCTTCGGTTTCGGTCCCTGCCGTCGAACTGGAGCTGCTAGAGCCCCCGCACGCGGCGAGCGCAAGACCAAAGCATGCGATCAACACCGCCAACACAGGGACCCGCAGAGTGCGGAACGGCACCATTCCCATATCACCTCTCCTCGATTGCGACCTGAGCCCAAGCCGACGGCCGGGGACCTAACACGCCCGCGGATTAGCGTACGGTTCCCCCGGGCAACTCGGAAAATAGCGGGTTTGGTCTCATAATGCAACGCCGGGTTATATATCCGTGGCTAACTCTGCATTCCGCTGCAGTAGCCGCCGGTCACGTTCAGAACCTGTCCGTTGACGTAGTCGCTCCATGGGGCGCAGAGGAAGAGCACAGCGCCGGCCGCCTCCTCGGGAGTCCCGTGTCGGCCCAGCGGCACGATTTCCGCAATCGCCTCTCGCTGCGCCGCCGGCACTCCGAGCCTGATCGTTCTGCCGCCGACCCTCGTGATGTTGTTCGTGCTCTGGAGGGCCGAAAGGCGAGTGTCGATTGGCCCGAAGCATACGGCGTTGGTGGCCACTGAGAATCTTCCCCACTCCTTTGCCAACGACTTGGTCAGACCCACGACGGCAGCCTTACCTGCGGCGTAGTTACCGGTTCCTGGCGCGCCCATCTGACCGGCAATCGATGCGACGTTGACGATCTTCCGGATCTGGGTGCCGCCGGTCTTACTGTCGCGCAGCGGATCGGTGCGCAGATAGGGAGCCGCCGCGCGGATAATGCGGAACGGTGCGGTGGCATGGATCTCGAGCATGCTGGCGAACTGCTCGTCGCTCATCTTGTGGACCATCGCGTCAAAGGGGTAGCCGGCGTTGTTGACGAGGATGTCGATCCGGCCATGGCGGTCAATCGCGGCCTCCACGATCTGCTCCGGCGACCCCTGTTTCGTTACGTCGGCGCCGACGGCGATTCCCTCGGTCGCCAAGCTGCGAGCACATTCCTCCGCCAACGCCAGATCGAGGTCAGCGACGACGACACTGGCTCCTTGCTCGGCGAGGAGCTCGGCAACTGCCCGTCCAATACCCCGAGCCGCGCCGGTGACGATCGCAACGCGGCCGTCGAGGAGCGGCGCCTCAGAGGCTGTCACAGTTCCTTCAGTCGACTGCACTCATAGCCGATCGCCACGTGACAACCGATTCAAGCTGGGGACTCGCCCGCGACTGCTCTCAGCTTCGCATCAGCTCTACTCGCGGAGGGCTGTGCAACCGGCCCCGACAAGCTGGGCAAGTTCGGAAGCGAGTGGCCGAGGCGGTCTCGCTTGGTCAAGAGGTACTTGAGATTGTGGCGGCTGGGTGCAGTCGTGATCGGCTCAGTACCGCTGACGCGAATCCCGAACGCCTCGAGCGCATCCCGCTTAGCGGGGTTGTTCGTCAGCAGCCGCAGGCTGCGCACACCGAGCGTCCGAAGCATCTGAGCAGCTGAGCCATAGCTCCGGGAATCGACCGGAAGGCCAAGATGAAGGTTGGCGTCGACGGTGTCGTCTCCGCCCTCCTGCAGCGCGTAGGCTTCGAGCTTGCGCAGAAGGCCGATGCCGCGGCCCTCATGCCCTCGCACATATACGAGGATTCCCCGCCCCTCCGCCTCGATTGCCCCAAGCGCACCGTCCAGTTGAAGCCCACAGTCGCAGCGCTGGGAATGGAATACATCCCCCGTGAGACACTCCGAATGCACGCGGACGAGGACGTCCTCGCCCTCGCCGACCCTCCCCTTGACGAGTGCGATGTGCTCGGAGCCATCGAGTAGGTCTTTGAAGCCCACCGCGCGGAAGGATCCAGCCGACGTCGGCAGCGCAACCTCGGTGACCTGCTCGATCCGAGACTCGTGTTCAAGTCGCCACGCGCGCAGATCGGCGATTGAGATCATCGTCAGTCCATAGCGACGGCTGAGCAGCTTGAGTTCGGCGATGCGAGCCATCGTGCCGTCGTCGTTGACCAGCTCTGAGATCGCCGCCGCGGGCCGCAGCCCTGCGAGACGAACGAGATCGACGGCCGCCTCGGTGTGACCGGCCCGCTCGAGGACTCCTCCCACCGCAGCTCGGAGCGGGAACACGTGGCCGGGGCGACTCAGATCCGCGTCGGTGGTGGCGGGGTCCGCAAGCAGGCGAATCGTGCGCGCCCGGTCGGCCCCGGAAATGCCGGTGGTAATGCCGCTGCGAGCGTCGACGGAAACTGCAAACGCGGTTCCCTTGGCATCCTCATTCACCTCGCACATCGGCGGCAGATTGAGGCGGTCGAGGTCATCCCCCGCCATCGGCACGCAGATCACTCCTGCGGTATGGCGCATCGTGAAAGCGAGGAGCTCGCTCGAGGCTTTCTCGGCAGCAAAGAGGATGTCCCCCTCGTTCTCACGATCCTCATCGTCAACGACGATGATCGGCTCCCCGGCCGCAATGCGGTCAATCGCCTGCTCGATGGTCGCGAAGGGCGAATTAGCCGTCGGCGCAGCGGCCTGCTGCGGCTCTTCGATCGCTTCCAGGGGAACAGCGTTGAGAGTCGTCATGTATCTATTGTACTGACGAGTCAAACCGTTGTAAAGGGGACAAAAATCCTCCAGAACGCCCCGAGTCAGCGGCCGAGCACTCGCGGCCGAAGGCGCAGGTGGGGCACGATGGGCTTGAGCCCGCGAGGCTAGGGCAGAGTGCCCCACCCATTTGCGCGTTCAGCTCTCGAGCTGACTGATCTGCTCGTACATCTGGACGATGGGCGCCGGCTCCATTCGCAGGGCCTCGGTCAGCGGCAACTCGCCATTCTCCGCTGCGGACAGCAGATTCGCGTGGGCCGCCTGCAGATCGTCCGCTTCGACCTCATAGAGCGCCAGGTAAGACCAGTTGACGCCGCCCGACGTATCGACTCCTTCCGGACTGGGAACCGGTTTGAACCGCCGCGCCGCCGTGTATCCAGCGAGCTTCAAGACGTCGGCGAGGTGAACATTGTCGTACCACTCGTTATAGGCGTCCTCGGAGCCTGCGTCAACAGGTTCGGTCATAACGAGAAGAATTCCGCGAGGCATATCCGTGCTCCCTTCCTGTGTTTCGAAAAACTGCGCAGTCGTTACACCAGCTCCAGCTCTTCAAGCGGTCGTCTATCGGCTACCGGATCGCGGTCCCTACCCGCTTCCAGCAGGTTGGAGCCGGGCCGGCGGTCAAATGGGCTGTCAAGCCCCAGCTCGTCTGCGTATTCCCGCAGCACAGGCATAACCTCATTGGCCATCAACCACTGGCTGCGCCGACGGTCATCATCGGACACCGGCCCCTGGACATTCATCATCACGAACATTCCGGGCCGCAGAACCTCCAGGATCACGCGAGCCTTCTTGATCACCTGCTCCGGCGTCCCGATCAGAAGCGTGTGACGCTCCTGACCTTTTTTGTAACCAACCCTCAGCTTACGGCGAATCTCATCGAAGTCCTGCTCCTCGGCGGGCTCATCGCGCTCCCGGGCCTCCTTGAGTCGCTCTGGGCTGATGCCAAGCCATGCCCCCCCGGGAGAGCGCGCCAAGCGACGGATCGACTCCTTCGAGTTGTATCCGGGCGGCATCGCCCACTCGACTCGGGCGAAAGCTCCCTGGCCTCCGCCAAAGATGAGGCCCTCGCCGACCTCTTGCGCCTTCTCCTCGGTGTCCGCGAGGCCGACACCGACCAGGTAGCCGAAATTCTCTGGACCAGCCTGGTACCCGACTTCTGCGGCTTTGTCCGCATAGAGATCCCACAGTTCGGTGGTCGGGCCCAGGGCGGTCCCGAGCCCGATGTAGGGGTAGGCCCGTTCGGCGCACCACATGGCCGTTTCCGCACTGAGGACGCCCGGGACGACGATCTGCGGGTAGGGGTCCTGGTAAGGCAGGGCCCACGGGTTCACGTGTCTGTAGTGATAGTGCTCACCCTCATACCGCCACGGACCCGGCTTCGTCCAAGCTTCCAGGATGAAGTCATGCGCCTCTTCAAACAGCTCGCGGTTGTAGGCCGGGTTGACGTTGTTGAAGAACTGCTCGCTGCCGGCCCCGCGAACGAAACCGCTGATCAGCCGACCGCGTGAGATCAGATCGATCTCGGCGAGTTCCTCGGCGGTTCGGAGAGGGTGACGGAGAACCGGGAGAGGGTTTCCTACCAGCACGATGTTCACGCGTTCGGTGATTCGGGCAAGGATCGCCGCCTCGAGATTCATCGCTTGGCTCAAGCAATAGGGGTTGCCGTGGTGCTCATTAAGCACCACGCCGTCGAAACCGAGCTCCTCCGCCAATACGAACTCGTCAAGGTATGCGTTGTAGTCGTCGGAGGCTTGACGCGCATTGAAATTCGAGTTCGAGATGCCGAAGAACGAGCGAGAGGCAAGGACGAGGTCCTCATCCAACCCCCGATAAGGCTGCTCGGTGAAGTAGCTCACATGCATGTTTCGAGGCTCCTTGCGAGATGCGAGCGCGAGCCAAGATGTCGCGCGCACCCCGAGCATAACATGACGTCATTCTTTATGCCCAGGTCATCTGGATCGGGTACGATCATGGTGAGATGATGCGGACATTCCTGGCGGCAATGGGCCGGGTCGGTCCCGCGACAAGCGACTAGAAGGAGGTGGTTGGAATGGCGCAAGACGAGTGGCGCGAGATGGCGGCGCGCGTTCGGAACTGGGGCCGATGGGGGGACGAGGACCAGCTGGGAACGCTGAATTACATCACGCCGGAGAAGATCTCGCGAGCGGCCCACGCGGTGAAGCGTGGCATCAGGTTCTCGCTTGCCATCCCGGTTGATGCATACGGCCCCCAAGGGGCTCACGGCTACCGGCGCAACCCGATTCACATGATGGCGCTGGACGGCGGCGACGAGGAGGCGAACCGGGTACTGCGTGACTGGGAGGCAGGGGGTCAACAGGAGGAGGACATCACCGGCCTCTGGGACAACGGCCCGATGCGATGGAACGACGACATCATCATCATGCCCCTGCAGGCCGGCACCCAGTGGGACGGGCTAGCCCACGTCTACTACGACGGACAGCTATACAACGGATACCCTGCGACGAGTGTGACGAGCGCCGGCGCGACCAAAGATGGAATCGATCATGTCGGGCGGGCCGGCGGGATCATGGGCCGTGGGGTGCTGCTCGACGTTGCCCGCCACCTCGGTGTGCAACGACTTGATGCCAGCTTCGTAATCGGTACCGACCTGCTCGATGAGATTGTCGACGCGCAAGGTGTCGCACTCGAAGAGGGCGACATCCTGGTAATCCGAACCGGATGGTGGACGCACTTCCTCGAGCACCGTGACCCCGACAGTTGGCTGGCCGGGTCACCCGGTGTGAGTTGGCGAGTCGCGGAGTGGCTTCATGAGCGGCGGATAGGAGCGATCGCCGCCGACAATATCGCCGTCGAGGTCATCGCCCCAGAGGTCGAGAACCATTTCCTGCTGTTCCACATGCTGGCGATCCGCGACATGGGAATGACTCTCGGCGAGATCTGGGACCTCGAGGCGCTCGCGGAGGATTGCGCACGGGATGGGGTTTATGAGTTCTTCCTGCTTACCGCGCCGTTGGTGGTGCCAGGCGGCATCGGATCACCGATAAATCCGGTCGCAATCAAGTAAGCCAAGACGGAGGAGATCACCATCCGGCCAGGTGTCCGACAGGCCAACCTATAGCTGTGGCCGCCCTTACTTTCGAACCGCGCCCCCACCCATGGGCAAGGACTGGGGGTAGCAGCCCTCGCGCCACGGGTAGTGGGCATTTCCGTTGGCGCCGGGGAGGAGACAGGGCGGGGCCAACGACTCTCCGGGTCAGACGGTCGTCTTGTCCTTAACCCGAGGCAGTACCTCGGTCGCGAACAGCTCGATCGACCGCATCACCTTCTCGTGGGGAGTGGTAAACGATCCCATGTGGAGCATCACCTCGTCGACGCCGGCATCGGCCAGCACCTGAAGCGTCTCGACGCAGTGCTCGACGTCACCGATCGCCGCGCCACCGGCCGCGGTGAGGTCTTCCATCGACGTGCCGCGCATGGCGTCGAGGGTGGTGAAGATGTGGTCGAGTGCCCAGCTATAGGACTGGGGCTTCTCGCCTTTGGTCCACGGTTTATAGAGCTCTTCCACGTAGTCCCAATAGCGCTGGAAGTTCGGAACCTGGATGTCCAGGGCCTCCTGCTGCTGGTCCAGACAAAGGGCGATCGTAAACACGTTGAACCGCTTGTTGATAAAGCCCCCGATCGGCTCCGCATCGGCGATGGCCTTCTCGTAGAGTTCGACGAAATTCCCCGCCTCAGTCTGCTGAACGCCGAATCCGAGAATCCCAAGCCCGTTCTGGCCAGCGAACTCGACCGATTTCGGCTGAGTAGCTGCAACGAACATTGGCGGGTGAGGATCTTGGACCGGCTTCGGCAGAACATTTCGCTTCGGGATCTGCAGCGTCGGACTGTTCCACTCGAACTCTTCCTCCATCCACATCCGTGGAATCGCGGCGAGAGACTCTTCCCATTGGGGTTTCGTGTCATCGGGCTCGACACCGAATGCATCCAGCTCGATCGAGGAGATCGCGCGACCCCCACCCCAGTCCACGCGGCCACCGGAGATCGAATCGAGCGTCGCGGCCCGCTCGGCGATGCGAAGCGGGTGGTTGATCGTGAACGGCAGCAGAACGATCCCGTGGCCGAGACGGATTCGCTCGGTCCGCGCGGCCGCTGCTGCGAGAAAGATCTCTGGCGAGGAGCTGGCTGAGAAGCCCGGGAGGAAGTGGTGCTCGGTGATCCAGACGTTGCGGTAACCGAGGCGATCGGCGAGCTCGACCTGCTGGAGGCCCTCCTCGAATACGTCTGAGAAGTCGCGCTTCATCGGATCGCCGTACGCGAGCTCCAAGAAGATGCTGATGTCCATTGAGTCTCCTGTAGTAGACGGCCGGGAGCGAGAGCCGATCGGCCTGCTCGTCCCTAGCCTAACACGACGTCATGTTCGCGGTCAAATCGAGGCTTTTCAGCTCTCCCCCAGAATCACCCGCCGCGCATTGTCGCGGCCGAATTTGCGCCGCCGCTCCTCATCACGAAACTCCATTTCCCCTATCTCCCTCGCACAGCGGTCAAAGCCGAGCAGCGGGTAGTCGCTTGCCCACATGACGCGGTCCGGCCCGCGCGTATTCATGTAGTGGACGACGGATTTCGGAATGTGCTTGGGCGCGAATGCAGAGGACATGTAGTACAGGTTCTGCCACTTGAGCATCAGCTTCACGCAGATGTCTGCCCAAGGGTCGCCACCGTGAGCCATGATGATCTTCAGTTCGGGGAAGAAGGCGCAGATCTCGTCAAGAACGAGCGGTTCCTGAAGACGCGCCGCCGGCACGAGCGGGCCAGGAACGCCAACGTTTATGGAAATGGGGATATCGAGTTCGATGCACTTGGCGTAGAGCGGGTAACAGCGCGGATCGTTATAGGGAATCAAGGTGTGGAAGGCCATGATCCGCGCCATCTTGAAGTTGTCATCCCGGACACGGCTCTCGAGTTCGCGGACCCCGTCCATCCCGCGGTGGGGATCGACGACGAGCGAGCCCAGAAATCGATCGGGAAACTTCTCGATCGATTCCATCGTCCAGGTGTAGTCGTCGTTGATCGGGTCGTAGCCCGCCGCGAGAATCGCTTGCTCGACGTTGGCTTCGTCCATCTCGGCGACTATCTGCTCGGTCGTGCGCCCGTTCTTGTAGCGGTCCGCCAGCTCAGGGAACAAGTACGAGACATCCATGCCTCCATACTCGGGTTGCTTCGGGGTGATGTTGACCCACCCGTCGAAGAGCTTGAAGTCCAAAGCCATGCGGTTCTCCTTCGCGCCCGATCGCCGCCGCAAGCCAGCGACGATACAGTCAATAGTTCGCCGTCAGGTTATATCAGCCTGCTTGGATGACGACCTCTTCAGGCGCTGCGATTCGGGCTTCATGCATCCCTCCTAGCGGGGCCTAGGGCTCGTCAATCCGTGGCGAACGTGATGAGGGGCGCCGCTAGCGGGGATCGGACGAGACCACTGAGCCAAGCCCCGAGCCGAGCAATGCTTCCATCATCTCGGCCACCTGGTCGTCGGTCGTTTCCTCGTCCCAGCCGAGCACCAGCCTGGTGAAGGTCGGCCGCTCGAAGAGAAGTACGGCGAGCTCGCTGGTCAGCGCGATGTCGAGATCGGGAGCGGTAACGCCGGCCCGCTGGCCTCGCTTCAGGGCAGCTGCGAATCCCCGGCGATAATCGTCGTGCATCCTTACCCAGGCCTCGCTGAATTCGCTCGGCGGCTCGAGCGACTCCCACCAAACCCGGTAGAGCGAGGAGTGCATCCGATAGAGCTCGAAATAGCGGAGAACGGCGGGACGGACGACGAGCTTGTCGTCATCGTCGACGGGCAGCGTCGTCTCCTCCCGCAGCTCGCTTTCCAACTGCTGCAGGAGGAACGCGAAGATCTCGGCCTTGTCGGTGAAGTATCGGTAGACGCTGCCGGAGGAGAGACCAGCCTGCCTGCCGATCTCCTGCATCGTCGCGTCCACGAGCCCTTCCCGTTGGAAGACGACGAGAGCCGCCTCGAGAATGCGGTTTCGGGTGCGCAGTCCGCGCTTCGATGCGGGCTTGCGGCCGAGGCGCGAAGCCAGGCCCTCATCGCTCTGCTTTACGACCTTGGTCACGGTTGGTAGACGCCGCGCAACACCATCGATTGAAGGGCATCGGCCACCTTGAGGGGATCCCGGCGCTGAATCCATTCGGCGGCCTCCATCTGCGCGTATTGATCGAGAACGTCAACCAGCATCCTCGCGATCAGACGCGCGTCTCGCTGCGTCAACGGCTCACGCAGGTGCCAGGCGAGCAGCCCCGCCAACGCCTCGCGAAGGCGGCGGCGGGAGGCGGCATGCTCAGGTCGACGTTGAAGGATTTCGGCGGATGCCCGCACCACTCCGCGATATTCGCGGGAGACCGTGATCCAGCTGGCGAGCTGCTCTTTGAGCGAGGCGCTTTCGCCAAGCGCGTCGGTGAGCCTGTCGCCGTACTGCTGAAAGAGGGAATCGAAAAACGACGACTTGCTCTCGAAATGTCCGTAAAGGGCCCCCGTCGTCACGCCCGCGCTTGCAACGATGTCAGTGAGGCGGGCGCCAGTGTATCCGGACTTGGCGAAGCATTCGAGGCCCGCCTGCATCAGCGCCGCAGGCGTCGATTGCTCCGGCGCTTTCGATGGCCGTGAGGGCCTGTTCCCGGTTGATTTCTGCCTTGCTGCCATCTGGACACCGTATACGTTCCCGACGACAGGAGGCCCGCGTTCTCCGTGCGGGTCATCACGCAGCTGGGGCGCAGCAGCCGCCACGATTTTGCAAAATCTTATAAGATGACGTCATATTTCACCGATCCTTGAGCTCGCCCTCAAGCGTTCCCACGAAGGAGTCCAAGATGACCGATGTCCCGAGGTCGCTCGAGAGCCCAAGGCAGCTGCTTGAGCTGACCGGGGAGACCCTCGGCACAAGTCGTTGGCGCCTTATCGATCAGCAACTGGTGAACGAATTCGCTCGCGTAACAGAAGACGAGCAGTGGATCCACATCGATCAGGAGGCCGCGGCGGCGGGCCCCTTCGGCGGCACCATCGCCCACGGGTACCTGACGCTCTCCCTCTGCTCGGCGATGGTCGGCGAAGCGGTCAGCGTGAACGGTGCCGGGATGGTGATCAACTACGGGTTGGACCGCGTCCGCTTCCCCGCCCCGGCGATGGTCGGGACGCGGATCCGGGCCCACGTCAACGTCAAGGAGGCAACCGAGCGCTCGTCCGGTATCCAGGGTGTCTTCGAGGTCGTGATCGAGCGCGAGGGCGAGGAGAAGCCGGCATGCGTTGCTGAGCTCGTCTTCCGCTACGTGCTCTCCTCGGCCTCCCAGACCTGATTCTGGCGCTCACCGGAGGTGTGAATTGAAGATCGGCGTCACCGTCTTTCTGACCGATGAGACGGCTCGACCCGAGGAGGTGGCCAAGCTCGTCGAGGCCTATGAGCTCGAGTCGCTGTGGCTGCCGGACCACACCCACATACCGGCTGTCCAGCGGTCGCGGCACCCACAGATCAAGGAGGAGCTGCCGCGTGAGTACACGCGGATGCTCGACCTCTTCGTCGCCCTGACGACGGCGGCTGCAGCCACCGAGCGCCTGCTCCTCGGCACAGGGATCTGCCTCCTGACCGAGCGCGATCCGATAACAACCGCGAAGGTCGTCGCCAGCCTCGATCTCCTCTCCGGAGGGCGCCTGATGCTCGGAGTTGGGGCGGGCTGGAACCTCGAGGAGCTGGCGAATCATGGCGTCGATCCCGATGATCGCTTCAAGGTTCTCGACGAGCGAGTCGAGGCGATGAAGGCGATCTGGATCGAAGACAGCGCCAGCTACCGAGGCCGCTTCGTCTCCTTCGAGCAGATCTGGTCATGGCCGAAGCCACTCCAGAAGCCCCACCCGCCGATCCTCTTGGGAGCGAACGGACCGCGGGCGATCGACCGGGCTGTGCGGCTGGGCACGCACTGGCTGCCCGGATACCACCGCGACGACGATTTCCTGATCAGCCGCATCAGGGAATTCCGCGAGCGCACCGATGACCTTCTCGGCGTCACGCTCAGCACCCCGCCGCTTGATCGAGATCGGCTGGCACGTCTCGGGGAGGCGGGGGCCGAGCGCGCCTTCTTCCTGCTGCCCTCGGCTGAGATCGAGGAGGTAGAGCGTCGGGTCGAGGAGATCAAGCGCACCACCGCCGGCCTCTGAGCAGCGCGGCGATTCGGATTCACTGATAATCTGGTGCCACTTTATGGCACTTGGCTCGGCTCTCCGAGCGTGCCAGCGATCCACGTCAAAAGGAGAGTGGAGTGGGAGTACTGGACGACAAAGTCGCAATCGTCACGGGGTCCGCACGGGGGATCGGTCGAGCCACCGCCGAGATTCTCAGCGAGCACGGGGCCAAGGTCCTGATCAACGACCTCGACGTCACCGAGGCAGAGCAGACCGCCGGCGAGATCCCTGGCGAGACCGAGGTGTGGGGCGGCGATCTGACCAAGTCCGGAGCGCCGGAGAAGCTCGTGCAAGCGGCAATCGAGGCCTGGGGGAAGATCGACATCATCGTCAACAACGCTGGTTATACGCTCGACGGCCCGGTGCACAAACTCAGCGATGACTGGTGGCAGCGTATGCTCGACATCCATGTGACGGTCCCGTTCCAGGTCATTCGCGCCGCCGCCCCGCACCTGCGCGAGCCCGCGAAGGTCGAGCGAAGCGAGGGCCGCGAGGTCTTTCGCAAGATCGTCAATGTCTCCTCCACTTCCGGCGTCTTCGGCAAGGACGGCCAGGCGAACTACGCAGCCGGAAAGTCCGCGGTGGTCGGACTCACCAAGACCGTCGCCAAGGAGTGGGGCCAGTTCAAGATCAACTGCAACGCCGTTGCCTTCGGCTTCATCGACACCCGACTCACCGCCTCTAAATCTGAGGGAAATGAGATCGACGTCGACGGCACCGCGGTCGAGCTGGGGATGACCGATGTCATGCGGGACCGCGCGGCTGAAGCGATCCCGCTGGGTCGGCCGGCAACGCCGGCGGAGGCAGCCGGGGGCGTCTTCTTCCTCTGTTCGCCGTGGAGCAACTACGTCCACGGGCAGGTGCTCAACATCACGGGCGGCATCTCGGGCGGCATGGTCAGCTAGTGATATCGGTGGTCACCGGATCACAGGCAGGATCCCTGCGGCCACGGTTCAGCAATCGAAGGCCAGAGATCACGCCGTGAGCGGTGGCCGCCTGCAGGGTCGCACGGTCGTCATCACTGGCGCGAGCGCTGGCATGGGCGCGGCGATGCTCGAGCGTTTCCTCGCCGAGGGAGCATGCATCGTCGCGGTAAGCCGGGGCGAGGAGCGGCTCTCGCGACGCCTCGAGGCCACCGGGGCAGTTGATCGAGTTGCCCCGGTGGCGATCGATGTGACCCTTCCCGAGGCTCCACAGCTGATCGTCAAGGCGGCGCTCGAGCGCTTCGGCCGGCTCGATGTCCTGATCAACAACGCGGGGGTCGGCGACGGTTTTCAGCTCGCCGGTGAGGTCGATGACGAGGTCTGGAGCCGAACCATGGAGGTCAACCTGAACGGCCCAATGCGCCTTTGCCGCCGAGCCATCCCAGTGTTTCTGGAGCAGGGGAACGGAACCTTCATCGCAACAGCATCTAACGCCGGCGAGCGCGGTGGGCGGAGCGGCGCCGCCTACACAGCCGCCAAGCATGGCTTGATCGGCCTGATGCGCTCCATCGCCGCGACCTATTTCGACCGCGGCATCCGTGCCAACGTGATCGCACCCGGATGGACGGCTACCGAGATGGACGCCGGCGCAACCGTCAGCGCTGATGGCTGGCGGAAGTTCCGCGCAGTCGCGGAGCTCAACCCCCGTATCGCCGAGGCGGCGGAGATCGCGGAGTTGGCGCTCTTTCTCGCCACCGAGGAGTCGCGGGCCTTGAACGGGGCCGTCGTCACCGCTGACTCAGGCTGGTCTGTCCGCTAGCAGCCTGGCGATCAGGCGGTCAGGACGCCGCCATCGACCATCAGCACGGAGCCAGTGACGTAGGCGCTCGCCTCGCTGGCGAGAAAGATGATCGGCCCCGCCAAATCGCGCGCGCTGCCGAAGCGGCCGAGTGCGATTCTGTGGGCCTGGGCTTCGGCCTTTTCGTTTTCCCTGCTCATACCGACCGCCATGAATCCTGGTGCAAGCCCGGTGACCCGGATTCCCTTGCGACCGCTCCACTGTGCCGCGAGGTCACGGGTGAGGCCGACCACAGCCGCCTTGCTCGAGGCGTAGGCCGCCTGTGGGAGAGCGATGGTCGTGTATCCGACGATGCTCGTGACGTTGATTATCGAGCTTCCCGGCTGCATCACCCGCGCGCAGGATTGCGCCATCCAGTAGGTGGCGTTGAGGTTGATGTCCATCACCGCGAGGAATTCCTCCGGCGCCTCGCGCGCGGCCGGCACCGCGGTCGCCACCCCAGCATTGTTGACGAGGACATCGATGTGGCCGAACTTCTCCATCGCGGCTTCGACGAGGGCCTGACACTGCTGGGGGTCGGTCACGTCGGTCCGGTGGACCAACGCCCGCCTACCCAAAGCTTCGACCAAATTGCGAGTATTTGCGAGGGCGTCCTCCCGGCGCGCGGCGAGGACGAGGTCGGCGCCGGCCGCTGCGAGTGCCTCGGCGAACACGACGCCGAGACCCGAAGAGGCTCCGGTTACGACCGCGACCTTGCCGCTGAGGTCGAACAGCTCGGCGGCCTTCGCCATCATCAAACCCGCTCGATCAACGTGGCGGTCCCCAGCCCGCCGCCGCAGCACATCGTCACCAGCCCGAGCTCCTTGTCGGACCGCTCGAGCTCGTGCAGAAGGGTGGTGATGAGACGCGCCCCAGTCGAGCCGACCGGGTGCCCTAGCGCCATCGCACCGCCGTTGACGTTGACCCGGTCCATGTCGGGCCCGAGCTCCTTCTCCCAGGCAGCGGTAACCGCGGCAAACGCCTCGTTGATCTCGACCAGGTCGACGTCATCAATGGTCATCCCGTTGCGCTCGAGGATCGTCTGCGTCGCCGGAATCGGTCCCGTCAGCATCAGGACCGGATCGCTGCCGATCGAGAGATGATCGTAGATCCGGGCTCGTGGTGACAAGCCAAGCTCCTCGGCTTTCTCGGGGGTGGTGAGCATCACAGCCGCGGCGCCATCAGAGATCTGTGAGGACGTTGCCGCCGTGGTCGGACCCTCGGCCGAGAAGACCGGCTTCAGGGCGGCGATGCTCTCCAGGCTCGCATCCGGACGAATGCCCTGATCCTTGACCAGTTCCTCGCCGCCGAGTTCGATCGGCACGATCTCGCGCGAAAAACGCCCCTCCTCGGACGCCTGGGCGGCGCGCTGGTGCGATCGCAGGGCCCATTCGTCCAGGTGGCCCCGTGGAAGATCCCAAGTCGCCGCGATCGCATCGGCCGCCACTCCCTGGGAAGTGATCGCGTGGTGCTCCATCAGCTCGGGCGGCCAGGGCGTGCCGTACTTTTCGGCGGTCTCGAAGCCGACCTCGAACGGCAGCCTGCCCATGTGCTCGACGCCGGATCCGATCACGACATCGTGGACTCCGCTAGATACCAGCGAGGCGGACCAGTTGACGGCGAGCTGAGCCGAACCACATTGGCTGTCGATCGTCGCGCACGGCGTTCCAATCGGTAGGTCCGCTTGCAACCAGGCATTTCGCGCGACGTTTGACTGCTGCTCGCCGATCTGCTGGACGCAACCGGTGAGCGAGTTCTGTACGAGCTCGGGATCGATCCCGGAGCGATCGATCACAGCCCTCAGCGTGTAGCCGAGCAACTCATTGGGGTGGACGTCTCGGTAGTAGCCCTTCTCGCGGTGACCCCGTCCGATTGGGGTCCGAGCGGCCTCGACGATGACGACCTCTCGTCCCTGTCCAAACCTTCCAGCGGGGCGTGGCATGAATCCTCCTGAACTCTTGAGTGGCTTTGCGGCTAAAGTCAACTAGATAACGTGGCCTCACAGTATATAGTCATTGCTTTAGCCGCCTCAGCGAGGAGTAATGCCGGTGTATATCTATGTGGGAAAGGGCACGGAGGCTACGGAGCCCGAGCTGCGAGACGCTGACAACTTCCGCGAGTTGAAGATCGAAATCGTCGGTGCGCCTGAGCGCAAGCGCGCGGAGGCAGCCTTACAGGGAATCGGCAGGATGGATGGCGAGGACCATGCCTGGCTCGACCAGGATGCCGTCGCTGGGCTCCCCGGCGGGCGCCCGGAAGATCCAGAGTGGCGCCAAGCGTTCGCCTCGATGGTCGAGTACGCGACCGGAGCGGGATGGGTTGACGAAACGGGAGCGATCCGCGCGCACATCGATTGGAGCGACGCGTGAGCGACTTTGAGCTCGAGACGATCGCCGAGGTTCTCGATCACCAGACCGAGGCCTTCGGGACGGAGACCTTTGTCGCCTGCGACGATCGCTCGCTCTCCTACCAAGAGTTGAGGGAGCGGTCCCTGCGGCTTGCCGGCGGGCTTGCGCGCCTCGGCCTGCAACCGGGAGACCGAGTTGCGATCCTCTCGGAGAACTCGCTCGAGTTCATCGTGTCGTTCTTCGCCTGCGCCCGTTTGGGGCTGGTTCAGGTCCCGCTCAACGTCTTTCTGCGCGGTGAGTTCCTGCGCTACCAGCTCGAGGATTCCGGCTCCGTGGCTGCGATCGTCGACGCGCTTGGGCTCGAGGCGATCCAGGCGCTCGAGCCGACGATCCAGCTGGCGCATGTAATCGTCGCCGGCGAGTTCGCTGGGGGTGACGGCGAGGGTCTCAGTTTTGGCAGGGTAGAAGAATCGGACCCCCCCACCGACCTCCCGGCGCTCAGGAGCTCGGACACCGCCGCGATCGTCTACACCTCAGGGACCACCGGGATGCCGAAGGGTTGCGTAATTCCCCACGGCATGTTCACGCAGGTCTATCCGATCCACCAAGGCGCCGGCTACATCGTTCCGGGAGATCGCCTGCTGACGCCCTCGCCGATGTTCCACATGGGCTTCCTGGCAGGGATGCTTGCGACCTCCCTCTGCTCAGGGGCCTCGATCTGGTGCACGCGCAAATTCAGCGCCTCGACCTTCCTGCAGACCGCGCGGGAGATCCGTGCCACCGTGATCTACGCGGTGGGCTCGGTCGGAATGTTGATCCTCGCTCAGGCTCCCTCACCCGAGGATCGGAAGCCCAGCAACCTTCGGGTCGCGCTCTTGACGCCGATGCCTGCGCAAAGTCAGCTCGACTTCGAGAAGCGTTTCGGAGTCCCGGTCGTCGCCGAGAATTATGGGCAGTCGGAGTGCATCGTGATCGGCATCGGCGGCATCGACCAACCACGCCAGCGCGGATCGGCGGGCCAGCCCGCCTCCTTCGTCGACGTCGCAATCGTCGACGAGCACGACCACCCCGTTACGCGGGGCGAGGTCGGCGAGATCGTCGTCAGGCCACGCCAGAGCGACATGATGTTCAAGGGGTACTGGAACGACCCCGAGGCGACGCTGGAGGCCTGGCGCAACCTCTGGCACCACACCGGCGACTTGGCCCGCCAGAGCGCCGACGGGACACTCTGGATCATCGACCGCAAGAAGGACTCGATCCGGCGCCGAGGCGAGAATGTCTCCTCGATCGAGCTCGAGGGGGCGATTGGAAGGCATCCCGAGGTCCAGGCGGTCGCCGTACACGCGGTTGCCAGCGAGTGGGGAGATGATGAGATCAAGGCCTGCATCGTGGCTCGCAACGAGCTCGACCCGGCGGAGATGTTCGCCTTCTTCAAGCGCGAGCTGCCTTATTTCGCGGTCCCCCGCTACGTCGAGTTGATGGAGGCGCTTCCAGTCAATGCCGTCGGGCGAGTCCGCAAGCAGACGCTGCGCGAGCGCGGCCTCACCAGCGAGACTTGGGACTTCGAGGCACTGGGAATGACCGTTAGCCGGGACGAGCGGCGCGGCCGTGGATTCTCAGACCCCGCCCTGACCGAGTAGCAGGCAGGCCTCCGCCGCCCGGCACGAGCGAGCGCTGCGGGATGGCCGCTGAGAATGGGCCGGGCTAGGCTGGGAGGCGCGCAAGTGAGGCGGCGACCTCCTCCTCGACCCCCGCGGGGTCGGCCCCCGAGGCGATGCCACCCAGCACGATCCCGCAATAGTGCTGCGAGATTTGCTCGGGCGTGAGGGCGCCGCTCGGCTGGAACCAGTTCATCGTGTAGTTGTGCAAGCTGAGAATCGCGAGCCTGGTAATCGAGAGGTTCTCGAAAACGAAGTCGCCGCTCGCCTCACCCTGCTGCAGAATCGTCGTCCAACCTGCTTCATAGTTGCGTTGGCTGGCCAGGAACTGCTCGTGCTCGCTCGGCGGGAGGTGCTGTACCTCACGTGCTATCACCCGCGAGTGGTCGAGCATCCTCGCCTGGATCGTGAGATGGCTCTGGGAGGCGAGGCGCAGCTTTGCCGGCGCGCTTACATCCAGTGCCACGATCACTTCGAGGCCATTCAGTAGCGGCTCCATGAAGCGCTTTCCAATCTCGGCGAGAACATTGCCCTTCGATCCGATGTAGTGGTAGAGGGCGCCCCGTCCGAGGCCGGCAGCTTCGCCGATCTCGGCAACGTTGGTCTCGGAGAAGCCCTGCCTGGCGAACAGGTCCGCCGAGAGATCGACGATCTCGAAGAAGCGGTTCTGCCGCCGCGCCTCGAAGTCGCCGGGACGAGGTCCCGGACGGCGGCGGGGGCGTTGCGTCTGCTCGGGCATCCGCGCTGACACTATCGCTACGGCGTCTCGGCGCCGGCGGCTGTCGGGCGGCGCTCCACTTGGCATTCCTCCGCCAAGCGGTAGCTTCGGATCGGCCCCACCGCCGGCTCCTCGGCGAGTGCCGAGAGGCAGGGCGAAAGCCGCTCGAAGAACTGCTCGCCGGCGCGGCGGGTGACGAAGTAGAGCTCGTAGAAGGCCGCGGCATCGGGCTCGTCGAGAAACTCCCCAGGGGTGAATCCCTGACCCGGTTCGTCGATCGCGCGGGCCTTCTCCTGACGACGGACACGGTCGGCAACGGCGAGGGCGATACCGGTCGCCGGGTCCAAATGATCGCTCAACTCCTCCGTGAACCGCTCGACCCGCTCGGCGGCCGTCGCGAAACGGCCAGCCCGAGCGCCGACCTCGAGCACGAACTTGGTCGTCGCTGGCCGTCCGCCGAGATCTTCGAACATTACGGTCTCCCGGCAGACGTAGGTTCGAAGATTGCGAAGAAAGCGTCGGTGATCTTCCTCGATCGCCAGCCGGCTCGATTCGGGCATCGAGCCGCCCTCCTCGGGAACCGAGACCTCGATCGCGACACCCCGCCAGATTTCCGGTCGTTGCAACCAGGTGCCGTTGAGGTCCCGCTGGGCGCACGCCTTGGCGGTCTTGTAGCTGCGAGCGATCCCGGTCGACTCCATCATCTCGACGATGAACGGAACGTGGGCGCCGAGGTAATGGCTGTCGCACACCTCCTCCGAGACTCCGGGCAGGTGCTCGAAGAAGGCGAGCGTCTTGATCACCCTCCTCATGCCGCCTGGGCCTGACGCTCCCCGTCGTGGCTGGTGGCGAGGAACTGCTCGACGACGCTGACGAACCGCTCGGGCAGCTCGGTCTCGGGGCGGTGCCCGGC